>Ga0187783_10000223_pt1 | contig 43505 bp, 37 predicted proteins | sample 1015_SJ02_MP02_2_FD_132471 | JGI IMG/M metagenome (GOLD analysis project Ga0187783, IMG submission 132471) | Tropical peat soil microbial communities from peatlands in Department of Meta, Colombia - 1015_SJ02_MP02_20_MG | ecosystem: Environmental > Terrestrial > Soil > Wetlands > Peat | place... | reverse complement strand
CTTGATTTCGGACCAATGCTTCCGGACGCGACGCCAGTCAAACTCGTCCGTCGCGCCACTCTCGCCTGCCCCGGCTCCGGACGCCAATGCCAGCTCATCCTCATTCCTGCTGGGAACACTTTTGGCGCAAATTGAATAAGTGACCAAGTCGCGGTCACAATCGTGCGGCCATCAGCCGCCCGAGCGATCCGCTCACTTGCAGTCCATCCGCTCGATTCTTGAAATAGCGCTCGTTGATTTCATCTTTGCCAAGGTCTTCGACGTAACCGAATCCCATCGCCCTCACCTGTTTCGCGAGTTCCGGTGGGTCGAAAAACGTCCGAAATGGCTCGCCCGCTCTCGCGACTCTGCGGGACACCGCATCGAGCGCCATTCGCCCGATCCAGCTCAGCGATGATCGCGGTATCGCATAGTCGAAAACAACTCCGCCGCCAGGCGGGGTCGACGCGATGAACTCCAAAGTCGCGTTGATCGCCGTCGGCTCCAGATACATCGTCACGCCCAACCACGAGAAAAATGTAACCGTCTCGGAGCGGAATCCTGCTCGCGCCAGTTCTTCTGTTAGCGTTTGGGTTTCAAAATCAACCGGAACGTATGTCACGGATTCGGGTGCGGCAATTCCCGCTGCCGCGAGCCGTCCACGTTTCCATTCCTGGGTTGCCGGATGGTCTACCTCGAAAATACGCAAGGTTCCGAACGCGTGCGGGTTCCGATACGCAAAGGTATCGAGCCCCGCGCCAAGAATCACGTACTGCCTTGCTCCCCGCTCGATCGCACTCGCAAGTTCATCTTCCGCGAACCGGCTCCGCCCGACCATAAACGCCCGAACCGCACGCGCGAATCGTCCCTGTTGGTCGTCGGTGCCTTCTCTCAGCCGTGCTGCGGCTTCAGGTCCGACAATCGGAAGTGCAACGGGATCATCGAGGACCTTCGGATTATCAAGCACTTGATGCGCGGCGCGCCGAATCGCGACGCGATATGCCGTTGCGCTGGGTCGAGCATCCCTCATGGGCTAAATTTATACGCCGAGACAAATTCCGGCCGCTAACTATTTTGGTGGCTCACTGGAAGGGCGAGTATTGCTGGGTGCTACTTCAATTCGAGGACTTCTTTTTCCTTTGCGGCGGACAAGCCTTCAATTTTCTGGGTCTCTGTGTGTGTTAGTTTCTCGAGTTCGTCAAGCGACCGCTTCTTTTCATCCTCGCTAATCTTCTTTTCCTTTTCAAGCTTTTCGACCGCTTCCTTAACGTCTCGTCGAATGTTTCGGACGGCGGTGCGGTGATTCTCGAGAATCTTGTGAATGTGCTTTACGAGCTCCTTCCGGCGATCTTCCGTCAAGGCAGGAATCGGTACTCGCACGACCTTGCCGTCATTTGCGGGGTTCAGCCCCAGGTCGGCCGTGCGAATTGCCTTATCAATAGGCGCAACCGCTCCGGGGTCCCACGGAGAAATCACGATCATCGCTGGGTCAGGCACATTCATCGTGCCCAGCTGGTTTATCGGCATCGGAGTTCCGTGATAATCGACGCGCACGTTCTCGAGCAAAGCGACATTGGCGCGCCCCGTCCGTACCGTAGAAAGCTCACGACGGAAGTCCTCGACCGCCTTTTCCATCCGCGTTTTCGCTTGCGCGATCGCGTCTTTGCTGGTGGCAATCACAGTCATCGAAAATTAGCCTCCGCCTTGCAGCCTTCATCCAGCGCTGACAGTCGACCCAACCCGCTCGCCCACGACTACGCGCTTCAAATTGCCGGGCTTGTTCATATTGAAGACGACGATCGGCATTTTGTTGTCCATGCAAAGTGAAATCGCCGTTGAGTCCATCACGGATAGCCCCTTCTGCAACACGTCGAGATACGTGATGTTCTCGAACATCTTCGCTCCTGCAACCTTCTCCGGATCGGCATCGTAAATTCCATCGACGCGCGTCGCTTTCAGAATCACCTGCGCCTTGATCTCCATCGCGCGTAGAGCCGCAGCGGTATCGGTCGAAAAGTACGGATTCCCGGTTCCGGCCGCGAAAATCACGACTCGCTGCTTCTCAAGATGGCGCGTCGCGCGCCGGCGAATAAATGGCTCAGCCACCTCGTGCATTTCAATCGCGCTCATTAGACGCGTGTGACAGCCGACTTTTTCCAGCGCGTCCTGCAACGCGAGCCCATTGAGCACGGTTGCAAGCATGCCCATGTAATCACCGGTAGCGCGGTCAATCGCCAGTTGCTTCTGGCGCGTACCGCGGAAAATGTTGCCACCGCCGACCATGATCGCAACTTCAACGCCCAAATCGCTCACGCCCTTTACTTCCCGGGCGATGCTTTGGATCGTCTCGGCGTGAATGCCGAATTCGTCGGGGCCAGAGAGCGACTCGCCGGAAAGCTTGACGACGATTCGCTTATAGACCGGAGTCCCCCGCCTCGTTTCGGTCGGACTCGCCGCATTGGTCGTGCTCATTTTGCTGTGGCTCCGCCCCTTCCCGCGGGCATTCTAACAGACATTCGTGCAAACCTTATCCCGTTCTACCTCATTCGGCTGCCGCACTCTCATTGGGGTTAGCTGAGGGCGAAGCGAAAAAAACTGCAAATCGGAAGTTCGGTCTGATAAGTCGGACTGGCAGAGGTGATGTGCCAAAAGCAGAAACCCTGGGAGTAATTTGTTCGGAGAATTCGGTTTGCGGGCAGAATCCAGTTTCTATGCAGCAGGTGTCGCAACAGCTTCGCCGTCCGCCCCAGCGACGCTTGTTGCCGCCTCCGCTTCACCGACCTTGAACCGCGAGAACCGCCGAATCGCGATGTTCTCGCCCATCTTCGCAATGGCCTGATCGACCAGGTCCTTGATCGTCAAACCTTCGTCCTTGATGAAGTGCTGCTCGTAGAGGCAGTTCTCTTCATAGAATTTTTCCATCTTGCCGGCAACGATCTTCTCGATCACGGCTGGAGGCTTTCCGGTCGCTTTCGCCTGCTCCCCGTAGATTTCTCGCTCGCGATCGAGTACTTCTTGCGTCACTTCCTCGCGACGCAGGAAACGCGGGTCAAGCGCGGCGATGTGCATTGCCACGTCGTGGCAGAGCTTCTGGAAATCGTCGGTACGCGCCACGAAATCGCTCTCGCAATTGATTTCTACCAGCACTCCGATCTTTCCGCCCGCGTGGATGTATGACGACACCAACCCCTCGGAGGTGGCCCGTTGCGCCTTCTTTGCGGCCGCAGCTTGCCCCTTCTTACGCAGGATGTTGATGGCCTGCTCGATGTCCCCGCCCGATTCAATCAGCGCCTGGCGGCAATCGGAAAAACCCGCGCCGGTCCTTTCTCGCAACTGCTTGACGAGCTGTGCGGGTACGCTAGGCCCAGATTCTGATGTCGTCGCCATCGATATGCTCGGTTCCTTTTTTGGATTCGCGCGGATCGTACGCCTGGGCCGCCAGGCAGATATGACGCAATCTACTGTTGGACCTTGAGGCCTCAGGCAGCGCGATTATCGAGGTGTGCTTTCATCATCGGACGTCGCCGCTGCTGTTTCCTCGGCGGGAATTATCTCACCGGGTTCGCCTTCGACGAAATCGCCTTCTTGCTTCTCGTATTGTTCGTAAGCGCTGGTGTCGACATACTCGACACCGCCTTCTGCAGGCTCGCCCTCTGCCACCTTCTGGTCCGCGATCTGCGTCTGCTCGAAAGACTGCCTTCCTGAAAGAACGGCATCGGAGATCTTCGACGTGAACAGACGAATCGCCCGCAGCGCATCATCATTTCCGGGAATCACCCAGTCGACGAGGCTGGGATCGCAGTTCGTGTCTACGATCGCCACCACGGGAATGCCCATCCGCCGCGCTTCACGTACTGCAATTACTTCCGAGTTGGGATCGATAACGAACATCACCTCGGGCAGCGTCGCCATGTTCTCGACACCCGCGAAATTCTGCTGGAGGTGCTTTAGCTCCCGATCGAGTCGGGCGCCCTCTTTTTTCGAGAACTCGGCCATGCGTCCGTCTTCGGACATAGCTTTCAGCAGCTTCAATCTCTTGATCGACTTCTGCAGGGTGACCCAATTGGTCAGAGTGCCGCCAAGCCATCGGTGATTCACGTAAAACATCCCGCAGCGCTGCGCCTCTTCTGCAATCGCCTCTTGTGCCTGTCGCTTGGTGCCCAGGAAGAGAATGCTTCTCCCCTGCGCCGCCTGATCCGACACGTACCGCGCGGCCTCGCGGAACATTTTCAGTGTCTTCTGAAGATCGATTATGTGGATTCCGTTACGTTCGCCGAAGATGTATTCCTTCATCTTCGGGTTCCATCTCCGTGTCTGGTGGCCGAAGTGCACGCCAGCCTCCAGCAACTCCTTCATTGTTATTTCTACTGCCAAGTTGTCTCCTTTCGTCAAAGGGACGCTTGGATCCTGTTAAGGACAGCGTCCTTTCGTGCCGGCCTCTTGCCGGCCGTGGAATTAAGCGCGACCTGAAGGCGCGCCGCTATCACATCCTACTTCCGCCGCTCCCATTCATAGCAGACTACGAGCGAACCGACTACCGCTTGCTGTATTGGAAGCGCCGCCTCGCTCCCTTTTGCCCGTACTTTTTCCGTTCCTTCATGCGCGGATCGCGGGTCAAGAATCCATTTTTCCGCAACGCCGGCCGCAGTTCCGGATTGAGCAGCGACAGAGCGCGCGAAAGGCCCATACGAATCGCACCAGCTTGCCCTCCAACTCCGCCGCCCTTTACCTGTGCCTTGACTTCCACCTGGTCCAGCATCTGCGTGAACTTCAGCGGTTCGACAACAGATGTGTGCCATGCGATGTTGCGAAAATACTCTTCAACAGCTCGTCCATTCACTGTGAACCGCGCGGGGCCATGTTTTATGTACACACGCGCAATCGATTCTCGACGGCGTCCCGTCCCATAAAATTGCTTACCAGCTGCTCCTTCGAATGCACTCGAGGTTGAACCCAACGTTCCTCCTAATGTGGCTACTGACTCAACTGCCCTCAGCCGCGGCCTGGATACATTTCGGTCGCCGCGGCGTCCACGCCCTGAATATTCTAGAGACTCGTGAGCGAGCCTACAGCTCTACCGGCTGAGGTTTTTGTCCTGCGTGGCGGGCGAGCGCTTCCTTCCCCACATATACACGCAACTTCCTCGCGCGGCGCGCGCGAAGCTTGTTCTTCGGCAGCATCCCCAGCACCGCTTCTCGAAGCACCTCTTCGGGACGCCGCTGCAGCAAGGACCGGATTGGAATCTCCTTCAACCCGCCCGGATAGCCGCTGTGATGCCTGTAAACCTTCTGATCGATCTTGTTACCCGTCAGCCTTATCCGCTCCGCATTGATTACGATCACATGATCGCCGCAATCCAAGAACGGCGTAAAGCTGGGCTTATCCTTACCGATCAAAAGCCTTGCGACACGCGTCGCCACGCGCCCCAGCACCTGGCCGTCCGCATCTACTACGAACCAGTTCTTGCCGACCGTGAGATCTTCCGCGTCGCGACCCCTCGGAACATACGTCCTCATCTTACTGGTAGCACCTTTCGTCTGGACACAAACGCTAAGTCTAGGCTACATGCCGAACTCTGTCAACGCAGACTCCGCTGGCAACGAACTTTAAGCGACCGACTCTGTCCGATCGGCAGATATCCCCAGTAATATTTTGGTATCCAATTCGTCCCCAACGGACCAACGCGAAAAGACAAATTCGCGACCAACCTGCCCCCTTGACGCCGATGGTTCCTGTGAGTATATTTACGCACTCGTTACGTTGGTGTCACAAAGGATACTGAAACTAGCTTACGGAAGATTCCTTATGGCCTCTCCAGCACTTTCACCCAATGTTGAGAAGCAAGAGACTTTCGATCGACTGCTCCACCGCGCTTCCGTTCTGTCAAGCATCCAGCATCTCAAACGACAATCGGCAGAAGGAGCTTTCCCAGTGAGCAACAATCGAATCGGCGAGACGGCGGGAATGATCTGGGAGATCCTTGCCCAAAAGGGACCGCTGACCTTTGCTGATCTGCTGGAATCGACCGAAGTGCCTCAAAGCCTCTTTTTCATGGCAATTGGCTGGCTCTCGCGGGAGGAAAAGCTTCGCGTCGAGCCGACAGGTGGCGATTACCTCATTAGCTTGGCCTGATATTCACGATCCAAGTGCAGATTCCCACCGCCCGACTCGACACTTGCAAGAGCCACGCTGCATTGATTTCCTCGCCGGTATCCGGTAGTTGGTTTCGACTGCGAAGGAATGTCCAGCAAACGCCTGGGCGAACTGCAACCACTGCAATCGCCGGAGTCCCGGCGCCTAAAACGATGGGGTGACTCAGCAGACCGGCGGCTTCCGCCCGCTCCGGCGCAGCTTCGCGCCAAAACTGATTCGGCCCACTGCGTTTTCTAAGAGATAGCTTAATCCGCCGAGGTAACAGCCTTGCTCGACCGCGAATAGGAGTGATCGCTATCACCCGACTCGCCTGCCTTGTCGATCTCGATCGAGCCCTTGAAGTACGCCCCGTCCTCGATCATGATCCTGGCAGTCGTCAGATCGCCCACTACCGACCCATCCTTCTTGATCTCGATCCGGTCGCGCGCGCGCAGATTGCCCTTGACGTTTCCGTAGACGACCACTTCGCGGGCAATAACGTCAGCGGTCAGTTTTGCGCTCGCACCCACCGTCAATTTCCGGTCCTCGAGTTGCACGAGTCCCTCGACGCTCCCGTCAATAACTAGGTCCTCGTTGCCCGTGATCTCGCCCTTCACGTGCACGGTCGCGCCCAGCCGTGCTTGGCCGGTGCCACCGCTGACGTTCGTCGGATACGTCGAGTCATAATTTGCCATCGTCTTTGCCTCCCCCGAAAAAGATGGTGATGGTGTTGGTGTGGCCTCCACTTTAGGTTGCTGCGGAAGTGGCGTCCGAGTGGGAGATTCCTGCTTCTTCTGCGGACTCTCCGGCTTCTTGTCACCCCACATTTCCCCTCCTTGGCCCAGTTTGCGCAAACAGTCGATAGACTAATCGACCGGGGCTATCAATCTATTCTTCCCGCGAGTTGAAACCAAATCCAAAATAGTACAGATGTGTCCGGCACATTAACGGGCGAAAGGGCTGGGGGGCTGCTTCGCTGGTGATCGTACACCTCGTTGCCACTCGTTTTCCACTAAGATCGAAACGACGCTGCTGAGGGTCTTGCTGGGGAAGGACAGAAATTCCCGCTAAAAGGCGTAGGAGCGTCCGCTGGCGTACTTTGGCGCTCCCGTAGCGGCCTGGGGCGCAGTTGCTACTCAGTACTTGCGCAAGACGCCGACGACTCGCCCCTGAATCTTCACGTCTTGAGCCGGCACCACGATTGGAGCCATCGACGAATTTGCTGGCTGCAGCCGGATCTTCCCGCCTGGCTCACGATAGAACCGCTTTACAGTGGCGTCGTCCTCGCCCACGAGCGCAACCACGATCTCTCCAGTGTTGGCCACCTGCGTCTGCTCGACGACAATGTAATCGCCGTCCAAAATATGATCATCGCGCATCGACTCGCCCCGCACCTGCAAAACGAAAGTCTTTTCGCCGTGTGCAAAATCCGCAAGCGAAATCGTTTCGTCCTGCTCGAGGGCCTCCAGCGGTCTGCCCGCCGCAATCTTTCCGCGGAGGGGTAGCTCGACTACGTGCCGGTCAAGTATCTCCTCCCGCACCGGTTTGGGGAGCTGGATCACCTCGATGGACCGGCTCTGGTTATAGCCCCGCCGGATGAATCCCTTCTTCTCAAGCGTCGACAGGTGCTTGTGCACCGTCGCCAGCGAGGTCAGTTTCAGCGAACGGGCGATTTCCTCGAAGCTCGGTGAATATCCATTCTTGTTGATGAAAGCCACCAAGTAGTTGAGCACTTCTTTCTGTCGCTTTGTTAGCGCCATTCAATCCGCCTTTTTCCCGCGTGACACCGGGAAGTGTGACCCCACACCCGCCGATTCTCCTGATCATCATAAGGCGAATCAAAAGCGAAAGTCAATGGTACACAAGGACAGTTCTCGGTCAGGACAGGTTGGAACGCTGGTGCAAGGCAGTTTGATCGTTTCGGGGAGGCGGGTCAGCGTCTACTGACTGCATCTACCTGTTCCTGCACCTTCATCCTTAGTTCCGCAGGGTGGGCAATCTTCTGAAATGGCTCGGGAGTTCCCCCGGTGCCGCGAATCACAACCGTCCCGTAGCCCAGTGCCCGTCCCGTCATCGATTCTTCAATTCCGACGCTCTCCACTTTCGGCAGCATGATCTCGAGCGATCTCCGGCTGGCCAACCCGGTCTTGATCATCACGCGCCGGTCGGTTACGGCGATTTCCACCGCACTTCTCTTCACGATGGCAGTCAGCACCACGATTCCGGCAACGATCAAAAGGAAAATGCCCACGACCAAGAATGCCTTGTCATTTTGCAGCAGGCACGCGATTGCACCGCCAGCGAGGACCAAGCCGACAAAAACAGGCCACACCAGCACCGTCCAATGCAGTCCTGTCCGGAATACGAGCTTTTCTCCCGGAATCAGGTTCTTTTCGATGTAGCTCATCCGATTCCTTCTCGAATAACCAATTGAATTTTCGCAGCGCGTGCAGGTTAACGCCTGCTCCAGAGTCTCGCAACCGATTCACGCGGGCGGTTTCGCGTCTACCAATCACCCAGTCCCGAAACACTCCGTCGAAGACGCGAATAGCGTCCTTTCACTTTCGCTTTTCATGTTTTCTCTTCTGCCTGCTGACCGGCAACTTCTGATTCCTGAGTTCTGATTAGTGTTAAACTAGCTCAGGCGAGAGGAGTTTGGCGCCGCTGCTTAGGGGATGGGAAGAGAGCGGCACCGGCATCTCTGACAAATAATCCATCATCAAAAGAGGTGGGACTCAATCCCATGTCGACAAGTTTGGTCCGTCCGCCGTCTCGCAAGCGAGAAGTCGTCGAAAAAGCCGTGATTCGGTTCTGCGGCGATTCGGGCGACGGCATGCAGATTACCGGCAGCCAATTCACCAACACTGTGGCTCTGTACGGCAATGATCTAGCCACACTTCCCGATTTTCCAGCCGAGATTCGCGCGCCCGCTGGCACGCTTCCCGGCGTCAGCGGCTTCCAGGTCCACTTTTCGTCAAGCGATGTCTACACGCCTGGCGACAGCGTCGATGCGCTCATCGCCATGAACCCGGCTGCCCTGAAGATGAATATCCTGGACCTGAAGCCCAACGGAATTCTGATAATCAATCTCAACGATTTTGGTGAGACCGATCTGCGCAAGGCGCAGATGACCTCGAATCCGCTCGAAGATCATTCCCTCGACGGTTATCGTACGTTTCCGGTCGAGCTGACCAAGCTGACGCGTTCTGCGCTGAAAGACTTGGGGCTCGACAACAAGAGCATCGATCGCTGCAAGAATTTCTTCGCGCTCGGGATGTGTTATTGGCTCTACAACAGGTCGCTGGATACAAGCTTGCGGTGGATTGAAGACAAATTCAAATCCAAGCCGGTCCTCGTGCAGGCGAACCGCCTCGCGATGCAGGCGGGCTACAGCTACTGCGAAGCCACCGAAGCGTTCCAGATCACCTACGAAATCCCGCCCGCGAAGCTCGCGCCGGGCGTCTACCGCAATATCAGCGGGAACAACGCTCTCGCCATGGGCCTTGTTGCCGCATCGCAAAAATCCGGCCTTCCGTTGTTTCTCGGGTCGTATCCGATCACTCCTGCTTCGGACATCCTACACGAGCTTTCGACCTACAAAGATTTCGGCGTGATCACGTTTCAGGCGGAAGACGAAATCGCGGCTATCACGTCCGCGATCGGCGCGGCTTACGCGGGCGCGCTCGGCGTCACCAGCACTTCCGGTCCCGGAATGGCTTTGAAGACAGAAGCATTGGGGCTCGCAGTTGCCGTCGAATTGCCCCTCGTAATCTGCGACATCCAGCGCGGCGGCCCGTCGACAGGCCTTCCGACAAAAACCGAGCAAGCCGATCTGCTGCAGGCTCTCTTTGGTCGAAATTCCGAAGCGCCGATTCCCGTGCTCGCGCCGGCCACGCCTGGCGATTGTTTCTGGATCGCGCTCGAAGCGAGCCGCATTGCCATCAAGTACATGGTTCCGGTGATCATCCTGTCCGACGGCTATCTCGCCAACGGCGCGGAGCCGTGGCGCATCCCGTCGCTGGCTGATTTGCCGGAAATTCCCGTGCGCTTCGAAACGAATCCCGAGAATTTCCAACCCTATCGTCGTAACCCTGAAACTCTGGCGCGTCCGTGGGCGATTCCCGGCACGCCGGGCCTCGAGCACCGCATCGGGGGCCTCGAGAAGCAGGACGTCACCGGCAACGTTAACTACGAGCCGCTGAACCACGAGCGCATGGTTCGCCTGCGCGCAGAAAAAGTCGCGACGATCGTGCAAGATGTTCCCGACGCAGTTCCGGACGGCGATCCATCGGGCGACTTATTGATAGTCGCCTGGGGCTCGACGTACGGGCCCGTCACTGCGGCGTTGAAAGCGCAACGAGCCAAGGGCCACAAGATCGGCCACGTGCATCTGCGCCACTTGAACCCGCTCCCGAAGAATCTCGGGGATCTGCTGGGTCGCTACGACCGGGTTCTCGTGCCCGAGATGAACATGGGGCAGTTGCTGATGCTTTTGCGCGCGAAGTATCTTGTCGACGCGAAGGGCTACAACAAGATTCAAGGTAAGCCTTTTAAGCAGTCCGAACTCGAGCAGAAAATCGAGGAAGTTCTCGCCGAACTCTGACCACATGGCGCAATTGACCAACAACGCCTTCATTCCGAGGGACGTGCGGCGAACCGAGGAATCCCTCTTCGTTGGAACGCTAGGAGAATCGCAATGACCACGGCCACCATGCCCGTGTACACAAAAAAGGACTTCCAAACCGACCAGGAAATTCGCTGGTGCCCTGGTTGCGGCGATTACGCAATCCTTTCGGCCGTGCAGTCGATTTTTCCTGAGCTCGGAATTCCGCGCGAAAATTTCGTCGTGATTTCTGGAATTGGCTGCTCGAGCCGCTTTCCGTATTACATGAACACCTTCGGCTTTCACACGATTCACGGCCGCGCGCCGGCAATCGCCACCGGTCTCAAAATCGTCCGCCCCGATCTCGACGTCTGGGTCGCTACCGGCGACGGCGATTCTCTGTCGATCGGCGGCAATCACACCATCCACATGCTCCGCCGCAACGTGGGTCTGAAGGTTTTAATGTTCAACAATCGCATTTACGGCCTAACCAAAGGACAGTATTCGCCAACCTCGGAAATTGGCAAGAAAACCAAATCGACCCCATTTGGCACGGCCGACCGGCCGTTCAATCCGATTTCGCTTGCGATCGGCGCTGAAGCGACATTCGTCGCGCGCTCCGTGGACGTGTTTCAGCAGCACTTGAAAGAGACCTTGAAAAAAGCGGCAGCGCACAAGGGTTCCGCGTACGTCGAGATTCTGCAGAATTGCAACATCTTCAACGATCACGCATGGGAATCGCTTACCGAGCGCGATGCGCGCAGCGAACACATCGTGCAGCTTGATCACGGCAAGCCGCTGATTTTTGGAAAGAATAAGGACAAGGGAATCCGTCTTAACGGTTTTGATCTCGAAGTCGTGCAGCTAGGCAACGGAACCACTGAAAAGGACCTGCTGGTTCACGACGAGCAGCATCCGCGTGCGGCCTACGCCTTTATGCTCGCGCACATGGAACAGCGGCCGGGCTTCCCGACGCCAATCGGCGTCCTGCGCGCCTGGGACAACGTTCCGCGCTACGAAGACGTGATCGCCGGCCAGATTCGCGAAGTGCAGGCTAAACGAGGTAAGGGTGACCTGCAAAAACTCCTGCACGCCGGCGACACCTGGGAAGTCCGCGCTTAAAAACGCAATCATCTGCGTTCGCGCGACGCTAGCATTCGGTTAGCTACTCCACCAGCAGTAACACCCCGCTTCCGCTCTCGATACGGAAGTCCCCATGATCCGAAGCGAGACCAACTTGCCCTTGCGGATCGTTCGGCCCCGGCGCGACGATTTTCATGTGACGGTAGCCGTAGACGCCGCAAGCGTTTGCTGAAAAGAGCCACAGTGCCTGTACCGGGGCGTCATTTCCAAAAACCTCCTCTCCACATTTTTCACCTGGCGCGACTCTGACGAGCACGCCATAAGGCACGGGCTTGCCGATTTTTTCCGAATGCTCCGTCACGCTTCCGCCCCCACGAAAAACGGCGTCGCCACCGATCTGCACGGTCGTCCAAGCACTATCGGAACTTCCCAAAGCGGATCCGGCAAGCGGCGACTGCGCATGCACCACCTCAGGAATCGACGCGAGCGCGCGAAGGCTCGTGGTAATGGTGATCGAGCGATGGTCGGACATTTCGATGCGGTCAAATTTCAGCGTGACCTGGGCTGCTGAGGTGTTCGAACGGTGAGGCGTCACCGAAACCACGTGACCGATGATCTTGCTGCCACGGCGGATTTTTTCACCGTCAGGTAGCAGGATATCCTGCATCACCGTTGCCCTCAGCTGCTCGCTAGGTCTGCTGCTCTTCGAGCTGATAGATGAATTGAGCAGGCCAGGGACTAACGTGCCCGGCGGAATTTTGACCTGCGTGAGTACTGCCGGAAGACACGCGAGGACGGTTAGCACGAAAATGTTCATCGGAAACGCCTTGTGGGTGCGTCGCGCCTGAGAATGCGCCGATGCGGCCTAGGATGGCAACAAATTCATGTTTCAACAAGCATGGAGCAACATTGTGAATGCTGCGTAAAAGATCAGTGCGTGGCAGCGGAGGCTCGGTCATCGACTCTGTGCCAGCAATCGTAGAGGTACTGCCAACGCTCCTCAGTGCCGTCGCTCCGGCCCACGATTGCAGACCGCTTCAGCTCGTCCGAAAATCGAATCGTGAAATTACCCTCAGCGGTAGCGCCATCATTGAGCCATTTGCGCGCCTCGGCCTCCGAGCGAATTTCCGATGCAGTTGTAGGTGCGGTCGATGATCCTGCCGCGCCTGGATTGGTAGATGTGGCTGGCGCGTGGCGCACTTGCTCCAGCAAGCATTCTTCGGTCGCCTCACAGCAAGCTGGCAAAACCGCCTTTGGATTTCCCGATCGATTCTCAAGGGCGCTGGTGGTGTGCTCGAGCATTTGCTGCTGGTCCGGCGGAGCGGGCAGCGTGCTCCAGTATTTCAGGATTGGTAGGGCGGCAGGATCACGCAGCGTCTGCAAAATCCACCAATTCTGATTTCGCCCGGCAAGCGCATTGAACACTCGCAGCAGGCGCCGCGTATCGTCGCCAGAGGTGAACTCCGCCAGGTGATAAATCATGTGGTTGAGTACGACAGGGTCCTGCGGCCGCGCGCCCGCATCGAGCCACCCAAGCATGGCGTCGAGATCTTTCTCATCCATTGCCGAACGGCTCTGGGATTCATCGTGCTGCAGCACAACAAGAATGTCGGCGGGTATCCAGATATCCCAATAATTGCGGTATTCGCGTCCCTGGCGCGTTTCAAGATTGCCGTTCAGCAATCCCCACTGCACATACTGGGCGGGATCCGTCGCGAGCAGATTCAAAGCCGCGGGACCGAAGCTCCGGCCCCAATGCCCCCAGGCGTTGATGATGATCTGGTGGCGCTCCCACACATTCGGCGTGCGTTCGGCGAGGCTTTTCCAGTAAGCAACGGTTTTCGCCGCGCGCAGACCGAGCGATTTAATCGCAATGACGTGCTCCATCATTTCGCAGCTCGGTGAATTCGTTCGGGCAATGTTTTCCAGCGCTTGCTGCTCTGCGATCTCCTTGTTCGGATCGATATTCGGCGCGAAGAATCCAAGCCAGTAGGCCGCTAGCACCGCGCGCTGGTTGCATCCGCCTTGCACGATCGTTCTCAGGTTGTCGCGCATACGCTGTGCGGGTGGCACGAGGTTCCAGCGGTCGTGAATTTCCGAAAGCACCGGATAGTCTTCGTCGGCGAGCGTTGTCTCGGCGAGATTGCGGCCCGGTCCCTTCTCGGCGTACTGCTGGATCACGCTCACCGCACGCGACGTCCCGATATTTCGAAGAGCTGATAACACCACGCCTTGCTTGTAGCGGCTCCCGGTAAGCGAGTGCTTCTCCAAAATGTTGACCGCGCGGTCCTGGTTCCCGCTCATCACCATTGCGTAGACCATCGTGAATACTGTTTCCTTCGCGCGAAAGTTCGGTAAGCTGGCGATCGGTGTGAAGGGCGAGCCATCGCTAACCATGTGGCTCAGCAGCGAGTCGAAAAGCTCGTCGAAGGAAATGAGCTTTGGGTCATCCTGATGCAGCACTAGGAGCGCCGAGCGCGCCAGCATCTCCGTTGTGTAGTCGGTGTCGTCACTGTCGGCGATCCTACGAATCTGTTCGACGGTAATATCTTGCGGCAGGCCGATTTGGATCGTTCGCAGCAGGCGCTGTGGAATGGATTCGCGCGCGGAGCACCAAAGCGGAAACCAGACCACTAGAACAAAGGCTGCGGCAATTGCAGACAATGCATGCAGCCGCCTCTCTCTCGTCGCAAACATTCTCAGGGCTGCTGCGGTGGCGGAGCGGGAGCGCGATACGTAAGCACGATATTTCCTTCGAGATGAACGGTCACGTTTCCGAGAAGGTCCGGCGGTTCCGGCGATTGCTGCATCCGGCTGATCTGCATCTGCCACGGACCGCTGCCGCCGTCGGGCCGCATCAAAGTTTCCTGCGAGCGAATATTGAACATCTGCAAATCGAGGTCAGTTGGCGGCGTGAGACTCTTACAGTTTTCCCCGCTCGCCTGCGAGGCACACCATTGCTTCCACGCGTTATCTGTACACTGTTGCTGAAGGTCCTTTAACTTTGTGCCCAAGTTCCCTTCCCGGTAACGGACCACAGCTTCACGCCGATTTCCGTAATTGTTCAGAATGTTCTCGCCGAAACGATCGAAGCCCAGTTCGATCAACTTGTCGAGGATCGCATCGACCGGCGCGTTGGCGGGAAACGTTATCTGCAGGCGCTGGACCACCTGAAATGGCAAGTCAGTCTCTTCCCTCCCCGGCTGCGGAGTTTTGAGCGTGCGCACGCGCTCGAAGAGTTGCATCTCGCCATGCTGCTGCGTGACGTAGGTTTTCATCGCCGCCAGTTGCTTTTCGAGTTGATCGGCCGCGTCCGTCGGTTTTAGCGCGGAGCTCGATACTCCGCCGACAATTACTGCCTGATCCGGCGTCAACTCCATCGAACAGGTTCCACTAATTTGATATGCGGGCCTAGGGTAAAACTCGGATTGTGGCGCGACGCTCGCCGCGGGAGCCTGTGGTACGGCTGCCGCCATAATAACGCTCGACGCAAAGGCAACCAGAACGGCTGGAAACAATCTCATTAGCTCCATCTTTTCCGGGCGGCAGCGATATGTCAATCGCATCCAAAATTCGGATGAAGCGGTAGTAACGGACTTTGGCACTACCGCCGCTAGCTACAGACTTGTGGCCGGCTGGGCCGGTCTCCCGCAAGCATCCGGATACCGATTGGGAACCGAGGGTTGAATCCGGGCTGGCGACGCCAGATCCGAGGCGTACACTGCATTTATAGAGCAATACAAGGGTGAGGCCATGGGGAAGGCTCCTGCAATCACAATCGAACAAATTGATGTGGACGGAGAAAGCAACCTCTGGGACGTGATGCGCGCCGCGCTGCGCGCAAAAGAGGCGCAGCCGAGGGCGTCGTTGCTCCCCGGAGTCATCATTCTCAGGTCGCACGAAGTAGTCGCCAGGATTTATCAGAGTCCCGAAGAAGCCCGTGATTTGCTCGTGCGGACGGGCGCGGGTATGCACAAAATTGCGCTGAATTGGAGCGACGCGCTCTCCATGTTGTACCGCAGCTCCCTGCTAATGCTGCAAAAACTCGAAGGAACCGCGGTGATCTTGCTGGTGGAACGCACGGCAAAAGATGCGAGCCATTCGACCGTCTGCGCGATGAAATGGACCGCGCGACAGTTCTTGCAGGCCGTCCCGCGCCACGCCAAGTTCCCCGAGACGAACGACTCGATTGCCCAGCTTTACTACCTCGAGGATGAAAAAATCCGCTGGGCCCCCGACGTAACCACGGCCCTCCAGTTCACCTAGGTATCGCACCACTCCGTTCAGAACCCTCATTCGATCCCGGTGTGCTCCAGCGATGCACGTTCGAAGCAGCTTGCTGGAGGTGCGAAGATTCTGCTATACAGGCACGGCTTTTACAGCAGGGGGAACCGATGTTTAGAACGCGTCTACAAAGCGCCAGATTGTGCCGCGGAATTCTCGGATTCGCAGTCGCGCTCGTGCTGGGAGCGCCCGCACTCGTGCACGCACAGGGTACTCCGTCGGTGGGTGCCTATGCCGGGCGCGATCCGCGCACTATCAACCAAAAGCAGCCTGATTACGATCCCAACGTGAACTACGACTGCGATCGCGCGTGCCTGAATGGATTCGTCGATCAGTATCTCGCCGCGCTGGTGGCGCACGATCCATCGCGGCTGCCGCTCGCCCGCGACGTGAAATTCACCGAAAACGGTCAGGTGCTGAATCTGGGCGACGGCTTGTGGGGGACGGTGAGCGGAATCGGGAGCTATAAGATCTACGCGGACGATCCGCAGGCCGGCCAAGCCATGTACATGGGCATTTTAGAAGAAAACGGCGCGCCGATCATTTTCTGCTTGCGCCTGAAAGTGGAAATCCACCGGATCGCGGAAATCGAGACGATCATCAGCCGAAAAGAGCCGGGAAGCCTGGCGAGGCCGGAAGCGTTGGTGGAAAAGCCGATTTTTTCGCAGACGGTCCCGCCCGAGCAGCGGCGGTCGCGACAAAACATGATCGCGATCGCGAACAGCTACTTCAATGCGATCGAGTTGGGTCACGCGTCGTACGTGCCGTTCGACGCCAACTGCAATCGTGTGGAAAGCGGAGTGCAGACGACAAATAATCCGGGGACGCCGAGCGGCCCGAACTCCGTCATCGCCATGGGATGCGAGGCGCAACTGAAGACCAAGAATTTTCAGCCGGACACGCGCATCCGCGACCGGCGATTTGCCGTGATCGATGAAGAGCACGGCCTTGTGTTTGTCCTCGGTTTTTTCGATCACGACGCGACGGTTCGCGAGTACACGCTGGCGGACGGAAAGACCGTGAAGCAAACTCGGACGGCGCCGTGGACCTGGGAGATTGCGGAAATGTTCAAGATTCAGGACGGCAAAATCATGCGGATTGAAGCGCTCGTGAATCCTGTGCCGTACGGGATGAAAGCGGGTTGGTAACATCCCACAGCGAGTCGCGCTTCGATAGTGGCGATTCCAAGTGAAACAACCGATAATTCTTGAGCACGGAACTGAGTGGTGAATCATCTCCACAAGTAAAAAGGGAAATGGAAACGGAGCGCACTGAATGGCGAAGGAAAAAGGCATGGATGTAGACCAGTTGATCGCGATCGACGTGCACGTGCATATCGAGCACGAGGGCGATGACACGGAAGCGGACAAGGCAGCGAAAAAGTATTTCGGCGAGGGTGCCACGGCGAATCGCCAGCAACTGGCGGAATATTACCGGTCGCGAAAAATCGGCTGCGTGGTCTTCACAGTAGATGAGAGGCTGTCGGGCCGGCCGCAAGTGTCAAATGATGAAGTCCTCGAGTTCGCGCAGAAGAATTCGGACATCATGATAGCGTTCGCGAGCGTCGATCCGACGCGCGGGCCAGAGGCGGTGAAGGAAGCGAAGCGGCTGATCAAGGCGGGCGTGCGCGGATTCAAGCTGCACCCTCCGATCCAACAATTCTTTCCCAACGACCGGATCGCGTACCCGCTGTATTCAGTGATCGAGGACGCGGGGCTACCGGTGCTGTTTCACACGGGGCACAGCGGCATCGGCACGGGAATGCCGGGCGGCGGCGGAATCCGGCTGAAGTATGGCAACCCGATGCACATCGACGATGTGGCCGTGGATTTTCCGTATTTGACGATCATCATGGCGCACCCGTCATTTCCGTGGCAGGATGAAGAGATTTCGGTGTGCTTGCATAAATCGCAGGTCTACATCGACCTATCGGGCTGGTCGCCCAAATACTTCTCGCCAACGCTGATTCAATACGCGAATTCGCTGCTGAAGACCAAGGTCCTCTTCGGTTCGGATTATCCCCTGATCACGCCGGATCGCTGGATGGCGGATTTTGCGAAGATCGCAATCAAAGACGAGGTTCGCTCGCTGATCATGAAAGAAAACGCGATGCGCCTGTTCGGATTCAAATCCACCCAAGTAGCAACCGCGAAGCAGTAACTAGCCGTCAGCGACGGCTACCAATTCGCAGTGCCACATGTAAAGTTGGCGGCGTCGTTTGTATCGCCCGAACCTTTGTAAATCGCCACCTGCGGATGCGGGCAAAGTGGCCGCGTCGCATCTACGACGCCTTTCGTCTGATGCGAAGCGATGATCTTGTCCGGCGCCTGGCCTTGCTCGCGCCACTGCTCCAGCGAAGTCAGCCCGTCCATCGAATTCGGGCCCGGCCCGCCTTGGCAATGGGCCATTCCTGGCACCATGAACAGCCGGTAGAAGTCCTGCGTGCCTTCGAGCCCTTTGCCCATTGCGGCAACCACGCTGTTGTAGTAATTCACGCTGTTCATCGGCGCGATCAGCTGGTCGCTCCAGCCGTGATACATGATGAGCTTCCCACCATGCGCCTCGAACGCCTTGAGGTTCGGATCGATCGCGTTGACGATGGAGCCGATTTTCTTGTCCGCAACACGCGTGGCTCGATCCACGTCGAAAGTTCGGAAATCCCAGTTGGCATCGTCGTACACCATGTACTTGAGGAAACCTGTGCCAATTGACGTGGGATCGGGGCCTCCAACCATCGCCGTCCAACCGAGTTCGCTGCCGCGTTCGAGGCCCGGAAAAATCTGCTTCCCGTCGGAGTATTTCGCGCCTGCGTAAACGAGTTCGGCGGTTTTCACTTGATATGAGGTGAGGCAATCCGGACCGTCGGGCCCCTTGCATTCGATCGACTTCGGATGGAAGTGGCAGCGCGTGGGATCTTCGATCACACCGTCCTTCACCCCATCCAGTGCGTCGCACGCATCGAGCGCAGCCTGATGCAGCACCGGAAACTTGCTCGCCGGAATGTGCGTAGGCGCGTTCATGCCTTGCTTCAGATTCACCCAGCTAAGGTATTCGGAGCCGGTCTGAAGATGAGTGATGTAATTTGCGGGCGCGCCAGCGAGGATCCCGTCGTAATCGTTCGGATAGCGCTGCGCCTCTGTGAGCCCTTGCTTGCCGCCGGTGGAGCAGCCATTCCAATAGGACAGCTTCGGACTCGTTCCGTAGAAAGCTTGGATGATGACCTTCGAATCGACCGTCATTTCGTGTACCGCGCGATACGCCCAATCGATCAATTTTTCCGGATGCCCCAGTGCCCAGCTCTCATCATTGCCGCTCTGATGGCCCGTGTCCGTCCCCGCTGTCGCGTAGCCGCGATGCAAACCAATCGAGAGTGCTCCATAGCCGATCTGGCCTATGAAACCGCCGTTGCCGACCGACTCTAACTTGCCATTCCATACGGATGACGGCGGAAGCCACACCTCGAAGTTAATGTGCGAGTCGCTCGTCGGAGTTGCGTACGCAACCACCCGGCAAAACGCGTCGGGAATCTTCAGCGGGCCGCCCGGACCAAGCGGCCCGGGAGGCACCGGCGCGACGAACCCGTCCGCTTTGTAATCAGTGGCGGACCCGATTACCACATTCGGAATCTTCAGCGAGGTGAGCTGCGAGCAAGGTTGCTGCGCGAAAGCCGATGGAGAAGCGAGCACAAAGATCCCCAATAGCGCAACCAACACAGCCAGAACAAAGTGTCGCTTCATGCCAGGGCCTCCAGTATTGTGACTCGTGGACAGCATAAATGGCGAACCATAGATTTGCCCGCGAGAGATATACAACGGCTTAGTTGAAGGTCGCAAGAGCAGTCGCAAGCGTGGGCCGCACCAAGTACCGCGAGCATGTGCAAACGCGGGACATTTCGAATATATTGATGGGGTCGCGCCCGGCTTCCCTCATCGCCGACTCGCCAGGAGGTGAACGGTGTCTCCCCGCAATGCGATTCCTCTGGGACGCATTTTCGGTATTTCGATCGATCTGGACTACTCCTGGTTTCTCATTTTCGGCTTGCTCACTTGGATCATGGCAGTGAGCTACTACCCGCGGGAATTCAAAAATTGGACCCATGGCGAATATTGGGTCGTTGGCGCCTTGACCTCCGTGCTGCTTTTCGTCAGCGTGTTGCTGCACGAGCTGGGGCATTCCCTCGTCGCCATTCGCTATGGAATTCGCGTGCCGCGAATTACCCTTTTCATTTTCGGCGGCGTGTCGCAGATCGCAACCGAGCCCACAAATGCAGCTTCGGAATTTTGGATCGCAATTGCCGGCCCGGCGGTTAGCTTCGCGCTGGCGGTCGCCTTTCGGGAGCTGCGTGTGGCATCGCCGCAAGGAAAGCCGGTATTCGCGCTGGCTGAGTACCTCGCTATGCTCAATCTCGTACTGGGAATATTCAACCTCGTTCCGGGCTTTCCCCTTGATGGCGGCCGCATTTTTCGCGCGATCGTTTGGGGAGCGGCCAAAAATTTCCGCCGCGCGACCGCAATCGCAGGAACCACCGGAAGATTTTTTGGTTTTCTGCTGATCTTTCTCGGCGTCTGGCAAGTCCTCGGAGGAAATGTTTTCAACGGAATCTGGATCGCTTTCATCGGCTGGTACCTGGAGAGTGCCGCCTCCAGCCAGCTGCGCGAACAGGTATTCAAGGGCCTGCTGGTCGGCCACAGAGTCTCCGAAGTGATGAATCATGATTTCGTCGAGGTGCCCGGCAGTCTCACTCTGCAAGAAATGGTGGATCAATATGTCTTGGCGCGCGGCAAGCGATCGTTTGTCGTAAACCGGGTGGGGACCGACAGTCCGGGCCTCGTAACTCTCGCGCGGATCAAGGCGGTTCCTCGAGACGAATGGCCGATGACCACCGCCGGCGCCATCATGATTCCGCCGGACAAGCTCCTCTCAATCCAACCAAACGCCGATGTCTGGACCGCCTTCGAAAAGATGGGCCGCGATGGTGTGAACCAGCTGCCGGTCGTCGACGGCAAGGGAATTGTAGGTATGCTGTCGCGCGATGACCTGGTGCACTACCTGCAGGCGTTGCAGACCGTACACGGGTAGGGAAGAACGTCGTTAGCTCAAGTCAGTTTGATTACGCACTAGTGAGAGGCGCCGTCTGAAGAACTTCCGCCGTCCTGTGATTCGCGCTGTGTGTCCGCCTCGGCAAAGTAATTGCGCTCGGAAAGACCTCGGTACATCCGGCCCGCAATTTCGGACGCATGCGGCCCGCTGATCACGCGGCTCCCTCCGTGCAGCAGCACGACCACGACGATTTTCGGATGCTCCTGATCGGCGTAGGATACGAACCAGCCGAGCCTGCCGCCAGTTCCCTCATCGTTGCAGGTGCCCGTCTTGCCGAGTGGCTGATCGAGAGGATCGAAACTACGCTTTGCTGTGCCGTATTGAACCGCCGCCAGCATTCCTTCCCGCAAGTCGGGCAGCAGCGCGTCAATATCGAGGCGCTGTCGCACGCGCGCCTGAAACGACGTAATCGCATCTTCGCTGCGCGGATACTGCAGGTAATACTGGGTTCCGCCGTTTGCGAGCATCACGACCAGTGACGCGAGCTGGAACGGCGTGATGCGAATTCCCTCGCCGAAGCTCGACATTCTTGCGACGCCGCCGAAAATTGGCGCATACGTTGGCAGCGCGCCCGTCTGCTCTTCAGGAATGTCGTACCCAACGCGCTGTCCCAGTCCGAGCAAGCGGTCGTACTTGATCACGCGATCGAATCCGAGTTGGCTGCCCACTTCCTGGAAATAGTTGTTGTTCGAATGCGCCATCGCTTCCGTCAAATCCATATAGCGCCGCGAGGCAACCCGAATCATCGTGTCTCGCGTGATTACGCCTTCCTGGAGACCGGCGATCGCAATGAATGGCTTGATCGTCGAGCACGGTTCGAGCGCGGCGGAAAAGGCCATCTTTTGATTCACAACCGTCAGAATGCGGCCGTTCGAGGGGTCAACCGCTACGACAGAACCCTTCTCATGGCCCAGCGCGTCAATCGCCAGTTCGCGCACCAATGGGTTGTCATAGCCGGCAATATCGTCCTTGGCGGGATCGAACGTCGAAACGGGGTGATAGTGATAGTGCCGCCGAGTGCGTCGCGCGGACGGAGCGCCGAACGTCAGGCTCGTGACGCCGAACAGCAAAAAAGAGAAACCGATTACCACTTTTGTGACAACTGTATCCCGCTGCATATGTCCTAACTTGGCCTGTTGTGACGTTCCGCCCTGAAGCGCCACTCAGTCTATGAATTGAACTGCAAGTACGCAACCAAAATTGCATGCATATTTTCCAAAGAAAAAGCGAACGGGACAACTGTTCAGCAGACCAGTAAAGGGGGCACGGCCTGACAGCCTAGTATTGGGGTTGAGGGACAGGCCGCGGTTCGGCACTGACTGGATATTCGCGCGTCTCAGTTTGAGAACGCTCGCCGCGATCCGAATTCGATGCGAACCGCTAAACTACCGCAGCGCGCGGGCCTTCAGCCGAAGCGATTACCTCTTCGATCTGTTGCCGATGCCGCTCGCCGTGCGCGCCAATCAGAAGCAGCCACTGGTAGCAATCAAGCTCGCCGAAACGCGGATGTGCGGCCAAGTGTCGTCGCAGATCGTCGTTGTTTGTGGCCGCGAATTCTGTGGTGCTCTTGCGCGCCAGCTCGAACTCCGGAAGCAGTCGCTCGTGGGACCAGCGCCCCGTGGGAACAGCCATCTCCGGCGCCTTCGCGCGCTCGCTGCGATTCGTGATGTGAGTGACAAGCGCGTCGTCGCGTCCGTCATACGCGCTGCGCTTTGCCGGATCGAATGCCTGCTGCAACGCCCCCGTGATCCGCTCCATGACGCGTCGCTCTACAACCACGATGTGTTCCAGGCAATCGGCTGCAGACCAGCGGTCCGGAGCGGGTTTGAAGAGCAGCTGCTCGCGCGAGAGTTCGCGCGTGGCGCCCAAGAGATTCTCGCGTGTTTTCGCGAGATACGCAGTGGCGCGATCGCGTTCGGCTGGCGTCATGAGCTGCTCCCCGCGTGCTTGGCTTTAGCTACCGGCCCGCGCGGCCCTGCGCGGCGGCGACGACCTTCGGCCCGGCTTTTTCCGCCTCGGCCGGTTTCTTCGCATCTTCCGGCGTGAAGGTCGCGATACCGAGCGCCTTGCGCAGATCGTGCTCGATTTTGTCGCGAATATCCGTATGTTCGCGCAGGAACAGGCGCGCGTTCTCGCGGCCCTGTCCGAGGCGCTCACCCTTGTATGAAATCCAGGTGCCAGATTTCTCGAGCACACCTTTCAGCACGCCGATGTCGAGAATGTCGCCCTCGCGCGAAACGCCCTCGCCGTAGATGATGTCGAACTCAGCCTCGCGAAACGGCGCCGCGACCTTGTTTTTCACCACTTTCGCTCGTGTGCGCGAGCCCACCACCCGGTCGCCATCCTTGATCGACTGCACGCGGCGAATATCCACGCGGATCGAAGCGTAGAATTTCAGCGCCCGCCCGCCGGTGGTCGTTTCGGGATTGCCGAACATCACGCCGATTTTTTCTCGAATCTGGTTGATGAAGATTAGGCAGGTCCGCGACTTTGCCACAATCGCAGTCAGCTTGCGCAGCGCCTGAGACATCAGGCGCGCTTGCAAACCCATCTGCGGCTCGCCCATTTCGCCTTCAAGTTCGGCGCGAGGCACGAGTGCGGCGACTGAGTCCACCACGACGACGTCAATCGAGTTCGAGCGAATCAGCGCCTCGGCGATTTCCAGCGCCTGCTCGCCATTGTCCGGCTGCGAGACCAGAAGATTATCCACGTCAACGCCCAGCTTTCGCGCGTACGAGGGATCGAGTGCGTGTTCTGCGTCGATGAACGCTGCCAGGCCGCCCGTTTTCTGCGCTTCAGCGATCACGTGCAGCGTGAGCGTCGTTTTGCCGCCCGATTCCGGGCCGTAAACTTCGATCACTCTACCGCGTGGAAATCCGCCGACGCCCAATGCCGCGTCGATCGAAAGAGAGCCCGTAGGAATCACGTTCACTGGGACAAGTACATCGCGGTTCCCCAACCGCATGATCGAGCCCTTGCCGTACTGCTTTTCAATCTGCGAAATCGCCAAATCCAGATTTTTTGATTTTTCGTCGTTCATGTTGACACCTCGAGGGGACGTTCGTTTTGTGTCCTGCGGGGCGCAGGCGGCCCCGATTCTAGCAGAGTGCGAAAGTTGGGGTACCGGCATTTCTGGCGAAGCAGTTTAGCACAAGGCGAAGAAAAAGCAAAAGGTATTATCCGTCTGCCAGACCAGCAATTCGGCACATCGCCGTTCCTCAATTTTGACGATTTTCCAGTTGCTTGAGCCGGATCACCAGCTTTTCATGCTCCGCCCGGCGCTCCTTCAGTAGGACGCGCAGATCCTCAACGACTTTCGCAGGAGCCCTGCTCGTGAAGTTGTCGTCGGCCAGTCGCTTTTCCTTCGAATCGACATCCTTTTCCAGCCGGTCGATTTCCTTCTTCAGCCGCGCAATTTCCGCCGGTTTGTCCGCGGTCTCCCCATACGCGATCCGCAGATCGAACTGCGCCGTGGAGCGAATTGCGGCCCCCGCCGGGTCCAGATGCCCCGACAAGACATTCAGCTGCGACAAACTCGCCAACCGCAGAATCGGGTCCAGATTGTGCGCCACCAGCGCGCGTATCCTTTCGTCGCCCGCCGAAAAATCAGCCGGGATTTTGCGCTTGGGATCGAGTTTCATGTCCGCGCGAATGTTTCGCGCCGCGATCACCACTTCCTGCAGTATCGACATCTCCGCATCCGCACCCGCGTCCTTCCATTCCGGCCGCGCCTCCGGAAACCGGCCGAGCGCGATCGACCGCGCCCCGCTCGGCTGTGGTAACCGATGCCACAATTCTTCCGTGAGGAATGGCATCACCGGATGCAACAGCCGCAACGCGGCATCGAGCGCCGCGAAAATATTGCGCCAGGCCGCCAGCGCCAGCACGCGGTCGCTCGCCGCGAGTTGCGGCTTCACCCACTCGATGTACCAGTCGCAAAAATCACCCCAGAAAAACTGGTAAATCGTCTGGCACGCCTCGTGGAACCGGAAATTTTCGAGCGCGTCATTCGCTTGCTCGATCACCGCCGCGAGCCGCGAGAAAATCCACCGGTGCGCCAGCTCGCCCTCGCCTTTCACTTCGTACGGCGCGTCAGCCCGAACGTCCGGCGCGGCCAATTCTTCGAGGGTGACTGCTTGCGCCTCGATCTTCTCGAGATTCACGAACAAAAATCGTGCCGCATTCCAGATTTTGTTGGCAAACGCACGCGCGCCCAGAATCCGGTCTTCCGTCAGCGCGATGTCCGTCCCCGGCGCGGCCATGCTCGCCAGCATGTACCGCAGCGCGTCCGTGCCGTACTGCCTCGTCAATTGCAGCGGATCGACGCCGGTGCCCTTCGTCTTCGACATCTTCGCGCCTTCCGCCGTCCGCACCAGCGAATGCAAATACAGCCGCCGGAATGGCACGCGATCCTCGGGCTGCTCGCCGCGCGTCAGGTGCAGCCCCATCATGATCATCCGCGCGTCCCAAAAGAACAGGATGTCGTACCCGCTGATCAGCAAGCTCGTCGGATAAAATTCCCGTAAGTCCGCCGTATCATCCGGCCAGCCCAGCGTCGAAAACGGCCACAAGGACGAGCTGAACCACGTATCCAGCACGTCCGTGTCTTGGGTCAGCTTTCCGCTCCTGCATTTCGGGCACTTCTTGGGCACGCTCGCCGCGCGCGCATGCCCGTCGACGATCTCGACGCGCGAATCGAGCGCCGGAATCATTTCCTTGCACTCCGCGCAATGCCAAATCGGGATGCGATGCCCCCACCAAAGCTGCCGCGAAATGCACCAGTCGCGAATATTCTCCAGCCACTGCAACAAGATCTTCCGCTGGTTCTCGGGCGCGACGTCGATCATTCCACTCGCTACTACTTCCTTCGCGAGCTCTGCCAACGGCCGCATTTTCATGAACCACTGCGTCGAAATCCGCGGCTCGACTTCTGACTTGCACCGGTCGCACACGCCGACCGAATGCGTGATGTCTTCGATGTGATCGAGCAGACCCAGAATGTCGAGCTCGCGCACGATCTGATCGCGCGCTTCGAACCGGTCGAGCCCCTCGAACGTCCCCGCGGCGGCATTCATGTGACCGTCGTTCGTCATCACGTCGATTTCGGGCAGGTGATGGCGCTTGCCGACCTCGAAGTCGTTCGGATCGTGCGCCGGCGTAATCTTTACCACGCCTGTTCCGAACTCGCGGTCGACGTAGCTGTCCGCAATGATCGGTATTTCGCGTGTCACCAGCGGCAGGATCACTGTGCGCCCGACGAGCTTCTTGTACCGCTCATCGTCCGGATGCACCGCGACGGCCGTATCGCCGAGCATCGTTTCCGGTCTCGTGGTCGCGACCACCACGTAATCATCCGACCCGGCGATCGGATATCGAATGTGCCAGAGCTTCCCCGGCCGCTCGACGTGCACCACTTCCAGATCGCTAATCGCCGTCTGGCAGCGCGGGCACCAGTTCACCATGTACCGCCCGCGGTAGATCAGGCCCTCGTGGTAGAGCCGTAGAAAGGCCTCGAGCACCGCGCGATAGAGTTTCGGTTCGAGTGTGAAGTGCTCGCGCGTCCAATCGCACGACGCGCCCAGCCGGATCATCTGCTCCTTGATGACTCCGCCGCTTTCTTCCTTCCATTGCCAAACGCGCTGCTCGAATTTTTCGCGCCCTAATTCCTGGCGCCGGATTCCTTCCTTATCGAGCTGCCTCTCGACCACGTATTGCGTCGCGATTCCGGCGTGATCCATTCCGGGCAGCCAGAGCGTGCGGTCGCCTCTCATGCGGTGCCAGCGCACCAAGATGTCGATCTGCGAGTGCTCGAGCATGTGGCCGATGTGGATTGTGCCGGTCACGTTGGGAGGTGGAAGCACGATCGAAAATCGTGGGCCGTTGCGGGAGTTTTCGGCGCGAAACAGCTTCTCTTCATACCAGGCTTTCGCCCAGCGCTCCTCGATTTCCTCCGGTTCGTAAGCCTTGGGAATTTCGCGCGGCATGCTTGCTTTCTGGTCTGAATTTTGCGTCCAGGCCAAACAACGAATATACGAGCGCCATCCACACGCGTCAAATCCGGGGACGAATCGTGCAACGCCTTCGTGCCCGGCCCGGCACGCCGCCGGGAATTTACGTCCCTTTAAAAATCACGCCCGTCACACCGGTGTACAATGCCGCCCCGTTTTGTCGTCAGGAGGGTTTCCCTATGCGATGCGCGGTTTCTTTTTTTCTTGCCGCGATGTTCTTTTTCTTTCCGGCCGCTTTACAAACTGCCCAGTCGCCCGCTGCGTCCGACACGGAGACCGTCCGTGCACTTGAGGCGGCCATGATGAACGCAGCCGCCGAAAAAGGAGCAGCCGGCTACATGTCCTTTTACGCCGACGACGCCGTGGAACTTCCAAACGGAGCACCGGCGATTCGTGGCAAGGACGACATCAGCAGGACCATGCAATTCCTCAACGACAAGAACAATCGCCTCACCTGGACGCCCGTCGCTGTGAACGTCTCCCAGTCGGGCGATTTGGCTTACACCTATGGCCTCTTCCTCTTTCGCTCGATTGGCAAGGACGGACAGCCGGTCGTCGAGCATGGCAAATACACGACAATCTGGAAGAAACAGAAAGACGGCCAGTGGAAGGTGATTCTCGACATGGGCAACTCGAGCCCGACACCGAAAGGCCGTGCTTTAGGCTAGGGCGAACTCAAATTGAGGGGAACTGTTCAGGATAAATTCAGCGAACCTTACTTTTCTTTTTTCGTGAGTTCTTTCTGCAGAAGATTCTCGACGAGCGGTTTCAGCACGCCCTGCGACAGCAATACGTGGAGCTGCGGCTCAAGTCGCTCCATCACTTTCTGCACCACCGCATCCACGATCTGTGACTCGTTAGGCTGGTTATGCTCGTTGGCGCTGCCGTGCTTGGCGTTCGGATCGAAATCCGCGGGTGGCGTCAAGAATGGTATTTGAGCGAGCGCCTCGCGGCTCGGCGGTGGAATCGTCGGAATCCGTTCGTTGAATTCTGACTCGGCTGGTTCTTCCGCCTGCGTTTGTGCGCTTTCCTCTGGAGCTTTACTCTCCTCCACGGCGGGTGCCTGAGTCACGAATGAATACAGCGGCTGTGTGTCCTCGTGCTGGCGTGACACGTACCCGGAGGATCCTTGCGTCTCATCCGGTACCAGCAGCGGCTCAGGCGTTACACGCACTGCCGGAGGCTCCACCAGCGTCGGGTCCTTGAATAGTGGCGAGACTGCCGCTTCCTCATCCTTCTCGAATACTTGAGGCGCATCTGAAGAGACATGCAGTGGGCCAGGCTCGTCCTCGAAAACCGGAGGCTGGATTTTGGGAAGCGATGCAAAAAACGATGGCGCCTGCTCCAAACGGGAATCAGCGAAAAAAGTCTCATTTGTGGCCGGCTGAACGCTGGCTTCAGATGTTTCCTCTGTCGTCGACGCGTCGTCGGCCTGCGCCTTCGAAATCCTGGACACCCACTCGTTTTGAGACGGTTCTGCGGGCCCCGCAACCAAGTCCATCCAGTGCGGCGTCTTTAACGCAGGACCAGGCGCGTGCGGCGATTCAAACCCGATCACAGGCAGGTGGTCCGCAGGCGGCGGTGCCTGCTCTTCTGTGTGAGGCGACTTGATGTCCTGCTGCGATATCGTTGCAGGCGGCTCGATCGATTGAGCAGAGATGGAAGGTGCGGGCTCGGAAGCCTCCTCCATCGGAGCGGGCGTGGGCTGTTCGCCAACCTCGGCGGCCTTAAGCTCTTCCACAAATGGTGATGTCTGCTCTTCCTCTCGCTTTGAGTTCTCAATTTGTTGCGCAGCGCTTGCGCGCGCTGAAGGGGCGGTCGCGGGCTCATCGAAATTATCCGTGGCCGCAAACGCGGGCTGGTTGGCCGCATCGGCCGGAATATCGAAATCCATTGCATTCCGGCGCCAGTCGTGAGCTGTCGACGCGCTGTCGAAGTCATCCTCAGCCGTTTCGGCGGCATCGGCGTGCGGTGCGGGCTGCTCCTCCTCCGCGTCTCCATTCTGTCCTTGGTCGAGCGTGCGGCGCCCCTTGCCGAAACCATAAATCAGCGCGGCTTCCTCTGGACTTGGCTCGGGATATTCTGGCAGCGGTTTCGGTTCGATCTTCGTGGGGATTACAGGTCCGCTGGCAAAGGCCGACTTCCCTGCCGTTTCTGATTCGAATAACGGATGTGGCTCGGGCGCTTCCTTCGCCTCTTTGAATTTCTTCAGTTCTTCGGCGGCTCTCGGATTCTTTTCCAGGATCGAAAGCACCATCGCGATCAGCGGATCGGGCGGCACGAACGGCTTCTTGAGCACGCCGTCAGCGCCGACGCGCCGCGCTTCTTTTTCGTCCAGCGGATCAAACGCGCCGATCAGCAGCACGACGGGAATCTGCGAAAATCGCTGATCTTTCTTGACGAATTCGCATACCTCGTAGCCGTTGCGAACCGGCATGAAAATGTCCGCGAGAATCAGGTCCGGAGCAAGATCGGGGATCCGGCGCACTGCCGCCTCGCCGTTACCCACAGAGGTGACTTGCACGCCGCGCTCTTCCAGCGCCAGCGCGACCATTTTCTGGATATTGTTGTTGTCGTCAGCGACGAGAACCTTCGGCACAGGACTCCCCTGCAGGCGCGCCCAGACACCCCGCCTGCCTTACACCATTGCAGCATCATGGCTCGATAGCGTCAACGGACTCGAAGTACAGGAGTGCTTCAGTGGTCAGCAGGTAATCGAGCGAAAATCAGAGTGGGATGAGTTTCTTTAACCCTTTCTTTTTCTTGCTGCTCGACTCGGTCTTCGGGTCGGCTTTAGCGGCATCCGCCGATTGCCCGTTGGCTGCATTCCCTGCGGCAGTGCTTTGCGCCGGTTGAGACGTGCCAGTGGCCGCGGCCGGTATCGCGACTGCAGCCGGGCCGGGTGCGGCGGCAGGCTGGGCCGCGGGCGTCGTCGAAGTCACAGTAGTTCCATTCGAATTTGACGACGAACTCTCGGGCAATACCGTCAGTGTGCTGGGGCCGGGATTAGCGTTCCCGGGCTGCTGCGAACTATCAGCCGCAGGCGTGCTCGTGGTAGTTGTAGCCGCCGGCGCAGTGCTGTTCGCTGCAGGCGCATTGGATGTTGCAGCGGCGTCGGCAGCGGAAGTTGGCGCGGCAATGATCTGGGCGCCCGCGGTAAGCCCTGCAGCACTCGAGTCGGCTGGCGCAGTTTCGACCGGAGTCACGTCGCCTGAGGGCTGAGAGCCAGCACCATTGGCATCGATGTCGGTGTGTGGCTTGTCAAATACCGGACCCGCAGCTCCCTCGACCAAGACATCCTTGGCCGAAACAATATCGTCAGGGGGATCGAGATTGGGCTGGCCGTAGCGGTCCGCCGTGAAAACATCCGGCTCGGTGCGTATCATGCCCATCGGCTTGTTGTACATATGCGGACGGTGCTGCTTCGCGTACAACTGATCCTGCTTCATGCGGGCGAGCGCGTTGGGATCGGCCAGCGGAACGGGCAAGCCCATGGAGGTGAGTTGGGCCTTGGCCTCCGGGACTCGCTTCGAGAGCGGATAATTCGTCACGATTCGGCTGAAACAAGTCGCGGCCAGTTCTCCCCAGTGATTCTGCTGATCCTCGCTTTTGACGGATTTCTTCGCACGCATATAAACATCACCGAGCATCCACAGCACTTCGTCGCTTTGGCTATAGAGAGGATATCGCTCGCTGAGTTCGAAAAGGCGTGCTGCGGCGGCGCGGTAATCCGGCCTGAGATAGTAGAAACGCGCCGTCCGATATTCGCCGTCGGCCAAAACCTCCTGCACGTTGCGCAAGTACTGTTCGGCCTTGGGCACGAGCGGGCTCTGCGGATATTTCAGAAGAAATGTCTGGAATTCCTGCTCCGCGGATATCCCTTGGCTGTCGTCGCGGTCCGATTTTTCCATCATGCGATAGTGCGACATGGCCACCTGCATCTGCGCGTAGGAAGCCTCGTCGAGAAATGGAAAAAAAACGATGAAGTTCTTGTACTCGCCCACCGCGAGCGTCAAGTTTGAGGTTCCGCCTTCCTTGTAATAGGAATCGGCGACGCCCAGTTTTGCTTTGGCCAGGTACTCGCTGTCCGGGTAGGTGTTGATCAGAGTCTGGTAATCGAGGCGTGCCTCGGTGTAATGCGATTTCTTCACGTCAAGAAGTGCGCGATCGTATAGAACCTTGTCAGGCTCGGCGGAAGCCGCCGTGTCGTCTTTCTTTGTGTCCTTCTTTTGCTTGGAAGGTTTTTCCTTGTAGATTTTCGGATTTTGACCGTAGGCGCCTCCGCACAACAACCCCGGAAGCAGCACTCCGATCGCGATGATGAGCGGAAGACTTTTTTTCATTCGCAAAGCACCCGGCACCTTTTCTCAAACCCGCTGACTTACTGCCTCGATTGCGAGTTTGCGCATCTGGCGCGTTGCGGCCGCTGGGTCGGGTGTGTGAAAGATCGAGGTCCCTGCAACGAAAGTGTTTGCGCCGGCCTGCGCCAATTCCCCTATGTTTTCCAGTTCAACTCCCCCGTCAACAGCAATTCGAAAGGCGCCATTATATCGCGCCCGCCATTGATTCAACTGTCGGATTTTCTCGAACGCCCTGGGAATAAACTTCTGGCCACCGAACCCGGGGTTCACCGACATCACCAGCACACTATCGACTTTGTCGAGAACATCGCTGAGCATCGCAACCGGGGTCGCCGGGTTGATCACGGCGCCCGCCTGCGCGCCGTGTTCCCGGATCATCGACAGCGCGCGATCCAGATGGACGGTCGCTTCTTCGTGAACCAAAACGCGGTCGGCGCCCGCCCGGATGAACTCCTCGATGTACTCCTCCGGGTTTTCGATCATGAGATGCACGTCGAGAGGAAGCCGGGTTGCTTTGCGCAGGGACTCGACAACCGGAATTCCGATCGAAATGTTGGGAACGAAGTGCCCATCCATGACGTCGACATGGATCACATCGGCGCCGGCGTCTTCGACTGTGCGAATCGCATCACCCAGGCGCGCGAAATCGGCAGCCAATATCGAAGGAGCGATCTCAATTTTTGCGTATGTCATCACACCGGGTCCGATCTTATCACGGTGCAGCGCATTGATCGTGCGCCCGATGTTTCCGGCATCTGCGTGCAAGCCATTATTCGGCCACTTGAAATTCGATCTTCGAGTTCGGGTCTACACGCTCTCCGCGCGGCGGATTTTGTTCCACGACGGTGCCGTGCGGCGCGCCCGGCGCCGAAATGGGCGTGAACTTTGCGATTTTTAGCCCTGCAGCGGAAAGCCTGGCCACTACATCGCCCAAAGAAGCGCCTGAAAAATCGGGCATCACATATCCCAGGGGACGAGATCCCTGAGCCACGAGAAAATCGACGCGCGAGGTGGTGGCGTCCGCAGTATTCGCGGCCGGATATTGCTGTGTGACTGTGTCCGGATCACTTCCCGGCAGGTACACGTCAGAGACTTCGCCCACCTGCATCCCGCTGCGCAAGAGCTCCACTTGCGCGGCTCGGACGCTTTTTTCCTCGAGCTCCGGAATGGTCACTTTCTGGGGGCCCAGGCTGAGCACCACGTGGGCATCCTGCCCGACCTTGACGTTCATGTTCGGCAGCGGGCTTTGCCGGACGATCGCATCGACCGGCCACTGGCTGTAGATTCGGTCCTCCACCTTGAAACCCACGCGGAGGACATCCAACATCGGCTGAGCTTGCGAGGCGGGCATGCCGACCAGGTCGGGCATGACCACCTCCCGGCCTCGGATGGCGAAGCGCATGGCCGTAAGGGCGCTCAGGAACGCCACCGAGGCGAGGATAAACAACAGCAGCGCCATGCGGAACATCCAGCGGAGACGGTCGCCGAACGTCATTCGAGGGGCCCCCGGTTGGCGTCAGATGACCTGAAACGGAGTGCAAAAAGCGACCGAAAACGCGCGCACCTTTCGCCCCCGTTCATGACAGAGTAGACGTGTACCCACTTCTTTGTTTTCAACGAGATGCGCAAGATTCTACTCGTCAGCATGTCAGAGTAGGCGAAGGCCAGAAACGGCTGTTGTACCTGGCCGCCGGGTATGGACACGGCACGTCTTGGGCCGCTTGGTTACGCTGCCATATCGCGGGGTCGAGCACAAGGACCGGTATTCCGTAGTCCGCCCGCGAGGCAGCGTGAGGGATTCAGACGCCAGGGATCGCCCACCTATCATTTGGACCGCGATGCTCACGATGCTTTTGCCTTGAGCGCACCTTCCCCCCGTTTCTGTTTCTTCGACTTCGCAGATTCTTCCATTCATCAGCCAACCATTCAGGCTAACAAACGCGGGTGCGAAACATACTGACCGGAGGTACAGGCGAAGAAGAGGCACAGTACCACCTGTACGAATTTCGCGAGCCAAGGACATTGCAAGAGTCGATAGGCGTTTACGATTTTTCGAGGGCGGCGGCGAAGAAACCGTCGGTGTGGTGGAGGGCGGGCGAAGTATGAAACTGGCCGTCGCCGTCAAATAAAGAGGAAGCGCCAATGCCGGGCGCCAGACGGGCTTCGAGAGTAGCGGCGAGTTTGGCCGCCGGCGCGCGCCGGACGGACGCGGAAATTTGCAATGGGCCCGCCAACACTTCCGCGACGACAGCTTCATTTTCTTCGGGCTCGAGCGAGCACGTGGAGTAAACGAGCCGCCCGCCGGGTGCGAGATGCGCGAGCGCATTGCGCAGGAGCTGCACCTGCAATGCGTGAAATTCGGCGAGTTGTTCGGGGCGGAGACGCCAGCGAATTTCAGGATGGCGCGCGAGTGTGCCGGTGCCGGAGCAGGGCGCATCGAGAAGAACGCGATCGAAAGACTTGCTGAAAGGCAGTGGCTGTGCGGCGTCGAGCGCGATGAGGCGCGGCTGATCGAAACCGAGGCGCGCCAACTGAGAACGAGTGGACTTCAGGCGGTGCAGATGGACGTCCGCGGCAACCAGGAGGCCCCTTGGGCCAGCGGCGCGGATCAACGGAGGAGTTTTGCCTCCGGGCGCGGCGCACAGATCCAGGACGCGATCGGCTGGTTGAGTATCCAGAAGAAGAGGAACGGCTTGGGACGCTTCGTCCTGAATCGAGATTTGGCCGGCGCGGAAGGGCTCCGTGCGAACGATGCTGCCGCCGGTGATGGAGATGGCGGAATTGAGAAGCTGTCCGGACGCAACATGGAGCCCAGATTTTTCGAGTTCGGCAACGATCGAGCTGCGCTGAGACGGATCGTGGATTGCGCACGAAAGGGGCGGAAGCGTGTTGTTGGCCTGCAAAAGCGCGATGGTTGCTTGCTCGCCAAATCGGGCAAGCCAGCGCTCTACGATCCACGTGGGATGCGAATGGAGGATGGCAAGGCGCTCGGCTGGCGCGAGACCTGACGCGTGTTCTGCGAGGAAGTTTTCTGCGGGGGTGCGAGCTTCGGCGGCGGCTTTGCGCAGAACGGCGTTGACGAGCGCGGCCGCGGAGGATTTGCGCGCCAGCTTTACCAGTTCTACCGACTCGTTGACTGCGGCGCGCGCGGGAATTTTGTCGAGAAAACGCAACTGGTAGGCGCCGATCCGCAGGGCGAGCGCAACGGGAAGATCGAGCCGCTCGACAGGTTTTTTCAGATGGCGATCGAGAAGAAAATCGAGCAGGCGCCGCCAGCGCAGGACGCCCAGAGTAATTTCCGTGGCCAGTGCGGCGTCAGCAGGCTTGATCTGTGCGCCGAGTTCAGCGTGAAGAAGATCGCTCGCGTAGGCGTTTTCGGACTCGACGCGGCGGAGAATGTCGTAAGCGATCTTGCGTGCGACCGTGATGGACATCCCGATCCATTATCCCCTAGAGGCCGAAGCGGTCGGCAGGAGTAAGGCGTGCGCCGTTGGCGAAATCACGGGCGGCGATGCGCTTGCGACCTTCGAGCTGGACGGATTCGAGGCGCAGCAGTGTGCCGTGCCCGCAGACAACGAAGATGTCGCCATCGCGCGAAAGGATCGCGCCCGGTTGCGACGCTGCAGCAGGCAAGGCGGGCGGCCCGGCCGGATTTGACTCTGGCGCTATAGCAGGCCGGCCCCAAATGTGACAAATCTTGCCGCGAAATGAGCTGAACGCGCCGGGCCACGGAGCGAGGCCACGGATGCGATTGTAAATGCGAGTCGCGAGAAGGGACCAGTCGATGCGGCCGTGCTCTTTCTTGAGCGGCGGCGCGAGTGTGGCTTGCGAACTGTCCTGGGGAGCGAGTTTGATCTCGCCGCGGTCGAATTTTCGAAGGGTCTCGGCGACGAGCGGCCCGCCCGCTTCGGCCAGCCGGGCGGTAAGTTCCGGTGCAGTCTCATCGGGCGCAATTTCCGTTTCGAATTTCAAAAGAGTAGGACCGGTGTCGAGGCCAGCGTCGATCTGCATGGTGGTGAGGCCGGTGCGCGTTTCGCCGTTGACAATGGACCAATTGATCGGCGCGGCACCGCGATATTTCGGAAGCAATGACGCGTGCAGGTTGATCCAGCCGAGCCGCGGGATGTCGATCAGGCGCTGCGAAATCAGCTGGCCGTAGGCGATGATGACGACCGCATTGGGCGCAAGATTGCGGAAGTAATCGAGCGATTCGGGAGATTTTATTTTTTCGGGCTGATAAATGGGCAGACCGGCTTCGATCGCGGCGGCTTTCACCGCGGAGATTGCGGTTTCCTGGCCGCGGCCGCGCGGGCGGTCGGGCTGAGTGACAACTCCGGAAATTTCGAAGTCGGGCTGCGCGATCAAGTGGCGCAGAGACGGTACTGCGAACGCCGGAGTGCCGCAGAAGACGATGCGCAGCGGCATGGCGCGCCTACCAGTCGCCGGCTTTTTTCATTTTGCGAATTTTGCGCTTGATGAGGTCGCGCTTGAGCATGCTGAGGTGAGATACGAAGAGCGTGCCATTGAGGTGATCGATCTCGTGACAGAAAGCGCGAGCGAGCAGGCCTTCGCCGCGCATCTCAAATTCATTCCCGGTCGCGTCCTGGGCGCGAATGGTGACGAACTGCGGACGCAGGACGTGGCCCCGAAAGCCCGGCACTGAAAGGCAGCCTTCCTCTTCGCGCTGCTCCCCTTCCGTGTGGACGATCTCGGGATTGGCGCAGACGATTTTCGCTTCCGGATTTTTGCCATTCGAGACGTCGATCACGGCGATGCGGCGGCTGATGCCGATCTGCGGCGCAGCGAGCCCGACACCCTGCGCGGCGTACATGGATTCAAACATGTCGGTGATGAGCGCCTGAAGCTCGTCGTCGAATTTGTCCACGGGCTTCGTGGGCGTGTCGAGCACCGGGTCGCCGAATTTTACAATGGGATGGACCATGGGTCTGCCGGTCTAGAATGCGTCGAGCTGGCGCTGGTAGCCTTCGAAATTGCGGCGCGTCTCGTCGAGCGAATCTCCTCCAAATTTTTCAATGAATGCGCCGGCTAGCGTGAGCGCCACCATGGCTTCGCCAGCGACGCCGCCGGCGGGAACGACGCAGACGTCCGAGCGCTCGTAAGCTGCCTTCACGGCCTCCTTCGTGTTCATATCCGCGGTCAGCAGAGCGCGGCGCAGAGTCGAAATCGGCTTGAGATAGCCGCGGATAATGATGTCCTGGCCGTTGGTGATGCCGCCCTCGAGGCCGCCGGCGCGGTTTGAGGAGCGGCCGAATCGTTTCCGGCTCGCATCGTAAAGAATTTCGTCCTGCACTTCCGAACCGTAGCTGCCGGAGTTGGTGAAGCCGGTGCCGATTTCGACGGCCTTCACCGCTTGCATTGACATGACCGCTTGCGCGAGTTTGGCGTCGAGCTTCTCGTCCCACTGTACGTGCGTGCCGAGGCCAGGCGGAATGCCGCGGGCGACAACTTCGAACACGCCTCCGACGGAATCACCGGCGCGCAGGACGTGATCGACTTCGGCTTTCATTTTGCCTTCGGTATCGAGATCGACGCAGCGCAATGGCGATTCGAGATTGTCGCAGATGGCGACGATTTCGTCCCAGGTGGCGGGGCGTTCGAGCCGCACGTGGCCGACGGCAATCGTGTGGCTCAAGATGGTGACGCCAAATTCGCGCAGGAAGAGCTTGGCCAAAGCGCCGGCGGCGACGCGCGCGGCGGTTTCGCGGGCTGAAGCGCGTTCGAGGACGTAGCGGGCGTCGTGGAAATTGAATTTCTGCGAACCGGCGAGATCGGCATGGCCGGGACGGGGGGCAGTAAGGCGGCGCTGGGCGTCTTCGGCGCCTTCACTGTCCTCGACCGGCAGCGCCTTCTCCCAATTTTTCCAGTCGCGATTTTCGATGCGCATGGCGATGGGCGCACCGATGGTCTTGCCGTGACGCACGCCTGCGAGAATGTCCGCTTGATCTTTTTCGATGCGCTGACGGCCGCCGCGACCGTAGCCGAGCTGGCGGCGATGCAGCTCGCGTCCAACGAAATCGAGATCAACGGGAACGCCAGCGGGCAAGCCAGAGATCCAGGCAATCAACGCCTGGCCGTGGGATTCTCCGGCGGTAACAAATCGCAGCATGTTCAGTGGTGACTCAATTGGTGGAGCAAACGAAAGATTCTACCGGACGCAACTTTGCTGGTAAAGTCCGCCGGGCAATCGAATTTGATTGTTCCCCCGAAATTTGACGAAGCGATATGGACTTTCCTTGACGGCTCTCGCGGGTAGAAGATAGGCTTCCGAGAGACTCGGCTGAGAGCCACGGCCGGCGTCTCAGACGATGGCTGACAACAGCGAAACTCCATCCCCGCAATCCATCATAACGGACGCGCTGAAGCGTCAAGTCTTCCTCGTTCAGGATTACTCACTGCTGGCGATGCGGTCGATCGCCAACCTGTTCACGCCGCCGCAATATTGGCTCGATACGCTCGAACAGATGGACGTGATCGGCGTCGGTTCGCTCAGCATCGTGCTGATCAGCGCGTTTTTCATCGGCGCAGTGCTCGTGCTGCAGACTGCGTCGCAGTTCGAGCGGTTCGGCTCGACGGCGATTACAGGCGACGTGGTTTCGCTGGCGCTGGTCCGCGAACTGGGGCCGACCATTACAGCACTGCTCATTGCGGGGCGAAACGCGTCCGGCATCGCATCGGAGCTGGGATCGATGGTTGTCACCGAGCAAGTGGACGCGATGCGGGCGTTGGGAACAGACCCGACACGCAAGCTCGTGACGCCACGAGTGGTGGCGACCGTCTTGATGTTGCCGCTGCTTGTAGCTGTGGCGGACTTTGTGGGATTGCTTGGCGGGCTCGTCATGTCCACTCTTTCGCTGCAATTAAGCGCCGTACAGTTCTGGACGCATGCCATCAACGCCCTCGCATTCGGGGACCTGGTGCAAGGCTTCGGGAAGCCGGTGGTGTTTGGATTCATCATTTCTACTGTCGCTTGTTTCGAGGGTTTGCGCGTCCGAGGGGGAACGCAAGGCGTCGGCAGGGCGACGACCTCGGCTGTGGTGATGTCCTCGGTGATTGTTCTTGTGGTTGATTCCTTCCTGGCGAAGGTTTTTCTGTTCATGTTCAAGTAATTCGGCAACGCGCTCGATGCATTGCGCGGATCGAATCACCTGCGCTGAACCCCGGTAAATTCCATATAATCGAGCCATGACGCTTTTTTCTCGCCCGGCGTCAAGTCGAGAAATGACGACCGTCGTGCCGGGCGAACCCCTGATCGCATTCAAAGACATCCGCGTCGGTTTCGAAGAGGGCGAAGTACTCCGCGGAATTTCGTTCGAAGTTTGGCCGGGCGAAACGAAGGTTCTTCTTGGCGAGAGCGGATCGGGAAAAACCCTGATCATGAAGCTGGCGGCGGGCCTGTGGAGGCCGGACTCGGGGAATATCTGGGTGATGGGTCACAACATCAACGAGATGCCCGAAAAAGAGCTGCTCGATTTTCGACGCCACGTGGGTTTCGTGTTTCAGGAGGGGGCGCTGTTCGACTCGCTTACGGTTTCAGAAAATGTCGCGTTCCGATTGCAGGAGGAGTCGCTGTCGGCGGACGAAATCACGCGGCGCGTGCGGGAAGTGCTGCGGTTCGTCGAGATGGAGCCTGCGGTCGACAAATTCCCGGGCGAGCTTTCGGGAGGAATGAGGCGGCGCGTTTCGATTGCGAGAGCGCTGGTGGATCGGCCGCCGGTGGTGTTCTATGACTCGCCCACTGCCGGCCTCGATCCGGTGACATCGCAGACGATCATTACGCTGATTCTGCGCGGACGCGATTTGCAGGGCGTGACGTCGCTGCTCGCCACGCACCGCGTGCAGGATGCGTTCGGCCTCGCAAATTTTCGATTCGATTCGGCGACGGGGCGTGTGGTGCGCTCGAACGGAAACGGCGCCGCCCCGGGAGCTACCGACGCCGGCGGTCGCGCGCAGGCAAAACCGCAGATGCAAGAGCGGCCAACGAATGTGCTCGTCCTCCGCGAAGGACGAATTTATTTCCAAGGTGCGGCCGACGATGTGCTGCATTCGTCGGACGAGTATCTGAAAAAGTTTTTGGCTTCCGCTGAATGAGTCCGGAGCCGCGAGGAGGAAGGCGATGGCGCAACGCAAGCAATTGAGCTGGTCGGAGCTGCGAGTGGGCTTGTTTGTGTTGGCAGGGCTGGCGATTTTGGTCGTGGCGATCTTCTACGTGACTGGCGGCGGGTTCCTGGGGCCGAAATACCGGCTGATCACGTATCTGCCGGATGTGGAACAACTCAAACCCGGCGCGCCGGTAACGCTCGACGGCATCCAGGTAGGCAACGTCGAGTCGCTGCGCCTGACGCCAAATCCGCAGGACCATGCGCACAACATCACGCTCGTTCTGCGGGTCGATAAGAAGTACGCGGATCAGATTCGCACCGATTCGACGGCCAGCATCGTGACGGAGGGTTTGCTCGGGAACCGCTACGTCAGCATTTCTCGCGGGCTGACGGGACAGGTGATTCCGCCTTACGGCGTGGTCCCCGGCTCAGAGGCTGCGGACATAAAGCAAGTCGTCCAGCGGGGCGCCGACTTGGTTCAGGATCTCGGCGGCTTGTCCGATCAGATCAGCGACATCATCGCGAAGGTCAATAAGGGTCAAGGGACGATTGGAAAAGTCCTGAACGATCCATCTTTCTACAACCATCTGAACAGCGCGGCGGCGAAAATCGATGCGATGACGACATCGATTCAGCAGGGCCACGGGAGCGTCGGGAAGCTGGTCGCAAGTGATGAGCTTTACCAGAAGGTGGACACGACGGTGAGTAAGGTCAATGACGTCGTCTCCGCCGTGCAGGAACAAAAGGGCACGATAGGGAAGCTGGTCTACGACCCGACCGCGTACAGCGACATCAAGGGAATGGCCGCGAATGGGAATGCGTTGCTGGCGGATGTTCGGGCAGGCAAAGGCTCGCTCGGGAAATTCGCGACGGACGACAGCGCGTACAACAATTTCCGCGACGCAACGGCGAATGTTCGCGATGCCACAGCGAAGCTGAATTCCAACCAGGGGACACTCGGGAAATTCTTCACCGATCCGGCGTTCTACGACAACGTAACGGGGTTGTCGGGCGATTTGCGGCTCTTCATCGCCGATTTCCGGCAGAATCCGAAGAAATTCCTGCGAATCAAGCTGGGAATTTTCTAAACCTCAAAAATAAATCATCGATACCCGCATGACTCGAGCGCGAGGCCGAGGTAGAAGCCAAGCGCGCGACTGGCTAGCACTGCGACGTCGCGCGCCAACTCTCTTGCGAAAAATGGACCTCGGCCACGCCGTTCGAGACTGTGAACAATTCGGCGATGCAAACGATTCGGAACGGAGTTCGTTCGTTTGGTTCTAGAGCAGGTCTAGCAATGAAGGACAGGACCTAGCGCGAGGGACCGGACCATGTTCGGCAACAATCCCAGCGCAGCGCCCGAGCTACCTGCCACGCGTCCGAATTGTTGAGTTCTGTCTGCATGCCGAAATGCTCCAGCTCAGTCAGAATAGCCGGGAAGCTGCTGCGGGCGCAACGCGACTTCGGCGAGTGGCGCCGCTGGCGTGCCGAATGGATGAAATTCGGGACTAAACGGCAAGATTTCGCGATTTAGGGGCCGCTACGCTGGTGGGCGAGCGACATTTCGAGGGCCAGTTCGCGAATGCGGCGCAGGTCGAGCTTGCCCGTGCCCAGCACGGGCAGCGCCTCGACTGAAAAAAACTGATTGGGCCGGGGCGTCCAGAGGTTGGGCAAGCCGGATTGGGGAAGCTTTTCCAGCACCGGATTCAATTCTTCAGGCGACAAAGTGTGCAGCACGACGAGCCGCTCGCCTTTCTTTCCGTCCGGTACGCCAGTGACAACGAATTTCTGCTCCGTTGCGCCGGCAAGCTCGTGCAGCTGCTCCTCGACCTTGATGTGCGGCACCATCTCTCCGCCGATTTTGCTGAAGCGGTTGAGGCGATCGGTGATGGTGAGGAATCCGTCTTCGTCTTCCGCCGCGATGTCGCCGGTCACGTACCATCCGTCGACCAGAGCTTCAGCTGTTTTCTCCGGCTTTCCGAGATAACCCTGCATCACATTTGGCCCGCGCACGAGCAGCAAGCCTGGCGTTCCGAGGGAAACAGGATGTTGCGTTTCGGCGTCGACGATTCGCACGCTGATTCCGGGCAGCGGGCGGCCGATGCGCCCGCGTTTGGCTCCGACCTGACGAAAACCGGGCGCGCGAAAATCGCGAGTGTTCACGGCCACAACCGGAGAGCACTCGGTAGCGCCATAGCCCTCAAGGGGCCGGATACCGAAGCGATCTTCGAAGGCCACGGCGACACGTTCGGGCAATTTCTCGGCGCCGACCACGACAAAGCGGAGGCTGCCGAAGTCTTCCGGGGAGCAGCGGCGCATGTAGGCTTGCAGAAACGTGGGCGTCGCCAGAAGAACGGTGATGCGGTAGTCACGCACAAGTTCGGCGATCGCGGCCAAGTCGAGCGGGCTCGGGTGGTAGACAGCCGAAATTCCAATCACAGCGGGCAGCCAGAGGGTCACTGTGAACCCAAACGAATGAAAAAACGGGAGCACGCCCAGCAGCGAATCGTGGCGGTCGAACATGAACGTCTGGCCCATTTGTTCGATGTTCGCCGCGACGTTGTAGTGCGAGAGCATCACGCCCTTTGGATCGCCGGTGCTGCCGCTCGAAAAGATCACCGTGGCAAGATCGTCGAGCGTTTTTCGCTTCCCGCCGCTCAGGGCGCTCTCGATCAAGGCGCCGGGCAAGAACCACAGCAGCAAAGCCACAATCCTTTCGCCGAGCCGAGGCCCAGCAGCCGCTTCCTCGAGCAAAATCGTCTTACCCGGAATTTTCAGCGGAATTTTTTCGAGCAGCGGCTTGGTCGTAATGACGGCCGTCAGGTTGCATTGCGCCGCGCACGAGGCGAGCGCCTGATCGGAAAGCGTGTAATTCAAATTCACGGGAACTTTGCCCGCGAGCATCGCGGCGTAATTCACCAGGGCGCCAGGAATGGAAGGCGGAAGCAAAATGCCGACCATATCCTGCCCTGCCCATACGGGACGGAGGCGCCGCGCCAGAAAAATCGCGCTGAGCAGCGCCTGCCCCCATTTCATGCGCGGGCGGCGCTTGTCGGCCAACGCAAAGCGGAACGGATAGCGATGCGCCGTCGCGATCAAGGCCCGATGGAGCGTCCGCATCCGGCTCTTGCGATGCTGAAAAGCTTCCGTTTGCAGACGCTGCACGGCCTGGCGAACCTCGAACGGTGTCGCGGTGGGCGGCATCGGTTTTCCGAAGCTGATTGTGACGGGATACGGAATCGAGCGCGGCAGCTTCCAGAAGAAATGGCCGCGCTCGAAGCTGAAAATGCTGCCCCAAAGGCCGTCGAGGTTCACCGGGACGATCGGCGCGTCCAGCCCCTTCATGATGCGCTCGAAGCCGCGGCGGAAGGTCAACATCTGGCCGATGCGCGTGATTTCGCCTTCGGCGAAGATGCATACGACTTCACCATTCTTGATCGCGGCGGCAGCTTCGCGCAGCGAATGGATCATTTCGCGAGGGCGCTGCTCGGATGAGATCGGGATCACGCCCATTATTTTCGCGAGCGGCTTCACGAATGGCAGATCGTAAATGCCCTTGTACATCAGGAAGCGAATGGAGCGGTCGGTCGACGACATCAACAGCAGCGCGTCGGCAAAGGACATGTGGTTTGCGACAAAAAGCGCGCCACCGGACTCGGGAATGTTTTCGCGCCCCTCGACACGGATGCGATAGATGGAATGCGTAGCGGCCCAAAGGACAAAGCGCAGCAGCGAATCGGGGAGCAGGTAAATGGAGTAGCCGGTGGTGACCAGCGTGAGAATCGCGCCATCGAGAAAAATGCCGCGCGCGGTTTGGTGAAGCGCGTCCGCGAAG
>Ga0187783_10000222_pt1 | contig 43559 bp, 33 predicted proteins | sample 1015_SJ02_MP02_2_FD_132471 | JGI IMG/M metagenome (GOLD analysis project Ga0187783, IMG submission 132471) | Tropical peat soil microbial communities from peatlands in Department of Meta, Colombia - 1015_SJ02_MP02_20_MG | ecosystem: Environmental > Terrestrial > Soil > Wetlands > Peat | place... | reverse complement strand
TTCGCGCCGTTGGTCGACGTGGGCGCCGGCGTGTTCGACGGCTGCGTTTCTACGGTCTCGGTTCCGCGCCCGACGAAGGCAAGGATTTGCGAGCGGGCGAGCAGCGATTGCGACGCGACGTCCGCTACGCTGGCAACCTGCGCCGTCTGGGAAAAGAGAATGACGCCGCTATCCACGCTCACGACTTGCTCGACGACGGCGGCCGCGTCGCCGACCGGCGTTACGTAGCCGCTGATGTAAAAATCTGCATGTGCGGCGCGAGCGCTCTCGAGAAAGTCGGAGCGCTTGACGCCCAGCGGCACGGCTGGAACGGTAATCCCCCCGGCGGCGATCATCTCGTGCGCCAATATATCGGCGATTGCATAGCCCAGCCGCGGGTCCGAGCCGGTCTGAACGTCAAACGGGTAGACCATTACAACGGGCTGCTGCTCGATCGCAGCCGGAGTCGGCGGCGCCGTGGGTGAGGGTACGGGCGACGGCGTGGGAGCGGCCGCGATCAAGAATAGCGACAAAAATAGCAGGAACTTCCTAGGCATCAGCCGCCGACTCTTCGAGAACGGTTTGCCGATACCCGGCCGGCCACACGATGCTGTACTCGGCGCCGAAGAGAAAGACCGAGCCGATCGTGTAAAACCACAACAGCAAGACCAGCGGGGCGGTTAGCGCTCCGTAGATGTGCGTGAAGTCCACGTGAGTGAGATACGCCGCGAACGCGTACTGCACGGCCGGCCACGCAATTGCTACCACCGCCGCGCCGCGCAGTGCGAAGCCCCACGAGACGCTGCGGTTGGGCAGCCAGCGGTAGAGCACCACCGCAACGATGAAGACCAATGCGATCGAAAGCAGGTAGGCCAGAATATGCGTGACCCGTCGCGGATCGTGTATTCCCGCGACGTGAAAGGTAATCGAAAGCACGATCGGCAGCGCGACTGCAATCATCAGCAGCACGCCGGTGACCGGAAGCATCACTAGAGAAAGCAGCAAGTTGTGAACCAGCGGACGACCCCGGGGTACGTTAAGCGCGCGGTCGAGCGCGTACGCCAGGCCCATGAAGAGATTTTTTCCGGACCAAACCAGAAAGAGCAGCGCGATGACGCTCGATATGCCTCGGCCGTAGATGTAACTCGCCAGATTCTTCACGATGTAGTCGTGCAGCGTCGGCGCGAGGGTGTCGAAGAAGAGCAATGCGCGATGTTGCGACTCCGGGAAGGCCCAGGTGATCGCGCTCAGCGTCAAAACGCATAGCGGGAAGAGCGCGAACAAGGCGTTGAACGCAACCGATTGCGCGTGAAACGCGCAGCCATCGCGCGAAAAGCGAATTACGGCTTCGCGGAATGCAGAAATGAGTCGCTGCATGGGAAGCGGTATATCGTCGGAACGTGCCGCTATTCCCACCGGAAAGTCAGGTCACCGTGCTGGTCGAGGGACGGCCGATGGCCGCGTATGCTCGGGCATACCTGGCCGGCGGCCGCGTGCTCGTGCCGGTGGCGCCGCTGCTCACCGAGCTCGCCGACCGCGTATGGTTTGAAGGCGATACGTTGATCCTCGAACGCGGCACGCGCCGCGTACGCGTGAAGCTGATTCCGGCCCCGAACGGAGCGCTCAACGGTACGTACGTGCCGGCTGCGCCCGTGCTTGCAGCGCTGGGCGTGACGGCGCTCTACGAACCTGCCGCGCATGCTCTGCTGATCTCTATTCCCCGAAGCGGTGCAGTCGCATCGCCGACGCCGTTTAATCCAGCCATGCCGTCGGTTTCGCCCGGCCCCGTCTTCACGCCGGTTTCACCGCCCGTGCCGCAGCCAATTTGGAGCGGCTCGCCATTGCCGCGGCGCACCGCGCTGCCGTTTCCGCCGCCGGATTGAGTTCAGGCGCCGGGAATGAGTACCGTCTTTCCGGCGCCTTTTTCGACGCGCTCGTAGGCTTCGCGCGCCGCCGACAATGGCAAGCGTTGCGCGGCGGTTGTTGGTTTGACGCGGCCCGACTCGAAGTATGGCGTGAATTTCGAAAAGATGGCCGCTACTTCGTTAAGGCTCAGCTTGGCGGTATCGAGCCCGAAAAGACGCAGTTGATTTCTATACAGCGCAAACAGGTCGAGTTGCGCCTCGCGTCCGGAGCGCGCGCTGAAAACGACCATTCGACCGCCTCTAGCCAGCGATTCGAACAACGGCGCAAAAACGGGCGCGCCGACTGCATTGAGTGCAACGTCCGCGCCGGCACCAGAGGTCAGCTCGCGCACCGCCTGCGGCACGTCGTCGCGATCGGATCGCAGAATTCCCGAAATACCCATGGCCTGCAGCGGCGCGACGTCGTGGCGTGAGCGAACCAGGCCGATCGCGTGGCCGCCCAGCGCCGCCGCGAGCTGCAGCGCGGCCAATCCCACGGCGCCCGCGGCGCCCGACACGATGACCCACTCGTTCGCTTTGAAGTTGGCCAGCTCGACCAGTGCGCTCCACGCCGTGACGAACGGAACGCCCGAGACTGCCGCATCTTCGGCAGCGACCTGAGACGGGCGCCGAATTGCCGCGCTAACCGGAAGAATGAGTTCTTCGGCGTGCGAGCCGTCGCGGGTCAAACCAAGCTCGCCGCCGCCCGAGCCCCAGACCGGCAGGTTGAGAAGCTCCGCGGGGCCTTCGCTGACCGTGCCGGCAAAATCGCGTCCCAAAATACGCGGCAGCGTTAGCTGGGGGAAGCGGCCTAGCGCGACGCCCGCATCGCTAGGATTCACGCCGGCGGCTTCGATTCTCACACGGACCGAATCGGCGGGCAACGGCGATGGCGGAACGTCTCGAACGCGCAGGTTCTCCAGCGGACCGGTTTCATCGATCTGAAGCGCTTTCACGGACGCGCCGCAACCGCAGCGAGATCCAAATCGCCTAGGCCGCGATCGGCGACATTGCGCAGCAGCGCCTCCATCGCATCGATCACCGGGAGGCGCTCGTGGTGCGCGGCGGTTTGCATCAGAACGGCATCCTTGTGAGCCATGGCGAGCGTCCAAACGGGCTCGTATTCCTGCGCGACCATTCGTTTGCCGCGACCTCGGATCTGTCCGCACGGATCGTAAAACTCGAAGAGCGCGTAGGCTCGCTCGCGCGATAGCGTCTGCACTTCGGCAATGCGCAGCATGTCGTTGATCCCGCCAACCACGGCCAAGATCATCGCATTTCCCATGAGCTTATAAATCGCCGCATCTTCGGGCCGCGGGCCGACATAGCGAAGATCGCTACACATCGCTTCGAGCGCGCCGCGAACGCGCCCGACGAGCTCGTCGTCGCCCGACACCATCATGACGCCGTTCGCCTGCGCGGCCATCGGCGGCCCCATGAAGACCGGTGCGTGCACGAACGAATATCCTGCCTCGCAAAGACGTTGCGCCCGCTGGGCAACGCGCTGCGGCAACACGGTGGTGTGATCGACGATCGGCGCCTCCGGGGAGATGCCCGCAAGCGCAGCGTCGATGACCGCGTCGACGCTTGCGTCGTCGTTCAAGCATAAATGGATCCGTTGCGCGACGCGCGCGGCCTCGGCCGGATCGTCGAAGGCCTGGGCTCCGAGCGGCTCCAACGCTTGTGCTTTCTGCGCCGTTCGGTTCCATATTCGCACCGTGATGCCGCGCTCGAGCATTGCGCGGACCATCGCCGCGCCCAGCATTCCGGTCCCGAAAAATGCGACCGTCACCTTATCCACGTCATACTCCCTACCCAAAAACTAACGGGCGTTGGTTGCCACCAAGTCCGAGACCAGAACGAATTGAATTCCCGACGCTTCGAGACGGGGGATCATCGCCCGCACGGCGGCAAGCGTGGTCGGCCGGGGATGCCCGATGGCGATCGCGCTCCCTTTTTGTTTGGCAATTTCCGCGGCCTGCAGCAGCTGCGCTTCGCTGTACGCGACTTCAGTGCGGTTGTCGAGGAAGACGTCGCGCGATGCAGTCGGCACTCCGAGGTCCTGCGCGGTCTCTTCGCCCACGGAGGCCGGGTTGGTGCGCGAATCGATGAAGAAGAGATCGCCGCGCTGGGCGAGCACGCCGATCACCGCTCGCATCACGCGCCTGTCGGCGGTGGCTTTGCTTCCCTCGTGATTGTTCACGCCGCGCGCCTGCGGCAGTTGAGCCAAATCGGCCTCGACTTGGGCGGCGATTTGCTGATCCGACATCTCGGTCGTCACTTTTCCGGGGCCGGGATTCATTCCCGACAGCGTCTCCATCGGCAGATGCAGCATCACGCCCTTCCCGGCGTCTGCCGCCTCTCGCGAAATTTCGCCGGTATACGGTACGTCGGGGAGCACCGAAAGCGTCAGCGGAATCTGCAGGGCTACAAACCCGCGTTCGGTGTCGATCCATTGCCCGCAGTCATCGACGATCAGCGCCAGCTTGACGCCGTTTGGGTTCGCGGTAACGAGCGCTGAGGGCGTCGGTGCGGCGCTTGGCGATGGGCTGGGAGCGATGATTTCCCGCACGGTTGCCGCCGGCGATGAGGTTACGACGGCCGTCGGCGCCACGCGTACGATCCGTGGCGTAACGTGCGGCAGCGGACGAAGCAGCAACCAGCCGGCGACGGCCGCGATCGTCAGGAGTGCGAGAAGCGTCGCCCACCGGGACACCCAGCGGCGATTCGGCAATCCAGGATATCGCCCTCGTAAGGATGTAGGACCGCATCATGCAGTTGGACGGGCGAACGTTTCTCATTAGCGGCGGCAGCTCCGGGCTCGGTGCCGCTTGTGCCGCGGAATTCTCGCGAGCCGGTGCCAACGTGGTGTTGTGCGACGTGAGCGAGCGAGGCGCCGACCTCGCGCGCGAGCTTGGCGACGGTGCGGCATTTGCGCGCACCGATGTGACCGATCCGGCGCAGGTGCAAAAAGCGGTCGACCTGGCTGCACAGAAATTCGGCGCGCTGCACGGAGCCATCAACTGCGCCGGCATCGCAACCGCCGAGCGCGTGATCGGGCGCGACGGCCCGCAACCGCTCGAGCATTTTAGCAAAGTGATTGCAGTAAACTTGATCGGCACGTTCAACGTAATTCGCTTGGCGGCCGCGAAAATGATCGAACGCCCGGTCGAGCCGGGAGAGGATCGCGGGGTGATTGTTTGCACCGCCTCGGTCGCCGCCTACGACGGCCAAATCGGGCAGGCCGCCTACTCGGCCTCGAAAGGCGGCGTGGTCGGCTTAACGCTGCCGGTGGCGCGCGAATTCGCTCAGCATCAAATACGCGTCGCTAGCATCGCTCCGGGAATTTTCGATACGCCGATGCTCGCCGGATTGCCGGAAGCGGCGCGGGAGTCGCTCGGCAAGCAAGTGCCGTTTCCCTCGCGCCTGGGAAGGCCGGCCGAATACGCCGCATTGGCGCGGCACATCGTTGAGAATCAAATGATCAACGGCGAGGTCATTCGCTTGGACGGCGCGATTCGGATGGCGCCTCGGTAGGAGCTTGCGAGCCCGCATAGCCAACAGAGCAGCGTGAAATCCGCGCTCATTGCTGCGCTTGTCTTGCTTGCCGTTTGCGTCGCAGCGCAACCGTTACGTGCCGGTAATTCCCCGCCCTGGCGAACGCCCGCGCCCGCTCATAGCGCTGTTACAGCCACGCCGATTCCGCTGCCGTCGCCCGACCGCTTGCTCTTTTTGATCCGTCGCCAATTCCGCTCGCACCGCCCGCCGCCGCCCTACGTCACCTACACGCTCATCCGCAAGCAGACGCTCGACGACGGATATCCGGACCTGCTCAACAGCTACACCTATCATATCTGGTGCCGGACGCTCGACCGTGCGGCGCTTGGCCGGCGAGTCTATCACGGCTCGGCGCGCGGAACGCTGGAATTCTTGCGGCCGTCTTTTAACGAACCGTGGGACCCGGGTCCGCCGACCGCCGATCTATTCGAACCCGCACCGGCGCACCCGCACACCAATCCGCGCGAGTTCGTGCCGACGCCCGAGCCCACCGGAAGCGTTCCCCCGGTCATCGCCAGCGTCACCGTGCTGGGCGAGTTCGATTATCGCGTGACCCGCATCGCCAACGAGGGCGACCTCATTCACGTCAGCTTGATGCCGCGGCGCGATCCCGATCGCAACCGATTGCGCGAGCTTTACGTGGATGCCAAGACACTCGAACTCAAGGAAGTCGTCGCAACCGATAAACTTTACGAAGAGGACGACCACACCACCCACGTCTATCCGATGCTCTTTACGGTGACGATGGGATGGCTGAACAACATGCCGGTCGTCTCCCACATTCACGGCACGCCGACCTACCAGAGCGATGCCGAATATCTCGGACGCGATGCGACCGTGGATTACGATTTTACCGAAATTACGTTCCCGAGCTCGTTACCGGAGTGGTATTTCGATCCGCGCTCCTATGCCGAGCACACCGCCGACGCTCCGCTGTAGCGTCCCCTTAGCCTCCGAACGGCGCGTCGGCTTTCACCAGCTGGGGAAACTCCTGGCGCAGCTTACGAAGCTTGGGCAGGTCGTTGAAAACGATGTACGGATTATCGGGATTGTGCACCGCAAAGTCTTGATGGTAGCTTTCGGCCGGATAGAAGCCGCGTAACGGCGCGACGATCGTAACGATCTTGCCGGAATAGATCCCTTGGTGCTGCAAATGCGTGATGTAGGCCAGCGCTTCGGATTGCTGTTGGGCCGACGTGTAGAAGATCTCGGAGCGGTATTGCGTGCCCTCGTCGGGACCCTGGCGGTTGAGCTCCGTCGGGTCGTGGGCCACGAGAAAGTAGACGTCCAGCAGCTGCTTGAACGAAATCGTCGCAGGGTCGTACGTAACCTCGACCGATTCCGCATGACCCGTCGTCCCGGTGCTCACCGTTTCGTATTGCGCCGTAGCGGCGCTGCCGCCCGAATAGCCCGCGACCGCCCGCTTGACGCCGCGCAGCGATTCAAAGACGAGCTGCATTCCCCAGAAGCAGCCTCCGGCGAATACGACGCGCTCGGTCGTCGCCGGCGCCTGAGCCGGTGCGCCCGCAACGCCCAGGCCGAGAACGAGAAGCAGGACCAGTGAACAAAGGCGTGTCATGCCGTTATAACGTTCGGCGGTTCTTTTTGGATGAGGATGAGGCATAGCCGCTAGCGCAAGTGCTCGTCGAGCCAGTCCAGCCAAAGACGGGTGAGTTCGGCCGTCTGCCGAGGGTCGGCCGGCCCGTGCGTCGAGGCCGGAAACACCGCAAAGCGGACCGGCACGTGATTGTCGCGCAGTGCGTGGTACAGCGCGTAAGACTGAGCGATCGGGACGATCGGGTCGAGAGTCGTCGCCCAGATTAGGGTTGGCGTCGTGATTTGCGCGTAGTACGTGATCGGCGAGTTGGCGCTGTAAATTCGCCAGCCGTCATCGGTGTACGGCGACGTTCCGAGCGGATAGCGATCCTGCACGTTCGACGTCGAGGCGTCGTACTCGGTGAACTCGCTGTTGACCGCGGCCCCGGAAACGGCGGCGCGCCAGCGATGATCGTGACCGATCAGCCAGGAGGTGAGCTCGCCGCCGTACGACCATCCGCAAACTGCGACCCGCGATGCGTCGACGCCGCCGGTCTGCTCGAGCGCCGATAGTCCGGCCAGGATGTCGGCGCTGGGTCCGGCCACCGTATCGCGCACGATCGCCAGCATGTACGCGTTGCCCAGGTTGTCGCTGCCGCGATAGTTCGGCTGCAGCACGACGTAACCACGGGATGCAATCATTTGTGCCAGTGGCCATTGTTCGTAAACGAAATCCCGGGTGCTGGAAAGTCCCGGCCCGCCATGTATCAGCAGGACAATCGGGTAGTTTTTTCCGCTGTCGAACAAGGGTGGCCGCGTGACGACGCCGTCTTCGGCAAAGCCGCCGGGGCCGGTCCAGTCGAGTTGCGTCATATCGCCGAGCGCGATGCGATGCAGAAAGTCGTTGAAATGCGTCAGTTGCCGCGGCTGCGTGGAACCCGCCGGCAGATAATATAGCTCGCGCGCGCTGGTTGCGCTGGTCGCAATAAGAGCGATCGACCCGTCGCGCGCCACGTCCGCGGCAATTCCGGAGTCAAAGGTGGCGCTGGAGTACGGATCGCAGACGGCGTGAAGCCGGCCGAGTGGAATCGGCAGCGAAGTACCGGCAAGATCCAACCTCCACATGCGGTTTGCGGTGGCATCCGCGGCGCAGACCAAAAGGTGCCGGCCGTCGGGATACCAGAGTGCGCCGGCAACGTTGCGATCGAGTGCCGGCGCGAGCTGCGCGTCGCGATCGCCCGCCAGGATTCGCAGGGAGTTTTCGGCATTGAAGTCGCCGCCTCGCGGATACCAATAGCTTAGCTGCGATCCGTCGGGCGAATATGCCGGGCTCAGCTCGAACGCGCCGTTTGCGGTGAGCTTCCTGCTCGCGCGCGTCGCGACGTCAATTTGCCAGAGCGTCGAGTATTCGCTGTCTCCGCTAAACGTGTTCTCGACGCGAGTGTACGCGATGCGCTTGCCGTCGTGCGTCCATGCGATTTGCGGCGAGAATATTCCACCCGGATCGGTCGGGGCGATCGTCCACGAGCCGGAGGTGAGGCGGCGGGCGGCACCTCCCGAAGCCGGGACGATCCAGAGATGGTCCGGCGGCGTGAGCGCGGTCGCCGTATAGTCGTTGTCGCCGGCAAAGAAAAACGTCGCCGGTGACTGTGGATCCGCCGCGACGTACGCGATCTCGCGGCCGTCGGGCCTCCAGGCCATGTCGATCACGTCGCCCCCAGCGTGCGTCACCTGCACGACCCGGCCATCGCCGCGGCGGACAAAGAGTTGACGCGTTCCTCCCGTGCTTTCCTGGGCGAGGTACGCGATCGCATCGCCCTGCGGCGACCAGCGCGGCACGGCGACGTCGCGGCCGTGGACAAGCCGGTGCATCCGCCCGGTGCGAACCTCGACGCTCGTGAGCGTGTCGAGATATTGGGCTCGGGCTGCATCCTGCGTAACCGCCACCAGCGCTACCCGTGTTCCATCAGCAGTAATGGCCGGCTCTTCCAAATCCACGATGCGCGCCATGTCGCCGATCTGTAAGACCGACGCGGCCAGAAGGAGGCTGAGCATTCGCTCGGCTTCGGGCCCGGGCGCGGCGATGCCCGCGCGGAGCGCCGGCGCGTAAATGCAGACCGAATTCCACCCGCTCGTCGCGCAGTGGTTCTCGTCATCGTTCGGCGCGGCAACCGAACCGCAGGCGCGCGGCTGGCCGGTGATTCGCGCAGGCGACGACGTGCTCGTTTCCGCGCCGACGGGTTCGGGTAAAACGCTCGCCGCCTTCACGCTCGCGCTCGACGATCTCGTCCGGCGCGCCGCGGCAGGCGATCTCCCCGATCGCACGCTCGTGCTCTACGTTTCGCCGCTCAAGGCCTTGACCAACGACGTCCGGGAGAACTTAGAGAGACCGCTCTCCCAAATCGTCGCATTGGCCGGGCGGCGCGGCGTGCCGCTCGCACCGATCCGCACGGCGGTGCGAACCGGCGACACGACTCCTTCGCAGCGTCAGCAGATGCTGCGCCATCCGCCCCACGTTTTGGTGACCACGCCGGAATCGCTGTTCATTCTACTGACGGCGGAAAAGTCGCGGCGTCTGTTCGCCGGCGTTACCACCGTGATCGTCGACGAGATTCATGCGATGGCCGCGGATAAGCGCGGAGCGCATCTCGCGCTCACGCTTGCGCGGCTGGACGATCTCATCGCTCGCGAAGGAAATAGGAGGCCGCAGCGGATCGGTCTTTCCGCCACGGTGCGCCCGTTGGAAGAGGTGGGGCAATTCTTGAGCCCGGACGCGCGGCTCGTAGACGTCGGCCATCGGCGCGCGATGGAGATTTCGGTCGAAGTCCCCTCCGACGAGCTGGGCCCGGTCGCCGCCAAGGAGATGTGGTCAGAGATTTACGATCGCGTCGCGGAACGGATACGCGCCCATCGCACGACGTTGATCTTCGTTGGGACGCGACGGATGAGCGAGCGCGTTGCCTTCGCGTTGAACGAGCGTCTGGGTGAGGGTTTCGTGATGCCCCATCACGGCAGCCTGGCGCGTGAAATGCGTTTTGACGTGGAGCGGCGGCTGCGCAGCGGCGAGCTACGCGCCGTGGTTGCCACCGCGTCACTCGAGCTTGGAATCGACATCGGTTCGGTGGACCTGGTCGTTCAACTCGGCTCGCCGCGGGCGATCGCCGTAGCGCTGCAGCGCATCGGTCGCTCGGGGCATTGGGTAGGGGCGATGTCCAAGGGCATCTTTTACGTCACGACGCGCGACGAACTGCTCGAATGTGCGGCCCTGGTTCGCGCGATTCGCTCGGGCACGCTCGACGCGCTGACGATTCCCACGGCGCCGCTCGACATTCTGGCGCAGCAGCTGGTCGCGGCTTGCGCCCAGCACGAGTGGCAGACCGACGCGCTCTATGCAATGGTGCGCCGAGCCTATCCGTATCGGAATCTGACAGCCAAGGATTTCGAAGACGTCGTTACGATGCTGGCCGACGGCGTAGCAACCTCGCGCGGTCGCAGTGGAACTTTCCTGCACTACGATCGCGTCAACCGACGTTTGCGCGCCCGGCGCGGCGCGCGGCTAGCGGCCATCACCTGCGGCGGCGCGATTCCCGACACGGCGAACTATCGCGTGGTGGTCGAACCGGACGGCCACGTCGTCGGCACGCTCGATGAAGATTTCGCGATCGAAAGCATGGCCGGCGACATCTTTTTGCTGGGCACCAACTCGTGGAAGGTTCGGCGTGTCGAAGCCGGTACGGTGCGAGTTGAAGACGCGCACGGGGCCCCGCCGTCGATTCCGTTTTGGAACGGCGAAGGGTTGGGGCGAACGCTCGAGCTCTCGCGCGAGGTCTGCGCCGTGCGGCGCGCGATCGACGAACGGGACGACCAAGCCGCGCGCGCTTGGCTCGAATCGGAATGCGCGCTCGATGCGGGCGGTTCGGATCAAGCCGTGCGTTACGTGCGAGCGGGCAAAGCAGTGCTCGGCGTGGTGCCGACGGAGCGCACGATCGTCGCCGAGCGATTCTTTGACGAAGGCGGTGGGATGCAACTCATTCTGCACACGCCTTTCGGCGCGCGCATCAACCGGGCATGGGGATTGGCGTTGCGCAAGAAGTTCTGCCGCTCGTTCAATCTCGAATTGCAGGCGGCCGCAACCGACAACGGCTTCGTGCTATCGCTCAGCGACCAGCACGCCTTTCCTCTAGAGATCGTCTTCGAGTTCGTCAAATCCGCCGGCGTAGAACAAACCCTCACCCAGGCACTGCTGCCCGCGCCGATGTTTGCCGCGCGCTGGCGATGGAACGCCGCACGGGCGCTGGCGATTCTGCGCTTCAATGGAGGCCGGAAGGTTCCACCGCAGCTGCTGCGGATGCGCGCGGACGATCTGCTGGCGGCCGTCTTTCCCGACCAGGCGGCCTGCCCTGAGAATCTCACCGGACCGATTCGCGTTCCCGATCACGTTCTGGTACGTGAAACAATTGGAAACTGTCTGCATGAGGCGATGGACGTTGACGGCTTGCTCGACGTGCTGCGCGCGGTCGAAGGGGGCCTAATCGGCACCGTCGCGATTGACACGCCCGAACCCTCACCGTTTTGTCACGAAATTCTCAACGCGAATCCGTACGCCTATCTCGACGACGCGCCGCTTGAGGAACGCCGAGCGAGGGCCGTTCAGCTGCGCCGTACGCTGCGCGACGACGTGGATGGTGCGGGGATTCTCGATCCCGCCGCAATCGCGCAGGTCGCCGCCGAATCGTGGCCGGTCGTACGCGACGCCGACGAGCTGCACGATGCGCTCTCTTCGCTGATCGTGCTGCCGCCGGTGGCCGCGTGGGCGCCGTGGTTCGACGAACTCGTCGCCCAGCGCCGCGCTGTCGTCCTGAACGGGGTTTGGACCTGCGCGGAGCGATTGGAGTTAGCCCATGCCGCGTACGGCGACGACGCGCAAGCGCGCGATGAGGCAGCCGCTGAGGTCTTGCGTGGATGGCTTGAGTCCAGCGGACCGCTGACCGTCGCCGCGATTGCGCAACGTTTGAATTTCAACCCCGAAACGATTCAAGCCGCGCTTTTGCGGCTCGAAGCCCAAGGCCAAGTCTTGCGCGGCCGATTCAATCCGTCGGAGCCTGCCGAAGAATGGTGCAATCGCCGCGTGCTCGCGCGCATTCACCGCCTCACGATCGGGACGCTGCGCCGCGAAATCGAGCCGGTAACTACGGCCGCGTACATCACGTTCTTGCATCGTTGGCAGCACGTCGCCCCGGCATCGCGTCTGCACGGGATCGACGGAACGCTTCAGATCGTGCGTCAGCTAGAAGGTTACGAGATTCCGGCGTTCGCATGGGAGACGCAGATTTTGCCCGCGCGTGTGGCCGGCTATCGCCCGGAAATCTTGGATCGGCTTTGCTATTCTGGCGACGTGATGTGGGGAAGGCTGTCGCCGCATCCGGCGTTGGAATCCGGGCCGGCGGAGCCGCGCGGCCGCGTGCGCCCGACCAGGCTCGCTCCGATCGCGCTATTCCTGCGCACCAACGGCGACGAGCTGATCGTGCGGCGTGAGCGCGACTGCGCCGCGCTCTCCCATGCGGCCCGCGAGGTGCTCGAACAGATCGAAATCTTGCACGCGCCGTTCTTTGGCGAGATCGCGCGCGCGACAAAACGTTTGCCTAGCGAAGTAGAAGAAGCGCTTTGGCAGCTCGTTGCGGCAGGATTGGTCAGCGCCGACGGGTTCGATGCGCTTCGTTCGCTCAGCGACGCGAAACGCCGGCTGGGCGAAAAGGGACTGCGTGCTCGTCCTCGCTCCTCAGGCGGTCGCTGGGCTCTGCTGCAGAGCACGAACGATCGGCTGGATTGCGAGGCGTTCGCACGGCGTCTGCTGGCGCGATGGGGCGTCGTCTTTCGCGACGTGATCGCGCGTGAAAGCCTCGCGCCGCCCTGGCGCGAGTTGCTGGTGGTCTTTCGCCGCATGGAAGCACGCGGCGAAATTCGCGGCGGACGTTTCGTTGCCGGATTCGTCGGCGAGCAGTTTGCTTTGCCTGAAGCGGTTGACGCATTGCGCTCGGCGCGACGAGCCGGCTCGGACGCCGAGCCGGTTACGCTTGGCGCATGCGATCCGCTAAATCTCGCCGGGATCGTGCTACCGGGAGCGGTTGCCCTCGGCGCTTAGCACTTGTTCGTCGCTTGTTTTCCCGAGTAGATTTCGATAAACCCCGAAGCGGCGGAAGGGACGATTTGACCTTTTAAAAGCGTTCCCAGACCGCCGATGACCCCGCCGTATTTGCCTTTTTTAGCGATCGAATAGCACGGCGTAAACTTGATTTCGATCGAGTCGATTGTGGCTTCTCCGAAAGCGGTGTAGGGTTTGCCGGCAAGGATTTTTACCGACGTCAAACCGCCGCCCGCGGGAACGTTCGACCCGAAGGCCGTTCCGCCCGAAAGGGCCAGCTGCAGGTAAAAGATGGCCGTGCCCGAGCCGAGCTGTGGCAGATTGTCGTAATCGGTCGTGCTGCTGGTCTCGGTCAGCTTTACCGACGGATCGACGGTTGGATATTCGACGCTTCCTCCAAAGCCGCCAAACTCGGGGATGCAGAACGACCCGCCTTTGGTCAACAGCGTGACGGTAAGCGTGGCGTAATCCTTGTTGTCTTTTTGGCCTTTACAACTTGGCGGAGTGAGGTCGGGTAGGACGAACGACTGCGGCGCGAGCGAGGTTGACGGGAATGCCGCGCCTCCCTGGCTCCCGCACGCGGCGAGTAGAAGGGCCATTAGCCCGAGTGGAACGATAAACCCAAGGCGAAGCGAAGACATGGCGAACCTCCCGGCTGACGATGAACGCCGGCTCTACTTCTTTCTGGCTCGCGCTCTTCTTGCTGGGCTGTTATCACGGCATCAATCCCGGAATGGGATGGCTCTTTGCCGTTGCCTTAGGCTTGCAGGAACGAAGCACGAGCGCCGTCCTGCGGGCGATCGTGGCGCTGGCCCTGGGTCACTTCCTCTCTGTCGCGGTGGTCGTCGCGATTGCGCTCGCCGCTACGGCCGCATTTCCGCACGCGCTCGTACGAGACGTAGCCGCTGGGATACTGCTGGCTTTCGGGGCCTACCGGCTGATCCGAGCTCGGCATCCACGCTGGGTTGGAGTGCGCGTCGGCTTCTGGGGCCTGGCTCTGTGGGGATTCCTGATGTCGGCCGCGCACGGCGCCGGTCTCATGCTGCTTCCCTTCGTTACTGCCGTGTCAACGATGCAGCCCATGGCGATGAGCATGCCGAGGATGCCCGCGCAGCCCGCTTTTACGAGCGGTGCGCTGATGGTAGTCGTTCACACGGCCGGCTACCTCGCGGCGATGACGGCCGTAGCCCTGGTCGTCTACCGATGGGTGGGCGTGAGCTTCTTGCGCCGGGCTTGGCTCAACGTCGATCTGATCTGGGCGATCGCCCTGATCGCGAGCGGGATTGTTGCGTTGGTGACGTAAGTCACCATTTATGCTGCTAAAACCCGATCCCACATTCTACGCCTCACCCAAAGACGCGATTGCGGCCCCGGCCGAGACGCTTGCCTACGTCGCGCTGCTCAGCGCGACCGGAAACGGATCGCACGACGCGCTCGCGGCAGTCGGCGCCGACAAAGCTTCGAATACGTACGCGCGCGAGCTGGGCCGCGTCGAGCTGCCTAACGCGGGGGACGAGCTGCATCACTTCGGCTGGAACGCGTGCAGTGCTGCGCTTTGTCCGTTCGCTCCGCGTCCGCACGTCGAACGCCGGTACCTCATAGTTCCCGGTTTGCGTTCGTCGCGCATTCACATACTCGACACCAAGCCCGATCCGGCTCAGCCCCGGATCGTGCGCGTCATCGAGCCCGAGGAGTTGATCGCGCGCACCGGATATACCCGGCCGCACACCGTTCACTGCGGTCCCGATGCGATCTACGTGAGCGCGCTGGGCAATGCCGACGGCGACGGCCCGGGCGGAGTGTTCATGCTGGACTGCGACAGCTTCGATATTATCGGTCGTTGGGAGGCCGATCGCGGACCGCAATATCTGGCCTACGATTTTTGGTGGCATTTGATGCATGACGTGATGATCACCAGTGAATGGGGTACGCCCAATATGATCGAGGCAGGAATAAATCCGGCGCTCTTGCTCGAGGGCAAATACGGGCACCAGCTGCATTTCTGGGATCTGCGGAAACGCCGGCACGTCCAGGCTTTCGATCTCGGCGCCGAGCAGCAAATGGTGCTCGAGTTGCGGCCGGCCCACGACCCTTCGAAAACGTACGGGTTTGTCGGCGTCGTAGTCTCGCTCAAGGACTTGTCGAGTTCCATTTGGCTGTGGCATCGCGAGAACGGCAAGTGGGACGTCAAAAAGGTAATCGAGATTCCGGCCGAACCCGCCGACCCCGCGAATCTGCCCGACCTGCTCAAAGGGTTCTCAGCCGTTCCTCCGCTGCTGACCGACATCGATCTTTCGGTCGACGACCGCTACCTCTACGCGTCGTGTTGGGGGACGGGAGAGATGCGCCAGTACGACGTCAGCGATCCGTTCAACCCGCAGTTCGTCGGCTCGGTGCACATCGGCGGTATCGTGCGTCGCGCGGCGCATCCGAGCAATCCGTCCAAAGCGCTTGCCGGCGGACCTCAGATGGTAGAGATTAGCCGCGACGGGAAGCGAGTCTACTTCACCAACTCACTCTATCGCGCGTGGGACGATCAATTCTACCCCGACGGCGTCGGAAGCTGGATGGTCAAACTCGACGTGGGCGCCGACGGCGCGATCGCCTTCGATCCGAAATTCTTCGTCGAATTCGATCCCGGGCACCGCGCGCACCAAGTCCGTCTGCAGGGCGGCGACGCGTCGTCGGATTCCTATTGTTTCTCGTAAGGCGGCGTCGCTAATCGTGAGCCAGCGCAGCTAATCGCGTCTCGCCCGTGCTTGCCAGCGCTTCGAGATCCTTGGCCGCGGCATACTCTGCCGCGGTCGGCTTTGCGTAGGCAGCTTCGAGCGAGTTCATCAGGAAGGCGAGCTGTTCGCGAATTTTTGTCGGGTGAACGACGTCGTACTCGCTCGAGCTTACCCCGAGCAGGGTCAGCGACGCGATTTGGTCGTCGATCTGCGCGCGTTGTGCCGCGCCGGCTCGGTTGCGCGCGCTCAACGCCGTTGCGATCGCGCGGTCGAGCCGATCGATCGATCCCAGCAGCTCCATTTCCAGCGCCAAGCGCGCTTCCAGCTCGCCGGCCGCCGGATGGATTCGTGGATCGAGCTCGACTTTCAGCGGAGCTTGCAGCCGCTGCGAACCGTATTGCAGTACGACGGTGTAGGCACCCGGCACGATCGTCGGTCCGTCGCCGATATCGGGCCAATCGTCGGTGGGAACCGTTTTGAACCCCGGATAGTCGTAGGCCGGCGAGTATTTTAAATCCCACTGGAAATGATTGATGCCGGGCTCGACCGCCGTAAGCGTGTCGAGACCGTGCTGGCGCTCTTGGTTGGCGTCGAGCTTTTCTTCTTGTTCGGGCGTGAGCTTGTGCTCGTGCTTTGGCTTTAGGTGGAGCGTGAAGCTTCGAATCGTCGCGCCGTTTGCATCGAGAAACGAGAGAGTCGCCGGAGTGCTTGCGTTGTAGCTCGGCGGCAGATTGAAGAACACCGCGGCGCCATAGGCCGGATTGTCCCCCGTGTTGGGGGGTGAGAAGAACGTTGGCCCGCCGTAAGCGTTCGTGAGCCAGGCCGTTTCGGGAGTGAAGAGCTGCAGGCTCGCGGTCGAGAGCGACGTTTGGCGAGCCAGCTGTTCGAGCAGCGCGATGTTGTCAACGATCCAAAACGCGCGGCCGTGGGTTGCCGCCACCAGCTCGCCTTCGCGTGTGTCGATCGCGAGGTCGCGAACTTGGACGCCCGGAAGATTGAGCGTGAGCGATTGCCACTGATTTCCGCCGTCGAGGCTGACGTACACTGTGCTGCGCGTGCCCACGAAGAGCAGTCGCGGCTCGCGCGGATCTTGCCGAACCACGAAGGCATACTGATCGGACGGTAATCCGTTGGTGATCGCCGTCCAGTGCGCGCCGTAGTCGGCCGTTTCGTACACGTAGGGATGATAGTCGTCCCACATGTAGCGCGAGGCGGTAAGATACGCCGTTCCTTTTTCGGTATGCGAGGGTTCGATCGAGCTGATCTGCGCCCACTGCGGGAGCTGGGGCGGCGTTACCAGCGTCCAATGTCCGCCGTGATCGGTGGTGACGTGCACCAGGCCGTCGGCCGAACCGGCCCATAAAACGTTCGCGTCGAGCGGCGAAACGGCCAGCGACGCGATGTCCGGGAACGTCTCTGCACCGGTTTGGTCGGGGTAGACCGGTCCGCCGGAAGCGCCTTCGGTGCTGGGATCGTTGCGCGTCAAATCGGGGCTGATGATCTGCCACGTCTGGCCTTTATCCAAGCTCGAGAAGACGACTTGCGCGGCGACCAAAAGCTCGCGCGGATTAGCCGGCGAGAAAAAGATCGGATGCGTCCAGCTGAAACGGTATTTGGTCTCGATCGCCGGATTGCCGGCCATGTAACGCGGCCACGGGCTGACGTTCTTTTCGTCGCCCGTTTTGTAGTTGAGTCGCGCGAACGAGCTGAAGTAGCCGCTGCCGAACGTCACGTCGTGGTCGTCGGGATCGGGCGCGATGAAGGTGCTCTCGCCCAGCGCGACCGGATGCCACTGTTCGGGGCCGATGCCCGGTCCGACGGCGGCGCTGGGACCCTCGAACGCACCCTCGTCTTGGTCGGCGCCGAAGACGTGAAATGGGAACTGGTTATCAATGGCGACGTGATAAAACTGTCCGGTCGGCTGATTGTGATCGCCGCTCCAGGTCTGCCCGGCGTCGACCGAAACGGTTCCTCCGCCGTCGTCGCCCATGAGAATAATCTTCGGATTGCGCGGGTTGATCCAGGCGATGTGGTTGTCGCCGTGGGGCCCTACCAGCCCCTTCCAGGTTTTGCCGCCGTCCTTCGTCTTGAAGAGCGCGTCCACATTGGGAGCGTAAGCCACGTCGGGATTGGTCGGATCGATGAAGATTGCCGTGTAATAGAAGGCACGCTGGCGCAGCTTCCACTCCGAGTTCACGCGCTTCCACGTCGCGCCGGCGTCGTTGGAGCGGAAGACGCCGCCGTCGCCGGCCTGAACGATCGCATAGACGACGCGCGGACTGCTCGGCGCGACGGCCACGCCGATCTTGCCCAGGATGCCGGTCGCAAATCCCGGATTGGTTGAGATTTTCTTCCAATGCGCACCGCCGTCGACGGTTTTATACAGTCCGCTGCCCGGACCGCCGCTGGTAAGCTTCCAGGGCTGGCGCTGCGCTTGCCACATCGCGGCGTAGAGCACGTTGTGATTGCGAGCATCCATCACCAGATCGACGCCCCCGGTCTTGTCGTCCACGAAGAAAATCTTCGTCCAATGGGCGCCGCCGTCGCTGGTCTTGAAGATGCCGCGCTCGGGATCGGGCTTGAAGACGTGCCCCAGCGAGGCCGCATAGACCAAGTTCGGATTACGCGGGTCGATTACGAGCTTGGCGATCGTGTGGGTCTCGCGCAGGCCCGCGTACGACCACGTCTTTCCCGCGTTGGTGGTTTTGTAGACGCCGTCGCCGGTGTCGAAGTCGCCCCGAATGTCGGATTCGCCGGTGCCCACGTAGATGACGTTCGAATTCGAAGGAGCCACGGTGATCGCCCCGTTCGAATCGGCAATGCCCGGAATCTTGCCGTCGGTGATGTTCGTCCAGGTCAAGCCATAGTCGTCGCTCTTCCAGACGCCGCCCTCCACGCCGCCGAAGTAGAATAGATTCGGCTGGTCTGGGACGCCCGCAACGGCGACGGATCGGCCGCCGATATAGGGACCGATGCTGCGCCACTGCAGCTTGCTCGTAAGCTGCTGGGCGGGAGTGGTTGAGCCGGCCGCGCGAAGTGCGAAAGGCACGAGAACGAGCGATGCTCCGATGACGGCTACGAGAAGGCGTTTCATGCCGCCGGTTTCACGCGCAAAGCGTCGAAAATCCTGTCCCCTATGAGCGCCATAACTGACGAGATCATGCGCCAGCGGCTCGCGCGAACGAAACCTTACACCGTGGTGTTGCTGAAGAAGGGGCCGCGCTGGAGCGCACCCGACGCGCGCCAAGTCATTTGGGGCTGATTGGCGCGCCGATAACGTCTTAAGCGCGACGACCGATCGAAGTGAGGCGACGCACGACCAGACGCGCCACGGTAATCGGGTGCGTCAGCAGGGTGGTCAGCTGGCCGATCGCCGATTCAGGGTCGTGAAAAACGCCGAGCTGACGTAACACGGTTCCCCGGTCGTAATAGATGCGTTCGCCCGCGAGACGATCGTTGCCGTCGAAAGTGAATATCCCGCAAAGCGGTATAGCCAAGGTTCGTCCGGTACCCGGAAGTCCGCGCCAGGTACCGGTGTGCGTTCCGCGGATGATGACTTCGAGGATCACGTGATCGGCGGTGACGTGCTCGCGCTGTACGTCAATTTGCAGGTCCGGAACGCTGCGAATCAATCCTTCGTAATAAGCTCGAACGCCATCGCGGCCCGCGTGACTTTCGCTCCACGGCTCGTCGTCGTAGCGAGCGGTATCGCCGAACGTGCCCATAATGGCGTCCAGGTCGTGCGCGTTCTCGCCTCTGACGTGCTCGCGAACTAACGCGAGTCTCGCGCTCGAGCGAGCGTTATCGGCCTGGGCAGAAACGTCCATCGGCCGTACGTTCTCGACGGGGCCTTGGCGGGCCCGCGCAATCGGTCGCGAATAGAGCATCGCGTGAACCGGACTGGATTTCTGCTGATCGGGCTGGTCCTGGTCTTGATTGCGGCGGCGCTGTCCGTTTGGGCTTACCCTAGTCTACCTAGTCGAGTGCCGACTCACTGGGACCTCCAAGGCCACGTCAACGGTTATTCGTCGCGGCTCGTTGCTGCGGCGCTTACTCCGGGGATTGCGGCGTCTATGTGGCTGCTGATGGTCGTATTGCCGATGATTTCGCCACGCGGCTTTCGCCTCGATGGCTCGGGTGCGGCCTTTTACCAAAGCGTGCTGGCAATTATCGCGGCACTGGTGGTGCTGCACGTTATCGTGTTGCGTGCGAGCCTCACGACGTCCGCGCCGTCCAAGGCACTGATCCTGATTCCGATCGGCCTTCTGTTGCTGATCCTCGGGAATCTCATGGGGAAACTGCGGAAAAACTTCTTCATCGGAATCCGAACGCCGTGGACGCTCGCCAGCGACGAGGTGTGGTCACGGACCAATCGCCTTGGCGGACGGCTATTCGTTCTCGGCGGCCTGGCGGTGATTGCCTGTAGTCTGTTTCCTGGGCCGTCGTTGCCCGTGATACTGACCGTCGTGGCGCTCGCAGCGGGCGTCCCGGTCATCTACTCGTATCTGCTCTACCGTCGCATCGAAGGATTTGGTCCTAACGGCCAGGAGAGTTAGACGAACTCAGGGTTGCCCCGTGTAACCGGGCTTGTACGGCGGACCGATACCGGCCGGCAGAATCAAGGGTGGACGGGGAGGCTGCGAAAAATCGAAATCGTTTCGCAGATCGCCGAGCTGCGGCGCATTCTCGGCGACGCTCTCGCGCGGGTCGGGCCGCCCATCGGTCGCCGGATCGAGGCGCGCTCCCTGTAAGAAGTCGTCTTCGATGAATTTGACGTAGGCATCGTGGCTGAGCGTTTGGTGATCGACATAACCTTTACGCGCATAGGCGCTGATGACCAGTCCCGGCACGCGCAAACCGTACCCAAAGAAGTTCACCTTCGGCGGCACGACGTGATCGTAAAACCCGCCCCAGTCGTCCCAACTGACGAATATTGCCGTCGAGTCCCAATAGGGGCTGCGCATGACCGCGTTGACGATGCCGGCGACGTAGGCCTGGCCGGTGCTGACGAGCGCCGGCGGGTGTTCGCTGTAGCGATTGCCCGCCGTCAGCCATACGACCGACGGCAGTTTTCCGCTGCGCAGGTCGCTGAAGAAGAGGCTGGTGTCTTTAACGTTGCCAAGCTCGCCGTCTTCTTTCACGTCGGTGAACGACGGCAGCGGATTCCAAATTCCCGGCGTCCGCGCACTCTGCGGGCGGCGATTGCAGCTGCTCTGATCGTTGATGCAATCCGGCTCGAACCCGTCCATGACGTAATACGCCCACGACACGCCGTGCGCGTGGAGCAAATACGTAAGGTCGGTCCACGAATAATCGGGCCGGCCGGGCGTTTGTGGCGAGCCTTGGTCAAATAAGTCACGGGGAAAATCCTGCTCGTGAAAATAGGTTCGTTCCGGCTTGCAGCTCGCGGGGTCGCTGATCACGGCGCAACTTGCGGCCCATTCGGAGACCATGTACAAATGCGCCGGCAGACTCCATGAGGCGACTGGCTCGAACATGTGATCCTGCAGGACGAAAGCGCGCGCATACGCCCAGTAAACGGGTAGCTCGCGGTCGGTGTGATAACCCATTACCGAGCGCTCGTGCCCTTTGACCACGCACGTGGGAATATCGGTCGGGCAGCCGCCCGTCTCGCCGGCTGCGCGCATGACGCCAATGAAGCCGTCCATCTTTCCGCCGTCCACGTCGAGATCCGCCGCTTTCGCGCCGTGCGGTCCGCCGGTATTTTCGTCGCCGGCGTCGTGATACGGACGGACGCATTCGTTGCCGGCCGGGTCGGGGACGCAGACCTGCGCGATCCCGTTATGCAGTGGAATCCCGTCGGCACCGGGGAACGTTCCGAAATAGCTATCGAACGAGCGATTCTCTTGCATGATAACGATCACGTGGCGGATCGTCGTAATTTCGCCCAACTTCGGCGCTGCACCGGCGGTGAACCGGCCGATCGTTGATCGTGCCGTCAACGCAAGCAGAAGCGTAACCAGACACGACACGGCGAATCGGCGCATTGAGGGCTCGGTTCGCGTGCAGCGGTAGGGCGCCTGCGCGGCGCTTGCGAAGGGCGCACTATGAAACGAGCTGTCGCAGTGACCGGCGCGCTGTTCTTCACCGGGCTCGTTCTCATGGGCGGCGGAAAAGCTCGCGCAGCCGGGTCGTACGATGCTTTCGCGACATCCGCGCGCGTCGAGCGCGGGCTTTTCCCAATTTGGCAAAAGGATGGCGGCACGTATCTCGAGCTCGCGCCCAATCAGCTCGACACGGATTTTCTCGAGACCATCGCACCGGGCAACGGAATCGGAGAGGCCCCGCTGTGGTGGGGCGACACCGACTATCTACCGACCCAAGTGCTGCGATTCGAGCGGCGCGGGGACAGCATCGTTATGATTTGGCGGAACTGGTACGCGCGCGCTGGAGCGCGAGCCTCGGCACAGGTCGCCAACCAGGGAAGTTTCCCCGATTCGGTCGTCGGCATCGGCAAGATCGTTGCGGAAAACACGGCAAACGGCCACGTCGTCTTCGACATATCGTCGCTGCTCTCGGACAATTTGGACGTCCGCAATATTCTGGCCGAGAGGCCGGTCGGGAACGGCTATCGACTGGACCCGTCGCTCTCTTACGTGGACGCGGTGAAAGCGTTTCCCGAAAACGACGTGATCACCGTCGCGCAAACCTGGACGATGGACGAGAAGCATCGCTACGACGCCGCTCCCGACGCTCGCCGCGTCTTGGTGCGAGTCGTCTACAATTTCGTCCAGATTCCAGCCAGCACGTACCGGCCCAGGCTTATGGACGATCGGGTGGGCTTGTACGACGACATCTACATCGATTTCTCGACCGACACCCGCGACGTTCGGCGCTTACCCTACATTTCGCGCTGGTACTTCGACCCCGAGGACCCGGATCGGCCTTCGCGCGCGCGCCATCCGATGGTGCTCTACATCAGCGACAGCGTGCCGCCCGAATACCGTGCCGCAATTCGCGACGGTTGCCTGGAATGGAACAAGGCGTTCGCGCGGATCGGCATTCTCGACGCAATCCAGGTGCGCGATCAGCCCAACGACTCGAACTGGGATCCGGACGATTTTCGGTACAGCGTCATCCGCTGGATCGACGAGTTACAGCCGGCCTTCGGGGCTTCGTCGCAGACGCTGTTCAATCCGATGACCGGCGAAGAGTTCCGCACGGGTATCTTGATGTCGGCCGTCGTGGGAATGTCTCCGCGGATCTCGTGGAAATACTTCGTCGATCCGGTGCGCTACGGACGCACCACCGATCCGGTGCCGGCCAAGTTTCTGCACGACGCCATCTTCGCGACGGTCGTGCACGAAATGGGGCACAACCTCGGGATGCAGCACAATTTCATCGGTCACGAGGCCTACTCGGCCGCGCAGCTGCAAAGCCTCGCGTTTACCAGCGAGCATGGGATCACGTCCAGCGTCATGGAGTACGCGCCGCTCAATCTATGGCCGCAGCCGTACTCCCAGGGCGAATATTTTCAGACCACGATCGGCCCCTATGACTATTATGCGATCAAGTTCGGCTATGCCGGAGTCGCCGGTGCGCAGACGCCGGAGCAAGAGGTTCCGACGCTGCGCCGGTGGGCGGAGGCGTGGTCGAATCCCTGGACGCGGTACGCTTCGGATGAGGACGTGGATTACGCCAGCGGACATGCCGCCGACCCGCGCGTCGAGCAGGGAATGCTGACCAACGACCCGCTGGCCTGGTGCAACGTACAGATGCAGATGTACCGCACGCAAATCGCCTCACTAAACAAATACTGGCCCGCGCCGAGCGAAGCCTACGAACAAGAGCGGACGGCCTTTTCTTTGATGGTTCGGCGGTACTTCGGGTGCGCGGATGCCGCGGCGCATTACTTGGGCGGCCAGTACCTCTCGTGGGCGCACGCCGGCGATCCGAACGCGGCGCCGCCGATCGTGCCGGTGCCGCTGACCACCGAACGCAGGGCCATGGATGTCCTCAATCGCGCGCTTTTCAATTCTGCGGCGCTCAGCGTACCGGCGTCTACGCTAAACCGTTTGCGTTACTCCGAATGGTCGGGCTATAGCTATACGAGTTGGGAAGGCTACGGCAACCTACCAACGTGGGCCTACGATCCGCCCGACCGCCACGACTATCCTTTGGTGGCCGCGATTAATAAGGCGCAGCTTGCGGCGATCGATTATCTCTTCAATCCGATCGTGTTGCAGCGAGTCGACGAAAACCCCCTCGAGTCGTCCGCGCCGACCATGAGCATGGCCGATCTCTTCAACTGGCTCAACGGCGCCATCTTTGGCGATCTGCGGCAGCGCGAGATCCCCCTTATCTCTCGAAATTTGCAGAGCGCGTACGTTGGGCGCCTGACCGTTCTAGCGACGAAACCTCCCGTCGGAACGCCTTCCGACGCGCAAGCGCTTGCGCAAGCGGCACTGCTGCGCATCGCCCGCGACGCGTCGTCTGCGACGACGGCGCCGCACGACGAGGTCAGCCAGGCGCACCTCGCCGCCGTTGCGCGCGCCGCGCGCAGCGCCGTAAGGTAATTGCAACCTGGCGGTTGCACGATGGATCGTATCGTGGTATCGTGATATGCAACTAGGAGGTTGCGTATGAGCCCCACGACCGACCGAATCGAGAAAACCGTCCTGCTGCGCGCACCCGTGGAACGCGTCTGGCGCGCGATCAGCAATCCTGCCGAGTTCGGCGACTGGTTCGGCTTAGAGCTGGCGGGCGAATTCGCGCAAGGCAAGGTGGTGACCGGGCGCGTCCGGCCGACCCGCGTCGATGCCGCAGTCGCCGAGATGCAGAAGAAGCACGCAGGGCTGGAGTTGGCGCTTTTCATCGAGCGCGTCGAGCCAATGCGCCTGCTCTCGTATCGCTGGCATCCGTTCGCCGTCGACGCCGGCGTGGATTATTCGAACGAGCCGATGACGGTCGTAACGTTCACGCTCGAGCCGGAGAAGGGTGGGACGAGGCTGCGCGTGGTCGAGTCGGGCTTCGACTCGATTCCAAGCGAACGCCGCCGCACCGCGTTCGAGGCAAACGAGGCCGGGTGGGCGATTCAGGTGCAGCTGGTCGAGAAATATCTGTTGTTGCCGCAAGCATGAAGGTCGTTCCGATCCTGGCGGCGCTTGGCGACGAGTCGCGATTGCAGATCGTCGTCAAACTGTGCCGAAACGGGCCGCAATCGATCGCGAAGCTCAGCGACGGCGCAGCGATTTCGCGCCAGGGCGTGACCAAGCATCTGCACGCGCTCCACAAGGCGGGTCTGGTGCGGAGCGAGCGCCGCGGTCGTGAACGAATTTGGAAGTTCGAGCCGAGACGCCTGGAAGACGTCCGCCGTTATCTAGCGCAGATCTCGCAGCAATGGGACGATGCTCTCGAGCGGCTGCGCTCGGCAGTGGAAGGATGAGCGCTTAGGCGATCATTTCTTGCTGTCGCGAAGATCTGCGATCGCAGCTCGAAGTTCGACGATAGCCGCCGAAAGCGAGCCATTTTGGTGGACGCCATCCTCGGAAAGCAGTCCCAGCGCGCTTCCGACGCCGTCGGCAACGAGCTGCAGCGCTTCGGATTCGTCGGGCGCGTATACCTCGCTGTCTTGCTTGGTGCCGCATATCAGTGCGCCGACCAGTTCGCCGCGCGCCATCATTGGAAACGCAAACTGGCCTTGCAAGGCGGATGACGTCAACGGCGCCAGGTCGACGGGCTTATGCCAGGCGCGCAGTGCAACCAGCGCCGGATCGTTTTCGTCAACGCGGGGAGCGCCGTTGCCGAGCAGCAGGATCGATGCATCGGCGCCGGTCGAGGCCTGAACGACCGCGACGGCGCGCTCCAGCAGAACGGAACGCTCGGTGATGAAGCCGGCCTCGTGGGCAAACCGCCGCAGCGCGGCTTCGTCTTCGTAGCGCTTGCGAAAGAGCACGCGATCCACGAATCGCTCGGCGGTCCTATGCACGTATTGCATGGAAACGCCGATCGCGAGAGCGGCGAGCATGCCGAAGACGGCGCTCGTCGTATGATTGACGCTCAGCCACTCGTTGGCGATCCACTCGACGATGACGAACGTCGCGATAAGCGTTCCGGAGACGATCGCGAAAACGGCGGCCCGATTAAGAACGAACCCGATGTCCAGTAAGCGGCGAGATAGAGCCACATAGGTAAGTACGATAGGCGTCAAGATATTCAAAGCCGCCGCAGTGTAGTAGACGCCCCATGCAAGATCGTACGATCTGATAACGCCCTGCAGCGCTTCGGCGCCGAACCCCACGAAAATGAGGACTGCCCCCGGAACGAGCGACCAAATCGCCCGCTGACGCTCGGCGCCTTGCGTCGCGCCGATCGCCAAGAGCGTGCAGGCGGTCGCGGCGAGGCACGCAGCCGCTAACGGTACCGCCGCAACAGCCGCGCTGAGCGCGATGGGGTCGACCTTCAAGGTAGCGATAGCGGCGATTTTCAGCAAGCCAATTGCAACGGCACCGGCAACCAGCGCGTAGCATAACCACTGTGCGGCGCGCCGGAGCATTGAGCGAGGCGGCGCAAAGCTGCCCGCGCACGCGGCCCAGAACGCAACCGCACACATGCCCAAGACATTAGCGGACGCCGCAGTTACGAGCACCCACAGCGAGTCGGAGGTAATGTAATGCTGATTGGTGGTTTCCCAAAAACCATAGGCGATGAGGAGCAAGCACAACGCTCGCATCTGCGGATCATCGAATCGGCGCCACGCGATGATTGCGGCAAAGAGCGCGATCCAAATGAATCCGAACCATATGGGTGTGAGGAGCAGCAGGCGAAGCGGAGTTGTGGTTTGGGTGACGATGGTGAAGCGGTGCTGTTGGGAACCTCGGCGCACGACGACCGCGACGACGCGCCCCGTCGGCGGCTGGCCGAAGAGCCAGAACCGTTGCACCGGCGGATTGGCCCGTACATCGATTAAATCGCCGGGGCGAAGGCCCGCGCGATCGGCGCCATGCCCGGGATCGATCGAAAGCACGACGAGATGAAACGCGCGAGAGGATGCGCCGACCGTATCGCCCCACTGCCCGACCAACGAGGTCGAATTAGGGCCTCCGTACTGGCCGTAGATATTACCGATCGCGAGCGATCCGACAATCGCGCAGAGGCCCAGCAGTAATGCTCGCCAGCCGGCCGAGGTCATTTAGGCGGCTTAACCGCTAAGAATAGGCCGTCCTTTGCCGCTTAGCTACAGCCGCTCGTAGCGCCGCAAGAATCGCACTTCTCGCAGGCGCCGTTGCGCACCATCGTCAGCTGACCGCACTCCGAGCATGCGTTGCCGGTATAGCCCTTGGCTCGGGAGGCGTTGATCGCTTCGGTGCGTGCCAGCGTTGCGACGGCCGTCGCCGTCGCAACGGCCGTGAACTGCGGTGTTGCTACGTCCACCTCGATCGTCGCGCTGTGGCCCAGCGGCGCGTCGTGCCCAGGATGCAAGTGAGTGCTGACCGGATGCAGTCTCTCAGCAACGCCCGCCGGGCGAAGCTGAACGCCGGCTTCTTCCTCGGCAATGTACTCTTCTTGCGCTTCGGGTCCCATCGCGTCCATTTGCATTGACGGCTCCACGTGCGCTAGGTCGTAGCGGCCGAGATAACTGACCGCGAGTTCGCGGAAGATGTAATCCAGAATCGAGGTCGCCATCTTGATATGATCGTGTCCCACGACCGGCCCGTTAGGCTCGAAGCGCGTGAAGGTGAAGGCCTCGACGAACTCCTCGAGCGGCACACCGTGCTGTAACCCCAACGAGATCGCGATCGCGAAGTTGTTCATCAACGAGCGGAAGGCCGCACCTTCTTTGTGCATGTCGATGAAAATCTCGCCGAGCTGGCCGCCCTCGTACTCGCCGGTTCGCAGGTAAACCTTGTGGCCAGAAATGGTTGCTTTCTGGGTGTAGCCACTGCGCCGCTGCGGCATCGGCCGGCGCTTGGCGATATAGCGGTAGACGATCTTCTCGGCGATTTGCAGCGGCGTAGTGAACGGCTGTTGCAGCGCGCTTGGAGCTTCTTGTTCGTCGGCCTCGCCGCCGAAATCGTAGCTTGCGGCCAGCGGCTGCGAAAGCTTCGAGCCGTCTCGATACAGCGCGACGGCCTTGATCATGCGCTCCCACGAGTAGCGGTAAGCCTCTTTAACCTCGGAAATCGTCGCGGTTTGCGGGAAATTAATCGTTTTTGAGATTGCACCACTGACAAACGGTTGCGCGGCGGCCATCATGTCCACGTGCGCCAGCGGACGAATATAACGAGTGCCGTATCTGCCGCAGGGCGTCGCGCAATCGAAGACGGCCAGGTGCTCGTCCTTGAGATCCGGCGCGCCCTCGACGGTCATCCGGCCGCAAATATGCGCCGATGCTTCCTCGATTTGCCGTGCGTTGAAGCCGAGCCCGTCGCGAAGGATCGAGAAGTTCCAATCGTTGAGCTGCTCTTCGGTAAGACCGAGTCGTTCTTTGCAGAATTCTTCGCCTAGCACGAACTTATTGAAGACGAACGGCAGCTCGAATGCGCTCGGCAGCGCCGACTCGACGCGAGCCAGAGCGTCATCATCAAAGCCTTTCGCCTTGAGCGTCGCGCGGTTTACGTGAGGGGCCTCTTCGAGCGTTCCGGTGCCCGTTGCGTAGGTCTCGATCGCTTCGATCTGTTCGGGCGAGTATCCGAGCTTATGCAGCGCGGCGTCGACCGACTGATTGACGATCTTGAAGTATCCGCCGCCGGCGAGCTTTTTGAATTTCACGAGCGCGAAGTCGGGCTCTATGCCGGTGGTGTCGCAATCCATCACCAGGCCAATCGTTCCCGTCGGAGCGGTCACGGTTACCTGCGCGTTGCGATACCCTGCAACCTCACCGATGGAGAGCGCTTCATCCCACATTTTTCTCGCCAGCGCCCACGTCTTCTGGGTGAAAAGCGTCGGCATATAGGTTACCGGCTTTACGCTCAAGCCTTCGTAGTCGCTCGGATCCGACGCATGCGCGGCGCGCCGGTGATTGCGAATAACGCGAAGCATCGGCTCGCGATTGGCTTCAAATCGCGCGAACGGCCCAAGCTGTTGTGCGATTTCCGCTGACGTTCGGTAGGCCATGCCGGTCTGCAACGCGTTGATCGCGCCGCACCAGCCGAAGCTCTCCTCTGAGTCGTACGGTAAGCCCATTCTCATCAGCAGCGTGCCGAGATTGGCATAGCCCAATCCCAGCGTGCGATAACCGTGATTCTTCTCGGCGATCCGCTTCGACGGCATCTGACCCATAGCGACGGAAATTTCGAGGGTCGTCGTCCACGTGCGCGTCGCGTCGGCAAACCGCGCAGCGTCAAAATTGCCGTCGTCGTTGAGGAATTTCACCAGGTTGAGACTTGCCAAATTGCATGCCGTGTCATCTAAAAATACATATTCTGAACACGGATTGGTAGCATTGATGCGTTCATCGTTCGAACAGGTGTGCCATTCCTGGATCGTATCGTCGAATTGCAAGCCGGGATCGGCGCACTGCCATGCTGCCAGACCGATCTGCTCCCAAAGGTCGCGCGCTTTGATCCGTTTGACCACGTCGCCGGTGGTCCGCGCGGTCAGCAGCCAGTCGTCGTCGCGATCGGTCGCTTGAAAAAAACCATTGGTCAGGCGCACGGAATTATTTGAGTTCTGCCCGGAAACGGTAACGTACGCCTCCGAATCCCAGGCCGTGTCGTACTGCTCGACTTCGAGTCGCGTATACCCTTGGCGGGCGTAGTCGAGCGCGCTCTGCGTCGCTCCTGATGGCACGCCGGCTACGGTCGCTTCACGAATCGCGTTGCGCAGCTTGGCATTGAGCGCGGGATCGAACCGAGCGTGCTCCGGAACGCGGGTGTCGTGAGCCGCAGCGATAATCGCGTTGAGCTGCGTTTCAAATATCCGCGAACCGATGACCAGATCGGCGACCTTTCGCTCTTCGCGGACTTTCCAGTTGACGAACTCTTCGATGTCGGGGTGATCGGCGTTGAGCACGACCATCTTGGCGGCACGGCGGGTGGTGCCGCCCGATTTTATCGCGCCGGCGGCCCGATCGAAAACCTTGAGAAACGACATGAGACCGCTCGAGGTCCCGCCGCCCGTGAGCTTTTCGCCGGCGGCGCGAATCTTCGAAAAGTTTGCACCGCTGCCGCTGCCGCCCTTAAAGATCCTCGCTTCACGAATGACGCCGTCAAAAATCCCGCCTTCGTTGACCAGGTCGTCTTCGATTCCGAGAATGTAACAGGCCGAGACTTGCGGGTGAGAATAGGTGTCCGGCGACGCTTGTGCGATGCCGTCGGCGGGATCGACGTACCAATGTCCCTGCGCCGGTCCGGAAATGCCGTACGCCCAGTGCAGCCCGGTATTGAACCACTGCGGCGAGTTCGGCGCGCCGATTTGCCGAGCGAGCATCGCGCACATCTCGTCGTAATAGATCTGGGCGTCGCTTTCGGAATCGAAGTAGCCGTGCTTCCAGCCCCAGTACGTCCAGCAGCCGGCCATCCGATTGAAGACCTGGCGCGAGTCGCGCTCCGCCCCAAATTGCTCGTCCCGCGAAAGCGCCGCAAGGGCAGCCTCGTCGACACAGGAGCGCTGCAGCCACTCGGGCACTCCGTCTTCGGCGACGCGCACGGTCGCTTTGGGAACCCCGGCCTTGCGGCAATACTTCTGAGCCAGGACGTCAATCGCGACCTGGCTCCAGCCTGCCGGAACCATCACGTCCTTTGCCTCGAAAATTACCGAACCGTCCGGGTTGACGATTCGTGAGTTCCTCGGCTCGAACGTCAGGCCGGCATAAGGGTCGCCCGGGGCGGAATAAGTGCGCGCGAACTTCATAGTGCAGCTCCTCGTTTATATCGAACACCGGTTCGCCTTCGATGGGTTTCTACGGCGCGAATAGGATACCTATTGTGCCATATTCGCCCTTTAGCCACAATATATTGGGGTATGCCGCAAAATCCTTGTGCATCCCCTGTGGCCAATCCGGTGAACGAGCGGTGGAAAAACGCCGCTGCCTGAAAGCGGGTGGAGGGCGTGTGGACAGAGCCGAGGATACCGGGGATAACCGTACAAGGCAAAGCCCTATGCTCGGCCCCGATCGCTTTGCGCCGCGCCTGCACGACGTCGCCCACGAGGAGCTCGAGGCGGCTGGCATTCGCGGCCTCATCGTCGACCTCGACAACACGCTTGTCGGCTTTCGCGAAACCGCGCTGGCTCGGGAGCAGGTGGATTGGGTCGCTCGCGCCCACGAACGAGGCTTCCGCATCGTGATGCTCTCGAACAACTTCTCAGAACGCGTTCGTTCGCTCGCCGCGCAGTTGAACGTCGCGTGCTTTCCCAATGCGCTCAAACCGCTGCCTTTCGGCTTTCTACGGGCCAAGCAATGCCTGCAGCTGCGCCGGCGAGAAATCGCAGTAGTCGGCGACCAGCTCTTCACCGACGTGCTGGGTGGCAAGCTGTGCGGTCTCTATACGATTCTCACCGAGCCGATCGAACTCAAGGATTTTGCGATAACGAGATTCTTTCGGTTCTTCGAACGCTTGATGTTGCGGGGCCGGCGCTGATGAGGCTGGCGCTCATCGGCGACCCGGTCGCGCACAGCGCCAGCCCGCGCCTGCATCGAGCCTATTTGGAAGAGGCCGGGATTGAAGGCAGCTACGTCGCTATTCGAGTTCCTAGCGGCGAGGGCGCGGCGGCGATCCGCCGGCTGCGCACCGACGAGTACACCGGTTGCAACGTCACGTATCCGTTGAAAGAAGAAGCGCTCGAGGCCTGCGACGCGCTCACCGAAGAAGCGCGCCGTGCCGCGGCGGTGAACACGATTTTCTTCGGCCGGCAAGTCTTCGGCACGAACACCGACGGCATCGGCGCGCGTACCGCGATCGAGACGCTTCTCGACGAGCCGGTTGCGCTCAAGCGGATCGGCGTGCTCGGCTACGGCGCGACGGCGCGTGCGATTCTCGCCGAGCTGCACGACAACGACGCGTACACGTTTTTGTGGGGACGCGATCCGGAGCGCGTGCGCGAGACCTGCCGCAATCACGAAGCGCGAGCGTGGCCCAAGGAGAATCCGCCCGAGATCGTCGTGAGCACGTTGCCGTCGGGCACGGAGCTACCGGGCGAACTGGTCGCGGCGCTGCAGTCTCCGGATTTGGTTATGGATGCGAACTACGGCATCCGCTCGACGCTCGGGCGTCAGCTAAATCGAGAGATCGTTACTGGGGACGCCATGCTCGAGGCGCAAGCGCGAACGAGTTTTGATTTTTGGCTGGCGCATCTCGATCGTGTCGGGGGCGCCTGAATTACGCGTGGCGGAGAGGGAGGGATTCGAACCCTCGAGAGGCTTGTCACCTCTGCTCGCTTTCCAAGCGAGTGCCTTCAACCGCTCGACCACCTCTCCGAGGCCCCAACTATTTTAACGGCGCTGCGCCTTCGGCTGCGCGCCCCAGCGGCGAATCCGACGGGGTCCCCTTATTGCGGCGCTTTCTGCGATGCTCCTTGTCGGCGAGGCTTCGGCGCCGGCTGCGCGAACCAAAGGGTATGCAGCCTCCCAATCAACGCCACGAACCGGAGTACGGCGACGGCCGCCAGGAACGCAGCCTTGCGCGGGTGTTCTTTTGGATTGGCGTTGGACTTGGTCTAGCTACTCTAGGCGCCACGCTTGCCTACGTTTCGCTTCGTCTTAGTTCAACCGAAGGCGAGGATCCGACCACAGCGCGCATTCAAGACCTCATCGACGAAGCCAACTCGTTGTTGAAGGCGCTTGACGACCAGCGACACAGCGCCTAAAGCCGGGACGGCGCTCCGCCCGGGTACCGAACTCGAACTCGCCTTCACCGACCTGCTCGCCAACGGTCAAGCCGTCGGCCGAGCCGGGGGAATGGTCGTTTTCTGTTTTGGCCCGCTTCCCGCGGAGCGCGCGCGCGTCCGGATCGCCCAGCGCAAGCAGCGCTATGCGGTTGCGGATCTGCTTGAAGTTCTCGATCCGTCGCCCGACCGATCGCAGCCGTTTTGTTCCGTCTTCGGAAGCTGCGGCGGCTGTCAGCTGCAGCATCTGAACTATAGCGCACAGCTTGCATGGAAGCGCGACCTGGTGCGAGAGGCCTTGCAGCGCATCGGCGGTCTCACCTCCATTGCCGTCGAGGAGACGATCGGCATGGCGCAGCCGCGCGCCTACCGCAACAAGATGTCGCTGGTCGTAGACCATTCGCGCACGCCGTTCGCGATCGGCTTCTACCGGCAACGATCCCACGAGGTCGTTTCGATCGAAGGCTGTCCGATCGTCACGCCGAAGCTCGACGCCGATCTGAAGGGCATCGTGCAGAGTAGCGAGGCTGAGCCGGTGCGCGCGATGCTCGGCGACGCGCGTCACCTCGTAGCTCGCAGCGCGGCGGCGACAGATCAGAGCGTGTTGACCATCACCACCGAACGCCGCAGCGAAAACGCGCGCCGGGCCGCGCCGGTGCTGCTCGCTACGCTTCCGGGGCTTGCCGGCGTTTCGAACTCCTTCGATCTGAACAGCGCCAATGCAATCGTCGGCCGCAACCATAGCTTGCTCGGCGGCCGGCCCGAAATCGAAGAGACGATCGACGGTTTGCGTTACCGAATCTCCACCGCCTCGTTCTTTCAAGTCAACGCCGAGATGCTGGCGAAGATCTTCGCCTATCTCGAACCGTGGCTGGGCGGCTCGCGGAGCATCGTCGATCTCTATTGCGGCGCGGGAACCTTTTCGCTGTTCTTTGCCCGGCATGGCTGGAAAGTCTACGGCGTAGAGGAGAATGCCCAGGCGATCGCCGAGGCGGAAGCCAACGCGTCGCGCAACGATTTGGAGGCGTGCTTTAAAACCGGCCGCGTCGAGGAGCTCGTCGGTGCTGCGCCGCTCCGCGACGCGCTGCAAACGGCCGATGTGGTGTTTCTCGATCCGCCCCGCAAAGGTTGCGACGAGCTTACGCTGGGCGCCATCGCTGCCGCGGGCGTTAGCGAGCTCTGGTATCTTTCATGCGATCCCGCGACGCTCGCACGGGATTCAAAGTTCTTGGCGGCCAAGGGCTACCGGCTGCGAAGCGTGCAGCCGTTCGACATGTTTCCGCAAACGGGCCACGTCGAGACGCTCGTCCGATTGGAGCTTGCCTAGGTGCCCACCGATAAGATCGACATCCGGTACGTCGCAAAACTCGCTCGCATTGCACTGACCGACGATGAAGTTGAGGTCTTCGGCCGTCAGCTGGAAGACTTGCTGGGCCACGTGAACGCGCTATCCGAGCTCGACATCGAGAGCGTTGCGGCCACGGCTCAGGTCGTCGAGTCCCGTAACGTGACGCGCGCGGACGCCATTGCGCCGGGGCTCGACCGGGAGCGCGTCTTGGCCGAAGCGCCGCAGCGGCAGGGCAACTTTTTCCGGGTGCCGCGGATCATCGCCGAATGAGCGCGCAGATCGACGCTCGCCTCGAAAAAAGCGCCGTCGAAATCGCCGGTGACGTTTGCGCGCGGCGCGTCAGTGCCGTCGAGGTTGTCGAATCAACGCTCGCCCGCATCGCAGCGGCAGACGGCCTGCTCGGATCGTATCTCACCGTGCTCTCCGATTCGGCGCGGGCCGGTGCCGCCGCAGTTGACCAGCGCATTAGCCGGGGCGAGCAGCTACCGCTAGCCGGCGTGCCGCTGGCCGTGAAGGATAACATGTGTCTAGACGGCACTCGCACGACTTGCGGCAGCAAAATCCTCGAGCATTGGATCGCGCCGTACACTGCGACCGCCGTAGCTCGGCTGATCGAGGCCGGGGCTGTGCCGGTCGGCAAAACCAATTGCGACGAGTTTGCGATGGGGAGCTCGTGCGAGAACTCGGCGCTGGGCGTGACGCGCAATCCGTACGATACCGCGCGCGTGCCGGGCGGCTCGAGCGTCGGTTCGGCTTCGGCCGTCGCCGCGTACGAGGCCGCACTCGGCCTGGGAAGCGACACCGGCGGTTCGATTCGCGAACCGGCGGCATTTTGCAACCTGGTAGGCTTTAAGCCGACCTACGGACGAGTTTCGCGTTACGGTTTGGTTGCCTTTGCGTCGAGCCTCGATCAGATCGGGCCGCTAACGCGAACCGTCCGTGATGCAGCATTGGCCTATGATGTAATGGCGGGCTACGACCCAATGGACGCAACCTCCATCAACCGGCCGGTGGAACCCACTGCAGGCTCCTTGCTCGACGATCTTCGCGGCTTGCGGATCGGGATCGTCCGCGACTTCGATACCAAGGTCTTAGGCGACGATCTCGATGGGCTGTACCGCAAAGCTTATCACGATTTGGAACGATTGGGAGCGCAGCTCGTCGAGGTTGCGTTGCCGACGGCCGATTACGGCGTCCCAACCTATTACTTGATTGCGCCGGCAGAGTGCTCGTCGAATCTGGCCCGGTTCGACGGCGTACGCTACGGTCTGCGCGTAGACGGCGAAGACGTGCGCGCGATGTACGACAATACCCGGGCCGCGGGTTTCGGGCCGGAAGTCAAACGCCGCATCTTGATCGGTACGCACGCGCTTTCCAGCGGTTACTACGATGCGTACTACGTGCGCGCTCAGAAAGCGCGAACGCTGATTGCGCGCGACTTCGAGCGCGCCTTCGCGCGGTGCGACCTGATCGCGTGCCCCGCGGCCAGCTGCACCGCTTTCGAGTTTGCGGCTAAAAGCGACCCGTACAGCATGTATTTGATGGATTACTACACCATTCCGATGTCGCTGGCCGGACTGCCCGCGCTCTCGGTCCCATGCGGCTGGAGCAGACCGCCGGGCGGGAGCGTTCCCATGCCCGTCGGTCTGCAGCTCTGCGCGCCGCTCTTTGGCGAACGCTCGTTGCTGGGAGCGGCTCATGCCTACGAACAGGCGACTCGGCACGCGTTGGCGCGCAGCCCCGTCGCCGATGGAGCGCCCGCGTGACCGTGGCCTACGAAGCGGTCATCGGCATTGAATGCCACGTCGAGCTGCGGACGGCCACTAAGATGTTCTGCGGCTGTCCGAACGCATTCGGCGGCGAGCCGAACACCAAGATTTGTCCGGTCTGCTTGGGAATGCCGGGGGCGCTCCCGGTTCCCAACGCGCGGGCCATCGAGCTGATCGTCACCACCGGCCTCGCGTTCGGCGCCTCCATTCCGGCATTCTCGAAGTTCGACCGTAAGAATTACTTCTATCCCGACATGCCCAAGGATTACCAGATCTCGCAGTACGACATGCCGCTGACGGCCGGCGGTTCCGTTAAATACTGGCTTGACGACGGCGCGATGAAAGAATGCCGCCTCACCCGGATTCATCTCGAAGAGGATACCGGCAAGTCAACCCACGCCGGCAGCGGCGACGGGCGGATAGCGGGAAGCTCCTACTCGCTGGTGGATTTCAATCGCGCCGGCGTTCCGTTGATGGAGTGCGTCTCGGAGCCGGAGCTGACCAGCCCGCAGGAGGCGATCGCATACCTCGAATCGCTGCGCCGAACGTTGCTGGCGCTCGACGTCAGCGACGTGAAGATGGAGGAAGGCTCTTTGCGCTGCGATGCCAACGTTTCGGTTCGTCCAGCCGGATCGGCCCAACTGGGCACAAAGACCGAGATCAAGAATATGAACTCGTTTCGCTCGGTAGAACGCGCGATCGCAAGCGAAATCGAGCGCCAGATCGAGCTGCTTAACTCGGGCGGCCGAATCGTGCAAGAGACGCGCGGCTGGGACGAAGTCAACGGCGTCACTCATTCGATGCGCAGTAAAGAAGAGGCGCACGACTACCGCTACTTTCCGGATCCGGACTTGGTGCCGCTGGAGATTCAGCCAAGCGACGTGACGCGATTGCAAGCGTCGCTGCCGACGCTGCCATGGCAGCGTTTCGAACGCTATACCACAGAGTACGGATTGGCCGCCAAACAGGCCACGCAGCTAATTGACAATCGCTCGCTGGGGGCGTACTTCGATTCCGTCGTCGAGCGCAGCGGCAACCCGCAGCAGTCCAGCAACTTCGTTCTGGGCGACCTCGCGCGCCTGGCCAACGAAACGGGCGTCGCGGTGGGAGATTCGGGCATCACGGCCGAGCATTTGGCCGAGCTGATCGCGCTGGTCCAATCGAAGCGCGTGAACTCGAAGATCGCCAAAGCGCTGGTCGAGCGCATGTGGAACGGCGCGGGCTCTCCAGCGGCGATCGTCGAGCGTGAAGGTCTGGCGCAGACCAGCGACCGCGAAACGATCGAACCGCTGGTCGACCAAGTGCTCGCGGCCCACCCGGACGTTGCGGCCAATTACCGCGCGGGCAAGCAGAATGTGATGGGTTTTCTGGTTGGTCAAGTGATGAAGGCCTCGGGCGGTAAGGCCGATCCGGCCGTCGTCAACCAGCTCGTCCGCGACAAGCTTTCCTAAAGAACGTCTCTCGTCTCAATGACGCTGGCCGATACTCGCACGCTCGACGCACTGGATTTCGACGCTGTGCGCCGGCGCGTCGTCGAGGCGACGCGAACGCAGCGGGGAAGCGCCTATGCGATCGAGCTCGCGCCCTTGGCCGATTTCGACGGCGTGCGGCGCGAGCAGCGGCGCACCGAAGCCGTGCGCGGGCTCGTTGCGGCGCAGGACTTTCGCGTGACGCCGGCCGTCGAAACGGAGAAGCTGACCGAAGCGGCGCGAACGGGTGCAACGCTGGGAGCCGGCGATCTTCGGGCGATCGGCGATGCGATCGCCGCCGCATCCGCGGCCGTCCGAGCCGTACGAGATCAGCCGGACTTAAACGACGTGGTGACCGGTTTTACGCCGTTGCGCGAGCTGCAGCGTTCCATCCTCGATGCCATTGACGAGCGCGGCACCGTGCTCGACCGTGCCTCGCCCGCGTTGGGACGCATCCGGCGCGGGCTGGTCCAGGCCCAAGGCAACGCGCGCGATCGGGCCGGCGCGATTTTGAGCTCGGCAAAATACGCCAAGGCGATTCAGGAGCGAATCGTCACACTGCGTAATGGCCGGTTCGTCATTCCGATCAAAGCCGAGTTCGCCGCGATCCTTCCGAACATCGTACACGATACGAGCGCAAGCGGGCAAACGCTGTTCGTCGAGCCCCTGGCTGCGCTCGAAGCAAACAATCGCGTGCGCACGCTGCAAATAGAAGAGGAGCGCGAGGTTGCGCGCATTCTGCAAGATCTGTCGCGTGAGGTCGGCCGATGTAGCGCGGCGATCGAGGCCGACGTCGAAGTGCTGGCGCGCCTCGATCTGCTGGCCGCCAAGGCGGAGGCGGCGCGACGAACGCACAGCGTCGCACCGGAGTTGAGCGACGAGCCGGCGTTGGCGATCGAACGCGGGCGCCATCCCCTGCTGGGCGAGCGCGCCGTGCCGCAATCCTTAGCAATGGACGACGCTACCCGCGTATTGATCGTCAGCGGTCCGAACATGGGCGGCAAAACCGTTGCCCTGAAGATGGCCGGCCTGTTTGTCGTGATGACGTATTGCGGTATGCAGGTTCCCGCGGGGCGCGGTACCTGCATCGGACGGTTCGAACGCATCGTTGCCGACATCGGTGACGAGCAGTCGCTGGCCGCCAACGCGTCGACCTTCTCCGCGCACCTGCAGCGGATGCGGGATATGCTCGACGGAGCGAATCAGCGTACGCTGGTAATCGTGGATGAAATCGGAGGGGGCACCGAGCCGAGCGCCGGCGCCGCGCTGGCAATTGCCATCCTGGAGCGGCTGCTCGAGCGCGGCGCGCGGGCGATCGTCTCGACGCATTCATTGGATCTCAAGCTTTTCGCGCACGCCGCTCAAGGTGTTGCCAACGCCAGCGTCCGATTCGATCCGGCGACTTTTGCACCGACCTTCGAGCTCGACGTTGGGACGCCCGGCCAATCGCTGGCTCTTCCGCTGGCGGAACGATTGGGAATCGAACCGGCGATCGTCGAGCGCGCCGCAGCGCTGCTCGAAGGGCGAGAGCGCGATTACGAGGCCGCTTTGGCCGAGCTTGCACTGCGTAATAACGAGCTGCGCGACGAACGCGTGCGGCTCCGGGATGATCGGCGGCAGGCCGCGGGTGAGCTCGAGATGCTTCAGCGCGAACGCAGCGAGCTGGATGCCGAGCGGCGCCGGTTTAGCACGCGTGCCGAAGAACGATTGTCGCAAGGGTTGCGCGATTTCGTTCGCGAGTTGGGCGACCGCAAGGCAACCCGTTCGCAAGCGCGGCTGCTCGCCGAAACGGTCGAGGCGATGCGGCGCGAACTTGGGATCGAGCGTAGCGAATCCAACGAAACTCCGCCGGGTGCGTTTTCGCCCGGCGAGCGTGTGCACATCGTTTCGCTCAATCAGGAGGGCATCGTTGTTGAAGATTGGGACGAGCGATTGCTGGTGGCGGTCGGGCCGATGAAGACTATGGTCGAGAAGAGCGACGTGCGTCGCGTCGAGCGAGTTCCGGCACCCAGCGCGCCGGCCTCGTTGCAGGCGCAAACCCGGATGAACGCAGCGGCCCGCACCAGCGCCGCGCTCGACGTTCGCGGCAAGCGTTATTCCGAGGCCGAGCCGCTGGTGGAACGCTGGCTCGACGACGCGATGCTGGCCGGCAACACGCCGCTGCGGCTAATCCACGGCAAAGGCACGGGCATGCTTGGGCGCGGCTTGCAAGAGTATCTGCGCGCGCATCCGGCGGTGAAGAGCCTGCGCTACGGCAACGAGGAAGAAGGTTCTACCGGCGTTACTCTCATCGAGTTGCGCTCGTGACGGCCGGCACGGATCTTCTCGACGGCTTCGACCACGTGGAAACGGCTGCCGAGTTTCGCGAACGTGTTGCGGTGGGTCGCCCGCTGCGCGTCAAACTCGGGATCGACCCTACCAGTCCGGACCTTCATCTCGGTCACATGGTCGTTCTGCATCAGCTGCAGCGTTTCGCCGAAGCCGGACATAACGTTATCCTGATCATCGGTGATTTCACCGCCCGCATCGGCGATCCCAGCGGCCGCAACGTTACCCGCCCGCAGCTTACGCGCGAGGAAATCGAAGCCAACATGAGCGCCTATCGCGAGCAGGCCGCCAAGGTGCTCGATCTCGATCGCTTCGAGGTCCGATACAATTCCGAATGGCTCGATGCTTTGAGTCTATCCGATCTGGTCAGGCTGCTGGCCAAGACGACGGTCGCGCAGATGCTCGAACGCAACGACTTTAGCGAACGCTACGACTCGGGGACGCCGATCTCGCTGCACGAGTTTCTCTATCCCGTGGCACAGGCGTACGATTCGGTCGCAATTGCCGCCGACGTCGAGCTGGGCGGTACCGATCAACTCTTCAACTTGTTGCTCGGACGACACTATCAGCGCGAGGCGGGTCAGCCGCCGCAGATCTGCGCGACGGTACCGTTGCTGGTGGGGCTCGACGGTCAGAAGAAGATGAGCAAGTCGCTGGGAAACTACGTTGGCGTCACCGAGCCGGCGGCCGAGCAGTTTGGCAAGCTCATGAAAATTCCCGACAAGCTGCTGCCGGTGTACGCGCGATACGCAGCCTTTCGATCGCGCGTCGAAACCGAGCGGCTCGCGACCGAACTGGCCCAGGGCCGGGCAAATCCCATGGAAGAAAAGAAGCGGCTCGCGCAAGAGGTGGTCGCCCGCTATCATGGCGGCGAAGCGGCCGCCGCCGCGCGCGATCGCTTCGAGCGCACCGTGCAACGCCGTGAAATTCCAAACGGCGAGCTCGAACAGATCGACGTGGGCGATTGCAAGCGCGTCAGCGACGTGTTGGTCAAGGCCGGCTTTGCGCAGAGCCGCCGCGAGGCCGAGCGGCTCGTCTCGGGAAATGCGGTCAAGATCGACGGCGAGCCGGTGCGCGACGTTAATGCGCTCTGGACTGCGAGTGTGCCCGCGGTGTTGTCAGTCGGAACGCGCCGATTCGTTCGCGTTCTGCCGAACGCGGCAGCGTCATAGGCGCGCTGCCAGCTCGCGAATTTCGTCGGCCGTAAAAACGTACCGCGTTTTGCAATATTCGCAGGTCGCTTCGGTGCGATCGCGCTCGTGGGTGAGCTTCACCAGCTCGTCGGGCCCCAGGCCTAGGAGCACCGCTTCGACTTTGACGCGGTTGCAACGGCAGGCAAAGCGAACCTCCATTTCGCGCTGCGCCCGAAGTTCCAGATCGCCCGCAAGCTCGCGCAGCAGTGCACCGGCGTCGGCGCGCTGTGCGATGAGTTGAGTGACCGGCGGCATGTTTGCGGCACGCGTTTCTAACCGCGCCAGCGCGCGTTCGTCGGCTCCGGGCAGCGCTCGTGCGAGGAAGCCGCCGGCCGCGAGAACGCCGCTGGGATTCGCCAGCACGCCGAGTGCCACGATGCTTGGGATCTGCTCTGATTGCGCCAGATAGACGGCCAGGTCTTCCGCGACCTCGCCGGAGCGAAGCGGCACAACGCCGACGTAAGGCTGGCCGATATCGTCCGAGCGCGTGACCTGCAGCGAACCCGAGCCGATCGCTCCCACGACGTCGAATTTGCCTCGCACGTCGATCGGAAGATCGACGCGAGCGTTGCGAGCATACCCGCGCACGCCGGCGGTTCGTTCGTCGAGCATCCAGGCGTCGGCAGCGATCGTTCCTAGGGGCCCGTCTCCGGCGATCTGCAGCGAAATGCGTTCGCTTCCTTTGAGCGCCGCGCCGAAGAGGGCCGCGCCGGTGGCGAGCCTCCCGACCGCCGCCGTAGCGGTAGGCCAGAGGTCGCGCCGATCGCGGATCTCGGCAACCAAGTCGGTCGTGATCGCGGCGATCAAGGCTATCCCCGCTTCGAGATTGGATGTGGCGAGCAGCGTATCGGGCATCACCGGCCTCTGATGCGAAGGCCGGCGCTTTTCCTCCAAAGAAAGTGAAAGTACGATGCGCGTCCTAGTCTTGCACGGACCGAACCTCAACTTGCTTGGCGAACGCGAGCCCGAAATTTACGGCACGCAAACGCTCGATGAAATCAACGAGTCCATCGCCGGCACCGCGAAAAAACTCGGGTTAGAGGTTCGCTGCGAACAGCATAACGGGGAAGGGGCGATCGTTGAGGCACTGCACGCGGCGCGGAACGAGTATTCGGGCGTTGTGATCAATCCAGGCGCGTACGCGCACTATTCCTACGCCATTGCCGACGCAATCTCGGCAATCAGCATTCCGGTCGTCGAGGTGCATCTTTCGAACATCGCGGCGCGCGAGCCATTCCGCCGAATCAGTGTGACCGCGGCTGCTTGCCGCGGAAGCATCAGCGGCTTGGGGGCCGGCAGTTACGTTCTCGCGCTGCGCGCGTTGGCTGAAATGCTCTCACCCTGATCCTGTCGAAAGAAATGTCATCCTGAGCGTGTCGAAGGATGTCGGGCTGTAGCGAAGCTTGGTTATCGCGCTAGTCTGGGGGACTAGAGATCGCTGGTTCGAATCCAGTCAGCCCGATTCTCATCATTCGAGGAAGGGTTACGTGATGTCTCACCTCGAGCGCCTTTCCCTAACGTCGGCCCTCGCTTTGATCGTTGCTTCGACGGTTGGCTGCGGTGCCGATCAAGGCGCGAGCGCACCCGTTTTACCGCAAAGCAATGCTGCCACGCTGCCCGGGGCGTTCGCTCAGCCGGAAAAGGGCGGCCGTTTTACCGGCTCGTACTCGGGCAGTTTCAGCGCCAGGGCTTGCGGTGCGCGTCACGACGGGCACTTCGATTTTCGCGGCACGGGCGATGCACAGTATATTGGAAGCAGCAGCGAGAGCGGTACACTTCTTGGCTCGAAGTATCGCGGAGCGGATCTTTGCGACTGGTTCGATATCGTCAGGCTTACCAGCACGGCGCGTAAGGGCGACTACGTCGTTCTCGCCGTAGACGGCCAGCACGAAAACGTTGAGACTCCTTGCAACCAGCGCCTGGACTGGCACGTGAAATACGGTGAAGGCGAATTCAACGGCGCAAACGGCGCCGGCAAAGTGACGATCGCGTGCACCGCCGAGAGCGTTGAGGCCGACCACCGAAGTTCCGGGACCTACGTTGACCGCTGGACCGGCCGGCTCACGTTCACGCGATGATTCGCTGCGGGATCGCCCTCGCGACAGTTGCCTTCTTAACAGGTTGCGCGCTTCCACCGCGGGCGCAAACGCTGCCCGCGACGGTTGGCGATTCCGTACAAACTCCGGCACGAACGCCCGGGCCTTTCCTCTACGTCGGCGGCAATGCAGGGACGATCTCGGAATACGCGCTTGGCGACGCCAAACCGCGGCATTCGATCCGCGGCCAAGCCGACGTCATTGCCATGGCGTTCGATTCGCAAGGGCACCTGTATGCTTCGGGAGGCGGCATTTCGGGCGGTTTGGTCTCCGTTTACGACGCGCGAAGCTTAACGCTGCGCAAGTCCATCGCCTTGGAAGATGCGTTCGGTCTGGCGCTCGACACCGCGGGATATTTGTTTGTCGCCAACTGCAGCGTCATCGTCGAGTACCCGCCCGGCGATGCGAAAATCTTTCACACCTACCGCCAACATCTCGGCGCGCCGTGCGCGCTGGCCTTCGATGGTTCGGGAAACCTTTACGCGCCGTCCGGGCGCAGGATTGCGATCTTTCACCCCTCGGCCAAGCCGGGCTACCTGGAATTTCTGCGTTCGATTTCTAAGGGCGTATCGGCGGCGTCGGCGCTCACTTTTGGGCCGTCGGGAGATCTGTACGTCGCGAACTGCGTCAGCTGCGTGTATTCCCAACCGCCGCGTCCCGATTCGGTAAGCGTCTATCTGCCCGGGGCTTCGTCGCCGTCGGAGCGAATTTTCAGCGGCATCA
>Ga0187783_10000221_pt1 | contig 43598 bp, 36 predicted proteins | sample 1015_SJ02_MP02_2_FD_132471 | JGI IMG/M metagenome (GOLD analysis project Ga0187783, IMG submission 132471) | Tropical peat soil microbial communities from peatlands in Department of Meta, Colombia - 1015_SJ02_MP02_20_MG | ecosystem: Environmental > Terrestrial > Soil > Wetlands > Peat | place... | reverse complement strand
CGATTCCCCGCATAGGCTCTCATAAGGGGTGATTTCGCGTGTTGGAACCGCAGAAACGCCACAACCGCAATTACGGCCACGAGGAGGAAACCCAGCAACAGTTTTCGCATCAGCGTCGATGATCTCGGCTTGCGAAGCCGCTTTTTGCGCCGAGTCACGCAATAAGCAGTTCACGCAGAGCAAAGAATTTTATCGCACCGTGCCCTCGGGTCTTCGATTTTCCACCAGGAAAAAACTTGCAATGTGCCCGAATAGGCGCGGGCCGTATTCTGCTAAGATTCCGCGCGACCGTAGTTGGTTTTGCGGGGCAGGAGGTCTTGGGTGCAAAGTCTCGAGAAGCTCAAACCACTGGCACTGCTTCTGCTTCGGCTGGTGGTCGGTATCATTTTCGTACACTACGGTTACCCGAAATTGTTCGTGCATACGCACGAGAGCATGAACTGGTTCGCGCAGCACGGGTTTCCTGCCTATTTTGCTTATATTTCCGGGGTGCTGGAGCTGTTCGGCGGGCTGCTGCTCATCATCGGGCTTTTCACGCGGATTGCAGGCTTGCTCTTAGCCGTCGAAATGCTGATCGCTTTGTGGAAGGTTCACAGGCTTTTCTCCGATCCACTGGCAATCCAGAATTATCAGTTTCCTCTCATGATGGCGGTAGGAAGTTTCGCGCTCGCGGCGCTTGGGGCGGGCCTAATTTCTTTCGACCAGCCGATTTTCGATCGAAGAAGCGGCGGCGTATCTCGCAGGTCCCGAAACAAGGACTGAAAATCTAGACACAACCCCGCCGACTCGTAGGTCGCGACGGCTAATGCGCTGCGGCTAGACAGTCTCCGGCGAATGGGGTGTGCCAGGTGCTGGAACAGGGGCGGCGCTGGGCAGCGGAGCCTCAGGCACCACGATCCACGCCACCAGGTAGCAGATCACCGCCGGGAGCAGCGGCACGGGAAAGAAAACCAGCAAAATGCAGATTACCCGGATTACCGTGGAATCCACCTCGAGATAATCCGCGAGGCCTCCGCAAACTCCGGCAATCTTACGGTCAACCGACGAGCGCAGCAGCCGCTTCGTCGCTCGAGGCATCCCGTCGGGCGTTCGCTGTTGCCTCGCGCCGCAGAAGTAACAGAAGTTCGAATAGTCCGCGATTTCTCGTGTGCAATTGGGACAATACATGGCGCTTTACCCTCCGGCCCCTCGGTTGCGGGGCTCTCACACCCTATTTACGAACGAAACGAGGCAAATGTTTCCGCGGCCGGGCTCAATACGCGATCAGCTCTTTAACCGCGCGCACGATATCCGGCGTTTGCGGCAATATCACGTCCTCTAGCTTCGGCTGGTACGCGCAGAACGTATCGGACGCTGCGACTCGCCGCACGGGCGCATCGAGGTGGTCGAACAGCTCGTCCGCGATACGCGCCGCTATCTCCGCGCCGTAGCCCCACGAGCGCCAATCTTCATAGGCCACGATCACGCGGTTTGTCTTGCGCACGCTTTGGGCAATCGCTTCCCAATCGTATGGGTTCAATGTCCGGAGATCGATGATTTCGACGGATAGCCCTTCACGCGCGAGCTCTGCCGCCCCTACTTCGGCGCGGTGAACAACTGCGCCGTACGTGATGATGCTGGCGTCTTTGCCTTCGCGCACGCATCGCGCCTGGCCGAAAGGAATCGTGAAGTCTGATCCTGGATAGGGGGAGCGATTGTAAGGCTGGCGGTAGAGGTGTTTATGTTCGAGAAAAAGCACCGGATCATCAGCGCGCATCGCAGTTCTGAGCAGGCCGCATAAGTCGAGCGCCGTCGACGGCATGGCAACGCGCAACCCGGGGATGTGCGTGAACGTCACCTCACCCGACTGGCTGTGATAGATTCCGCCGCCGGTCAAGTATCCGCCAATTGCGACCCTAACTACGGCCGGGCATTTGAAATTTCCTGCCGAACGCCAGCGAAGGTTCGAAAGCTCGCTGCGCAGCTGCATCATCGCAGGCCAGATGTAATCGAAGAATTGGATTTCGGCAACGGGCCTCAACCCGCGAATGGCCATGCCCATGGCCCGGCCGACGATAGCGGCTTCAGCCAATGGCGTGTTGAAGACGCGCGCCGAACCGTAGAGGCGTTGCAAGCCGGCGGTGGCTTTGAAGACGCCGCCCTTCCCTTTCACGGTTTCCAGATTTCCTTCGCGCGAGCAGTCGGCTACGTCTTCGCCGAGAACCACGATGCGTTCGTCGCGCGACATTTCGTCCGCAAGCGTGGCCGAAATCATTTCGACCATTGTTTTGGGAGGGCCCGAGAGCTCGGGCGCGCTCTCGAACATTTTCGACGTTGGATCGACATCCGGCGAATAGACGCCGACGCAAACCGACTCTTCCGGGGCCGATTCAGCGACGAGGGCGCGGTCGGTCGCCTCCAGCGTTTCGCGATCGACGGCCTTTTCTATGGCCTCGACCTCGCTTACCTCGAGCACACCTTCACGCACAAGGAACAAGCCAAATTTCGTGATCGGGTCGCGGCGCGCTTCCGCGTCGCGTTCTTCACTGGATTTGTAGAGCTTCTCGTCATCCGAAAGAGAATGCGAGTAAGGCCGTATGACATGGGCGTGAACCAAGGCCGGTCCCTTGCGGGCGCGGCAATGTGCGGCGGCGCGAGAAAGCACTGCATAGCTTTCGAGCGGGTCGGTTCCGTCACACTCTTGAACGAGAAGATGAGGAAAATTGCTTACGAGCTTTGAGATGCTTTGGCCCGCCGTCTGCGCCTCGATGGGGACCGATATCGCCCAGCCATTGTCCTCCACCAGAAACAGCACGGGAACTTTGCGGAGGCAGGCGGCGTTCAACGCTTCGTAGAATTCTCCCTGGCTCGTCGATCCGTCGCCGCCGGAAACGTAGCTGATTTCATCTCGATGCCATCGAACGACGTCCCCGAGCGGGGCTTTTTGCGCTTGTTCGAGGGCCCGCGTGTACTCGCCGAAGTAGAGCGAGGCCTCCGCAGAACCGACGGCATGCAGCCATTGCATCCCCGTCGCTGAGGCGCTCGGAATGATGTTGAGGCTGCGGTTCCCCCAGTGCGAGGGCATCTGCCGCCCGGCCGAGGCGGGATCATCCTTTGCGCCCACGGCCTCGAGCAACATCTCGTAAGGCGTCACGCCGAGCATCAGCGCCAGCGCTCGGTCGCGATAATAGGGAAAGAACCAATCGTATCCCGGCTTCAGCACCAGCCCGGCAGCCGCCAATACCGCTTCGTGACCGGCACCGCTGATCTGGAAAAAGATGCGATGCTGGCGTTTTAGCTGGATTTCGCGATCGTCCAAGCGGCGTGACGTGAACATGATTCGATACATCCGAATCAGCGTCTCGCGATCTAAACCATGATATTTGGAGGCATCAAAATGCGTTTTGAGGTCAGTGGAAGAGGACATTCAGTCTGCCTTCGACGGAAAGGAGCCGCCGATCCGCATAAGGTCACTCTATCCCCAAATTGGCTGCGGTGTAAATACCGTCTGGTTGCTTCCCGGAAACCTTGCTTTAGCGTGAGTTACGGGCGCGCCAGGCATTGGCGCGGGCCTTCCAAGTCTCGCTAATCGAGCGATTCAAACAGCTCTGCCGTCTGGGCAAAATCCGGATCGCCGCCGCGAACGGTTTCGGTCTCAGCCAACTTGAAGGGTTCCTCAGCTGGAATCCGGTCGAGCCAGCGCTGGTGTGACAGCTTCTCGTGATCCGAGAAGGCCAGCCGAATCAGAACACGTATGCGCCCATTCGTGGCTTCGGGTTTTTCGTCCGGCTGATCTTCGGCGCGCTTGGCCTTGCGATTCTTGCCCGCGCCGGATTTGGCTTTCGCCTCAGTGGCTTTGGTCACAGGCTTCTCGGTGTCGGAGGATTCGCTGCCCTCAGCCTCTTCGCGTTCGAACTTCAGCTGCAATTTGTTCCCGAGCCGGAAACTTTGCTTCCAGGCCTCGACTTTGTGACGCGCCTGCTGCGCGGCTTCCTCATTCGTACCGAAATCAAAAACCAAAATTGATTGGGCCATAACTTATTCATAGCGGGCTACCTGTGGTGTGTCAAGCGCCAGAAAACAAAGCTGCAAACGATGGCGAAGAGATACAATGCGGCGTCAAATTTGGCCCGCGGAATGGGAACAAATCGCCACAGAATGGCGGCATACAGGAGGCGATGTGGACAGGCAGAAATTCATTCGCTACATCGATCACTTCAACAACAAGCGATACGACGAAGTGATGAAGTACTACCATCCCGACGTCACGATCGAATATTACACGAGCTTCGCGGATCCCAAATCGCCCGCGCGCACGCAGCGGGGTTTAGACGGCTTTCTTCAGCAATACCAATCTCTTCACCAGCATTGCCGCGAAGCGCTCGAAATTGGGGATTTCATGCTCGACGGGAACTTGATGGCTGCGGAGGTCTACACCGAGTTTCACTTTTTCAAGGATTATGCAAACTTCACCCGCGGCCCCATGAAAGCGGGAGACATCCTCGTCATGACGAACTGGTGCATTTACAACATTGTTGACGACAAGTTCAAACGCATCCGAGTCACGCATTTTTGCATGCATGATCCGAAAACGGCGCGACTGTAGCAGCTGACATCCCGTTCAAACTCTAAGGCAAAATAAAACGGGGCGCTTTCGCGCCCCGCTGTAACGAGCCAGTTTCAAACTGGCTTATCGGCCGCGTCCGCCTCCGAATCCGCCCCCAGCGAAGCCACCGCCATGGAAGCCGCCACCGGTGGAGCCGCCGCCTTGGAATTCAGGGCCACCGCCGAAGCCGCCCGGCGTCCCACCTCGGAAACCCAAATTATGAGCGCCAAGTGCTGGCGGTCGGTAGGCGTGACTGAAGCGATGGTAGTAGCGACCGCCATACCCGTAATAGCCGTAGAAAGGAATCCCGCCCGCGTACCACGGCGAGTAGAAGCCCCAACCGAACGGACCCCAGAACATTCCGTCGCCCGGGATGAATGTGTAGCATCCGAACCACGGGGCCCAATACCATCCCGTGCCGACCCAACCTGGACCATACCAACCGTTTGTGTAATACGGAGCCTCGCTAGCATTCGCCTCGGCAACGTAGGCGGAACGCAGGCTGCTCCAGCGATAGAGATCGTCGTTCGCTGCAAATGCGTCTTTATTGAAAGAACGGGCCTTCAGCGGGCCTGCTGTTGCGTTCAGAGCAAGCTCACGGCCGCCCTTGACCTTTATCTCCTTACCGCTGGCGGAAACAATCGCTTGTCCGTCAAACACTCGAATCTGTCCTTCGTCAGCGTCGAAGTCATACAGACCCTGCTTCGTGATTCTCGTGTCGGCACTGGACTGTGCGACTCGGATGTTGTTCTCCTTGAAGATCTGGTCGACCTCGAGTGTCGCCTCGCCTCGATTCAACTGAACTGCCGTATTCGTAAGATTGGGCGAGACCATCGTAAGTGAACTGTCGTCGCCCAAGCGGACGAATACCCCCGGCGTGAGAAGCAATTCTGCCTTGCCCTTACCGGTCGCAATCGACTCGCCTGGCTGCAACAGCGTCGAGCCTACGGAATTCGGGCTCAGCGCCTCCGAGCCGATAGAGACCTGCCCTTCCACGTAATTCAGCGCACCTGGATTTGCGGTCTTGTCCCTGGGAATGTCGCCCCATGAGGGCATCGCAAAGGCAGTCGCAAGAAGAAAGCCTCCTAACATGCTAAATATCTTTTTCATGGCCTCTTTTTCAACCTCACTTATTTGGATGCGTCTGGAATTGTTTTGTTTCTCCCATAACTTGCAGATAATAGGCGGCTTACCATGGGACGGGGTCATTTGACCCATGAGTCGCTCGGGAATGATGGCTAACCTCAAGTTTGCGTTGCAGTTCGGATCACGGGGTGTTAGTGTCAGCGAACAAAAAGCGAAAGGATTCCAGGTCCCAAACAAATGGCAGCCACATCGCACGCCGAATTGGACCGGCTCAGCACATCCTCAATTGACACGTTCCAGAACGTTTTGACCAACCTGGCTGCGCGCCATCAGCACGATGAAATCCTGACCGCCGTTCGACATATCCCAGCACGCGAGGCCCGATTTTGTCCCCTGCCCGTCTGGATGGCACCAGCTCTCGCGACGGCCTATCGCGCGAAAGGAATCGAGAGACTCTACTTGCACCAGAGTGCCGCGGCCGAACTGGCTCGCACAGGAAATAATTTCGTTGTTGTCACTCCCACGGCCTCCGGAAAGACACTCTGCTACAACCTGCCGGTTCTGAACGCGATTCTGGAAAATCCCGACACGCGCGCGCTGTATCTGTTCCCCACGAAAGCGCTGGCACAGGACCAGCTTGCGGAGCTTCATGACCTGGCGCAGCGGCTGGACGATCGCTTTGGCGTCTTCACCTATGACGGCGACACTCCCAGCGACGCGCGAAAAGCGATCCGCGAGCGCGGGCACGTGATCCTGACGAACCCTGACATGCTGCACACGGGGATCCTGCCGCACCACACGAAATGGATGCGCCTCTTCGAAAATCTGCGCTATATCGTGCTCGATGAGTTGCACGTCTACCGCGGCGTCTTCGGCAGTCATCTGGCCAACGTGCTCCGCCGCCTCGCGCGCATCGCGGAATTCTACGGGTCGAAACCGCAGTTCATTTGTTGCTCGGCGACGATTGCGAATCCCGGCGAACTCGCTGAACAACTGATCGAGCGCAACGTCACAACGATCACCGAAAACGGCGCGCCCACTGCGGAAAAGCTTTTTGTCTTCTACAACCCTCCAATGGTGAATCGCAACCTCGGCATCCGGCGCAGCTATTTGAACGAGGCGACGCGCGTCGCGAAGGAACTGCTCGCGCGCAAACTGCAAACGATCGTCTTCGCCAACAGCCGTCTCCACACCGAGCTTCTGCTTACCTATTTGCAGCAGGCGAATCCTCCGAAACCCGGCCAAGCCGAAGCGGTTTGCGGCTACCGCGGCGGGTATTTGCCTGGCGAGCGCCGCGCTGTGGAGCGAGGGCTTCGGGATGGGCGCATTCGCGGTGTGGTGGCGACCAATGCGCTCGAATTGGGCATCGATATCGGTTCGCTCGACGCCTGCGTGATGGCGGGTTATGCCGGATCGATTGCTTCCACATGGCAGCGGGCGGGGCGAGCCGGCCGGCGCAACGGAACTTCGTGCGCGGTGCTGGTGGCATCGTCAGCGCCGATTGATCAGTTCATCGTCCAGCATCCCGACTATTTTTTCGGGCAGTCGCCAGAGCACGCCTACATACAGCCCGATAATCTCGAAATTCTGATCAACCATCTCAAATGCGCCGCCTTCGAGCTTCCCATCGGCCCAAACGATCGCTTTGGCAGCGTTGACGTGCAGGAGCTCTGCGAACAAATGGCGGCAGCCGGGTTTTTGCACTGCAGCGGCGAGGAGTGGCACTGGGTGCAGGAAGCTTATCCGGCGGACACAGTGAGCCTGCGCTCGGTGACTTCCGACAACTTCGTGATCATTGACGAATCTGCGGAAGACGACGGCAACGCGAATGGAGAAAAGAAAGGCAAGCCTGAAGTGATCGGCGAAGTTGACTTCTCTTCCGCTCTGACCACCGTTCATCCCAAAGCGATTTACCTTCACCAGGGGCAGCAATATCACGTCGAGCGGCTCGATTTCGATCAACGCAAAGCCTATGTGAAACCGGTGCGGGTCGATTACTACACCGACGCCATCCGCTACACGCAGGTCCGAGTGCTCGAAGTCGCGGAGGAGCAGGTGATGATGGGCCCTGCCGCACGCGCCCATGGCGACGTGCTGGCGCGCTCACAGGTAATCGGATTCAAGAAGATCAAGTTCTTCACAAACGAAAACGTAGGGGCCGGAAAACTCGAACTGCCGGAGAACGAAATGCATACGACTGCGTTCTGGATAACCCTTTGTCGCGAATTGCTCGAGGACTTACCATTTGCGCTTTCCAATCGGCAGAGCGGCATATTCGGGCTGCTGTTCGCCCTAGAGTCGATGGCAACGCTGCTACTCATGTGCGACCGCCGCGATTTAGGCACGGCTGTCGGCGAACGGCCCGCGACACCGGGCCTTGAGACCGATATCCGGCCGACACCAGTCGCAGACTTGACCCAGGCGACCGAATTCTTCGAGCCGAACTTGTATCTCTACGACGCTTATCCCGGCGGCATCGGGTTCAGCGAACCGCTCTTTCGAGTACACGATCTCCTACTGCGAAGAACGCGCGAACTGATTTCATCCTGCCCGTGCGAGCAGGGTTGCCCGTCCTGCGTGGGACCAAGCGGAGAGAAAAGCGAGCGCACCAAGGAAGCCGCTCTCGCGATTCTGGCGAGGCTTTGCGCATGAGCGTTACCGTGCAGTCGAAGTTCTCGCGGCTCGCCGCCCTAAAACCGTCCCAGCGCCGATCGATCACGCGCGCGCGGGAAGTTTCTGACGCCGAACTGAACCAGCCACGTGGATATCTGCCTGAGGTTCCTGAAGGGTCCGAGCGCCTTGCTCAGCTCCTCGGCGCTGCGCCTGCGCGCAATTCCTTCGGGGAGCATTTGTACTTGCGAAAATGGTTCTCCGGTTCGATCTCAGTCAGCACGAGTTGCGCATCACCCGAAACGGATTTCGATCTTGCGACCCTACGGCTGCTCGTGCCGGACGCGCCGAAGGAAGTCGCCGATCCGCGACAATGGCTCTTCCTTGATGTCGAAACGACGGGGCTCGCTGGCGGAACGGGAACGTATCCGTTTTTAATCGGCGTCGCGTGGTGGGATGCGGCCGGCCTGGAGGTCGAGCAGTTCTTCATGCGCGATCATAGTGAAGAGCATTCTGTTCTGCTCGCGCTTGCCGAACAACTCAAGGAGCGCCGTGTGCTCGTCACGTTCAACGGCAAGTCGTTCGATTGGCCATTGCTCGAGACGCGCTACCGCATGACGCGAAGCATTCCGGTTCCCACGACGCGCGCGCACCTCGACTTTTTGCATCCCGCGCGGAATCTGTGGCGAATCCGGTTGGGCTCGGTTCGTTTGGCCGAACTCGAGCTGCACGTGCTGGGGTGGAATCGCGGCGCCGACATCATCTCCGAGCTGATTCCGTCGATCTATTTCGACTTCTTGCGCGGCGGCCCGCCGGAGCCGCTGATTCCCATCTTCGTTCACAACCAGATGGACCTGCGAGGGCTCGCCGCGCTGGCCTCTCGCGTGGTCTCGCTGCTGGCCAGCCCCGAAACACACGCGCAAGATGGTCTGGAATTTTTCGGGCTCTCGCGCATTTGCGAGCGGCGCGGAGAAACAGTCCGCGCCCGAAATCTTTACGCGAGGTCGATCGAGTTGGATTTACCTGCGGACGCCTCGCGCTTCGCCAAATGCTCTCTCGCGAGACTCGCAAAGCGCGACGGCCAGTTCGATCTAGCGATCCAATTGTGGGAGAGCGTGCTGGGAGCTTCGCGCGAAGGCTTGGAAGCGTTCGAGCAACTCGCAATCCACTACGAGAGGCGCGCAAGGCAATTGGCCGGAGCAGCTGAAATTTCGCGCCGGGCGCTTGCGGAACTTCGAAGAGCAAATCGTCTCGGCTTGATTTCGCCGCGCGTCTATCGGCGGCGCAAGGTTGGCTTCGAGATGCGTCTGGCACGCCTGAACAGGAAGCTCGCAGGGGCTGCGTCGCAACCACCCTTGGCAGAATGATGCCGGCGCTAGGCGGGAAGATCGCGCTCGTCACTGGAGCCAGTCGAGGCGTCGGTAAAGGTGTCGCGCTGGGCCTGGGCGAAGCTGGCGCAACGGTCTACGTGACGGGTAGAACCGTCAGCGAACCGTCGGCGCCGGAACAACTGCCGGGAACGATCCACTCAACTGCTGCGGACGTGACAGCGCTCGGCGGAAAAGGAATCGCGATCCGTTGCGATCACAACGACGACATCGCGACCCAGGATGCGTTCAACCGTGTACTCGCCGAAGCGGGCCGTCTCGACATACTCGTCAATTCTGCCTGGGGCGGATACGAGCGAATGATCGAGAACGGCAGGTTCACGTGGCCCGATCCATTTTGGCAGCAGCCCTCGTGGCGATGGGATGCGATGTTCCAGAGCGGCGTGCGCGCAGCCTACATGGCGAGCGTCTGCGCGGCAAGAATCATGACCCAGCAAAGGAACGGGCTGATCGTCAACATTTCGTTCTGGGCCAGCCGGAAATACATCGGCAATACGGCGTATGGAGCCGCGAAGGCCGCCACGGACAAGATGACACGCGACATGGCACGGGAATTGCGCGATCATAACGTCTCGGTCGCCGGACTCTATCCGGGACTCGTGAGAACTGAAAATGTAATGCGGTTCGCAGGGGCGCTGGACCTGTCTAATTCCGAGTCGCCGCAGTTCATCGGCCGAGCCGTTGCAGCTCTGGCAAGCGATGCGAATATCGCGCGTAAATCGGGCGAAATCTTGGTGGCTGCCAGCCTCGCAGAAGAGTACGGCTTTACCGACGTCGACGGCGGCACGCCGAAGCCGCTGACGCTTGAAACGGCGTAGCTGAAGCGCAGAGGCGCGTTCGAGTCTGCGGGGCGCGGTGGGCGGCACAAGTTGACTAAGAAAAGAATCTTGGACGGCGGTTCACGAATCCAATTGTTAATTGGTACTTGGGGAGGTTTCCTTGAGCGAATCGGATAGCGCTGCAACCAAGACAGCTCGAGTTACGGACGGCCCCAGCGTTCCAGGAATCAACGATCCCTATCTGCGCGAACAACTCGAACACCGTCGCAAGAAACTGCAATCCGCAATTTCAACGGTCACTGCGACCGAAACTGACTCGCGAATGGCTCCTCTGTTCGAACTGCTGGGGGAGGTTGATTCGGCTCTGCAAAGAATGGATCAGGGCACCTACGGCATCTGCGACGTGTGCCACGACACCGTCGAAAAAGAGCGCCTGATTGCCGATCCGCTGGTTCGGCTCTGTCTTGACCATCTCTCAAGCGAAGAGCAGCGCGCGCTCGAGCGAGATTTGGAATTGGCGTCGCGCGTTCAACGTGGGCTCCTGCCCGCGCCCAATCTGTACCACGATGATTGGCGCATCCACTATCGCTATAAGCCCGCCGGGCTCGTCAGCGGCGACTATTGCGATTTGATTCTGCCTTCCGCCGATCGCAAGAGCTTCTTGTTTCTCATCGGCGACGTGGCAGGCAAGGGCGTGGCGGCTTCTCTATTGATGACGCATCTGCACGCGATGTTTCGCACCCTCTCGGGCCTCGGCTTGGACCTTCGCAGGCTCCTCGATGTGGCGAACCGTGTCTTTTGCGAGAGCACCATTGCGGGCCAATATGCGACGCTCGTCTGCGGCCGCGCCGAACACGATGGAAAGATCGAGCTCGCCAGCGCCGGTCACTTCCCCGCTCTGCACATCTCGAAAGACAGTGTGAAACAGATCGTCGCGACGGGTCTTCCCCTCGGGATGTTCGCGAACAGTTCCTACACGATCGAACGCGTGCATCTCAAACCGGGCGACACGCTGCTGCTCTACACCGATGGAATTCTTGAAGCGGCTGATCCGTCAGGAAGGGAGTACGGCATCGACGCGCTCTCTCGCATAGCAAGTGCTGGAGAAAACTGCTCTCCACAGGAACTGGTTGCGGCTTGCCTGATGGATGTCGAGCGGCACTCCGCCGGCACGAAGCAGGCTGACGACCAAACGCTGATGGCAATTCACCGATCCCGCGCGGCGGCGTACAGCGCAGCCTAGAGGTTGGAGGCCTCTCGTGCGCCGACGGCGCGTTCCAGGCCAATGTGCGTGGACTCATGCCTGAAGATTCGCGCGCCGCGCAGCCGAGACGAGAGAATCATCTTCTCCAGCTCTTCCTCCGTATACGCCGCGTGAACTGAGGCGTTATAAAGCTCCCTCATGGCGCCTTCGTAGTGCCTCCCATGCCAACGAATATGCAATGGGGAGGCGAGCCGTCCCGGCCGGCGAAGGTCGCGAAGCAAAATTGCAGCGCCGGGAGATGCCACACGGGCTATTTCATCGAGGAACTGCATCGGCTCTGCAAGATGGTGCAGCACCGAATTGCACAGCACGAAGTCGAATGTCGCATCCGGAAATGGCAGATGGTTCCCGTCCGCGACCCGAAACTCCACCCGTCCGGCAAGGTGATTTCCCGCAGCAGCGAGATTCTCGCGCGCCTTGGCGATCATGTTCGGCGACCGGTCGATGCCGATAAATTTCCAGAGCGTCAGTCGACCCGCTAGTTTGATCGCGATTTGCCCTGGTCCGGTGCCAATGTCGAGCGCTCGACCGCGCTCGCGTTGCTTCGCAAGACGGACAGCGTGCTCCACGAACGTGTTATCAATTTGCTCGAGGTAAGACTGTGCGGCGGCGGACGAATATGCTTCCACTTCGCCAGCATCGTCCATCACCTCGGGCTCGGGTACTCGCGGCAGATCGAACAGGCTCATTGCGAAAACCTAATTGGAAGCTATCGTGAAGTTTTGAGCCGATTTGCGCATCGCGAACTCGTTCTGGGCCACTGATCGGGGCGCGCCGGCAGGTTCGGGTGAAGGAGCGGCGGCCCACCCGATCGCTTTGTTGATCGAATCGTAGGTGTCACGCGTCGCTTCCTCGACGGTAAGGCACTCGGTATTCACGCAGCGAAGAAATACGCCGCCGGTGGACGTCTGAAACTGAAGAAAATCCCGCTGGCGATATAGGTTTGCGCTGGCGCCATATTTGGTTTGCAGTAGTTCGCCATATTGCGCGAAAAATCGATCCGTATCGGCTGCTTTGTCCAACGTGATACGAAACACCAGGGGAGTTTCCTTGTCCGTCGAATCCTCGAAAACAGCATAACGATCACCCGCCCACGAAGGGGAGAGCGCATCCGCGCGGTCGCGTCCGAGAAATTGCTTGACGACTTCTTGCAGGCCGAATTCCCCCATCACGTTCTCTTCCAGCATCTTCCATTCACTCGGAACCACGCCCTTCCACTCCGGCAGAGTTACCGTTTTTGGCTGTACATTTTTGAGGTAAAGATCGGGATGAATGATCTGTTGGGTAGAAACCGGCGGATCCTGGAAAACAAGCTTCAAATCGGCCCATCCGGTGTGCGCCTTCAAGAATTGTTGCGTAAACACGATGCCGTCGAGGTACGGAAACATCAGCGAATCGCGAATGTAGGCCGGCGCACTCGCCAGTTGCGGATCTTTGTTCATCTCCTGAACCGCGCCGGAGCGAATTAGCAGAGTCATGTCGGGCAAATCGCGCACGCCAGCGTGCTCGTCGCGCAGTGTGTAATCGTACATCGCAGCGAGCGCGCTGCCCTCGCTTACGGCCTCGCGTGCAGTTTCACCGTCGTCATTTGGGCGCGCCGCCTTTATCCATGGATCGATGTGAAACGATTGATCCTCGAGAGCGTGAGTTAGTTCGTGCGCCATAACCTCGCGCTGCTCATCGACGGGAATCCAGTCAGCAATATAGAATTCTTTCGCCTTCGGATCGTACAGGCCAGCCACCTGGTCCGTCAGAACATCCAGCAAAAATGAATCGAGCGGAAAGTTCTTGGGGATCAGCCCGAAGGCCTCGAGCGTTTTCTGGTCGGCGTAACGCTTTGCGTCGTCTCTGTCTTCCTTTTCTTCGCGAATCAGATATGCGCGGATTTCGTCCTTCGAACGCAGGCTCTTCTTAAGCGGGCTTTTGATTGGCAGATCGAGGATCTGGCTCATCTGCGCCAGCACTTCATCGGCGGCATGAAGGAATTCGGGGCTGGAAGCAGCGGGCGCCTGCGAGGGAGTTACTTCCGTCGAATTAGGGCCTGCTGACGCGGAAACTGTTCCAGATCGGCGGACCATTATCAGCGCGCCCAACATCAAAATAAGCACGACTGCCGCCGTTCGCTTCATCCATTTCCCCCGAACTAACTTGGATGACACGTCCAGCATAGCAGGTTTGTCCGCGGTTATTGGGGTTGCGAGTTATCGAGCGCTGAAGGCCAGTAGGACGTTTCCCGGAGCCGCGTAAATCGAGCCGTAGCCAGCACTGACAAACACCATTCCGTCTGCGATGGCAGGTCCGCCGCCATCGATCGCGCCTCCCCTCGCCGGCAACTTATTTACCGTATCGAAGTCGCGAACGGTGTCGAAATCCCACAGAACTTCGCCATTGGCGCTGGAATAGGCACGAATGTGCCCGTCATCTGATCCAGAAAAGATCACGCCGGGAATGGCGCTCACGGCTGCAGATTGAGACGGACTGCAGCGTGGGACTTTGCAGTCCGCCGGTGGTGGAGACACATGCCATTGTTGATGGCCATCAGACAGACGGAGAGCGAAAAGCCCACCTCCGGCGTTTGGATCAGGAAGGAGCCCTTCGGCGCCACCCGTCATTCCAAAATCCGAGAGCGCTACGTACGCGGTCGTCGGGTCTGCCGCAGGCCCCCATTCCACGCCTCCCAGTGGACCGCCGTGGCCAATGCGCGTTTGCCAGACGATTTTGCCTTTGTCGTCCGGATCAAGGCCGAAGATCACGCCTGACTTCTGGCTGACGATCAAGACTCGCTGGCCGTCTTCCAATTTGCGCAAAATAGGGGGAGCTCCGAAATCAGAATCGGGACCTTGCCTCGACGGGCAGTTGCTTTTGTCCTCGCGATAGCAGCTCACGTTGTAGGTGTCGTCCGATGTAATTTGTTTTGACCACAAGATCGTGCCCTTGTTCAAGTCGATCGCTACGATCGCGTCACTCATCGATGTCTGCGGATCGGAATAATTGTTCCCGGCGCCGACATACAACACTTTGCGCTGCTCATCGATTGTTGGTGCGGACCATACCCCCGCACCCGAAGGTCCCCAGAGTTGCGTGCCGGCCTTGTTCTTCGTAGTCGGGCGCGCCGGGTCCGAAATGGTGAACGTCTTCCAAAGCACCCGGCCCGTTGCTGCGTCCAGCGCCGCCACGACGCCCCGAAACGTGCAGCATGGATAGGTCGGAGTCGCTGCCATCCACTCTTCGCGCGAGGAGACGGCAACATAGACACGCCCTTCATACAATTGCGGCGAGCCCGTAATCCGTGCGTATGAGTGATCGCTGATCTTCTGCTTCCAGATCAACTTCCCGGTGGTTGCATTCACCGCGTACGCATTCGCACGAAGGTCCCCGAAGTAAGCGATCTTATTGGGGCCGATTGTGATGGCGGTTCGCACTCCAGCTTCCGCATGGAAAGTCCAATACACGCAGCCTGTCGAAGCATCGATCGAATACACGCCGCCCAGCGGATCGCCAATAAAGACCCGACCCGCAACAACCACAGGTTGCGAATAGGCTGTAAAACCTCCGGGAATCCCAAACGCCCATTTCACATGCAAGTGCGGAACTTCCGTTGCGGTCAGTACCGCTTGGTCCGGCGGCTGAAAGCGAGTGTTCTCCAAATCGACTCCCCAGCGATTCCACTGTGGGCGGGAGGAACTGAAGGAAGCAGGTGACACGCACGCCGGCTGTCCCGCGTTCTGGTTGGCGAGCGGCTTGCCTGTCAGATATTCCGCCACGGCAACGCGCCCGGCGGGCGTCAACCTTGCCCCTTGAAGATGCATCGTGCCCCGGCTCAGCATGTAAATGATGTAATCGGGATCCGCAGCCTTCAGGACGTAGTGGTTCAAATATGGCGGGCCGCCGGCTTCATGGCACGAAGCGCACTGCCTAGCGTAAATGGCGGCTCCATCGGTCGTAGGGGTTTTCCCTTGCGCGGCTTTCTTCGGGCCTTCAATAGGGTTGCGTCGCGTTCCCGACAGCGACAGAACGTACGCGACGAGATCAGCGATTTGCGCCGAGCTGTAGCGATCCTTGAACGCCGGCATCGCGGTATCCGGCTTGCCGTTGGAAATGACATCGACAATGGCCGCGCGAGAAAGGCCCGTATTCTGCAGTTGCGGCGCGCTCGATCCGCGGCCATCGGTTCCGTGGCAGAACACACAGTTCGCCGCGTAGAGCGTTTTGCCCGCTTCGGTATTCTGTTTCGCCTCATTCGTAGGAACGGCCTGCCCAGCCGCCTGGCGGGCTTCAACGCGAAGGGCACGCACAGATACGTAGATCAGGCAGAAAGAAAAGACCAATCCGACGGAAACTAGTTGCCGCACTGCCCGCGACGAAATCCGGCAGTTTCGGATGGCCGCCGACGACTGAGCTTGGCGGCGTACTCTTGGACGCCGCATTTAGTCTCCCAACGTCGGAGCAGACGAAGCGGCTACCGCTCGTACGGTCCGGCAAAACTCTTCGATTTGAAAGGGCTTTGTTAGTATCGGGCAGCCCGACTCACGCAAAGTGCTGTCTTCGCAGCCTTCGCTCGCCAGTGGAGTGGTGAAGATGACACGAGTTGAAAGATCGGGCCGATTCTGCTCGATCCAGCGGTAGAGGCCAAGCGCTGAGCCGCTGCCAGGCATGTTCAGCGCGGAAACCACCGCATCAACTCGCGCCCGCTTTAGGAAGTCGATTGCTTCCTGGGCACTGCGGACCACCGTGACCGAAGAACCTGTGGCCTCGAGAATCTCCTGCTCAAGTTGCAAGATAGGCTCTTCAACGTCGACGAGCAGAACCTTCCCCACAGGGCTTTGAAGCTCTCGGGCAGGCTGCTCACGAGTTCCTTCGGGGGCCATTACGAGCAGAGGCAAGGCAATCGTGAAGGTTGCCCCATGCGAACTTGAATTTCGCACCTGAATCTCGCCACCGTGCTCTTTGATGATCCCGTAGCAGATGCTCAATCCCAGGCCTGTCCCTTTACCAACCGGTTTTGTGGTGTAGAACGGATCAAAAATTCTATGCGGGTTCTGAACGCCCGGACCGTTGTCGGTGAGTTCCACGATTATTCGGTCCTTTGCCAGTGAGCTCCGGATCCAGATTTCTCCTGGCTCTCCTCTTTCTTGGATCGCGTCGACGGCATTGTTCAGGATGTTTAGGAACACCTGCTGCAGCTGGTGAAAGTCTCCTCCAGTAGTCGGCAGATTCGGGTCTAATTCTCGATGGACAGTTATGCCATTTAGGCGCATGTCATATTCCCGAAGTACGAGTGTGTCTTCGAGAATCTGATTGATCTGTACTTGGGATCGTTCCGGCTTTTGCCTGCGAGCAAAGCTGAGCAAGTTTTGAACGATGTGATGGGTGCGCTGCGCCTGCTTGTCCAGCTTTTCGACGTAATCAGCTCCACGCTGCGTAACCAGTTCTTGAGACTTCAACAAATGGCTATAGCCCAAGATCGCGGTAAGCGGATTATTGAGTTCGTGGGCCACGCCGGAGATAAGCTGCCCGACGGCAGCCATTTTTTCGCTTTGCAGGAGCTGCTCTTGCGCGAGTCGCAGGCTCTCGTAGGCTGTGCGCGTCTGCTCCAGCAGAATGGACTTGTCAATCGCTGCAGCTACTTGGCTCCCAACCGCGGAAAGGAGGTTCAGTTCATCGGTCGAAAATGATCGTGCTCCCCGGCGCCCGACGACAAGAAGCCCCATTACGTGGTCTTTCGCCCAGAGTACGACCACTTGCGAAACTTGCACTCCTTCTCTCCGATTTAGCTCGCGAAGCTCAACGGGCAGGGCGGTCGCCGCTCCCGAAAGCACCGTCGGGCGTGCCTGAATGATTTGTTCCAGGAACGGCTCAGCAATCCTGACCACGCCGGACGCCTCCGCTGCACCGGCGGCTCGATACCCGATGGCGGCTGTACGCCTTAACACATTCGCGGAAGAGTCCAGGAGATATACCGCGCAAACGTCGACCGCGAAAAGCTCCTCGATTTTTAACAGGGCGGCAAGCAATCCGTCCTCGAGCGTTGTGCATTTGCCGAGCGTTTCCGCAATTGCATTTAGCGTTAGTAGTTCGGTATTGCGCCGGCGAATATCTGTCTCCGCTTGCTTCTGTTCGGTCACGTCAAGGACGAACCCCTGATAGACGACTTGTCCCAGGTCGTCTTTGGTGGCGAAGCTCGATTCCCTCCCGATTCGAATCTCGCCGTCTTGCCGCCTGAATCTGAATTCGAAGTCTCTCACCTCGCCGTATTCTTCGAGCAGGTGCTTCAATCGATCGCGATCCTTTGCGTCCGCGTAGAATTGCGATCCGATATCAGCTTTGAACAGCTCTTCGCGGCTCTCGTACCCGAGCATTCTCATGAGCGCGGCGTTGCAGTCGAGAAAATGCCCGTTGGGGGTCGATATGAAAACGCCTTCTTGCGCCTTCTCAAAAAGGGCACGAAACTTCTTCTCCGCACTGCGCCAAGTCGTCACGTCCTTTAAGACATGGATCGTTCCGAGACGCATATTCTTGGAATCGCGGAATGCCGAATCGCTCGCCAGAAAATACCGTCCGAACGTCGGATCAGGTTCATCGTCTCCTCTGGCGAGTCCCTCGCAATAGGGACATTGCGACCAGGGACGATTCCCCGGGCGCAGAACGTCTTTCAATGATCGTCCGAGCAGTGTTGGCAAATCCTTACCGATCGCCGCCGCAAACGCTCGATTCGCGCGGAGTATCTTACCTTCGACGGAATGAACGAAGATCAGATCGTCAATTGAATCGAAAGTGTCGAGCCACTGCCTCCTCGATGTGGCCGAACTTTCCAGCAGTGCGAGGTTCTGGACGGTCAAGGCCAAGAGGTACCCAACATTTGTCAAAAAGTCGTTTTCCTGGACCTCGAACTTGCGCGTAAATCCTCCGATTCCCAATAGGCCAAGTGGCGCCTCTTTTCCGGGAACACGCAACAGCACTACCGCCTTCAATTCTTGTTCGTTCATCCAAGATCGGACAGTGGCTTCACGACTTGCTGCGACCGAAAGAAAAGGCTCACTCCGAGCGAACAATTTCCGCACCCAATCTTCGCTAACCGCTACTCGGGTGCATTTGTCTCTTGTCCAGTCGCTCAGCCCCACTGAGCCCCGCAGGACGAGAGCAGTCGGATGGCTAGGGTCATCCAGCAGCATCAATACAGCCCGATCGGCCTTGAGGCTATCGAGGACGTGGTGAAGAACCCGCTGCAGCGCTTCATCGACTCGCGCGGACTGTCCAGCCTCGGCTGTGATGATTGCGAGCCTCCGAAGCTTTTCGCTGAGGTCCTCGGTGCGAATTCGCCCGGCCTCCAGGACCAGGACGGCCATGGCAATTCCCATCATGATGCCGAAGAGGCCGTGAACTGCCGTCCGGTACGTCTCTAGGGACTGTACACTCCATTCAGGCCGGTCCAACCCATGCAAACCTCGAAGAATCATCGCTGCCGCGAGCAGTTTCCAACCTGCTCCACGTTGCTGTTTGTGTGAGCGCCACAGAATTGCACCCGCCGTTACGTACGACAGGGAGACTAACAGGCATTTCGACCAATCCGCCGTTCGAACTTCGCGTACCAATGGGCTTGCGGCGAGCACACCGGCCAGCGCTATCGTACCTACGGGCCAGTACCATGGCGCCGACTCTCCATAGCCTCCACAATCCCAGACAGCTGCAAAAAAGAAGGCTACGGCGATAACAGAAAGGCCGAATGAGAGTTGCGGCCATTCGCCTCCTCGTGCCAACGAGGCGATGCGAAGTGCTTCCAGGCTGACGTAAGCGGCCCAGCCGCCAACCCAAAGTCGAAGAAAACGCGCAGGAAAGCTAGGCAGGAGCAGAAAGTACAAGATCAAAATGATGAAAGCAGCCGATCCCTCCATGAAAGCGATGGCGAGAAAGGACGGGTTGGACACGAGGGCCATCAATCGGATTCAGAGGGTGCCGATAACGTCCGTAAGCTCTTCAATTCAAAAAGTATGCGTGACTCGGGAAGCCAACACGGAACGTAGCATATACGTACAACCCACAGCAACGAAGCGGCCCAGCTTATGTGCCTTGCTTTATAATGGCGTGCGAACGGAGCCCCGATGGAGAAAGAAAAGATACTGGTCGTCGACGACGAAGAGGCTATCCGCGAAGTTGTTTCCACTCTGTTAGACGCCCAAGGCTACCGCTGTGTCACCTGTCCGAACGGTCGGGCAGGCCTTGAGGCTTTCCGGAAGGACACGTATGACCTTGTCCTGAGCGACATCGTCATGCCTGAAATGGATGGGCTGAAACTATTGATCGAACTGCGTGGCGCAGACCCTGATGTGCCGGTGATCATGGTTACGGCCATGCACGACATCTCCATAGCCCTCGATGCCATCCGAACCGGCGCTTACGATTACATCCTTAAGCCATTCGAAAAAGACCAGTTGTACTTGAGCGTCCGCCGCGCGCTGGAGCATCGCCGTCTGACTTTGGAGAATCGCGCTTATCAGAGCGATCTTGAACATCTGGTGGCCGAGCGTACTCAACAGCTTTCCATCGCATTGCAAGATCTCGAGCAGTCCTATGACTACACCCTCGAGGCACTCGGGGGCGCCCTTGACGCGAAGGACGCCGAGACGGAAGGACACTGTCAGCGCGTTACGGCCTTTACGATCACGATTGCGAAAGCCATGAAGGTGGATAAGGCTATGCTGCGGCACATCGCCCGCGGAGCCTTCCTTCACGACATCGGAAAGATGGGAGTACCTGATCAAATCCTTCGAAAGCCCGGTCCCCTGACCGCCGAGGAACGCAACATCATGCGCCGCCACTGCGAAATCGGCTACGCAGTGCTTGAACGCATTCCTTTTCTGAAGGACGCCGCCGAAATTGTCCTTTCGCACCAGGAGTTCTACGATGGCTCCGGTTATCCACGTGGCCTGAAGGGTGAGGAAATTCCTTTGGGGGCTCGCATTTTCGCGGTGGCCGACACACTGGATGCCATGATCTCGGACAGGCCGTACCGTAAAGCCCTGCCCATTTCCGCCGCACGCAAGGAAATCGAGCTCTTTTCCGGCAGGCAATTCGATCCGCGGGTGGTAGAGGTCTTTTTAGCGCAGCCGGAAAGCCTGTGGCGCGAGTTGCACGAAAAAATCGGCGATCCCTTCCGCCTCACCGAACTCGAGCGCGTCTAGGCTGGAACGTCTGCACCCAATCACGGCGAATTCCTGAAATGGGGGTCGCCACCTCTAGGCCGCACAGGCTTGCTGACGGGTTGGTACCCCTGCCCTGATCAGCACACCGTGCCAAAATCTCTTGGGAGCTGACGTAAAATTCAAATGTGAGAGTTGGGGTCCTTAGTCGGCTAGGAATCGCGTTCGTTCTGCTGTTTATCTCGGGAGGGTTCGCCCAAGCCCAGAATGCCTCCACAGATCCCCCGAAGGAAAGTCCGGCCCGAGCTCAAATCGAACAAATAATTCAGCAAAACGGAGCCAATGTCTCCGTCGCATTCCGGTCGTTTGACGCCGCGCAAGAGCTGTTTGTCGCCGCAGACAAGCAGTTTCTAGCCGCGGACTCCACCCTAAAAATTCCAGTCATGATCGAGCTCTATGCTCAGGTTCAAGCGGGCGAACAACGCCTGAGCGATTCTATTCAGGTGCATAACGGTTTCCGCGACCTTCTGACGGGCGATGCTTACGAGTTAGATCCCGAAAGCGATCCGGATCCGGACTTGTTCAGATCAATGGGCGGCATGATGACGCTTGGCGACCTGTGCGACCGCATGGTCAAGAAGAACAGCAATCTCGCTGCTGACCTTTTGGTCGAAAAATTAGGCTTCGAACGAATCCGCGAGCGAATTCACGCCATGCATGCGGATGGAATTGAGTTTCGCAATGGCTTCGGCGTCGATGAAGCAAGAGAAAAGACGACCGGCAACACAGCCTCCGCTCGAGGTCTCATGGAGCTTCTATGGGCCCTTGTAAACAGCAATGCGACCGGATCCAACGAGAGTGACGAAATGATCGGAATCATCGCGAACTCAACCTCGCCGGCCGATGCAGCGGGACTTCCCGCGGGCGCTCGCGCCACTCAGCTAACCGCCAGCGTGGTAGGAGTGCAGCACGAGGAACTGATCGTCTATGGCGCCCACTCATTCGTCCTCGTGATGATTATCAGTGGTGGCGCTTCCCCAACTGCCGGTTCAGCAGTCATGGCCCAAATCACGCATCTGCTCGTGACAGGCATGCAGGAATCGCAGCAATAGTCGAACTCCTGGCAAGAATCCGCCAAAACTAGTCTCCAATACGATACATGCCGCTCGAATTCATGCTGAAAAATCGCCGAAATTGAAGGATTTTACTTGGCGTCATCCAGGTTTAAGCGGCGGCAGCAAGACGTGGGTTGCAGCGGTTCCCTGCGAAACAAGCGCCACGTGGCAGAAAGAGGCTAATGGAGACCCCTTCTAATGCTCTTCGAATCGGGCCGTTTGAGGTTTTCTCGACCCAGCCGGTGGTTCCGGCAGTCCGAGTCGGCAATGATCACGAACTTCCAGGCAGGTTGTTTGTCGTCGAAGGAATCGACGGGTCAGGCAAATCTACTCAACTTAGCCTTTTACATAAATGGTTGGAATCGAGGGGCTACGGCGTCGTCTTCAGCCAGTGGAATTCCTCTACGCTCGTTAAAGACACCACCAAGCTCGGCAAGAAAAAGAAAATGCTCACGCCGGCTACTTTTTCTCTGATTCACGCAACCGACTTCGCCGACCGCATCGAACGCAATATTCTTCCTCTCTTGAAAGCGGGAGCGATCGTGCTCTGCGACCGCTATATCTATACGGCGTTCGCGCGCGATGTCGCTCGCGGGATGGATCGCAAATGGGTTCGCGACCTCTACGAATTCGCGATGAAGCCCACCGTCGGGTTTTATTTCCGCGTACCGCTTGAAACGGCAATCGGCCGTCTGCTGGCCGCTCGCGACGGATTCAAATTCTACGAAGCGGGGTTGGACCTGGGACTCAGCGACGATCCTGTCGAGAGCTTCCGAATCTTTCAGGGCCGAATCATAGATGAATACGAACGCATGATCCCTGAATTCAACCTTACGGTCATCGACGCCACCCTGCCCGTCGAGGTTCAACAATCACAGGTCCGGCAAATCGCGCGGACGCATTTGGAAAAGGCGAAGAACCTGAGGGTTCGACCATGAGACAGACCTATGGGAAGCTGTTGCCGGGCATGAAATTGTCTGGCCTTTCCGGCAAGCTGATCGTAGTTGAGGGAACGGACGGCGCCGGAAGAACCACCCAGATCAACATGTTGAAGCCTTGGCTGGAAGAGATGGGACACGCCGTCCTCGACACCGCGCTGACGCGCTCAGCGCTTGCCGGCGAGGGAATCCGTCGCGCAAAAGAGGGGAACCACGTCGGCCGTGTGACGCAGAGTCTCTTCTATGCGACAGATTTCATCGATCGCCTCGAAAACGAGATCGCGCCGGCGCTTCGCGCCGGGTTTATCGTACTCACGGATCGTTACATTTATTCACTAATGGCCCGTGCGATCGTTCGCGGCGTTGAACCTGCCTGGATTCGCAATCTCTTTAGCGTAGCGATCACGCCTGACGCGGTCTTCTATCTCCGTATCGGAATCGACCAACTAATTCCGAGGGTCATCTTCTCCCACGGCTTCGACTACTGGGAATCAGGAATGGACGTCCATCACGGCCATGACATGTACGAGAGCTTCTACCGGTATCAGACGTCCCTGTTGGCGGAATTCGATCGACTGGGTGAAGAATTCCAATTTCAAACGGTTGACGCATCCGCCGACGCCAAAGTCGTCTTCACCCAATTACAGTCGAAGATTCTCGCGCTGCTGGAGCGTGATTCAAGAAAGTCTTTTCTTTCAGGAACAAATGAACGTTGGCCGGAAATTTCACACGATCTTGCGGAACAAACTGCCGGCGCAGTTCGCGCAAGCGCGTGGCAGGATTTGGATCGATTGCTTCATCCTGTCGCTGCGGACCGGCCCGGCGCCAACGGCGCTGGAAACGGAACGGCCCATCACAAATAGCCCGTCTCGGGCGCGGACCTACAGGAAAACTGACTTACTTAAGCCTGTTCAGGCTCGCTGTGCGCCAGAGACAACTCACAACGGGCGGGGCAAGCTGCTCGACGTTCCACTGGCTGCAGGGATGTAGCACTTCAATGTGTAGTCCATCACCATGCGGTCGGCGTTAAAACGCCATCCGAGCGTGCGGATCGTTCGCTTCATGCGCTTGATCCAGCCACGAGGCAATCCGTCGTGGTCCCGTTGGTAAAACAAGGGAATCACCTCGTCGCGCAAAACTCGATAGAGCTCTTCTGAGTCGCGCCGATCGTGTATTTCAGTGTTGGAGTGCGTCCTTCCAGTCCCGATGGCAAAACCGTTCAGCCCGTCGTAGGCTTCAGCCCACCAGCCATCAAGCACTGACAGGTTCAACCCGCCGTTTAATACCACCTTCTGGCCGCTGGTTCCCGACGCCTCCAGTGGCCGCCGCGGATTGTTCAGCCACACGTCCACACCCTGGACGAAATACCGTCCCACGTTAATGTCGTAGTCTTCGACAAAAACGAACTTGTCCGCGAATTTCGGATCGCGCGTTAGTTCGTAAATTTGTTGCAGCACCTTCTTACCGGGATCGTCACGTGGATGAGCCTTGCCTGCAAAGACAAACTGCACCGGCCTTTTGGGATCGCTGACCAAGGAAACAAGTCTTTCCATGTCGGCGAGAATCAAATTCGCTCTTTTGTACGTCGCAAAACGCCGTGCGAATCCAATCGTCAGCGCGTCCGCACTCAGCAGGCGCCCTAGCTGTTCCTGCACTTCAGGGGGCTCGCCGCGGCGCTCGGACTGCTGCACCGCTCGATGCCGGACAAACTCCAGCAACCTCGCCTTCAGGCTGAGGTGGGTCTCCCAAAGTTCTGCGTCATCGACATTTTCAATCCCTTCCCACGTGCGCGCCTCGCTTCCATGCCGATCCCAATCGGTTCCCAAATGGCGGTCGTAAAGACGCGACATCTCCGGCGCCAACCAACTCGGCACGTGCACGCCATTCGTAACGTGTCCGATCGGAACGTCGTCCTCCGACTTGTTGGGGTATAGGCCTGCCCACATCGCGCGGGAAACCTCGCCGTGCAGCGCGGAAACGGCATTCGCTCGCCGCGAGAGCTTCAGCCCGAGGACCGTCATACAAAACGGGCCGCTGCTGTCATCCAAATCCTCGTGACCCAGTGCCAGGAGGCCCTCGCTCGAAAGGCCCAGCTGTTCGCGAAGAGGACCAAGATGCTCCTCGATAAGTTCTGGACTGAATCGGTCATGGCCTGCCGGCACAGGCGTATGCGTCGTGAACACAACTTCCCGCGTCACCCGAGGCACGGCCTGAGCGAAGGTCAAGCCTTCGTCCTGCATCCTCGTTCGCACTGCTTCAAGCAGCACGAACGCGCTGTGTCCCTCGTTCAGGTGCAGCACGCCCGGAGTGATCCCCATGGCTTTCAGAGCCCGAAAACCTCCCACACCGAGCAAGAGTTCCTGGCGGATTCTGATTCGGCCGTCGCCGCCGTACAGGCGCGACGTCAGCTCCCGATCTTCAGGCGCGTTTCCCTCCACGTTCGAATCAAGCAGCAGCAGATTGCATCGGCCCACTTTCATCCGCCAGACCTTGGCTGCGATAGAACCGCTGCGTGTCTCAATCTCCACCATCACGGGCTTGTTATCGCTTCCAATGGCCGGCTCCATGGGAAGTTGACTCACGTCCGTCTCAATGTACTCCTCCTGTTGCCAGCCATTGCGATCGAGGCGCTGGCGAAAGTATCCCTGGCCGTAGAAGAGGCCGATCCCAACCAGCGGGATATCCAGATCCGAAGCGCTCTTGATGTGATCACCCGCAAGAACTCCCAGGCCCCCTGAATAGATCGGAATCGACTCGTGCAGCCCAAATTCCGCGGAAAAATATGCAACAGGGCGCGGCCTCAGGACCCCCGCGTACCGGCCTCCCCATGTGTGGCTGTCTTCCAGATATTCGCAATGTCGCCGATATGCTTAGTTGATCCGGCTGTGCAGTACCATTTCCCCGGCGCGACGCTCCAGACGTGCCAAGGGCATCTCCGACAGGAGCGCTACGGGGTTATGGTTGTGCCGCCACCACCCCGCAGGATCTAAGTCGCGGAATAAACTGGTCGAGTCGTCGTCCCAGCTCCACCACAAATTACGGGCAAGTGACCAGAGCCGCTCTTGTGCGGGCGCGATAAACCGATCGAGCGTTCGCGCTTCGCTCACCACAGGCGCCACCTGCGCCGCTGCCTCCGTAAGCATTTGAATCTCATCCGGGCTGAACACCCTGGGCTCGATGGTCTGCACTACCAGTACGCCTTGCAAAACGCCTCGGTCAATCAGGGGGACCCCTAAGAATGACTGGTAGGGATCTTCCCCAGCCTCTCGGAAGTACTTGAATCGCGGATGCTTTTTCACGTCCTCTACTGCCACGGGCCGCACTTGCTCTGCTACCAATCCCGTGAGGCCTTCCTGAAGGTTCAGACGAAGCACGCCAATCGACTGAGGGCGCAACCCGACCGTGGCGGCTAGAACGAGATTCGCTCGGTCCGGCTCGAGCAGATAGATCGAACAGACCTCCGTCTCGAATCTTCTCGCGATTAGCGCCACCACGTTCATCAGCGTGTCAGCAGGCTTGCCGCCGTCTCCCGCAAGGCTGGCAATCTCCTCCAACGTCAGAACGTGCTCGGCATCACCTGAAAACTTGGTAGGACTCACTCAGGAGCTCCTCATTCACCTATGCTTAGCTTAGGGTATCTCTTCCTGCCTTCCGAGAAATTCGCAACGCCTGATGCTCACTTCGTCGACATCACTTTGAAAACACACCCCTCGCATGCCCTTAAACCCATTTCAACACACGTTGCCGCAAAACTTTAGATACGCCGCGATTCTAAGTCCAATCCAAATTCTGAATGGTCGAGACATGCTTCGGCGATAGATGCTCCGCAAAAATCCAAACTCTGACCCGAGGTGTGCGCCAACGCAAGTTGCCGACCGAAAGTGCCAGTGCCATAATGAGGCGTCTCGCGCCGGCTACGCTGTGCCGGACGCACTTTGAGGGGTGCTCTATGGCATTACGCGACTCTTGGATTGAAAAGCGTGCGGCAGTCATGAATGGCGGGGAGCGGAATTTTTCTCAGCTGCATTATGCGCGCAAGGGCGTCACTACCGAGGAGATGCAGTATGTAGCTCTGCGCGAAAAGCTCTCGCCCGAATTGGTGCGCGACGAAATAGCCCGTGGCCGCGCCATCATCCCCGCCAATATTCATCACTGCAATCTCGAGCCGATGGGTATCGGTGTTGCGTTCTTCTGCAAGATCAACGCCAATATCGGAAACTCCGCCACCACCTCGAAGATCGACGATGAACTCGAGAAACTGCATCGCGCCGTCCACTACGGTTCGGACACGGTTATGGATTTGTCCACGGGCGGGGACATCCCAAAGATTCGAAAGGCGATCATCGATGCGTCTCCGGTACCCGTGGGCACGGTGCCGATCTACGAGGCGCTCTCGCGGGTTCGCCGCGCCGAGGACCTCACGATCAATGTAATGCTCGAAGTGATCGAGGAACAGGCCGAGCAGGGCGTCGATTACATGACGATTCACGCCGGCGTACTGCGCGAATTCCTTCCCTTGGTCCGCAATCGAATCACGGGAATTGTCAGTCGGGGCGGTGCCCTTCTCGCGCAGTGGATGAGCTTCCACAAGGCTCAAAATTTCCTGTACGAAAATTTCGATGCGATCTGCAAAATCTTCCAAAAGCACGACGTCAGCTTTTCGCTTGGCGACGGCCTGCGCCCCGGGTGTCTTGCCGATGCCAGCGACGAGGCGCAATTCTCTGAATTGCGCGTTCTAGGTGAGCTTACCAAGAAGGCTTGGGAGTACGACGTTCAGGTCATGATCGAGGGGCCGGGCCACATCCCGCTTGACCAGATCGAACTACAGGTGAAGAAGGAAAACGAACTTTGCTACGAAGCGCCTTTTTACACTCTCGGCCCCCTCGTCACGGACATAGCTCCTGGGTACGACCACATAACCAGTGCAATCGGTGCCGCCATGATCGGCTGGCACGGCGCCTCGATGCTTTGTTACGTCACCCCCAAGGAGCATCTCGGGCTGCCAAACGCCGATGACGTCCGCCAGGGCGTCATCGCCTACAAGATCGCCGCTCATGCAGCCGACGTGGCGCGCCATCGACCCGGCGCCCGCGACCGCGACGACGCACTCAGCTACGCGCGCTTCCTATTCGATTGGGAGAAGCAGTTCCAGCTCTCGCTTGACCCCGCAACAGCTCGAGCCATGCACGACGAGACTTTGCCGGACGACTTTTACAAGGAAGCCAAATTCTGCTCCATGTGCGGTCCAAAATTCTGCTCCATGAACGCGACCCAAATCTCAGAAATCTACCAGGGTTTCGATCAGAAGGACCGCGAGGCAAAATTCGCTGAACTCCTTGCGAAAGTCGACAAATAGGATTCAATTGGAAATTCGATCCATTTGACCGGCTATCGCGGTGCAGCTATACTCCCGGCCCGACGGTTCGCGACTTGCACTTTCCCACGGAGGCCAAGACAATGCCGTTTGTGCGCGCGGGAAAGGCACACGCAGTGCTGCCGGGCACTATTGCTGAATTGGATGTGGGGGGCACGGTCGTTGCAGTTGCTAATGTCGGCGGTAAGCTCTTCGCATTCAACACAGTCTGCGCCCACGAAGGTGGGCCGCTAGGCCAGGGCGAACTGGAAGGCAGCATCGTGACCTGCCCTTGGCACGCGTGGCAGTACAACGTTACGACCGGCAAGGTCGAAGGAAATCCCGAAGTCGGCGTGGAAACCTATCCCGTGGAAGTTCGCGGCGACGACATCTTCATCGATATTGGCTGACAGAACCTCCGAAACAACAAAAACCGGACAGAAATCTTTCCTTGATCTGATCTTACGTGTATAGTTTCGCCCGACACTTCTGACGGATGACCCAAGCGCCTCCCAAACCTAGAAAATGGCTACTGGCGGTCGACCCTAGGGTGTACCACTGGGATACTCTCTTTGTGAAGGGTAAGGAAATGTGGCGCCATGCCGGGAACAAGCCAGATGCCCTTCGACAGCTGAAGCAAGTCCGCAAAGGTGACCGTGCGCTCTGCTACCATGGAAAGCCCGAGCACGCCGTCTACGCTCTAGCCGAAGTCAGTCGCGATCCCTATCCGGATCCCCACGATTCAGAAAACAAGAAGCTCGTCATGGACCTTCGCGCCATCGAACGCCTTCCCCGCCAGGTCACACTGGTCGAATTGCGTGAGGACCGGCTCCTGAGGAAAGTCAAATTCCTGAAGAACACTCGCCTCACGATTTGCACACTGAGCGATGAGGAGTACGCCGAAATCTTGCGCATGGCCGGCATCGTTGCCTCTCCCGGCATCCCTCTTCCCTGATCTTCTGGCAAGCCGCTAATCGAAACCCTTGTTTCGAATCGTATAGAATGGCTTCTCCGTCGGAGGTTGTTCTGCTCTCGTTTCGGAGCGGTTCAGCCGCGGTGTTTGCCGGTGTCGTCGGGTTCGCACTCGCCGCGGGGTCAAGTCCCTCGACATCTCGCGAGACCTGCGCCACAGCCTTGCCCGCAGCTTGCCGCGATTTCTACCGGCGGCACTCGTGTCGTAGACTTGACCTACACCATTCGGTCGAATCGCCTAATTTCTTGATCGCGTGCGGTGTGGTGGGCCTTGGCATTGATACTCTAAGCATCGACTATGGGGCCTCGAAAAATTTTGAGCTGCATCGAGTCGATTTGCCGAAGGGCCTGTACAACCTGGAAAACTTGGCAAACCTCGATCAATTGCCGCCAACAGGTGCGTTCTTGATCGCGGCGCCAATCAAGCTCGATGGCGGTTCGGGCGGCCCAGTCCGCGCTTTCGCTATCATGCCGTGACACCATGAGAAGATCCTATTTCGCTCCGTAACCGAGACCATGCCGGAATTGCCTGAAGTCGAAACTGTGGTCCGAGGCCTGAAATCCGTTCTGCCCGGCAGACGCATTCTGCGTGTCCGGCTCGGCAAAACCGATTTCATCGAGGATCCTGCCGCTCTTGAGCGGCAGCTTCCCGGCAGCCGCATCCGCGACGTCCGCCGGCATGGGAAATTTCTTGTTTTCGATCTCGAATCGCCCGATCCCGATTCAGCGAAAGGTTCGCTACTGGTGCATCTGGGCATGACCGGTCAGTTGGTTGTCTGTTTTCCGGAATCTCGCATTGCCCCACACACTCACGCCTTTCTGTCTCTCGATGACGGGCGCGAACTCAGATACGTAGATATCCGCCGCTTCGGTAGAATTCGGCTTCTGGCGAACGGTTCCCACGGATCCGTTCTGGAGAAGCTGGGGCTGGATCCACTTGATGCGACTGAAGACCAATTCGCGTCGATAATGCGGGGGCGTCGTGCGCAAACAAAGGCGCTGCTTCTCGATCAGCGAGTGCTGCGTGGTATGGGGAACATTTACACCGACGAGAGCCTGTGGCGGGCGCGGATTCATCCCAAACGCCTAGCGTCGAATCTTGCTCAAGATGAGTTACGCCGCTTGCGCCGATCCATTCGCGAGATTCTCACGGAAGCCATCCGCTTTCGCGGTTCGTCCGTTTCCGATTACGTTGATTCTCAAGGCGTGCCCGGGGAATTTCAGCTTCGCCATCGCGTCTACCAGCGCGAGGGCAAACCGTGCTTTCGTTGCGGCAGGAAGATCAGTCGCATCGTCGTGGCGGGCCGCAGCAGCTACTTCTGCGGACGCTGTCAGCCGTCGCCCCGTTCGCGGCGATAGCCAGTACCCTAGTGCCCGTCATGACGTCTCTGAGTCACTCACCGGCGACGGCATATACAGCCCGTGCTCCGGCAAACCTGCTCGTTCGAACTGAATAGTGGTATGCGTGATCCGAAAATCGTGCGCGAGTCTCTCGCGAATGTTGGCGAGAATTCTCTCGCTCTCCTCCATGTGCATATCAGGTATGCGCACGTGACACGAAAGCGCATGCAAATCCGTTCCCAACGTCCAAACGTGAATATCGTGTGCCTCTTGCACTCCCGGAACTTTCAAGATGGTGGACGCCACATCCTCCAGCCGAAGGCCCAGCGGCAGTCCCTCTAGTAGTATGTGGCCGCTCTCGCGCAGAATGCCCGTACCGGACCACAGCACCATCACCCCGATCGCGATGCCAACCACAGGGTCCACCCATTGGGCCCCGGTCCAGCGAATTGCGAGCGCGCCGGCGAAGATCGCGATGTTAGAAAACGCGTCGCCGAGATTGTGCAGCCACACCGTCCGAACATTGAGATCGCTGCGCCCCCGGTGAACGACCATCGTGATTCCGCCATTGACCACCAGCGCGAACAGTGAAACCCACAACATCAACCCCGTACTGACTGGAACCGGCTGCCGCAACCTGGCCACAGATTCCCCCATCAATCCCAACGCTGTAAGCGTTAGCAGAGTCGCATTTACGAATGCCGCGAGTATTCCCGCCCGGTGATAGCCGTAAGTCTTTTCGTGAGTCGGCGGTCGCAGCGCCCATCGCGCCGCCAACCATGAAATCACCAATGTCGGAACATCCGTCAATTTATGAACGGCGTCGCTCGCCAGAGCGATCGAATGGGCGAAGTAGCTGGCCCCGAGTTCGATCACTACTAGCAATAGGGTTACGGCAACGGCCGCTCCGAGGATTCCGGTCGCACTCTCCCCAAGGCCGTGATCGTGACCATGCAGGTGCGAATGCGCTCCGTGCTCGTGGGATCCCTGAACGCCCTCATGCGTGCTCGGAATAGGAAAGTGCATAGGCCGAATTCTACTCGCGCGAGGGCATTATGCCCACCTCCCGACCCTTGCGACGCGCAGAACCATAACCGGAGTACAGGAGCCGCTGCACCTTTCAGAATGCAGATTGACTTCATTCGACTTAGCCGCCTACCATGGCTTCGGGCGGGGCTTCCAGGTACACGTGGAGGAGTCGAAAAGCCTTACGACTCTTGCCGGGGATGACTCAAAACATAGCGAAACTGGTCTTTTGGGGAGTTCGCGGCTCGACTCCGGCACCCGAGCGGGACACATGGCGTTACGGCGGCAATACGCCGTGCCTCGAGCTCACCACTTCCGGCGGCGCGTCTTTCATTCTGGATTGCGGCACCGGACTGCGGATGCTAGGCAACCGGCTGCGCACCTCGAAAAATCACTGGCCCGAGGCGCCGGACGGCCACGGGATCGAGGCCCACGTCTTAATTACGCATTACCACTGGGACCACATTCAGGGCATTCCGTTTTTTCATCCCTTCTTTCAGTCTGAAAACAAATTTCACTTCTACGGCTTTCAATCCAAGCACCTCGGCCGCGACAGCCTGCGCCAGGTTCTCGACTCACAACTCGCCAGCCCCTATTTTCCGGTCAACGTCGAGATGATGACCGCCAATCGCTCTTTTCGCGAGCTGACCGGCTCAGATAAATGGCAAGTGGATGAAACCCGGATCACAACTGCTTGGCTGAACCATCCGCAAGGCTGTCTTGGCTATCGCCTCGACACTTCCGCTGGCTCCATCGTCTACGCCACCGATAACGAACCAGGCGTCCCCGAATTCGATTCCAACCTCCGGCAACTCGCGCAAGGCGCGGACGTTCTGGTTTACGATGCGCAATATTCACCCGAACAAGTTGCGACAACGCGCAAGGGCTGGGGCCACTCGAGTTGGCTTGAAGGAGTAAAGGTCGCCCGCGACGCCAAGGTGAGAAATCTTGTTCTCTTTCACCACGACCCTGATTCCTCGAGCCACACCATCGACGGATTCCTTTCTGCTGCTCGCCAGGAATTTCCTGGCACATGGGCGGCGATGGAAGGAATGTCGATTATTCTCAGCACGCGCGGCGTGAACGTGGTCCTGCCGAAAACTCGCGTCGGCGAGCGCCGCCGCCTCTATTTTTCCGCGAGTGTCACAGGCCAGGCAGAAGACGGTTCTCAATTCGAAGAGAAAGCAACAGTCCGCGACTTGAGCCTGCGCGGCGCATACTTGTCACTGAACAATCGCCCGCGTCTTCAGTCAGAAATTCGCGTTGTAATCGAAGCCGTTGGCGAGCACAACCAAGCTAGCTCGTTATCGCTCCGGGCGACGGTGGTTCACTGCGATCCTGGACGTGAGAAAAATCAGAACGGGGTGGGAATTGTTTTTGTCGAGGACGTTGAGTCTGAACCGCCTCGAGACTGATTAGATCACGCTGCGCCGTCCGAGCTGTCGGCGTCACCGAGCGCCCCGATCTGTGCGTCGATATCGGCCAGAGCCCGTTTGAGTTGTTCTCGATAGCGTGGGTTGCGGCTCGACTCGAGATCGTTTTGCACGCGAGCACGCGACAGGAGCAATACCTCGCGCCGCCGGATCGCCTCCATTTTCTCGGGTGTCGACTGGGGTTTCTGTTTTGGGTCGGGAACTGCTTTCGCCTCGGCTTCTTGAATCTGATCTTCGACTATTTTGCTCTCCCATCCTCTGGCCATGTCTTAATTTTACGCTGCCGCCTACGGTCAATGCGCTACTTTCTTCTGAAAATTTCCATCATGAATCGAAAGAAAAAACTGCCCGAACTGTATTTATCGGACGAGATTGGCGGGCTCCCACCACAACCAGAAATCTCTCACCGAGCCGGCAACGCGAACGCGTACACGACGCTATCCACGGGAAAGACCACATACTGACGTCCGTCCAATTGATACGTAATGGGACCGGTGTTCATTGACCCGCCAGGGTACATGTGCCACAGCGTCTTTCCCGTCGACGCATCCAACGCGATCAGATTTTGCGATCCATCTTGCGTGAACAGCAGATGGCCCCCTGTGGACAAAATCCCGGAGGCTCCTCCCCTTCCTGGATCATCGCGCACCCACTGAATCTTGCCCGTCCGATAATCAATCGCCTTCATCATCGACTTCGACGAAAGGAAGAAATCACGCCCCGCCCATCCCTCCGCGTGAACGCCCGGCATAGTCAGATAAAAGACTCCCATGCTCTCGCGCGAATTGACGTAGAAAAGCCCCGTCTCTGGGTCGAAGCTCGGCGCTTGCCAGTTCGTGCCGACGCCCCCGGTGACGAGCACTCCGTCGGGTTGCGGCTCTTTATCCGCCCGTGGAATCGGCTCGCCATTTTTGGCGAAACCCGATTCCCAGTTCGCCGGCACGAACGCCTCGGAAACCAACGCCTTTCCGTCGGTGCGATCGAGCACGAAAAACAATCCGTTTTTTCCCGCCTGCGCCACCATCTTGCGCGGCTTGCCGTCGACCGTTCCATCGAATAGCACCGGCGTCATCACCATGTCCCAATCGTGCGTGTCGTGCGGCGACGATTGAAAATACCAAACGAGTTTTCCGGTATCCGGGTTCAGCGCCACGATCGAGCACGTGTAGAGATTCGCTCCAACGCGTGTCTCCCCGTTTTCGACGGGATGAGGATTCCCGGTGCCCCAATACAGCAGATTCAGTTCCGGATCGTAGGTGCCGGTCAGCCACGTCATGCCGCCTCCGCGCGTCACTACGTCTGTGTTGTGCGGCCATGTCTTCCAGGCAGGATCGTCCGGCTTGGGCATCACGTCCCAGCGCCACTCAATCCTCCCAGTCATCGGGTCGACTGAGAGCAGAAATCCCGGCAGGTCCGCCGTGTCGCCCGAAGTGCCGACGATCAAATGATCCTTCACCACCAGCGGGGCCATTCCGCCGAACGCTTTGAGCGCCGGATCGTCGATCTGAATCTGCCACAGCAGTTTTCCGGTGCGCGCGTCCAGACTCACCAAAGCGTCATCCGGTGTCGTCATGAACAGCCGGTCCTTCCACATCGCCGCGCCTTTGTTTCCGCCGCCCACTCCGCCCGGCCGCTGGTAATGCCAGATCTGTCGCCCAGTCCGAGCGTCGATCGCCCACATCTGATTCGCTGCAGTTAGGTACATGATGCCGTCCACTACGATCGGCATCGTCTCGAGCGACGGCGTCCGCCCCTGGAAAGCCCACGCGAGGCTCAATGATCCCACGTTATTCTGATTGATCTGGTCTAATGGACTGTACCGGCGTCCGCTATAGTCCCCGTTGAAGGTCGGCCAATTGGCAGTTGGCGGCTGCGCCAAAATCGATGGATCGAGTTCCTGCGCGCAAGCAGCCCACGCGATCATCAGGAATGCCGCCATGATCGGCGCGATTCGATTCACTGCAGCGTCTCCAAATACGTGAACACGTCGTGCATCTCTTTGTCAGTGTATTTCTGGAGTAGCGCCTCATGCGCGGCCAGTGGGTCGTGTACTTCCACCTTCACATCCTTCGCCGGCCAAGAGTGATACCAGCCATCGTCTCCGCGAATCGCCACGTTGAATCCGTCATTCAACAACAACGTTCCGTTGAACTGTTTTCCATCGGGCGGAGTCACTGTCGCAGTGTCTGGCACACCAGTCGGATAGAGGAATCGCTGTTCGAGGTCCGGCGCATCGTATTTCTTCGCGATACCGGCCAAGTCTCCCGTCGGCGAATGACATTTCGAACACCCTGCAGCGCCAAAAAAGAATTCTTTGCCCGCTTCTGCGCTTCCGGTCGCCAGGCGTTCTGCCGGAATATCGTTCGGGTAGCCGCCTGGCACCCGCGTGTGAAGGTCAAACAATGTCAGTTCTGAATCGATGTAGGCTACGAGGTCGGATATCTGCTCCGGTGAAAACGGAAACGCGGGCATTCCCTTGTCTGGCCGCCCCTGCGTGACCACGGGTCCAATCGAGTCTCCGCCCTTGTCATGTCGCACGAGCCTCGATCGAATCAGGTCCGGCCCGCGGCCGCCGGTAAGATCCTCGCCATGGCAGGCGGCGCAGTTTTGCTTGAAGATCGTCTCGCCCCGCTTCGCCGCTGCCGCTTGTGCGGCTGCCTGCGCAGGACTCGGGCCGCGGCCTCCTGGGCCGTAGCCGCCGGCTGGGGACGCCCCTTCTTGCGCCCGTATCACGGCGATCGCCACCAAGAGAGCCACCGCGATCAACGCACACTTCCTCAACTCATCGCCTCCACTCGATCGCAAGACGCACATACAGCAGGCTCTTGTCCGAGGTTGAAGACCCATTTTGTTGGACGACACTGCGGTTGGCTTTGGGTACACCAAAACCATCGTGCATACAATTTCAAAGCCGAAGCGCTCGACGCTGAAGTGCTCACGGGCGTAGCAGAGGAACGTCCTTCGCCTTAGGTGGCTGCGGCAGCGATTTCAGAAATGCATAAATGTCCAGCAGGTCGTGATCGCCTATCACTTTCTCCGTGTACGGCGGCATCGTCCCTGTTGGGTGCCGGACGTACTGCTGGACAAACGAATAAGGCAGGGGATCCGGACCGAGCTTCGGTCCAACTCCGCCCTGCGCCGCGTAACCATGGCACTGATAACATCCATTGGTCACAAATAGCTTCTTTCCACGCTCGACGTTCCCCGCCGCGACGGAGTCGGACTTCGTATTCGCCATACTTGTCGCTTGCGCTCTAGCCAGGGGGGATGCCAGCGCTGCACTCACCAGCAGAAGGCCCGAAAATGCCCATCGCGTGTTCCTTTGCAGGGAATGTCGGTCCACGAGAATCATCTTTCGCGCTCAATTCTCCATTCGACTTTTCGGTACGAATCCCTTATCGCGGCTGAGTTAGGACATCGACCAACGCCGGCTCGCCGCGTTTCACAACCGCTATGGCCTGCTGAATCGCCGCTGCCAGATCTTTCGGATCGCTCACCGGCCCCTGCGCGTATACACCCATGCTCTGCGCCAGCTTGGAATAATCGATCGTAGGATCGACCAGGGTAGTTCCGATCCCCGCTCGCGTAATTCCCCGCTGATGTTGGTTCGCCATGCGCTGGACCTCCATCACTTCCTGATGGTAGGCGCGATTATTGTGCATGATGATCAGGATCGGGATCTTGTGGTGCGCCGCCGTCCACAGAACGCCCGGCGAAAACATGAAGTCGCCATCGTTCTGGATGCTCACCGTCAATCGCCCGTACTTTCGATTCGCTAGTGCGGCCCCAATCGACGCCGGTGCGTTGTACCCCACTCCGTATCCGCCCTCGGCTCCAATGTATTGGTAGTGCTTGTCGAACGACCACAGCCGCAGCGGCCAATGGCTGACAAATTGGCAATTTGTTACCAGCGACCAATCCTCACCCTTGATCTGCTCCCAAAGCTCCGCCGAGAGCCGCGCCGTGCTGATCGGGCTCGCATCCCATCCAGCACAGGCCGCTTCGCGATCCTGCTCCGGAGCTTGCTGGTGCGCCGCCGCCAGCTTCGCGCCACGATCCTGAAACGCCCGCTTGCGATCGTCGTTGACCTGCATCTTGACCGCTTCAATCAGCGACGGCAGCGTCGCCTCTGCGTCAGCCGCCATCGCAACATCTACAGCCTGATATCGTTCGAAATCCTGATAATTGCTCTTCAAGAAAAGATCGTTCGAGTTGATGCTAATCAGCTTCGCATCGGGCTTGATGATCGATTGCGCCCGGGTCTCCACTTCCCCTTCGTATCCGTGCACGACGCCAAAAAAGTCCGTCAGCTCGAGCCCCAGAATCACGTCGGCGCTCGAAAGCGTCTGCCGGCTGCGTTCCGTCTGGTTCAACGGATGCCGCGTCGGAAAATTCATGCGCCCGTTGCGATCGACCACGGGCGCTTGCAACACCTCCGCAAGCTCGATGATCCTCGCCAAGCCGGCCGGTGTCCGCGCGGCGCGATCGGCCACAATCACGGGATTTTCTGCCGCCACCAGCAGCCGCGCCGTTTCCGCCACCGACCCCGTATCGCCCTGTGGCGGCTCCGGCACCGTGACCTTCGGAATTTGCAATTTTGCGGAGTCCGGAAGCGCACGCTGCTGCAAGTCGCTGTCCGCCACCAGTGCGACAGGCATCGTTGGCGGTGTCATCGCCACTTTGTACGCCCGCATCGCCGATTCCGCGAAGTCCTGCAATGTAACCGGCTGGTCGTCCCACTTCACGAAATCGCGAATCAACGCGACCGGATCCTGCGCGGCGTGCGTCCAGTTCACGAAACTGGCCCGCGTCGCGGCGTTCGCAAAATTCCCGAGCACGGCGACCAGCGGCACGCGATCGCAGTAGGCGTCATAGATCGCCATCGCTGCGTGCTGGACCCCAACCGTCCCGTGAAGCAGCACCAGCAACGGCTTGCCCTCGATCTTGAAATAACCGTGCGCCATCCCGACCGCAGCCTCTTCATGGCAGCACGTAATGAACTCGGGGTCTTTGTTGTTGCCGTAGTTTATGAACGACTCGTGGAGGCTGCGAAAGCTGTTCCCCGGATTCGAGCACAAATACTCGAACCCGATCGCTTTGAACGCGTCGACCATGAAATCCGATCCGGGATGATCCACGGTCAGAACTTCCACATTCGCCGAATCTGCCGGGGGCGCATCCTTCGGAATTCGTGGTACCGGCGCCGACGCATTTCGCAGCGAACTAACTCCGCCGTCGCGCGGCCGCGCCTCGCCCGCCCGCGTCGCCAGCGGCGCGCCAACGACTGCCGCGGCGCCCGCCGTCGCAGTTTTCAAGAATTCCCTGCGGTCCACGTTCGGCTTTCGTGCCTTCGCCATGGCTCACCTCGTCCCGCGATCTTTTCACTTGATATCACATAACTGCGCCAAAATCACATCGGCGCTGGAACCTCGGCCTGTCCGAATACAACGGTATGCAAGCGCAAAACCGCTGTGTTCGCCTGTTGCTGCCGCTTGATTTCATTTGACCAGTCCGCGCACGCTGGAGCATGATTTGCCCGCCAACGGAGGGTGTCCGTCTGGCACGCGATTCTTTTCGCATCCGCATGACCATCGGTCGCGTGTTCGAATCCGATCTTGCCTTATCGCCAGTTCTTTTCCTGGCCGCAACGAAATCTTTCCGAGGAGCCACCTCATGAGTCCCGCTCGCAAAAAAGCCGCTGCCAAATCTTCGAAGAAATCGTCATCCAAGCCTTCCTATCGCCGCATCGCCACTGAAGAGGCCTTCTCAACGCCAGAGCAGATGGACGCCATGCGCGAAATTCTAGCGAAGACCACGGAGTATCATCCCGACCTTTTTCTCTGGAAAATTCAGACCGACCCGAACGGGCCCGTGAATAAGGCCCTGCTCGACCTCGAAGGCGAGCGCTTGCGAATCATGGACCGTGACGGCGTCTCCATGCACCTGCTGTCTCTCACGTCCACAGGCGTCCAAATGATGGATCCCGACCGCGCCGCCGACGTCGCCGTTGCTGCCAACGACCGGCTCGCCGCCGTCATCCAGAGGCATCCCGACCGCTTCACCGGTCTAGCCACGGTTCCACCTCAAGACCCGCCGCGCGCCATCAAGGAACTCGAGCGCGCCATCAAGAAATTGAAACTCAACGGCGCCATCATCAATTCCCACACCAACGGCGAATACTTGAGCGACAAGAAATACTGGCCCATTCTCGAAGCCGTCGCCGATCTCGACATCCCTCTTTACATCCATCCGCGCGCGCCGATTCCCGCCATGGCCGCTGCGTATCGACCCTTTCACCTCGAGCACGCTATTTGGGGTTATCAAGCGGAGACAGGGCTACACGCGCTCAATCTCATCGTCAGTGGAGTCTTCGATCAGATTCCGAAATTGAAAATCGTCCTCGGACACATGGGCGAGGCGATTCCCTACTGGCTCTACCGCCTGGATTGGATGCACAACATCGCTTCGATCAAGTTCGATCGGCCCAAGCTCAAGCAGCGGCCGAGCGACTACTTCAAGCACAACTTCTGCATCACCACCAGCGGCATGAACTGGGATCCCGTGTTGTTCTTCTGCATCTCTGCCCTGAGCGCCGACAACGTCATGTGGGCTATCGACTATCCCTACCAGGAATCGCACGAAGCTACCGAATGGATGAATAAGGCGCCCATTTCTGAAGCCGACAAGCACAAAATCTTCCACGGCAACGCCGAGCGCGTCTTCCACATCAAGAAAAAGACCTGATTCCCGTTGAATCGGCGCGCGTCTCGAGCTGTTCTTTTACGGCTGTGGGCTGGAAGGTGCCTGTAAACTTGCGGCGCGTTGTCGCGCCTTATTAGCATCCTCTGGCCGGCCATCGGCTTGATACATCTCTGCAAGTGTCTGCCATCGAGCTGCATTTTCCGGCGTTAGGCGGACTGCTTCTGCCTGCGCCATCAACGCGCGCCCGTGATCCCCGAGCTGGCTGTATGCAGCAGCCTCGCCTTCGGCGACTCTCGCGTTGAATTCCACTCCTAGCTGTGCCGTTCCAGCTTGAAACGGACTTTTTCGCCTGGCTGCCTCAAACGCAAGCAGCGCGTCCCGGGGCCGATTCATCGCCAAATACAGCTTCCCGAGCGCCCGATAACGATCGTAGTCCTCCGTCGACATCGCCGCCGATTCGAGTACGCAGTGCAGCGCCTCCGAATACCGATGCTCGCTCGCATAGAGAACACCCAGCGCGTACCAACTTGCGTCTGCAGGCCTGATCTGCAGGGCGATTTTGTACTGTCGCTCAGCTTGGTCATATTGGCCATGCGCCTGTGCCAGTTGCGCCCTTAGCAAATAAAGGTTGGGATCGTCGGAGAAGAGTTTTTCGGCCTGGTCAAGGTTACGCGAGACCTCAGCGTCGCGAGAAAGGACGTATTGAATGCTGGCCGCGTTCATCAAATATTGGAAGCGTTCTGCCGAAGCGCGTCTCGATGTATCGCTCCACGCAATCGGCGGCCCGGAAATCGGCGCCGTATCGCACTGAATCCCGAGGCGCCGGATCAAGTCACCGTTTTCAGGAAGTTTGCGGACAAAAATAATCGATACGTCATCCACATAGACCGTCGCCCAGTTTTGGCTTTGGCAATCTGCCTGAAGTGGAAAGTTTCCGAGCCCGCCATACCGCGCAACCGACAAAATCACGGTCTGAATGTTGCGCGCGTCCGCTTCCTTCTGCCATTCAGCCGAATCGAGCGGAAGTGCCATCAGCTTGTCGTGATGCGCGAAAAATTCGCTGCCGAACGGAAGAATTCGCCCGTCGATGTAATCCGGGTATTCCGGAGCACTCCAGGTGAGATACCCGCCGGTGTTGAAATCGTTGAACAGGTTCCCCGGCAGGTGCTGCTCCCTTAAGAAATTCACCGCGCGTTCCGGAAACCACCACGACAGGCCAGTCCCAAACAGCGTAGTCTGAGCCGACCACAAGTAGAATCGGTCGGTCACGAGATCAAACGTTCGCAGCCCCGCCATCGCCAAAAGCAGTATTACTACGACCCATTCCGGTATTGAACCTCGCCACCCTCGTGATCTGGAGTGGGCTAGCCCAATCTCAGGTGCGGGCCCTGCTGCGTTCGCCGGTGAAGACTTGAACGCACGTGACAACACCGAGCCTCCCACGATGCACACAAGAATTGCAAAGATCGCCTGGAATCGATTGTGCTCGAGTGACGCATATGCCCCCGCCCCCAAAATCAACGTCGGCGAAGGTTCTTTTCGCCAGATACTTACTGACGCCGCCACCCCCGCGATTGTGAGCAGCCACCAATCCGCGCTCCCTGGATCGCGCCACGAAAGGGCCTGCGCCCACACTGCCGAAGACAAGTGGATACGTGACCACTCACCTATGTAGCCATTGAGAATTTCCGAGCCGGCGTTTTGCCGAGCGACAGCTTCGTAAATTCGCCATCCCCACCGATTCGCGAACGGAGCAAGACATGCCAACCCCAGCCAGGGCCCCGCGTGCCGCAGCCTCGAAAGCGCGGCGTCGCGTCTCATTCGGAACGGCAGTTCGCCCAATTCGACAAGCGCGTAGGCTCCGATCAGCGCAAAACCCGCAAGGAAACCGACATGCAGATTCGCCCAGGCCAGCATGAGCACAGGCAGAGCCCAGAGCCTGGCATTCTTGCCCTCACGATACCGCCACAGAATCGCGGCGAATGCCGCAAAGATGACTGTCGTGAACATGTCCGCCCGCGGAACCGTCCGAAACACGATCGCGGGCACTGCCACAAGCGCCAACGCCGCAGTGATCCAGTCGCCGCCCCACGCGACCAGCCCGACGGTTGCCGCCGACGCCAGTGCGCTCAGCCACGACAACGCCGAATATCCGCCGACAAGAAATAGCACGTACAGAAACAAACTCGATAACGGCGGGTACAACCATGGTTTACCGTGAGCCGTGTAAGAGAAAACGTCGGTGGAAAAAATCGCGTGATGCTGAACGACGTAGCGTCCGGTCGCCAACTGCCAGCCCGTATCGAAATCTGCGACCGTCCTCAATCCGGCAAGAAGAGCATATGTCAGGGCTATTGCGATCAGCAGAATGCGAGGCCAATCAACTGCTGTGGAGTCGTGTGAACTTACGCGAGGATGAGCCTGCTCTTCACTGCGATCGAGAATTAGTGCTTGGCTCACGAGCGAAACGGCAGCGTCAGCACTCCCCAGGTCGCTTCCACGATAATTTTGCTGCTCATTTTGGAGTGTCCGACCTCGCGCTCGTAGAAGATGATCGGAATTTCGCCAATTCGGGAGCCGTTGCGGAAAGCCCTCCAGGTCATCTCGATCTGAAAGAGATAACCGCTGCTGAAAACCCGGTCCAGATCTATTTTCTTCAAGGCTTCGCTTCGCCAGCATTTGAAGCCTCCTGTAAGATCCGTGAACGGCATCCTCGTCACCGCACGCGCATAGAGTGATGCTACTTTGCTCAGCATCAGTCGCCTGAAATCCCAATTCACCACGCTCACTCCGCGAAGGTAGCGAGACCCGAGCACCAAATCCCGCCTTGTGATTTCCTCGAGAAACCTCGGAAGAAACGCCGGATCGTGCGACAAGTCTGCGTCCATCTGCAAAATCACATCGTAATCTCGTCGCAGCGCCTCCTTGAACCCGTCGCAATACGCCCGCGCGAAACCGCCGCCCGCCGGCCGCGACAGCAGAAGAAGCGTGCCGGGGTATTTCGCCATGAGTTCCCGTACTGCGTTGCCGGTGCCGTCGGGAGAACTGGCGTCTACGATCAGGACGTGCAGGTCGGGCACTGCCCGTTTGATCGCCGCAACCAGGTTTGGAATGTTTTGGACTTCGTTGCACGTGGGGATAACAACGATCGCCTTCACGGCATTCTCCCAGCGGCCACTGCCGGCATAGCCGGACACCTCGCCGTACGCTCTCGCCATTGCGCCACTAACAGCGAGTTCGCAAGCCTGTTGGCAAAGCGCTTCGGTGGCTGAGATCAGGCTACGTCAGCACGGAAAGTATCGGAAGGTAGCCATCGACGACGCTGCTCAAACGATTACTGTTGCGGTTTTCCACGCGCTTTTCGGCCAGCTCGTGTGCGCGAACGAGCGCCGAGCGGACTTCAATCGACCAGGGACTTGCAGCTGCACAATCAACCGACGGGCTGTCTCTACAGTGGTGGAAGAAACGGCAGGTTAAACGGCAATGGGTGCCCTGTGTTCACTCTGTGCAGCGTCGCTTTTAGAAAAGCCGCCCTGACGCGCTCATGAACTCCATACTTGGCTTGGCCAATGAGTTGTTCGGCTCGCTCCAGGTCATCTTCAGTGCCGCTTATCATGGCGCGCATTGCGCTGAGAACGTCCGGGGAGCTTTGATCGGCCCTCGGCCATTGCGCGGCGCAGGCCTCCATTAGCTCCTTCCGGATGGTAAGGCACTCATCGCAGAGTCGATCATGAGCCATGAGGCAGATTCTACTCTACAAACAGGACGTCAGCGGTCCCGAGGACTGCGTATCCACACTTGCCATCTTTTCCGAAGAAACGCCTCCATTTCAGCTTTGCCCCTATGGATTTCCCGAATCAATATAGAAT
>Ga0187783_10000220_pt1 | contig 43650 bp, 42 predicted proteins | sample 1015_SJ02_MP02_2_FD_132471 | JGI IMG/M metagenome (GOLD analysis project Ga0187783, IMG submission 132471) | Tropical peat soil microbial communities from peatlands in Department of Meta, Colombia - 1015_SJ02_MP02_20_MG | ecosystem: Environmental > Terrestrial > Soil > Wetlands > Peat | place... | reverse complement strand
TCAGCCACTCGTTCAAACAGCTCTCCGGTGAGCTCGCCGTCAGAGGCCGGGGGGCCGCCCACCAACTCGCCCGCGGCGGAGCGCGCCCATCGATTGTAACGCTCTGCGACGTCGCGCACTCGGCCCTGGCGGAATTCAGCCGGAGTCGGGCGTGCCCCCGCCGCTTCGGGCCAATATTGGCAGATGGCCTCGCGCATGGAGAGTCGCTCAAAATGGCCGAAGTCGATCTCGGTTTCCCCGTATTTGATTTTCGAGCTTCCGCAGACGTTCTCGACCAATTGCCGTATCAGCTCTTCGGTTAAATCGATCAGCTCCGCCGCATCGCTATAGGCCTGATAGAACTCAAGCATGGTGAACTCCGGCTGGTGGATGGCATCGATTCCCTCGTTCCGAAAATTACGGTTGATTTCATATACGCGGTCGAATCCACCCACGACCAGTCGTTTCAGATAAAGCTCCGGCGCGATCCGCAAGTACAGGTCCATGTCGAACCGGTTGTGGTGAGTGATGAATGGCAGCGCCGTGGCCCCTCCGAGAATCGGATGCATCATCGGAGTCTCGACCTCCAGGTACCCACGCTCGTCAAAAAATCGCCGGAGCTCGCGAATGATCCGTGCCCGGCGAAGGAAAATCGCGCGGGCCCGTTCATTTACGACGAGATCCAGATACCGCCGGCGATAACGCATCTCCACATCGGCGAGCCCGTGCCATTTCTCCGGCAGCGGCAGCAGCGCCTTGGTGAGAAGTTCGAGCCGATTCACGCGCACGGTGAGCTCGTTCGTCTTGGTGCGGAACAGCGGGCCTGAAACGCCGATGATGTCGCCAAGGTCGAGCAGCTGAAAAAGGCGAAAGGCCTTCTCGCCGACAACGTCGAGCTTGATGTAGATCTGCAGGCGTCGGCCTTCTGCTTGGAGGTGTGCGAAAGCCGCCTTGCCATGAGGCCGCAGCGCTAGGATCCGCCCGGCGACGGCGACCGACACGGGCTCTTGCTCGAGTTCCTGTACGGTCCGGTCGCCAAATTGCTCCGCAATCTGCGGCAACGTGTGGGTAGCGTTGAATTTGTGCGGATAGGCTTGGAATCCGAGCGCCCTGATCTCCTGTAATTTCTTCTGGCGTCCAAGGTACTGATCGAGCGGTTCGAACTCCAACGGCGATCCTTTCAGCAACTGACTTCTGCGCTCGCTAAAAGCGAAGCGGCTTGTCCAACCACGCTTGCCACGTTACGGCGTGAAACAACTGCCGCACCGATTCGCTATCTGGTGTCAATCCCGAAGTCAGTCTAAACTGAATGCCAGATAATGCCAATTAACAGCCACCCGGTTCTGGCTCAAGGTGCGCAGTCCCCTCAGAATCTAGGGAGGGCAGGATTACTGATGCGGTCGAGCGAGCGTCAAGAAAGCGTCCCCAGCCGCAAGCGGTGGTATACTGTCGATCCTGGTCCGTATGTTCGCTAGGCGAACCCCATCGCAGTACGCCACTCGAAAGGTCTGTGAAGATTGGGTGGCGGCTTTGCCGCGCGAAAAAGCGCGAACCTTCGATGCCCTCGTCCGGCAATGGGAGTGCAGCTATGCCATGATGAGCATCGCCCTGGATGATGCCGTGTCCCTGCGTAGCCGGGGGGAGTTAATCTGCGCCCGCCAGCAGGTTTCCATCGCTGCCGAGCTGTTGGAACCGCTGGTGGAGGCTTTGACCTCTTTGTGCAAAACGCTGTCGCTGCGTGGACGTCGGCTGGCCGTGCTCCCGCTGGTCGAGCCACTCAACGCCACCTTTTTCCGCGGCGACACCGGCCGCAGCGCCGCCTCTTGGAATCAGATTCTGCACCGCCTGCTTTTCGGCAACCGCTCTCGTTTCCTGCACAAGTTGCGAATTCTCTCCGATACCCTCGACGAGCTCGGGCGCGAGTTCCGCGAAGCCGCCGGTGATATCTCTCGAGGTCTGGCGGTGCAGCCCCATCTGTGCTGGGAACGCCTGGATTGCCTGCACTACGATTTCAACACCTGCTTGCGGGAAACCGAGGTGGTCCTGAAGTCTTTTCTTCGCATCGTGCCCGTCGAGCAGTTGCCGGCCTTGAACACGGAATTGGACACGCCGTTTGAGCCGAGCCGCCGTTTGTCCCTGAAGCCCCGCCTGTCCCGCGCCCCTGCCTGATTGCCGGCCTGGCGGGCCCTGGACGTCGCGGACAATTCTTGTCCTCCATCGGTTTGGACACCGGGGTGTTATCTGGCTGGAACGGGTTGGACAACTTCTCGAGAGGCTGACGCATCGCACGGGTGGATGCGTCTTGACGGGTAGCGTGGCCCGAGCGAGACGAACCGAGCCTGGGGAGATTCCGGAATCCGATTCGATCCGGCTTGCCCAGCAAGGTGATGCGGCGGCGTTTGAGCGCTTGTATCAACTGCATAGCCGCAGGGTCTATTCGCTGTGTCTGCGAATGGTGGGGAATACGGCCGAGGCAGAGGATCTGACGCAGGAATCGTTCCTGCAGCTCTTTCGCAAGATCTCCACTTTTCGCGGCGAGTCGGCGTTCTCCACCTGGCTTCATCGCCTGGCGGTCAACGTCGTGCTGATGAAATTGCGGAAGAAGTCGGGCAAGGAAACGTCACTTGAGCAGGTCACCGAACCGGATGAGGAGTCCGGTGGGCCGCGCCGGGATTTCGGTACGGCCGATCTCAAGTTAACCGGCTCGCTCGACCGTGTCAACCTCGAGCGTGCCGTCGAGCAGTTGCCGCCCGGCTACCGAGCCGTGTTCGTGTTGCACGACGTCGAGGGGTATGAGCACAACGAGATTGCCGAGATCATGGGCTGTTCGATCGGCAATTCGAAGTCGCAGTTACACAAGGCCCGGATGCGTTTGCGTGAGTTGCTGCACGAAGAGGTTCGCGACAAGGCCCGTGCGGAGCGCCGAGCCGCGGGGAGCGCCTCGAATAGCGAGGACTGAAGATCATGACCGTGACGAACTGTAACGACTTCCTCGATCAGCTGGAGCAGTGGATGGAAGGCCAGGGCTCCGCCGATGCCCAGGCGCACCTCCGGAGGTGTCCCAACTGTCGCGGCCTGGTAGAAGATTTGAGCTCCATTCGGGACACAGCTCGCCTGCTTGGCACGGTCGAAGCAGTTCCCGTGGAACGCATTTGGGCCTCGCTCCGAACCCAACTGGCTAGCGAGGGCCTGATCCCCGCCGAGCGCCGCCACTGGACACAGGTGGCAACGGATTGGTTTGACGGAGTTTTCTCCGCTTTTCCCCGGCCGGCCCTGGCGGGCGCCTACCTGGTGGCCCTGATCGGCGTGAGTCTGGCGCTGGCCGGCCCGGGCTATCGGCGATTCCAGTGGAATCAGAGCTCCACCCAGCCTCTCAGTGCCCAGCTCGCCATGGCCGAGCACAACACCATGGCGATGATGGATTCTGATCCTGCCGTCACTGCTTCGCTCGAGAAGAATCTGGCGATTGTTGACAACTACATCGCTTTGTGTGAAAAGAGCGTACAGGAAGAACCGGAAAGCGAAATCGCGCGAGATTATCTCTACGACGCCTATCGGCAGAAGGCGGACCTACTCGCGCAAATGACCGAACGCGGAGACGGTCGATGACCGCCCAGCCCTGTTGTCGGACCCGCAGCTGGAAAGGTGCCGGTGTGCTGGTACCGGGACTTTTCTTGCTGAGCGTCACACCGACGCTGGCCGACCGGGTGGAGCGCCGTTTCAAAGTCGAAGCGCATCCGGTGGTGACCATCCACAATCCGACGGGCACCGTCACCATCCGCGCCTGGACCAAGTCGGAGGTCCTGGTCGTGGCCCGGCGCGCCACCGATCGCGTCGAGGTGGATACCGAGCAGAGCGCCAATCGCGTCGAGATCAGCACTCGCCAGATTCCCGACAACGCTTCCCCCAACGATTTGCGCGCTGATTTCGAGATCAGCGTGCCGGAAGATACGGAGCTGCAAATTCACAACGATTCCGGCGGAGTCAGCGTCTCGAACGTTCTCGGGGACACCAACGTTGAAACCATTGGCGCCGATGTGGCTCTGGAAGACGCCGCTGGCTATCTCACGGTGAAGACGGTCGAGGGCGCGTTTCTGTGCACGCGCTGCGCGGGACGAATTGAGGCCTCCTCCATCAGCGGAAATTTCCGTTTCATCGACGTGCGCAGCTACCATGTGCGCGCGCAGACCTCGGAAGGTAACATTTTCTTCAACGGAGAATTTTTCCCCAACGGCATCTATCAGCTGAAGAATTACAGCGGCATCATCGAAGTTCGTTTCTCGCCCGGGGACTCCTTCGATATCAGCGCGACCTCGCTCAAGGGAAAAGTGAACAACGAGGCCAAGCTCACTCCCTCCTCCCACCGCCACCTTTTGCCGCGGTTCGGCGACGCGCTGTTCGGCAGCATGAACACCGGCCGCGCCAAAGTCGAGCTCAGCTCCTTCGATGGTACAATCAACATCCTGAAGCGAGATTGATTGCGCGCTCGCCAGCCAGTTCGAACCATCTCATGACTGCGGAATCTCGCACCCGCCGGCTCGTTTGCCTCACCGGCTTCATGGGCAGCGGCAAATCCACAGTCGGACGCCTGCTCGCCGGGCAGCTGGGATGGACGCATGTCGATCTTGACCGCCGCATCACAGAGGCTTCCGGCTCCACCATCCCGGAAATTTTCGCCCGCGCCGGTGAGGCCGAATTCCGCCGCATCGAGAGCGAACAGCTGGGGCGCATCGTGGCTGAATCGGATACGGCGCAAAAGCCGCGTGTCGTTTCCCTGGGAGGCGGCACCATCGCCCAGCCGCAAAATCTGGCGCTGCTCCGCGAACACGGCGCTGTGCTGATCTGGCTGCGCTGCTCGGTTGAGGAACTTCTTCGCCGCTGCGCCCAAATCACCGACCGGCCGCTTTTCCGTGACGAAGCCAGCTTCCGGCGCCTGTACCAAGAACGCCTGGCGACCTACGAGCTGGCCGAGCACCGCGTCGAAAGCGATGCCGATCCCTGGCGCGTCGTGGAACAGATTCTGGCTCTGGGCATCTTTCCGAAGGTACCGGCATGAGCTGGGGAAAGCACCGCGCGCTGATGATTGTGGGTGCCGCCGGCCTGGCAATCTCCTCGGCCGCGCACCTGCGGACCCGATCGGTTCGGGCGTACGCGGCCGTCCCGGCCACCGCGCCTGTCTTCGTTCCGGACAAAGGAAATTTCCGAATTTTCGCAAACGGCCAGCTGATGGGCAAAGAAGAATTTGAAATCAACGCCGACGGCGGCAATTGGGTCGCGCGCGGGAGCTCGGAAATTCAAAGCCCCGAAGGCGCCACCCGTGTCTCCGGGACCCTCGCGCTTCGCTCCGACGGCAATCCCACGCACTACCAGTGGGCCATCGAGGGCAAGAAGAAAGCCTCCGCCGTCATCGACTTCAACAGTCTCACGGCCACAATCGAACTCCGTTTGGAGGGTGCCAAACCCTACACGCAGCAATTCACGTTTAGCCAGGCCCCGATTGCCGTGCTGGACAACAACCTGTATCACCAGTACGCGATTCTTGCGCACCTTTATGATCGCGGGAAAAAAGGTTCGCAGACCTTCTCGGTTCTCGTCCCTCAGGAGCTCACGCCCGGCACGATCACCGTCGATTCGCTCGGCCTGGTGGACGTCGGCGGCAAGAAACTCGAAGAGCTCACCGCCAAGACGGAGGATCTCGAAGTCGACCTCTATCTCGACAGCGGGCGTCTGGTCCGCCTGGCAGCCCCCAGCACCCACGCGGAAATCGTCCGGGAATAGCAGAGCGGCGACTGCGCCGGAGCGCCGCTCCCTCTGGCCTCAGGCGGGGGGATGTCCGATGAGCAGGCGGATGGCGCCGTTTACGGTGCGGACCGAAATGGAGCCGCCGCCGCCCCCCAGCCTGCCGTGGAAGGCGCGCGAGCCAGGCAGTGCCATCGTCGAGGTAACGGGAACTTCCGAATACAGATCGCCGTTCATGTTGCGAACGTTCAGATCGGCGCGCGCATCGGAAGGAAGCCCGAGTTCGACCGATCCGTTGACGGTTTCCAGATTCATCGGAGCGCCGTCGGCCAGCTCGCGCAGCTCCAGGCGCAGGTTGCCGTTGGTCGTCTTGGCGCTAAAGCGGCCAGAGCTTTCGAGCACTTCGACGTCCCCGTTAACCGAGCGGAGCTCGCCGCCGCCATCGATGTCGCGAACGATCAAGCTGCCGTTGACAGTGTGAACACCGCCCAGCAGAACGCGATTCGGCACATGGATGTGGTACTCCACGGCGACGCCCGCGCCCTCACCATCCGGATAGCGGGTATGCACGTCGACCTCATCCGGATGACTTTCGACCTCGATCTCGACACGATCGACGTCGCCCGGATCGTTCTGCGCCGTCTTGACGGCGCAAACTTCCACTTCGTTGCGGTCCCAGCCCTCGACCTGCACCGACCCATTCACGTTTTCCAGCACGAAGTGGCCGCCCGACTGGAGCGGATAGGTCGCCTCGAAAACTCGTTGGATCGTCGCGAAACCAGGAACGGAACAGAGCAAAATCGCGGCTGCCAGAGCCCACAGCCGCGTCTGCCATCGCATGAAAGAAACAGACCGCGTCGTCGTTTGCACTTTACGCCCCCTTCTGTGCAATTTCCCGAGACCGTCACAGCCCGCTGGACCTGCACATCCTTACTACGATTCAAGCCGCTCGTTTGTTTCCTATGGCGTCGCGAGCGGCAAGCCTTGTTTGAGCAATTGCTGCTGAAGCTCCTCCGTCTGTTTCTGCAGCTGAAACATCTGCTGCTTGTACAATTCGATCTGTTTGTCGGCGTCGCTGAGGACAAAGCGGATATTGCCGTCGACGGTGCGCAGGCGAATCAGTTCGCCGCCGCCATTCAGCGCTCCCTCGGCGCGGACAATGTGTTCTTTCGAGGTTTCATCGCGGCTCACTTTGAGGGAAAAGGCCGGATCCACGATGACGCGGTGCTCGTCGCCCTTTTCGACCTGGGCATCAATGGTAGCCGGCAATTCCCGGGGCAGGTGTACGGTGATGTCGCCATCGCTCGACTGCAAATCGCACGTGCCAGAGGACTTCGGCGGGGCAACAAACCACGCCGTAATCCCGCCGGAGCTGGTCGAGGCTTTCACCGGGCTATCGACCTGCGTGAGATAAATGCTGCCTCCGCCGGTTTCCAGATTCGTCGGCCCGAACATGCGCACCACGCGAATGCCGCCTCCGCTGGTCTTGGCGCGGACCAGGCCCGCGGCTTCGCCCACCTGGATTTCGCCGCCCGCGGTCGAAGCGATCAGATCGGCTCCGGAATGACCGAGCGTGATGTTGCCGCCGCCCGTCTCCAGCCGGGCCGTGCCCTGCACGGATCGGACGCGAATATGGCCGCCGCTGGTACGGAGCGTTGCGTTGCCCGCGATCGAACCGATGACGATGTCGCCGCCGCCCGTGTTGGCGTAGAGCTCTCCGGCCACACTCTTGGCGACAATGTGGCCGCCGCCGGTTTCCAAACGCGCCGGGCCGCCAATATCCCCCGCGGTAATGTTGCCACCCGCCGTCGATAGCTTCACGTGGCCTTGAATCTCCGTGGCGTCGATGTTGCCGCCGCCCGTTGAAACCTCCAGGCTCACGTCTCTCGGGATGTCCAACTCGAGCGTCGCCCAAAGACGACCCGTCCAGTGCCGGCCCGGGGCTTCGGCGCTTAGGGCGACTCCATCGGATTTCTGCCTGACCGACACCGTGAAGCTCTTCAGAAGCTCCTCGGCACCTTTCTCCGACCCATCGATTTCAAGATGAATGCGGTAGTCCACCTTCTCGGAGTCGTGTAAGTGAACGACGATACTGCCCAGCTCGGTCGAGAGGCGAACCCGCTCGCCGTCACGGGTAGGAACCGAACCGCTCAGGTCCTGTGTGAGGCGCGGCCCGGCATCGGAGGAAGGGCCACCCCCGCTGTTCTTGTGCCCGGCCCGGGCCATGCCGATGCCGAGGGGAGTCGCGGCCAGCGCCGCCGCCAAAAGTCCCGTCCCGGCGGTTCGAGCGGAACGACGGCGGGTGGAGGCGGTCATCGGCGGGAGCTTCATCAGAATTTCGTGCGGGGACCCAGTTCGCCCAGTGCCGCGGCGCTCTGCAGACGGATGTAGGTGTTGGGATCGTTTTGCATGCGGTCGCGCAGAACCGAGACCATGTGGTCGTCCGAAGGTGCGTCACCCTTCTCGGCCATCCCGCGCAGCGCGTTGACGGCCTCGACGCGGACGCCGGGGTTTTGATCCTCCACGAGAGCCTCGAGCAAGGTTTCACGAACCAGATCCCCCGGCTGGGCGCTCTTCAACGCTTCCAAGGCCTTCAACCGCACCGCCGCGTTGTGGTCGGTACGGACCGCGTGGCATAGCGCGGAGCGAACGTCAGGGTCGTTTTCGCGCGAGCGCAAACATTCCACTGCATCCATGCGGATATCCGGGCAGATTCGGTCGCCCTTGGCCAGGATGCCCAGCAGCACGTTTTTTACCTCATCGTTATCCACGGTGCCCTCGACGATCACGGGCTGCTGCGCTCGGAGCTGGACTTCGACGTGGGCCGGCCCTTCCCCGCTGGAGGGCAGAACATTGATTCCGGCGATGTCGGCCGTATGCAGGTCAATCGACGTAGGAACCGCGGCAGCAGGCGCGTCTACATTCGAGGTGATCGGCGTGCTCTCGCGCGCCTCGGGCACGACGGGGCGGTGCAAAAGGCGAGGCCCCAAAATCCCTACGGTAAAGCCGATCAAGAGCAGGATCGCTGCACTCCAAGCTGGCCGCGGAGCAAGCCAGCTGGTGGGAAGGAGCGATCCGAAGGCGCGGGCCAACGCGCTCCGATCCTCTTCGTGATCGAGCGCGTCGTCCAGATGCATGCGGCAGGACGCCAGCAGCGCTGCATCCGGTTCGGTGCGGCTCGCCGCGACAAGCGCAACAATCTCGCGCTCCTCGGCGAGCACGAGCGAGCATCCGGCACAGGCGGCCAGGTGCGCCGTCACTTGCGCGTGTTCGGCCGGGTCGAGCTCGTCGCCGGTGGCCAGCAGGGTGAGCAAGGGCCGCCATTCATCACACCCCTGACGAACCCTGGTCTCGCCCCGACCTTGGGCATCCGGGTTAGAGTTCTGTGTCATGTCCCTTTGCTCTCGAACCGGATCAACGCAGCGGCGCGAGCGATTCGCGCAGCTTTCGCGTCGCGCGGAATAGCGAATTCTTGGCCGTCTCTTCCGACGTCCCCAGCAGATTGCCAATGGCCCGCAGCCGCAAACCCTGAAAATGCTTCATCTCGAACACCAGGCGCTCCCGCGGAGACAGGCGCTTCATCGCCTCCTGTATATGCTGGCCGAGCTCCTCGCCCAAGAGTTTTTTTTCAGGATTGGCCGCCGCATTGGATTCGGCCAACCGCTCAAAGAAGTCGTGCGTCCCGCCCTCTCGGTCCTCCGAGGGAGGCGCCTGTTCTTCCCGATGGCTGGTGCGGCGGCGTAGGTGATCGAGCGCGACGTTGGTCACAATCCGGTACAGCCACGTGTAAAAGCTGCACTCGAAGCGGAAGCGGTGGAGGTTGCGGTAGACGCGCAAGAAACTCTCCTGGTAGATGTCCTGCGCCTCCTCGGGCCGATGAACCAGATGCAGGGCCAGACGCAGGACATCGCGGTCATAGCGACGCACCAGATCCTCAAATGCCAGGCGGTCGCCCGACTGGGCCTTACGGACCAGTCCCTGCTCTTCTGCGAGCCTCACCGCCGCTGCCTGGCGCGCATCTCCGTCGAGTGCGACGCTCATCCCCATCGTGTCTGTGGGCTGGCCGCCCGTGGCCTTGCCGCCCTCTGCACCCGCCGAGCGGCCCGACCCGCTGACCCCGGCCTCCAGCCCTTCTCCGGGCTCCCAACCCATAGACGGTCCGGAAGCCCCCTGGTTAGCAACCGAGGAGGCCATTTTGGCACTATCGGGGTGTCCCTCCAAGCGAGGGTCCGGGGCAGGGTCCGGCCCTGGGTGTTGGCTGCCGGAGGCACTCGCTGGGCTGTTCATGCTAGCTCTCTAGCCAGTCTTGCGCCAAAGGGGGAGTTCATACAACTGCTATACGTTTTTCGCTATCCGGTTCTTGCGGACAAATTGGCTGCCGGACCTGCCTGATCAGCCGTGGCGCACATAACTGCCCAGGCGAATCAAGCCGTAGACAGCCACGCAGACGAGAAAATCGACGCCCATGCCTAGGTCAATGTCGGAGCCATGATGGCGCAGCGCATCGGGAAGGTAGGGGACGAGCGAAAAGTAGTAGATCAGCTGGGCCAGGAGGATGGCGATGAGGTATTCAAGCCATCGCCGCGGAGTCACTCCCAGGAATTGGCGCGCCATGTCGGTCTGCCTCGCCGGGCGGGTGGGTTTGCTCAGTTGTGCCTGATAAACTCGCCCTTTGTCCGGGTCAGCGAATTATAGACGGTTTCGATGAAGGCGTCGGTCGTCACGAAACTGCCGTTCCATTTCTGCCAGGGATCCAGGATCTTTTCCTGCTTCATCTGCTCCAGGGTCTTGTGGTCGGCCAGCGCTTTTTGAATGACCGCCGTGGTTTCGCGGAGCATTCGCGCGAAGGCGCGAACATCGTCGAGGTTCGAAAGAGCGCCGTGGCCCGGGATGACTTTGACATCCGCGGGTAGCTGCGCGGCGACTTTCTCGCAAGCTTCGGCCATGCCCTCGACCGTGCCTCCGCTGGCCACGTCAACGAAAGGGAATCCATAGCGCACGAAGTCATCCCCCATATGCACGACGTGATGGTTCGGGAAAAAAATAACGGCGTCTCCGTCGGTATGGCCGGCCGGGAAATGCAAGGCGCGGATGTCTTCGCCGTTGAGGTGAACCGTCACGTCTTCGGCAAACGTGATGATCGGCAGGGCCGCCTTGGGCTGAGGCGGATTCTGCGTCTGGATGGAGCCGCCGTTGCCGCCCGGACCGCCCGTCTCGAGGCGTTTGCGGACGTTATCGTGGGCGATGATGGTGGCACCGGCAGTTGAAAAAGGCAGGTTTCCGCCGGTGTGGTCGCCATGAAAATGAGTGTTCAGGACGAAGCGCACCGGCTTGTCCGTGATGCCGAGCTGATGAAGGGCGGCCTGAATTTTTTCGGCCAGCGGCGCAAACTCATCATCCACGATGACGATGCCGTCCTCGCCCACCGAAGCGGCGATGTTGCCGCCTTGCCCTTCGAGCATGTAGATATTGCCGGAGACGTTTGTGACTTTGATTTCGACCTTGGAGAAATCCTGCGGCTGTTGCGCCAATGCCAGGGCGGGCCAAAGCAGCCAACCGATCAGGCCAAGTTTCCGCATCGTCTGTTCCCTCCCCTCAAAGTGCCGGGATTCTACCACCGAAATCTCCCGCCTGGGGAAAGCGCCCCTTCCGCGTTACGATCACCCTTAGCATGACGACCCTGCTGAGCAGTGCTGTGAAATATCTGAAAGGAGTGGGTCCGGAGCGAGCCACTCTGCTCGAGGGACGCGGTATCTCGACTGTTGCGGACCTGCTCGCCTATCTGCCTTTTCGCTATGAGGATCGCGTCCGGTTCACGCCGATTGCGGAGATGATTCCGGGCCAGTTCCACACGGTGGAGGCCGAAGTGGGAACTGGGGGAGGGCGAACCCTGCGCTTTGCGCGCGGACGCGGACCGATTTTTCACGTGACCGTACGGGACAGCTCGGGCTCGTTCGACCTACGGTTTTTCCACGGTGCCTACCTGGAGAGTCGGCTCAAGCCAGGGCAGCGTCTGGTCCTCTATGGGAAGGTCGAAGCCGATCCCTATCGTTCCGGACGGTTGGAGATGGTCAATCCGCAGATCGAACTTCTGACCGGAGGCGACCCGGCGTCTGCCGACTCAACCGAAGTGGGCCGCATCGTCCCGATCTATGAGGCCATCGGCGCAATCAGTTCACGCCTACTGCGGCGGATCATCTACGGGGCGCTTGCAAATCTTCCGAGCCACCTGGCTGACCCGCTGCCCGAGGAGATTCGCGAGCGGTTACGCTTGCCGACGCGGCGCGAGGCCTTGCTCGACGTCCATTTTCCGCCGAAGGACGCAAGCCTGGATTTGTTGAACAGTTTCCGCAGTCCTGCGCAGGTCCGGCTCATTTTCGAGGAGTTTTTCTACTACCAGCTGGCGCTGGCGCTCGGCCGGCAGCGGGAGGTTCGCGAGGCCGGCATCGCCATGAGGGTTCGCGAGCGAGGGATTCGCGAGGCGCTGAAACGGGTCCTTCCCTTCAAGCCGACCTCGGCGCAGAAGCGCGTGCTCGCGGAGATCGCGGCGGACTTGGAAAAGCCTCATCCGATGCACCGACTGCTCGAAGGGGACGTGGGCAGCGGGAAGACGATCGTGGCACTGGAGGCGGCGACCATCGTGATCGAAAACGGCTACCAGGTGGCGCTCATGGCGCCGACCGAGATTCTGGCGGCGCAGCATTTCCTGTCGGCGCGGCGCGTGTTTCGGCAGGTTGGATACGGCGTCGATTTGTTGGTCAGCGCACAAAAGCGGGCAGAGCGCCAGGTCATCCTCCAGCGCATAGAAGGCGGCGAAACTCAGATCGTCGTGGGGACACATGCGCTGATCGAAGAGGCTGTGAAGTTTCACCGGCTTGGGCTGGTGATCGTGGACGAACAGCACCGCTTCGGCGTGCTGCAGAGGAAGCGCTTGATCGAAAAGGGCGCCTCGGCGCACGTGCTGGTGATGACGGCGACACCGATCCCGCGGACTCTCGCGCTGACGTTGTATGGTGACTTGGATCTTTCCCTGATTGACGAAATGCCGCCCGGCCGCACGCCGGCCACCACACGCTGGGCTTTCGATACGCAGTTGGCCAGCGTCTGGGAGTTTGTAAGGCGCCAAGTCGGGCGAGGGCGGCAGGCCTTCGTGCTCTACCCCGTGATCGACGAATCAAAACAAGAGCTGAAGGCGGCGACGGCGGAATACGAGCGATTGGCGAAGAGCGTTTTTCCAAACCTGCGCGTGGGGCTGCTGCACGGGCGGCTACCCAACGAAGACAAAGAGGCGGTGATGGAGGAGTTTCGGCGTGGCGCGCTGCAAATTCTGGTGGCGACGACGGTGATTGAAGTCGGCGTGGACGTGCCCAATGCGACGGTCATGGTGATCGAGCATGCCGACCGCTTCGGACTCGCTCAGCTTCACCAGCTTCGCGGGCGCGTTGGGCGCGGATCGGAGAAGTCCTACTGCATCTTGGTGGCGCCGAAAACCATCGCAGGTGAATCACGAGAACGCATCGAGACGATGGTGGCCACATCGAACGGATTTGAGATCGCCGAGCGCGACCTGAAACACCGCGGCCCCGGAGAGTTTTTTGGAACGCGGCAGCATGGCGATCGAGCCTTCTCGTTCGCACAGCCGCTGCGCGATTTCGAACTACTCGAGCTGGCGCGGCGCGAGGCATTTGGCCTAGCCGAGAACTCCGTGCGGGCCAGCGAAATCGTCCGGCGGCTCGAAGCGACCAGCCCTCTATGGCAGAAACGCTATCAGTTGGCGTCGGTCGGATAAGCAACGCGCGATTCTTAGTACGAGGAATCCTGGTGCGGGTGATCGCAGGGAAATTTCGGAGCCGGAGGCTGAGAGGCCCGGGCCCTTTAAATCTTCGGCCGACGAGCGACCGACTGCGCGAAACGCTCTTCAATATTCTTGGGCCTGGTGTGGAGGATTCGCTGTTCGTCGATCTCTATGCGGGAACGGGAGCGATCGGCATCGAGGCCGTCAGCCGCGGAGCCCGACAGGTGATCTGGATCGAGTCAAATCCCAAGGCCACACGGCTCATTCGCCAGAATTTGACGACGCTGGGCATTGTTTCCGGCTCGGAAGTGATCGAGGCGGATGCTCTCGCCGGCCTCCGGAAGATCGCGGAACGTCATCTTGTGGCGGACTTCTTCTTTCTCGATCCCCCGTACGAACGGACCGAAGAATACCTTCGCGTGCTTGAATTCCTCGATCGCTCGCATCTGATCGCTCCACAAGGTTTGGTGATCGTGGAACACGCGATCGGAAGGGACCCCCCCCACAGGCTCGACCGACTCGAATGCACCCGGCAGGTCGAGCAAGGAGATGCCACACTGAGTTTTTACCGCCTCTCGGCCGCTGCCTAACACCGGGGGCGGGTGTCTGGGGAGGAGTATAATGGCCGGGTCCATGACGTCCCCTCGAGAAAGCGACCCGCCGTCGTTGATCGAGCTGCCGCCGTTTGCCCGATTGCCCCGGCTCGATTTGGCGATCGATTGGGGCAGGCCTGGGCAAGAGTTCCGCACGAGCCTGGCCAGCCTCTTGGAGAGGTCTCGGGGACCCGCAAGAGGTGAAACAGCCGGAAATGACTTATTGCGGGTGACCTGGATTGAAGGTCGGCTGCCGGTCAGGGCCTTGGGGCTGTCAAGTCTGTGGCACGTGGCTGCGATGTGGCTGTTGATCCTGCCGATTTGGGGATTTCTACGGCCGACAACACCGACGCTCGCGCCGGTCCAGATCGAAGTGAGCTGGTATGGGGAGCCGGAGGAGCTGCCTCCTATCTCCCTGCCCGCCGCCATACCGAAGCCAACCGCACCACCAAACCAGGAACCGGCAGCCAAACCCGAGGCTGAAACGGGAGCCGATGCCTTTCACCCGCGCCAGACGATTCTCTCCATCCCGGTTCGGGTGACGCACCCGCGGCAGACGTTGATCCGCCCGGACGCACCGAACGCCCCGCCCAAGATCGTCCCGCCACTGCCGAATATCGTCGAGTGGAACGCCCCCGAGCTCGCCAAGCCTAAGTTTCAGCTATCCGCTGCGGCTTCCGCGCCCCGAGTGCAGCAGCGGAGCGTGCAGAACGTGGCCGCGCCGGAGGTGCCGAACAACGAAAGGAATTCCGGCCCGATCAACGTCTCCGCGAAGCCGGCCTCGATCGCGCGGCCGCCCATACCGTTGAGTGCCATGTCCCAACCGACGACCCGCCAACGTGCGATGACCGCCGACGGCGCGTCTGCGCCTGACGTGGGAGCCGGTGTGTCGAAAGACTCTGCGATGCGCAACGTGATCGCGCTTTCCTCCGCGCCCGCCCCCTCCGTTCCTGTGGCCACGGTGCCGGAAGGAAACCTGGCTGCGCACATCTCGATTTCCCCCGAGGGAGCCAAGGCCGGTGAGCCTCGAGCGGGGGAGAATCAGACCCGGGGATCGAACGGAAGCTCAGCCCCGGAGGCCGGCGGGGCAGCTGGTTCGAGTTCGTTGCCGGCGGCGGTGACGATCCTTGGTGGCGCGGAGCCGCGCCCGAGCGGGGGCGGTGGGATCGCTGCGGGGGCCGGCCGGTCGGGAAGGCCGAATCTCACTCCGAAGGAGAGCTACGAGCCGGCGGTGAATGCGCGGCGCGGTCCCGTCGACACAAGCAAGCTCGCTCCGGGTCTGCCCCCAGAAAAGATCCTTTCCGGCGGCGAGATCTACACGATGCACGTCAATTTGCCGAACGTAACCAGTGCCACCGGAAGCTGGATTCTGAACTTTACCGAGCTCGAGGAAGACGACCAACCCGCCTACAGGTCAAAGCAACGTCTGGCAGATCCTGTCCCGGTCCACGTGACCGATCCCAAGTATCCGCCGGAGTTGATCAAGGGCCACGTGCAGGGCGAGGTGGTGCTCTACGCCATCATTCGCAGGAACGGCTCGGTGGACAGCATTCAGATCGTACGCGATCTGGATCCCCAGCTGGATCGCAATGCCATCGACGCGCTCGAAAAATGGGTCTTCGAACCAGCCACGCGAGCCGGCGTGCCGGTCGATGTCGAGGCTGTGATCCATGTGCCCTTCAGCTACACCGACCCGAGGGTGTACCCAACCACAACCCAGTAGCCGGGCTTCTCAGTCCGACAGGACGCTCATCAAACGCGAAATATCTTCGGTCGTGTTGTAGATGTGGGGCGCGATGCGCAGCGCCGTTTCGCGCAGGCTGACAGAGACTTCCGCAGCACGTAGTTTTTGATACAGCGCCACAGTGTCGTTCGGGTCACAGGCAGTGATGCAAACGTACGGTCCCCGCCGTTCCCGTTCGGCCGGCGAGGCCAGCACGCAGCGAGTACGCGGCAGGCCGTCGATGATTTCGTTGACGAGCGAATCGATCCAGCGCTCTACGACATCGGTGCCGATGCGCAGCACAAGATCGAGGGAAGAATCAAACGCTGCCAGATTGGTGAAGTTCGCGGTTTCCGCCGAATCCCAACGGCGTGCTCCGGGCACAGGACGCACGTTGGCAGTCGGCATAGCGTGCAGATTGCGCGCGCCTTCCAGAGCCATGAAATAGACGGCGCCCAAAGGCAGGCGGTCAATCCATTCGCGGGCGACCCAGAAGAAGCCAACACCGTAGGGACCCAGCAGCCATTTGTATCCGCTCGAAACAGCCATCGAAGCGCCTAGATCGCGGATGTTCATCGGCATCGTCCCCGCCGATTGGGTGATATCGAGCAGGAGCGCGGCACCGACTTTTTCGCACGCGCGCGCCAGGCCGACGGTGTCGAGCCGCGCCCCATTGTCGAATCGCACGTAGCTCGCCGATATCAGGCGAGTCTGGGGACCGATCGCCTCGATGTAATCGTCGGCCGAGATGAAGCGGCCCCGCGGTTCCACAACCCGCACCCGCAGTTTTCCAGACTGTTCGTAACGCAGCCACGTGGAGAAATGCGCGGGGAACTCGCCCCGGCCAACCAATACTTCGTCACCGGGCCTCCAATCGATGCTGGCCGCGACAGCCGCCATACCCGCGCTGGCGCCGGTGGTGACGGCGATCTCCTCGATATGGCCCCCGATGACGCGTGCGACTTTTTCTCGGATGCGATCGGGGAGGTCGAAATAAACGCTATCCGGCAATCGGTAGGGATGCGTTTTCCATTCCAAAGCGGCTTGCGCCTGGCGTGCGGCGTCAAGCGGCAGCGGCCCTTGCAGCGCCGCGTTCAGATACGTCACGCCTTCAAAGTCGGCAAATTCGCTTCGATAGTTGGTTGCCCAAACCGCGGTCCCAGTGCCCATGTGGCGATTCTATCGATTCAAGCGAGCAACTGAAAAGCCGGGGGATCCCCGTGGGCGGGGACAATTTGGCCTGCCCACCCGGTGAACTCAGAAATGGCCGCGCAGCTCGCGGAACGCCGCCAGGATGAGAAGGGTTCCCGTCCCGCTTTCCAGTTCAGACTTCTCCATCTCCCAGGTGGCCGAATGCGGGATGAAGACCGCGTTAAGGCCCGATTGAAGGGCTGGATTGATGTCGCTGCGCGGGCTGTTGCCGATCATCCAGCCGTGTGTCTTCACGATCTTGAACTGTTCGATCACACGGACGTAGGTGTCTGAGTCCTTTTCCAGCACAATTTCGATGGCTTCGAAATAGGACTGCAGGCCGGAGCGTTCGACCTTGGCCGCCTGCTCAGCCGGTTCTCCCTTGCTGAGCAGGATCAGCCGGTGGCGTTTGGCAAGATAAGCCAACGTCTCGGGAACGCCTTCGAGGACATGCGGCGGCGTATTTTCCAGCTCCCTTGCCACCCGCTCGATGTCCTGGACCATGTCGCGGCGGGCCATGTTCCCGGCCAGCTTCAGATAGGTGTCTTCGAGCGAACGCCGGAAGCTGCGCACGCCGTAACCGTGATGGCGGATGTTACGACGCTCGGTCTCGTTCAGGATGTGACGAACGTATTCGCGCGTGTAGCCCAAATGCTCCAGCTTGGTGGTGAAGTCATCAATGGCCTGCTCAAAGAAAATGTTGTTTTCCCAAAGAGTGTCGTCGGCATCGATCAAAAGTGTGTGACGCGCCATGAGAAGACCCAAAGAAGAATGTTGCGCCTGCGGGCAACATAAGAGAAGGAGTTTTTTGGGGAAGCGGAGCCATGCCGGCAAACCTCAGGCCGGGGCGGGAAGGAACTCGTAACGCTCGATTCGAGCGGCGACGCCGCGGCGGTGATTGTGGGCCTCGACGCGCAGCACGCGGCCGTAGCATCGGATGTGAACATCGCCGGCAAGCGTGATCTGCTGCGGAAGAGTGAGGACAAATTCGATCGCGCTGCCTGTCTCAACGGCCGCTTCGATCATGAAATAGAGGCCGCGGAAACTGACGTCACGCGTCTCGGCCGGTTTTTCCGTTACGCCATTCTCGGCCGTGAAGCGCACCTTCAAGGGAAGCATCATGGAAAAACGTCGCGCCGCGCGGCGCTCGACTCCGTTTTCCATCAGCCCTCCTCGAAATCGCCCCAAGCTACCATCGGTCGATTGGGCCGCGCAACGACTTTCAGCGGCGAAGAAGGCGAAAAGAACTCCGATTCGCGCGGAGGATCCGATGAGCGGGGGCGAAAAAGGTTCACCCAGCGAGTTTGACCCGAAGGCACTCCGCCGCTAGGATGTACGTGCCCTTGGAGTCGCCCAGCGCTCCTGCCAGCCGACGCGCCCATCCTCGTGCCCCGCTTCGACTTCCGGCTGGAACGCTGGCGGGACCTGTGGGCATGCCGATCGAGACGACCGAGGGCACCTCGAGCCCGAAGCGACCGGGCACACGGCTCGCGTCATGCCGGCTGAAGGGAGGGGTCGGCGGGAGCGAGAGCGGGGCGTTTATGGCTGCCGTGTTTCACCGAAGCTTCTTCCTCGAAGGACCCGCGGGACGTCTGGAAGCGCTTCTCTGGACCGCTGCGGTAGCCGATCCGAACTTCGTGGCGATCGTCTGCCACCCGCATCCGCTGTTCGGCGGCACAATGCACAACAAGGTCGTTTACCAGGTTGCCCGGACGCTTCATCAGCGCGGCGCCGCCGTGCTGCGTTTCAACTTTCGAGGCGCCGGTCTCAGTGAGGGTGAGCACGACCGGGGAAGGGGCGAACGGGACGACGTCCGGGCGGCCCTCGACTACCTTGCAGCGGAATACTCGGAAAAACCGATTGTGCTGGCGGGGTTCAGTTTTGGGTCCTGGGTGGGTCTCGGCGTCGGATGCGAGGACGATCGCGTATCGCGCCTCATCGTGCTCGGCCTTCCCGTCAATCGCTTCGATGTTTCCAGCCTCGGCCGGTGCGCGAAGCCAAAGCTGTTCCTTCAGGGCGGCCACGATTCGTTTGGCTCGCGCGAGAGTCTCGAAGCGCTCGTCGGGGCTCTGCCCCAACCAAAGCGGCTGGTCTTCATCGAGGGAGCCGATCATTTTTTCGCGGGCCATCTGGACGAAGTCGGTGCTCGGATTCGGGAGTGGCTTGATCGGGACGATCGACGAAGCTAGTTCCCGACGGCCTATTGGTGTGGCTCAAATAGCTTGAGAAATTGCTCCCGCGGTGACGGTTCAACGCCAATCACCTCAAGGTTCGCCCGAACGTGCTCGACACGGCTCATGCCCACCAGGGCGGTCGTCACGCCGGGCACCGAGCGAGCGAATTGCAGCGCCTGCGAAGCGGCGCTTCGCAGGCCAAGGGCCCTGCCGATGTAGGGGGGCAGGCTCCGGGTGAGCTGTCCCTCGAGCAGCGCGGCGCTGGTAACCAGAGTGATTCCCAGCGCCCGTGCCGCCTGCACAATCGCCAGCGTCTTACCGGCTACAATCTGATTCGGCCGCAGGAGCGCTTCGGGCATCGCCAGATTCAAGGGCAACTGTAAGAACCGAAAATGATGATCGGTGCCGCCTGCTTCGCGCGCCACCTGTTCCATGGAAGCCAAGGAAAGATATCCCTCGGCGTTTGGATCCTCTCGGAACGGGTTCCAGGTGGCCAGGCCATAGGCGCTGATTTTGTTGTCCCGAACGGCAGTCTCGAGGAAGCGGAAGGCCTCGGCGACGCGCCGGCGGAACTGCTCAGAGGAAATCTCCCTCAGTTGCGTTTCCGGATTGTGCAGGTAGAACACATCCACGCACTCCACACCGAGGTTCGCCCGGCTGCGATCGAGCTGATCGGCAAGAAAGCGCGGAGCCAGGCAATGACAACCCGCGGCGATTTCCTCCGGGCGAAAGATGCCGCGCTCGAGGAATTCACGCGAAAAATAGGCCTCGGCGTCGTCCGGCATTGCGCCATCCGGCGTCAGGAAGCCGGCTTTGGTGGAAAGCACGATCTCTTCGCGCGAAAAGCCTTTGGCCCGAAGCGCCCGAAGCGCTCGGCCGATCGAGCGTTCGCTGCGCTGAAAGCGATAGTTAATCGCCGAATCGATTAGATTGATGCCGCCCTCGACCGCGGCGATGACCGCTTCGGTATAGGAGCTGTCTGTCTGGTCGTCCGGTTCGCCTAGATAGGTACCGATTCCGATCGACGACAGCAGCAGCTCGCCCGCCGCTTGCCGAAAATGGCCCGGCGCGGCTCGCCCCTGAAATCGTGCCGCGTAGCGCAGCGTGCCCGGCGGCGTGGCGCGGCCGCCGAGGAGCGAGCGGGTGGTGGGGGGAGACGCCATCTCAGTCTGTTTCCTTTTCCCGGATCAAGTGGCAGGAGGAAAGCGCTCAGGACGCGGCGCGGGCCGTCATTTCCTCCGTCGGCTCTTCGTCAGCCAGACCCTGCGCGCTTAAAAGCCGGCGGGTTTCCAGGCGAATTTTCGGTAAGTGCCTGGCGAAGGCCACCGCCGCCGCGATCGCGAGCACGCCGCCCAGCGCGACGGTCAGCGGCGCGCCAATCCGGTCTGCGGCGGCGCCCGCCAGAATCGAGCCGAGCGGCGACATGCCCATAAACATCATCGAGTACACGGCCATGGTTCTGCCCCGCAGGCGGTCGGGAACCATGGATTGCACAAGCGTATTTGTCGCGCCCATCTGCGTCATCAGCGAGAAGCCAACCGGCACCAGCAGCAGCACCGAGAGCAGGTACCAGTGCGAGAGAGAAAACAGAATCAGAAACAGGCCAAACGCGCCGCACGCCATCCACACCCAGCGTCCCAGACCGTGAACTCGCCTGCGAGAGGCGAGACTGAGGGCGCCGGCAAGCGCGCCGATGCCCGCCGCGCTTCCCAGAACACCAAGGGTCCGGGCATTGCCGTGCAGGATGTTCTTCGCAAATACCGGCATCAGCACCGTGTAGGGCATGCCCACAAGGCTCACAAGGCCCAAAAGCAGCAGCAGCGCTCGGATCGGCGCGGTCCTGCGCACGAAACGGAATCCTTCAGCGATGTGGTCGAGAGCGGAGTTGATCGCGTGCTCGGCCACGCGAGGCGGAATGCGCATCAGCACCAGTCCGACGATCACGGCGATATAGCTGACGCCGTTGGAAAAAAAGCACCAACCCTCACCGATGCTGGCCACCAGGATTCCGGCGATCGCAGGGCCGACGATCCGAGCGCTGTTAAAAATCGAGGAGTTCAAAGCGATGGCGTTCATCAGATCGTCTCGCCCGACCATTTCTACGAGAAACGATTGCCGCGCCGGGATGTCGAAGGCGTTTACAACACCCAACAGCGCGGCCAGCACGATCACTTCCCAAACCGTCACGCGCTTGGTGAGCGTCAAGGCTGCCAGGATAAACGCGAGGATCATCGAAGCGGTCTGCGTGATGATGATGATCGTTCGGCGATTCCGTCGATCGGCAACCATCCCTGCGAGCGGAGCCATAGGAAACACGGGAATCTGGCCGGCGAACGAGACCATGCCGAGCAGTAGGGAAGAACCGGTCAAGCGATAGACCAGCCAGGACTGCGCGACGTTCTGCATCCAGGTCCCAATCAGCGAAATCAATTGCCCGCCGAAAAAGAGCTGAAAATTGCGGTGCCGCAGCGAGCGAACCGTGTCCTGGAACCGCGAGCGCGCCGTGCTCGCCGCGGATCGATGGGTTGTGTCCGTCTGTGCCATCCGTCTCCATTGTACGACCTAACGAAAGCCCCGCCGCCCCGATTCTGACTGAGTTGAGTCAGGATTCTGCCGGAGGCGACGGATTTGGTGGGGCCAGCACGCGCCGGCAGGCGCGAAGAATCCGGCGGTACGGCCAGTCATCCTGGCGGAAAAGAATTTCGCCTTCCCGCGGGTTGGAGTAAAACCAGCGCGAGACGAGCGAAAGATGCTCGACGAGCTCCTCTGGCGCGTTGGTGAGCCCGTAGCGGCTTCGCCAGTTCGCATCGGGAACCCGGACGGCGTCCGATGCTTGGCTTGCGGTGGCTGGCCGCAGCGGCTCCAAAGCCTGCCGCAGAATTTGCTCGACCGAGTGAGGCTGGCTGGACAGCTCATTGAAGCGTAGAAACAGCGGCTCGGCGAGCCTGCCGCCGCGCAACGGGAAAACGGCGACAGTCTTCTCCTCAAAGCCACGTTCGAGGATCACGGCATCGAGATCCTCGATTGGCCTGGCCAGATCCGGCAGCCCGCGCAGCAGCCCCCCCACCTTTTCCAGACGCTTGTGCAGCGTCCTGGCACGCTCGTAATCGAGCGCTTCGCTCGCCACCTCGCGCTCCCGCTCGATGCGGTTCGTAAGCGCTTTGCCGCAGGTCGCCAGGGCCTCGACCAGGCCGAATACTTCGGCGTCATATTCCTGTTCGGTCGCGCCCGCAAAGCACGGGGCCAGACACATTTTCATTTCCGAATAAATGCACCCCGGAAAATTGGGATCGCGGCGAATCCGGATCTGGCATCGGCGCGTTTTGAATAGATCGAGGAAACCGTTCAAGAAGACCTCCGCGGCGCGGCGCGAAACAAAAGGCCCGAAGTAAAATCCCTCATCCGCGCGAATCCGGCGGGTGACGTAGCAGCGCGGGTAATCGTTCTTTAGGTTGACCTTGATGACAGCGGGCGGGCGCAGGCGCAGCAGATCTCGATAGCGGTCCGGAGCGTGCTTCTTGGCTTGGTGGTACAGCGTGAGCGTCTGTTCGAATTTCGAGCCCGTCAGGCGGTAGCGGATTGCTGCGGCGACCTGGCGAAGATTCAGCCGTTTGGAACCTGGCTCCGGCTGGCGCAGCAACCGCTCGCTAGCCCGTCGCAAATCCGAGGTCCGCAAAAGCTGAGGGCGCGAGCCCGCGGCGCGCATTTCCACCACCAAGACGCCTGGCCGCGACGGCACAGCGGCGAAGAACTCTTCTTCGCGGGCGGGATCGAAAGGTTCGACCGAGTCAAGCTCCAGCATGGAGTCAGACGCCTCGGCTCTCCCGATTTCAGAGCGACTTGAGCACCCACGAAGCGATCACCAGACGCTGAATCTCGCTGGTGCCCTCGTAGATTTCGGTGATGCGCGCATCGCGATAGGCTCGTTCGACCGGATACTCGCGGCTGTAGCCGTTGCCGCCGTGGATCTGAATCGCTTTGTGCGCGACCCGCGTCGCCATTTCGCTTGAAAACAGTTTTGCGATCGAGGCCTCCATCGAAAAGCGCGCCCCCGCATCCTGTTTCCAGGCCGCGCGTCGGGCCAGCAGTCTGGCAGCATCGATCTCTGTGGCCATGTCGGCGAGCATGAATTGAATCGCCTGAAACTCGGCGATGGGATGTCCGAAGGCTTGCCGCTGGCGCGCGTAGGCAAGCGCGGCTTCGAAGGCACCCTGGGCAATCCCGATGGCTTGGGCAGCAATGCCGATGCGCCCGCTATCCAGCGTTGCCAGCGCGATCTTGTAACCTTCGCCCTCGCTGCCCAGCCGGCCCTCGATGGGAACTTCACAGTCGGTAAAGATCAGTTCGGTACAAGCGGTCGCGTGGATGCCGAGCTTCTTCTCTTCTTTTCCGATGGCAAAGCCGGGCGTGCCCTTTTCGATTAGGAGCGCCGTGATTCCCTTTTCGCCTTTCTCCGGATGCGTGTTGACGAAGACAACCCCCGCATCGGCCACGCCACCGTTGGTGATCCAGGCCTTGGTGCCGTTGACGACGTAGACGTTGCCCTTGCGCACCGCCTTGGTCGTGAGAGCCGCGGCGTTCGAGCCCGCGTGCGGCTCGGTCAGCGCGTAACAGCCGATTTTTTCACCACGCGCGAACGGCACGAGGAACCTGCCTTTCTGCTCCTCGCTGCCGAAATGATCCAGAGCGCCGCAATACAGGGAGTTCTGGACGGAAAGAATCACACTGGTAGAGGCACACACCCGGGCGATCTCCTCCAGGGCAATGCAATAGCTGATGTGATCCATACCGGCGCCGCCATGACTTTCGCTCACGGCAATGCCTGTCAACCCCAGCGCACCGGCCTTGCGCACGGTTTCGTGAGGAAAGCGGCCGGTCTCGTCCAATTCCTTGGCCAGCGGCTTTACCTCCGCCTCCGCGAACTCCCGTACGCTGCGCTGCAAGAGCCTTTGTTCTTCGGTCAGTTCTAAATCCACCGGCACCCTCGGTTACGGCATCCCTGGATTCTACAGCGAAAACGGGGCTCCGTCGGCAAGCCGGCCACCCGTCGCCCAGCCACCACCCCTGCGCTATACTTCCGGTTGAGCTCGCAAAGCAGGACTCTATGCTGGCGCTCGGGCAGGTGGCCGAGTCGTGCGGACTCGAGCGATCTTTGCTCCAGCTGGTTAAAATGCGAACCTCGCAAGTCAACCGATGCGCCTACTGCCTCGATATGCATGCCAAAGACGCCCGCGCCCTGGGAGAGAGCGAACATCTCCTTTCGGGTGATGCCCGGAGCATACCGATCTCCCCTCGCGCCGCTCCAGGCGAGCGCTTGACAGCCGAAGGTGGTGGATATCCGGGGGTCTGATTTGCGGCATTCCTGGCAAATCCTTATAATCTGGCTGTGGGACGAGGCGTGCGGCGGGGCGCTCCAGGCGGCCGCCGAAATCCAATGACGGATCTGGCCTCCAAAATCAAGAAGAAGCTCCAGGACGAGATCGCCGCCCTCGAGCGCGAACTGCACGACGAGCTGCCCAAGGAGATCAAGGTGGCGCGTGCGCACGGCGACCTGTCTGAAAACGCTGAATACAAGTACGCCAAAGAGCGCCAGGGCTACGTCGCGGCCCGCCTCGGCCAACTCCACAAGCGCATGACCGACCTGTCGATGCTCAACCTGAACAACCTTCCGAAAGACCGCGCCGCGTATGGTTCGACAATCGTTGTGCTCGACGTTGCCAAGGACGCTCAAATCGAGTACAAGCTAGTCACGGTGGAAGAAGCCGATGCGACCAAAGGCCTGATTTCTACGACTTCACCGATCGGGCGTGCGTTACTCGGCAAGCGAGTCGGTGACGAAGTGAAAGTGACGACGCCGGCCGGTGTCAAAGAGTACGAAGTCGTAAAGTTGATCACGATCTATGAAGAGGACTAGCGAGAAGACACTCGCGGTATGTTAACGCGGACCATTGGCCGCTACCTCTCCTGGCCAGTGGACGGTCTGGCCGCTCTACTGGCTCCCACCGGTATCCCTCCCAACGTCATCACTTGGTGCGCGCTGGTCGCCAATCTGTGGGCCGGCATGTTCTTTGCCGCCGGACGCTTTCGTGCGGCGGGCGGAATGATGATGCTCGCGGGCCTTTGTGATTTGGTGGATGGTCCTGTGGCGCGCCGGCAGAACCGCGTGTCCCTGTTCGGCGGTTTCCTGGACTCTATTCTCGATCGCTACTCCGATCTCATCCTGTTCCTCGGCCTGCTGGTTTACTACGCGCAGGTGAACCGATTCCTCTATGCCGTGCTCGCGGGCGCATCGATGGCGGGCGCGGTGATGGTCAGCTATGCGAAAGCCCGTGCCGAATCACTCGTGCCGATCGCCGAGATCGGATTCTGGGAGCGCCCGGAGCGGCTGGTGCTGATGATTCTGGCGGCGCTGGCAAATCGTATGGAAATTGCGCTTTGGATCTTGGCAATCGGACCCAATATCACCGTCATTCACCGCATTGTGCACACCTGGCAGCGAACGGCGGGCAGCGGCGCGAATGCGCTTCCGGCCCGGCCGCAGATGCACCCCGAGGATGCGGCCAAGAATGGCGAGACGCACGTCCTGACGCACTCGGCCGGCCGCGGAATCTGAGCCAGCCTCCCGGGCATCCTATGGCTGTCCGAAAACATCCCTTGGAGTCGGGAACTCTGCGGAGGAAACCCCATCGGGAATGGAGGAAGATCAGACATGGCACTACGTGACGCACTGCTACCGGAATTTGACCACGAGATGGCCACCACAAGAAAAACCCTTGAGCGCGTGCCCGAAGACAAAGCCAGCTGGAAGCCCCACGACACGTCGATGACGATGGGGCGTCTGGCCGGCCACATCGCCGAGATGCCAGGCTTTCTTGGCCAGACCTTTCAGAGCGATTCGTTCGATTTTGCGCCTCCCGGAGCACCGCCGATGCAGCCGACGGTTATGACCTCGCGCAAGCAACTGCTGGACGTCTTCGACAAAAACGTCAGCTCGGCCCGGGCGGCCCTGGCCAAGGCCAGCGATGAAGAACTTTCTAAGACGTGGACGCTGCTGAACGGGGGAAAGACGTTCTTCGCCATGCCGCGCATTCAAGTACTGCGGAGCATGATTCTAAATCACGTGATTCATCACCGCGGCCAGTTATCGGTTTACCTGCGGATGAATCAAGTACCCATACCATCCATCTACGGCCCCTCGGGGGACGAAGGCCGGATGTAGAGTCCGGGCCATGCCGGTCGGTTTTGCCAGCACCGCTGGGCCCGTCGCCTTCTAATGATGGCCCGCCGAGGGGATCACGATTTCGACCTTTCGCTCCTCTCGCTTGGGCTTGCGGGCCATCGCTTTTTCGGCGATGCGCGCGCGCCGCTCCGCCTGCTGGGGAGCGCCAGCGAGAGCGCGGTCTTTGAACTCCGGCAGCACTTCCTCGGCAAAAAGTCGCAGCGACGAGCACTGCTGGTCGAGCGATAGCTTGCCGACCTGGCGCACGGCGATGACCTGATCGATGCCGGCCTGTTCGAACTCACGCAATCGTTCACGCAGCATCGCGGGCGTGCCGATTAAGGACTTGGCCGTGAATTCAGAGCCTTGGTCGTCGCGCGGATCGGTCTTGTAGCGGTTCCAGATGTCGGTCTTTCCCGGGCGGTGCTCGCCAAAAAAACTGTAATGTCCGAGGCCGTACACGAAGAAGCCATAGTTTTCTGCCGCCGCGGCCTCTACGCGCGACAGATCGCGGTCGCAGAGAAACGGTGCCGCGATGGCCACGCTAGGATTCACGGCGTAGCCAAGCGGCTCACACTCGTTTTCAATCGTGCGGTAGTAGTCGCGCACCCAGGGGCGAGCCTCCTCCGGGCTCGCGAAGGAAAATGTCAAAGCGCCCACTCCCAGCCGCGCGGCCTCGAGAATCGACTCGCGCCGCGAGCAGGCCATCCAAAGCGGAGGGTGTGGCTTCTGATACGGCTTCGGCATCACATTGCGCGGCGGCACATTCACGTATCGTCCCTCGTGTCCGTTGAACGGTTCCTCCACCATCATTCGCACGGCGACGCGAAACCCCTCGAGCTGCATCGCCTTTTTCTCGTCCTGGGGAACGTTGAAGCCTCCCAATTCGGTCGTCGTCGCGCCCGATCCCATGCCGAATTCGGCTCGCCCGTGGCTGATCAAATCCAGTGCGGCGATCCGCTCGGCGACGCGCGCCGGATGATTGATAGAAGGGGGTGTCTGGATGATCCCGTGCGCCAACCGGACCGTCTGGGTCCGCTGGCTGCAGGCCGCCAGAAAGATCTCAGGCGCCGAAGCGTGCGAGTACTCCTCCAGAAAGTGATGCTCCGTGGCCCAGACGTAGTCAAAGCCGCAGCGGTCCGATAGCTCCGCAATTTGGAGGGCTTCATCGAGCAGCGTGTGGTCCGATTCGCTGGTCCACGGCCGGGGGAGCTGCATCAGGTGGATTCCACCGAATTTCATAAGGGGTCCTGTGGACTGGTCATGGGAGCGTATTCTACGCGAATAGCCAGCTCGCGCAACCGGCGGAACCCTAGGGGAAAGACCATCGATGAATCCGGCCGGTGCGGCTGCCGGCCGGATTCGCTACTCCCAAAGCGAACGACGTACCTCCGGGCGAAGCTACGCCGCGTTCTCTAGCACCAGCATTCCCGTGGCGGTGTTGGAAATCGCCACGTAGTAGCTGCTGTGAACCTTGGTGACTTGCGGGTGCAGAACGCCACGCATGGCCAGCCACAAGATGAATTCGGCGCCCTGTGCACCCGCTTCGCGCACCAGCTCGTGAATCGAGTACCGCGTCAGGACTTCGGGCTCATTCACGATTTTCTCAAGACACATCAGGTCAAACTTCTTATTAATAAAGCCAGCGCGCTCGCCATCCAGCTGATGAGAGAGCCCGCCCGTGCCGAGCACCACCACCTTCAGATCCCTTGGGTAGGATTCCAGGGCCCGGCCGATCGCCTGGCCCAGCTTAAAGCAGCGCATCGGCGAAGGCAGCGGGTGCTGCACCGTGTTGATGCATATGGGAATCGTCTTGACTCCGCCATAGGAGTGGTTCGGCCAGAACAGAGACATCGGCACCGTAAATCCGTGGTCGACGAGCATCTCCTGGCACGAGGTGATGTCGAATTCCTCCGCCACCAACGATTCAATGATGTGCCAGGAGAGCTCGGGATCGCCCTGGAAGGCCGGTGTGGTGGGAATGCCCCAGCCTTCATCGGCGTTTTTGTATTCGAACGCCGCGCCGATTGCAAAGGTAGGCATCTTGTCCAAAAAGAAGTTCAGCCCGTGGTCGTTGTAAATCACCACGGCAACATCCGGTTTCGCCTTTTCCAACCAGGCCCGTGCCGGCGGATAAGCGGCAAAGAACGGCCTCCAGTACGGGTCATTGATCAGCTCTTTTTCCTTGGGCACCGCATTCCCGATGGCGGGAATGTGAGACGTCGTGAGACCTCCCAGCACGCGCGCCATAACTCACTCTCCTTGAGCTTTCAGCATCTTCTTGAAGGCTTCGACCGTCATGCCCGTTTGCTGGGCCCCCACATCCTGCACGTTGAGGCCGAAAATCCCTGCAAACTTGGCGAGATAATAGATGCACCCTCCTGCCTGAATTAGGGCCAGAACGTTGCGCTCGCGGATGGCTTTGCGCTGCTCTTCGTTGAGACCATACTTCCTACAGTAGGCCTCCTCATCCCGTAAGAACTCCTCCCTGTTTTTCGCTTCGTTGAACGAGTAGCACATCTTGTTCAGGGCATAGCCCTTCATGGCTGCCTTGCCGTCGAACATGTAAGTCCCCGGAATGGGCAGTTCGTGATGTGTGGCCAGACTCATCTGCTCCTCCCTTGCCCGAATGCCATTCCCTGGAAGCCCGCGCGCGGGCAGAATCCAGATCCAGGATGAACTTGAACCTATTTACGCTGACAGATAAGGTGGCTGCGGTGACTCGGCTCACCCTCCTCGCGTGACCCACGTCACACGATTCGAGGTCATAGAAAGGAGCGGACGGGGTCTTTGCCGTCCCAACCGATCGTGGCGGCGTAGAAGCGACCGAAGATAGGTTCAAACGCGGCGCCCAACTCGATCAACTCCACCATGCCAGGAAGGCCGTTGTTTCGATCCATGTAGGCGACGCGTCCTCCGCTTGGCACGCGCGCGAAAAACGCCAGTTCGTACCCGCGCTGACGGTAGGTTTCGAGGTCGCGATCGAAATCCGATGTGGCCACGCCCCAATGATGGAAGCCATAACCGCGCTTGTGGATCGTGTCGTGATAGACCGACGGCGCATCGTTGAGCGGCTGAATCAATTCAATGTTCATGTGCCCCGCAAAGCTCATGGCCAGGGCCGACTCGGCCGCAGAAGGCTTCCCGCGGTAGCTGGCCTCCTCGCCGCGGAAGCGGTCGATCAGAAACCACGGACCGACCCGGAGATCCCTCACCCAGCTATCGATCGCCTTCCGAATGTCCTCGACCACGTACGCCGTTTGAATAATGCCGTTACTGGGCTGACCGAAAATCACAAGGCTCATGAGTTCCCCTCGCAGAAGTTCGTCGAACGCGACGCGTATTCTACGCCCGATACTGTCGATTGCGCCGACAAAGCACGCAGCCTATACTCGCCCTCGATTTGAGAAGAGCAAACAGCACGACCTCCCGCCCGATTCTCGCCGGTAGTCTCATCGCGCTCGTGTCCATGCACGCTGCCGCCCAACATCCGGCCATGAGCCACGACGAACAGGTGATGCACGCCACGTTCCGGGACCTTCCGCCCCCACCGCTGTTGGAGGGCATCGGGGATGCGACGTTGAAAATTACGACCCGCTCGGAGGGAGCTCAGCAATATTTCAATCAGGGCCTTCGACTTCTGCACTGCTTTTGGGATTTCGAGGCCTACCGCGCATTCAAAGAGGCCGCGCGGCTCGATCCCAGCGCCGCCATGGCCTACTGGGGTGAATTCGAAGCGCTCAAGATGCGCGGTCCGATCGCGGAGGACACGCGCGGCGCGCTGGAAAAGGCCCAGGCGCTAATGGGCAAGGCTTCTGAGCACGAGCAGTTCTATATTCGCGCCGCCGGACACGAAGCGGATTGGGACAACTCCGGGGAACCGGCCGCCTATCAGCAGGAGATGGAACGGCTGATCGACCGCTATCCGGATGACCTCAATGCCAGAGCCTTCCTGGCACTTGCCGTCATGAAGGGATACGACACCGACGGCCATCCGCGCGAGGGCCAGCTGTACGCACAGATGATCCTCGAGAATCTCATCACCGCCCATCCCCAAAACGCCGCCGCGAATCATTACTGGATTCACGCCATGGAGGATAGCTCGCGCCCCGATGCCGCGCTTAGGAGCGCAGACATTCTGAAGAGTCTCGCGCCGAACTCTGGACACATGGTCCATATGCCCGGGCACATCTATTGGCGCGTGGGCAACTACGAGAGGGCCCGCCAGGCCTTTCTGGATTCCGTGGGTGTCGATCAAGCCTACATGGCCGCGCAAGCGATTAAGCCCGAAGAAGATTGGAACTACGCGCACAATCTGGCCTACCTCATCGCCGCCTGCGCCGAATCCGGCCGCTACCGGGAGGGTCTCGCGTGGGCCAGGAAACTTCGCGATATTCCGATGCCGGTTCAAATGACGTCCGGCTTCTTCGTCGTGTGGGCGGGAGCCAGCGTGGCGCGAGTCCATATTCAGTTTGGCGACTGGAAGGCGGTCCCGGAGGACCCGATTGGGTTCGGAACCGATCCGGTTTCGGCAAGTGAAGCCGCCAAAGGATACTCAAACGGCTTAAGCACCTATGCGAAAGGCATGGCTGCGGTGGAAGCCAACGATTTGGCGGAGGCCGCCAAACAAGCCCAGGCTCTCGATGCGCAGCTCTGGAGGCTTCAAACCGCCGAGCCAGCCAACAAGGACGGGGGCTCCGCGACTCCCCCGAACGAGAATTTCGCGCAGATTCTGAACCTTCTGGGAACGATGTCGCTCGATCTTCGAGGAAATTGGGAAGCGGCTCGCGGAAACATGACCGAGGCGATCAATCTGCTCGACCAGGCCGCCGAAAAAGAAAGGAAGCTGGGCTATTCTGAGCCTCCCCGCTATTTCCGCCCCGAACAGGAAAGTCTTGGCGACGCCTACTTGAAATCCAAACAGTGGGACAAGGCGCGAGATGCGTTCGGTGAGGCTTTGCGCCAGCGTCCGAACAGCGGCCATGTTCTCTACGGCATCGCCGAGTCCTACGCGTTGGCCGGAGACGTTCGAAACGCTACCCCGGCGTATCGACAGTTTCTACTCGCTTGGGCCCATGCCGACGCCGACCTGCCACAAGTGAAGCAGGCCCAAGCTTGGCTTCGCGCGCATCCCTAACCGGAAAAACACCCTCTTCGAGTTCGCGGACTTCGATTTGCTCGCGCACAAGTTGAATCTCTGTTGGGCCGTGTGCTAGCATCCCCGCTTTCGCGCTCTCAGGCCCATTCCCGCGGGCAAGGGCGCAGGGTTCAGCGCACGCAACCGCCGGGGGGCGGGTTGGTGATGCGGGTCCTAGGCGAAAGCACAAAATGGGCATCTTCGAGCCATAGGCTCGCCACGGCGACGGCTCCCCGCGTTTCGAATTTCCACATCTCGCACGAGGGAATCGATGAAAACCTACACAACCGATTGGATACGTAACGTGGGCATTGTCGGCCACGGCGATACGGGGAAGACCCAACTCGTGTCGTCGTTGCTTTTTACCGCGGGGATGACGCCTCGGCTGGGCCGGGTAGCCGAGGGCTCGACCGTCACCGACTGGGACGAGGAAGAAATCGCCCGAAAAATTACCATCAGCACAGGAGTCGCGTACGCCGAATGGCAGGTGGCTGGCCAGCTGGAAAAAACGAAGATTAATTTCCTGGACACGCCAGGTTATTCCACCTTTATCAATGACACGAAGGCCTCGCTGATCGGAGCCGATGGGGCGCTGATCGTGGTGGATGCCGCTGCGGGCGTGCAAGTCGTGACCGAAAAGGTCTGGGACTATGCCACCGAATACGAACAGCCCCGCGCTTTCGTCCTGAACTGGATGGACCGCGACCTGGCGAGCTTTGAGCGCGCGCTCAATTCGCTCGAACAGGTCTTTGGCCGTGGCGTAGTGCCGATTCAGCTGCCGATCGGCGCCGAGAGAAATTTTCGCGGCGTGATCGATCTAGTGGCGATGAAAGCTCTGCTGTACACGCCCGATGGCGACGGCCGAGCCAAGGTGGAGGAAATCCCCGCGGAGCTCGCCGACCCGGCCAAGGCCGCGCACGAAAAGCTGGTCGAGATCGTCGCCGAGGGCGAGGACGAGCTGATGCAGGAGTTCTTTGATAAGGGCACGCTGCCGATCGAAGATTTGAAGAGGGGCCTGCACGAGGAAGTTCGCGACAAAAAACTCTTCCCGGTCCTGCTGAGTTCCGCGCTCCGCAACATTGGCAGCGACGCCGTCCTGAACTTTCTTAGCGAGATCTTCCCTTCCCCGTCGTTTCGCGGAAAGGCGATTGGACACAAGTCTTCCGACCACAAAGGCGAAACCGTGGAGCGCCCGATCGCGGATTCCGAGCCGCTTTCCGTTTTTGCGTTCAAGACCGTCGCCGATCCCTTCGCCGGGCGCATCACCTATTTTAAAGTGATGTCCGGGGTGCTGAAAAACGATGCGACCCTGCAGAATTTCAACCGCAACTCGCCAGAGCGCTTTCAGCACATTCAGGTGATGCAGGGCAAGACGGCCACGGCGGTCGCCGATTTGCACGCCGGTGACATCGGCGCGATCACCAAGCTGAAAGACACGGTTACCGGCGATACCCTCGGTGACAAAAACGCTGTGATTTACTATCCGCTGGCGCGCATTCCGGAGCCATCGATCACTTTCGCCATCGAGCCCAAGACCCGTGCGGACGAAGACCGCATCGGCGTCGCCATCCATAAGATCCTCGAGGAAGATCCGGCGCTGCGCTTCGGGCGCGATCCCCAGACAAAGGAATTCCTGCTGAGCGGAGCTGGGCAGCAGCACATCGAAGTTGTCGTCGCCAAACTGCGCAAGCGGTATCACGTGGAAATGACTTTGAAGCCTCCCAAGGTGCCCTACCGCGAGACGATTCGCGGCAAAGCCGATGCGGAAGGCAAGCACAAGAAGCAGACCGGTGGCCACGGCCAGTTCGGACTCTGTCGCATCAAAATGGAGCCGCTGCCCCGCGGAAAAGGCATCGAGTTCATCGACGACATCTTCGGAGGCGCGATTCCGAAGAACTGGATTCCGTCGGTCGAAAAGGGAATTCGGGAATCGGCCGAGCGCGGCTACCTGGCTGGCTTCCCGGTCGTCGATTTTCGCGTGAGTCTGTATGACGGCAAATATCACGATGTGGATTCGTCCGATATCGCCTTCAAGATTGCCGGCTCGCTCGCGTTTCGCGAAGCGATGAAGCAGGCGCGGCCGGCGCTTCTCGAACCGATCATGCAGGTAGAAGTCTATGCACCGGACCAGTATTCGGGCGACCTGATGGGCCATCTCAGCGGGCGCCGCGGAAAAATCAGTGGCAGCGAAACGCGCGCAGGCAACGTGGTCGTAAAAGCCCTGGTGCCGCTCTCTGAGATGCTCAGCTACGCGAACGAACTGACGTCAATGACGCAGGGTCGCGGCAGCTATGCCATGGAATTCTCGCACTACGATTTCGTCCCGCAGGAGCTGGCCGACAAGGTGATCGCGGCACACAAGCCGCATCACGCCGAAGAAGAGGCGGCCACCGCCTAGGAGGTTCCGGCGGGCGTCTATTGCCCCGCGGCGGGCACAACCACTCGATCGTTCTGGCCTGGCGCCTGTGGCGGAGAGGCTTCGTGGGTTTGTGCATGGCCGGCAGGCTGCTGGGGAGCCTGTGCCACGGCTGGTGCAAAGGCCGGACAGCCGTAGCCGGCGCATGGCCCCTCTCCGCACCCCGCCACGCAGAGCATCACCGGCAACAGCAGGATCAACGTCGCCCTTTTCATGGACCGCCCCTTTCTGACACTCCTCCACAACGGTGGATCACTTACACGCATCTTGGCACAGAAGGCAGGGCCTTTTTGAGAATTTCCATGCGGGCACCGACCAAGCCACGAGAAGAGAGGGCGAATCCTGACGATGGCCCGGGCTTCGGAACACAAGCGCGGTAGGCGCTCGGTCGTCGCCAAGCCGGTGGTCGACGCCGCCAAATTGGTCCTTGCGGTCCCGCTGCAAGATGCGTCAAGCTCGTTGCCTCATGAAGAATGTGAAAAAATTGCCGCACCAGCTAGGCGATGCGACCCTGTTGATCCGCGCAGGTGAGGAGAAGTTCCACCTCGGAACGACGGTGGGCACAGAGATTGCTCGTACGGCCAACTTCACCTTTGCCAGTGCCGAGGAAATGAAGCTTTGGGCTGAGGGCAAAAGCGGCGCCTACATCTACACGCGCTACGGCAACCCGACTCTGAGGATCGCGGAGAGGAAAATCGCGGCGCTCGAAAGAGCCGAGGACGCCGTCGTGGCGGCTTCTGGGTCGGCCGCAATTTCCTCGGCCCTCCTCGCACTGCTGCGGGCCGGGGACGAAGTGATCGCTACGCGTCAGCTCTACGGCGGAAGTTACAAGTTGCTGCGCGACATTTTTCCTCAGCTTGCCATCACGGTTCGGCACGTCGATGCCGATCTCGCTGGCATCGAAAAGCTGGTGGGCCCGCGGACGAAGGTTCTCTACGTCGAAACGCCGACCAACCCCACGCTGCGCCTGGTAGACCTTCGAAGGGCCGCTCGCTTCGCCCAGGAGTGGGGACTCGTTGCCATCGTCGACAACACCTTCGCCAGCCCCGTGCTGCAGAAACCGCTCACGATGGGCTTTCACATCGTCGTGCACAGCGCTTCGAAATATCTTTCCGGGCATTCCGACGTGATCGCAGGCGCGGCCGCGGGCAGCGCCACGCTCATCCGGCAAGTGCGTGCCAATATAATTCAAATGGGCGGCTCGATGGATCCCGAAGCAGCCTACCTTTTGATTCGGGGAATGAAGACACTGGCCGTGAGGATGGAGCGCCAGTCGAAGACAGCGATGGCCGTTGCGAAATACTTGGCCAAGCATCCCAAGGTCGCGCGGGTTCATTACCCGGGCTTGCCTGCCCATCCCGACCACCCGCTGGCCAGGCGACAAATGCGCAATTACGGGGCGATGATGGCATTCGATCTGAAGGGCGGCTTGAACGCTGCACGTCGGTTTTGCGACCGGGTGCGAGTGTTTCTGTTGGCTGCGAGCCTGGGCGGAGTCGAATCACTGGTTGTCCTGCCCATCTATACGTCGCACTACAAAATGTCGATCGAAGAGCTGCGCGCCGCCAGTGTCGAGCCGGGAACGGTGCGGGTCTCGATCGGCCTGGAAGATCCAGAAGACCTCATCGAGGACTTGCGCCAGGCGCTTGCGTAAAAGCGAGCGGCCGCGACGTCTGAACTGCTAGCAATTTCCACCCAAGCAGTGGTATAAGCCATGTCCACGCCTTTTGCCGGAGGCGAAGATCGGGGGAAGATCCACTAGTACTTTTTGTCCTGTTTCAGACACTGGTCAACCGGGCAGTTCCATTGACCCGGCCTTCATACGACCCGTAGAATTTCCGCTTAGCTCGGACCGCAGCCGGGCGAAGGTGGAGACACCGAATCTCAGGGAACGCGCGGCCGACACATCAGCCCCGCTCCCGGGGCCAGGTGCGATGAGGCACAGCGCAACAATTTCGGCTCTTCTGGTAGCCGCTTCGATATGTTTTGTGGGGTGTGACGAGACCGCAACCAAGCAGGTGCGGGTCCAGCCTCCTGCTCCAACCCCTGCGCCAACCGCCAACTACGCGCGTGGGCCGCTTCCTTTTCCCGACCGGCCTGTCGATACGGCCTTCGAAGCCTACTATCCGCGCCCGGCCATCGACCTTCTGGTGGATCAAGTCCAGGCCAGCTTTGATGCGGGCGAGCAGGCCTTGGCAGCCAAGAAGATCGACGCCGCGCGGGCCGATTTCGATCATGCGGTCGATCTGATCTTGATGAGCGGCTTTCAGAAAGACTCCGATCCTCGCCTGGCCAAGCTGTTTGAGGAAATTGGCGATGCTGTTCCCCCAGCTGCCCTGAGCGCCTCGGAGAATTCGCCGAGCGAGACGGACGAGGAATCCGAGACGCCGGCGCAGCCGGCACCGATCGACGAACTCGCTGATTTGACCTTGCCGGCGGGTGATCCGCGCTTGGCGCTCAAGGCCGAGCAGGAACTGATCAGCGTGCCTCACGATCTGCCGCTGACCGTGAACGCGTCGGTGCTGCAATATCTGAGCTTTTTCACCACCACGCGCGGCCGCGCCATTGTCAGCCGCGGTCTTGATCGCCAAGGACGCTACCGTGAAATGATCCGGCGCGTACTAAAGGAAGAGGGCGTGCCGCAAGACTTGATTTATCTGGCGCAGGCGGAAAGCGCTTTCCAGCCCGACGCGGTGTCCCGCGCCGGGGCTCGCGGGATCTGGCAATTCATGCCGTTTCGAGGCGAAGAGTACGACCTGGAGCGAAGCTACTACGTCGATGACCGCAGCGATCCGGAAAAGGCCACCCGTGCCGCGGCGCGACACTTGCGCGACCTCTACGCGATGTTCGGGGATTGGTATCTCGTGATGGCCGCATACAATGCGGGCCCGATCACGGTGGAGAAGGCGATCGAGCGGACCGGCTACGCGGATTTCTGGGAACTGCAGAAACGCCGCGTCTTGCCGAAACAGACGCAAAACTACGTACCCATCATTCTCGCGCTCGCCCTGGTTGCCAAGGCGCCTTTGCTCTATGGAGTTCAGGTGGACGCCCAAAAACCGCCTCCCGTCGACGCCATCCGTTTGGACCACCCGATCAATCTGCGTTTAGTGGCCGACGCGACCAGCGCTGATCTGGACGACCTGCACGAGCTCAATCCAGAATTGCTGCGCAACGTCACGCCGAGCCTGCCTGGATTTCAATTGAAACTACCCGCGGGCACTGCCAAGCTCTTCGAGGAAAACATTCAGCAGGTTCCCATAGACAAGTGGACAAGTTGGCGGCTGCACTCGGCCGAGGCAGGCGAGACGTTGGCCGATATCGCGCGGCATTATCGTGTCACCGTGCCGTCGATCGAAGCGGCGAATCATCTGGAGGCGCACGCCACTGTGCCGCAGGGCTTCCTTCTCAACGTGCCGACTCCGCCGCCGCCCGCCGTACACCTGGTGCGCTACCGCGTGCAGCGCGGGGACACACTGGCGGGCATCGCCGATCGGTTCGACGTGACCGTGGCGCAGTTGAAGCGCTGGAACGGAATCTCCGGTAACCGGGCGCCACGGGGGGTTCGTCTGCGGATCTACCCAGGCAGTGGCGAGTCGGCCGAGGCGGCGCCGCACAAAGCAAAATCGGTCCGGAATTCCGCTGAAACGAATGGTTCGCACAGCAACGTCTCTTAAGACAACAGCGTTTCCCAAGCCCGCCGCGATATAACTCATTTACTTTCTGGCCGATAGGCTCAACTCAGGGACGGTCCCGGGCCCAGGATCGACGTTTTCTGGGTGCGATTAATTTTTCGACCGTTGCGCCTTGACATGCTCCAAGACTCCGTTTATAAGCGGGCGATCCGGTAAGCTACGGCCAGACTCAGCGGAGGATCGAATGTTCTATTCCAAAATGAACGGCGAGGACGACGATGAACTGCCCCAGTTCGAGGACGAGGAAGAAGAAGGGCAGGAGGACGAGCAGCCGCAAGACGTGGTAGAAGTCGAAGAGATCGTCGTCGAGGAAGAACCGGAAGAGGAATCTCTCAGGGAGCCCGCGGCACCCGCTCCCGCCAAGCGGGCGCCGGCTCGCAAGGCCAAGAAGGCCGCAAAGGCACGCCCAAAGCCCAAAAAGGCCAAGAGCAAGCCAAAAAAGAAAGCGAAAAAAAGCAGGAAGACCAGAAAGAAGAGGGGCGGCAAGCGCAAGAGGCGCTGACCAGGTGCGCTCACGCGTTGCGGTCTTCCCCGGTGTCCGGGACCGTTGAACGATCCGACCGAATCTATTCTTTCGCCCGGCCGCAGCCAAAGGCCGGGTCGTTGGATCAGCGGCGCGAGATAAGTCGCTTGTTGGTAAATTCCCGGACAGTTTTTGCGCGTAGGTGCAAACCAGAGTTTACCGAGCCAAAGCGTGCCCCTCAGAACCCCGGATTGACGCTTGAATGCGATTTTGCTATGTTCACCCTTACCGATCCCGCGGAGTCAATCTGTGAAACATCGTACGGTTCGCAGCAGTGGTGCTGTGTCGAAGGCTCACAAGTCCTTTAGCAAGAGTGGATTAGGATCAGAAGGGAGGGCCAAACAGGCGCCTCCCGACCCTGACGCGCCCGCCAAACAGCAGCAGCTAAAGCTATACGAAGAGGCCCTCGGCCTTTTCCACCAGCAGAAGTTCAACCGCGCTCAGCAGGCCCTGGAACGGGTCCTGGAAGGACCCAGTAAGGAGCTGGCGGACCGCGCGAGCGTGCACCTGCGCATCTGCGTGCAAAAAATCTCGCGGCTTCCCGCTCCGGCCGTGAAAACGGCCGAAGATCACTACACCCAGGGCGTGGCGTTGATGAATTTGGGGCGCTGGGACGAAGCGCGTGAGCATCTGGACCGGGCGCGCAAGGCTGCGCCCAAGGCCGATCATGTCGTGTATGCCATGGCGGCACTGGATTGCCTAACCGGCGAAGCAGACTCGGCCATGGAGAATCTGAAGATCGCCATTCAATTGCGGCCTGAGAACCGCTACCACGCTCGCAACGACGAGGATTTTGCTTTCCTGCAAGAGGATCCACGCTTCACGGAATTGCTCTATCCGGAGCGCGATAGCTCGGTCGGCTGATTTCTACCCTCCCATGAAGACCCTCCTCGAACGGCAGCAGTCGCGATCCGTCCGCGTCGTTGCGCTCGGCGGTGGCACGGGCCTTTCAACCATGTTGCGAGGGCTGAAGGCGCACTTGGCCGAGCGCGGCAAGCGCGGCGCAGAGCTGGCGATTTCCGATCTCACCGCGGTCGTGACGGTCACCGATGACGGAGGCAGCTCCGGACGCCTGCGACGCGAATATAAAGTTCTCCCCCCGGGGGACATTCGCAATTGCCTGGTGGCGTTGTCGAAGGACGAGCATCTGCTCGGGGAGTTGTTTCAATATCGCTTCCCCGCCGGCCGCGGGCTGGGCGGGCACAGCTTCGGGAATCTTTTTCTCACCGCGCTCACCAACAGCACGGGAGATTTCCCCAAGGCGGTGCAGGTATCGGCGAAAGTCCTTGCGATTCGAGGTCGAATTTTTCCGTCGACGGCAGAAAACGTCACGCTCGAGGCCACGCTCGAGGACGGTACGGTCGTGGCGGGCGAGACGAATATTTCGCGCTCGCGCAAAAGAATCAAGCAGGTGCGGCTGGTGCCACGGCGCGTCCGGCCCTTGCCCGAAGTGCTCACCGCGTTGCGCCATGCCGACCTGATCCTGGTCGGTCCTGGTTCGCTGTACACCAGCATCCTGCCAAACCTTCTCGTCGAGGAGGTAGCCGAGGTGATCGCCCACGCGAAGGCCATGTGTGTCTACGTGGCGAACCTGATGACCCAGCCCGGTGAGACCGAACACTATTCGGTGGCCGATCATGTCCGCGCCATTTACGAACACACGCGCCGGAATCTGTTCGATTTCGCGGTCATTAATCGGAGTGCGGTATCGGCGCAGTTGCTGCGCCGCTATCGCGCACAGGGAGCCGAACCGGTCGATCCGTCGCTTGAGGACCTGGCGCAGATGGGTTTGCGCTACGTCACCGGAGATTTTCTGCGGCAGGACGGTGTCGTACGGCACGACGAGACGCGGTTGTCCAGGGTCCTGCTCGCCGAATTCGCCAAGCGTCGCCTCCAGCGCTAATCGCCCGACGATGGATGCGGCGCCACGTATCCTGCTCGTGCCGTTACCACAGCCTTTTTCATCTTGCCTTTCTTGTTTGCCAACTGCAGAGGATTTCCTTGATCGTCGACGACCTCCACGGTCAGACGGTGATACCTCCCGTCAGGTGGCGTCGAGGGGAAAAAGCCCAGCGTATACTGGCTGCGAAGGTACTGCGCGACAGTATTGAAAATGTCGGGCATTTCGCCTTCGAAACGCGGAAAGAAGGCATACCCCCCAGTCAACCTTGAGAAGGTCTCAAGCTGGTTCTTCGCCTGAAGGTAGTTTACGCCGCCTCCCTTGGGCGAATAAAGATCGATCTCTTCGGCCATGCCGACCGAGAAGATGGTGACGTCGGTTTCTTTCAGCCGGTTTAGCGTTTGATCGAGAGTGTGTTTGCTGAAGGTATCGTAACCTGTTGCAAGAATCAGAATGGATTTCTTCCCCTTGATATCGCGGAGCTGGGTAAGCGTCTCGAGCACGGCGTCGAACAAAACGGCCTCATGGAAGGTAGGAAAGCCGAGCGTGCGGAGGGCCTGATCGATGGCTCGCTTGTCCTGCGTAAAATCTTCCCGGACGGTTGGATGTAGATCGAAGGTCTTGAGCGCGACCCAATCCTGCGGCTTCAAGTCGTTGAGAAAGCCATCGGCCCAAAACGCGCCCTTCGCGCCGAAATAGCCGTAGTACAGGCCGCTATATTCAAGCAGGATCACCACCGTGATGGGAGCGTCGCTCGGCGAAAAATTCGCGACCTGCTGCGGCTGGCCTTCATCGAGAATGCGGAAATTCTCCCGTTTCAAACCGGTGACCAGGTTGCCGTCCTGATCGGTGACGACCGCGTCCACATTCACCAAATTCGATTGCACGGAAATGGACACTTGGGGAGGCGGAGGTTGCGGTGGCGGTGGCTGCGCGGGCACTCCGGAGGGCGGTTTGGTCGGTTCTGGTTGGTTCTGGGCGGGTGCTTGCGGGCCTTCCTGTTGGGCGAGTGCGTTTCCAGCCGTGCCCGAAACAGCGACCAAGGCCAAGATGAGGGCCGTCATCAAAAGCGTGCGAAGCCAGTATTTGGGCTGCATATCTCCCCCCGCTCGTGTTGGATGCCGGGCGGCCGGCTCTGGATGGTTCATTGCAATCCAGAAAACGCCTGCCAGAGCGCGTCCCGGAAGCCGCATAGGCACATGATAGTATCGATTGTATTCGTTTGGTGGCTGGCTTTCACGTCTGAAAGGGGTGCTGAGCAATGGTGCGCCGGATCCTGCTGGAAATCGCTCCGTTCGTGCTTGCCGTGGCGCCATCCTTGCGCGCCCAGAACGCTGCCAGATCCACCCCGACCCAGACCCCATCGCCACCCTCCGCAGACATTTCCCAGATTACCAGCGATGCGATCGGTTGGCTCCAGGGCCTAATCCGCATCGACACCTCCAATCCTCCCGGTCATGAAACCGCAGCCGCCAAATACCTGGCCGGAATCCTCGAGCGCGAGGGAATCCACTCAGAGATTTACGAAAGCACTCCCGGACGTGGATTTCTAGTGGCGCGCCTGTCCGCCAACGCGATGCCGGACCCTTCGCGCGCACTGCTGCTCATGGGTCACCTCGACGTGGTCGGCGTGGACAAGACCAAGTGGAAAGTGGATCCGTTCAGCGGGGTGTTCGAGGACGGTTATCTCTATGGCCGCGGCGCGATTGACGACAAAGCGATGACGGTCGCAAACGTCGCGGTCCTGGTGGCCTTGAAGCGCTCCGGCGCGCCGCTCAGTCGCGATGTCATCCTGCTCGCGGAAGGAGACGAGGAAGCGGGCGGAGCACAAGGCATGCAGTTTGCGGTCGAACAGCATTGGGACAAGATCGCCGCCGGATTTGCGATCAACGAGGGCGGGTGGGTGGCCGTCAAAGACGGAAAGGCTGTGTATATCGGCGTGCAAGCGAGCGAAAAGGTGACGGTCAATGTGGACGTGATCGCGAAGGGCACATCCGGCCACGGCTCGTTGCCGCGCAGCGACAACGCTGTGGTCCATCTCGCGGCCGCGATTGCAAAGATCGGGATCTACGAAACGCCCGTCCAATTCAACGCCGTGACGCGCGCCTATTTTGAAGGGTTGGCGCCGACCGAAGACGAAGAAACCGCCAAGTGGATCCGTGCACTCGACACGCCCGACCGCGGCGAACACGCGGCGCGGTGGATTTCAGCCGCCAGTCCCACGTGGAACTCGATGCTTCGCGACACCATCGCACCGACGATGCTGGAGGCTGGAATCCGGCCGAACGTCGTGCCCTCGGAGGCGCGAGGTGTGCTGAACATTCGCTTGCTACCCGGCAATATGATCGATCCGCTTGTCGCCAAGCTGCAGCAGGAAGTCAACGATCCCCAGATTCGATTCGAAGTCGAACAGGGCGGGGGCGAGTCTGCACCTTCCTCTTCTCTGACGTCGGATCTGTACAAGACGATCACGCGCGTGGCAGGCCAGGAATTTCCTGGTGCGCCGGTTCTGCCGTACATGTCCACAGGAGCGACGGATTCGACGTTTCTGCGCCTGCGAAGCGTGCAGGCCTACGGACTATTGCCATTTCCGTTGACGGAGGACGATCTGCTCCGTATGCACGCGGACAACGAACGTATTCCCGTGGATTCGTTTCGCAAGGGTGTCGATTTTCTCTACGCCATCGTGGCCAATTTTGCGTTGTCCAAGTAACCGGGAAGCACGTGTCCGCGCGGTGGTCCTAATTGATCCAGGTGTCGGGCCGGGAGGGCGGCTTATCGCGGTGTTCGCGGACATAGACCTCAAACTTCTTGCGCAGCCTGCGACGCTTCCAGTCGGAAAAAAAATTCCGCGAGTTGTAAAGGAACGATCCCCTTCGCAGGTAGAGGTATCCGACCAGCATTCCGCCTAAGTGGCAAACGTGGCTCACGCCATCGCCACCCGCCGTCAGCGTGAAGTAGAACTCGATCGCACCCATGATAATGACGTACACGCGCATGGGCAGCGACACAGGAAACGGGATCAACCACACTTGTTGATGGGGGAACAGAATGGCCATGGCCAGAAGAATGCCAAAGATCGCGCCGGATGCACCGATTGTGGGGCCTACGTTGAACGTGCCAATGCCGAAGCTGACCAGCAGGGCTTTCACGACTACGTTGATGGCGCCCGCGCCAATGCCGCACAGAAAGAAGTAGAAATAAAATCTCCGCGATCCCCAGGTTAGCTCCAGATCTCTCCCGAACATCCAAAGAACCAGCAGATTGATAAGCAAGTGCCAGAGGCCGGCATGGAGAAAAATGTACGTCCCGAGCTGCCAGACATAACCGTGAATGACGGCATAAGGGAACAGCCCTAGATAGCCGCGGAAAAGAGCCTCCGCGGAAGGGCTGAAAACGCCCAGAAGCGTCTGAACCGTGAACACGGCCGCACAGGCGATCAGTAGCGTTTTAATCGCGGGAGGAACGAGACCGCGCCACTGGAACCGGTAGCCGTAGCCGCGGGAAAAGGAACCCACGGCGTTAGTCTAAGGCCTTGCCGCGACAGAGTCAAAAGTGAGGCGGGG
>Ga0187783_10000219_pt1 | contig 43684 bp, 71 predicted proteins | sample 1015_SJ02_MP02_2_FD_132471 | JGI IMG/M metagenome (GOLD analysis project Ga0187783, IMG submission 132471) | Tropical peat soil microbial communities from peatlands in Department of Meta, Colombia - 1015_SJ02_MP02_20_MG | ecosystem: Environmental > Terrestrial > Soil > Wetlands > Peat | place... | reverse complement strand
TCGAGAATCACTTTCCGGCGCGTGCGATACCGTTTCGCATTTTCCAGTGCGCGCTTATACGCGTCCGACGCCCGGAATTTGCAAACCGGACATTGTCCGCAGAAGCACTCCGGCTGTCTTGGCATAATCTTATCCTCCGCGAAGCACGCGCGCGAATCGCCAGCTGCGAGGCCGAAAGGAGTGCGCCAAACAGCCTGTTGACCGGAGCCCGCGCGCGCTACTCAGTCTAACATTATTGTGGTATCATGTTTTGCTGAAAGGGGTGCGACCTTCCAGTAAGCGGCGCGTGCCGAAAAAGATCCGCCAATGAAAATCATCTGTTGTACTACCTGCAAGGGAAGGCTCGAACACTTACGGGAAACGCTTCCCAGGAACATGGCCGACAATCCACGCGCCCATTTTCTGGTGTTGGATTACAACTCGAAAGACGGATGTGCGGATTGGGTGTCTCAGTGGATCGCCGAATCGAATCTTCGCTTCGCGAACCATGGGCATTCCGACGGATTCGCCCATCGCACAATCGTCTATCGGTTTACTGAGCCTGGCCCATTCCGTATGGCGCACGCCAAAAATCTGGCCCATCGATGCGCGATCGCCGAGGGCGCCGATATCGTCGTGAATCTGGACGCCGACAACTTTACCGGGCCTGGCTTCGCGAACTTTCTGGCCGATAATTTTACGGCCGACTCGTTTTTTTACGTGAACATGGTCAAGGAAGGCCCGGACCGGATGCCCCGCGGGGTCAACGGCAGAATCGCGGTGACCAGGACCCAATTCCTGCTTTCCGGTGGATATGACGAACAGTACGACACCTGGAGTCCAGACGATAAGGATTTCAACGCCAGGCTTCGCCGCTTGGGCTTCCCTGCGCGCATCAAGAGGCGTAAAAAAATCAATGACCGCCGCGGCGCTTAAAGCCCCATTCCCGTGGTTCGGCGGCAAATCGCGCGTGGCGCATATCGTCTGGGACCGCTTTGGTGGCGTCGCCAATTACGTCGAACCCTTCGCCGGCTCGCTCGCCGTGCTGCTGGGGCGCCCCGATGTCGCCGGCGCGGAAACGGTAAACGACCTCGATTGTACTTCTCCCGACAATCGCGTCTTAATGGCGGATCTGACATGGCGTCGCGCCGGAGATCTCAGGCCCGACGATCCGATAATTGCATTCGATGAACATAACGGCGAAGCCAGTCAGGGACTGCGCGCGCCTAAGAGATACCGTCATTGGCGCTATGGAAAAGTGTTGGCGATTGAATTTCGAAAACGCCCAAGCTACCGCTTGCGATTTAGCGATGGAACGGAAGTAGTGGCGTCTGAAAACCACTTATGGCTCGGCGGATCCCATTGCAGTGGCGGCCGTGGCTGGAGATGGCAGACAACCAAGGGGCTGGTTTGCAACCGCCGCGGCCAACGAAGTTGGCTGCTAAAGCTGTGCCAGGTCCATCAACAGGAGCAGTCTTACGAGGGCGGTTGGATCGGAGGGTTCTTTGACGGAGAGGGAAATCTCGCCGGCGCCCCCGGTTGGCGTTGCGTTGCGGCCCAAAATCCAGGGGTAGTATTTGATCGAGCGAATGAATTGTTGAGGCAACGCGGTTTCTGCGTGTCTAACCCGGAGACGCATCGGAAAACGCAAAGGATTGAGATAAATGGCGGCACGAGGAAGGCGCTGCGATTCTTAATGACATTTCGGCCGCTACGGCTGCTGACGAACTTTGAGAAGTTTCTCCCATCAGCATCGCTGTATGGACGTGACCATCAAGCCGTTGCCCTCGTGGAGAAGGAATATTTAGGGGAAACCGAAGTGGTGGCCGTAGAAACAAACGCAAGGACTTATGTTGTCGAGGGGCTGGCATCGCACAATTGCTACCTTGCCAACTTTTGGCGCGCGCTGGCGGCGGATCCCGAGGCCGTGGCGTCCTGGGCCGATTGGCCCGTCAACGAGGCTGACTTGCACGCACGGCACTTATGGCTTGTCAACCAGGCCAACTTTTGCGAGCAGATGAAGACCGACCCAGATTTCCACGATGCGAAGATAGCTGGCTGGTGGGTGTGGGGTATCTGCCAGTGGATCGGTTCGGGATGGTGCTCGCATCCCGAATGGACGGGGCGGACGAACGCCGGAAGCAAAGCGCGCGGCATATTCGCAGATCGAACCGAGCGCCGGCTGCCCATGCTTGGCAGTGGCGGGAATGGCGTGCATCGTACGATGCCAAACCTTGGGGACTCCGGCCGCGGCATCAACCGCGGCGCCCCTCTCTACGAATACATGGACGCGCTGGCAGCCAGGCTCCGCCGTGTGCGGGTGTGCTGCGGCGATTGGAAGCGCGTGCTCGGGCCGTCGCCAACGTACAAGCACGGGCTTACCGGCATCTTCCTCGACCCACCGTACGCGAGCGAACGGGATGCCGATATCTATAATCACGACAGCTTCGATGTCGCGCACGACGTGGCGAAATGGGCTATCGCGAACGGCGATAACTCACTCTTGCGTATTGCGTTGTGCGGCTATGAGGGTGAGCACGCGATGCCGGAATCGTGGGAGTGTGTCCCATGGAAAGCGCCCGGCGGGTACGGTTCGCAATCCGATGCCGGCCGCGGCCGCGAGAATGCCAGCAAAGAGCGAATCTGGTTTAGCCCATATTGCTTGCGCCAGGAATCGCTGTTCGCTTGACAATTAAATCGGGCGGATGGACCCATGGCTTCCGAGCAATGCGCTTTCGGGCGCAATATAATTCCTTTCCCGCCGGATGACCGTGAAACCGTCGAATAATTCGCTTGACTGCGCTATTGGAGCTGTGCGAATATTTCGCTCAGGTGGGAGCACTGAAATCAGAGCGGTGCCACAACGGGCACCTAATGAGCGGCGACAACCTCGTGATCCGCAAGGATGGGCAGCGCGAGTGCCGGCAGTGCAGGCGCGACCGGGCTCGTGACGCAGCCCGGCGCAAGGGGATCCAGAAGCGCAGTCCGGCCGACGCGGATTTCGAATCGCCCGCGCCTGCCGAGGGCTATCGGCCGAGCCGGAAAGCGGCGAGGAAATTGAAGGTATGAGCCAAAGGCGCGCGAAATCCCTCGGGAGTTCTGCAATGCGATCCTGCACAACGACCGCAAGCGATTCAAGGAATACCCGGATGCTGCGGCTAATGGGGCTTCAGAAGACTGGAAAGCTATCGAGGGGCAATCTCACCGAATCGCGAACTATGGGAATATCGGCTCGGGCGTCGTGTACCGGAACTTTTCATCCGAACCGATCGAGATAAGCCCGATGCCAACCAGAATTTTCGGCATCGGCATGCACAAAACCGGGACCACGAGTCTAGATGCCGCATTTTGCATCCTGGGGTTTAAGTCGGCGCATTGGCCTTCCGCTAATTGGGCAAAGACCGTTTGGCGAGAGATGACCCGCGAAGGAAAATCCGTAACTCTCGAAAAGCACTACGCGGCTTTTCAGGCACCTATCGCCGCCACAATGCCGAAGTGCTGGAATACTTCAAGGACCGCAGAGGCGATTTACTGGTGATGGATTCAGCCGTGGGCGCGGGCTGGCTGGAACTCTGCGGATTTTTGCGGCTGCGCATTCCATCGGTCGAGTACCCAGTGCGGAACACGACCGATTCGGCGCTCTTGCGCGAATGTAGGGAGCACGTTTTAGATTTTCAGATTTGAAGGGAGGTGAGAAACCGAAATGATAGAGCTTTCCTCTTGGGAACAATTCATCGTCACGGCCGCGATTTCCCTGTTGACGCTGCTTCAAAGCAAGGTAAAAAACTCCGTGGAGTTGGCTGCGATTCAAGCCGTGATCAGTTTTTTGACGCGTTTATTAACCGGCACGGTCCCCACAGCTTGACGGAGTATATATGCTGAGAGTATCATGCAGTTAATTCCTCTGGGTAAGGTACGACAGGGCGCAAAGAGTTCTCTGATTCTCTTTAGCGCCCTTTGCTTTTCACCCCTGCTTGTCGGGCAGACATTCTCAATCGGCGGCCCTGCCACTGCCAAACAGAAGACCTCCCCGACTTTCACTATTTCGATGTCTGGCTCATCTGGGAAGAATGTCGCTACCATTCAATGGACTGTCCAACTGCCCGCGGGAGTCTACCTCGCCCAGAGTTCGGCGGCGTGCAATCCATCGACCGGGATTTGCATGGCGGGACTTTCCAACAAGGCCTTGACCGATGGGACGATTGCAACGGTCCGTCTCACGTTCTCGAAAAGTACTTCTATCGGCAAAAACTGGATTTCACTGGGAAATATGTTCGCTGCCGATGTCAACGGCTACGATTGCGATGTACCGCTCACCGGGCCGGGAATGAATGTCAAGGTATCGAAGTGAAACCGTTGTGCATTGATCTGTTTTGCGGGCTCGGAGGGTGGGCCGAAGGGTTTCTGTTGGAAGGCTGGCGGGTAATCGGTTTCGATATCGAACGGCATCGCTACCATGTGCCGGAACATGTGCCGGAAGATGGCGATGGGCATAAACACATGAAGCCCCTAGAAGGACGTGGGTGGACCGCGGGAATCGCCAAATGCATGGGTATGGAAGGCCCGGAACGCAACCCGCCAACGCAACTCTTGGAGTACCCAGGCGAATTGGTATTGCAAGATGTACTGACCATCGACGGACGCCAATTCCGCAATGCCGATTGCATCGTGGCAAGCCCTCCGTGCCAATTCTTTTCATATTGTGCTATGCCGTGGAGCCGGGCTAAAGAGCTGGCCGCCGCGGTTCGCGGTGATCCTGCCAGGCTGGAAAAAGAACTCGCATTGTTCAAAGCGTGTTTTCGAATTCAACGGCAAGCGTCGGAAAGCCGCGGCCGAAATATCCCTTTGGTAGTCGAAAATGTCAAAGGGGCTCAACCTTGGGTAGGACGTGCACGGGCCGCGTTCGGATCGTACTTCCTTTGGGGTGATATCGATTCCGTGAACAGTCGCATAGTCGCGGGCCCCATACGGTTCGGAGGATTTTGTCTAGCCCGCACGCGCGGAACCGGTGGCAAGCGAAACCCCGATGGCACCAGCCACCCCCAGGGTTCGTGGTTCGGTCAAGCGGATTCCAAGAATCGCGGGTGGAAACAACACGCGTCAGGCCCCGAATGGTTCGACACCGGCATTTCGAAGACTAGCTCGCGCACAAATGCCCGCAAGGCTGCCAGCGCAATAATAGCCAAAATCCCCCTGGAACTGTCTCGTTATATCGCTCAGGCTTACAAGCCCCACCCTCCGAATCACTGCGATTGAAGTAGTACACTGTACCCATGAAACTGTTTTTCCAGCGTCATCTCGGAGCAATTCTCGCGGGGGCCTTCACCATCTGGGGCGGCTTGCTCTTGTTCCACACGTCGTCAATTGTAGCCCCCCCTCCGGTATTCGCCCAATTCGGACCGCCGGCCTTCACTTTTTCGGCCACTGGAGGGGTAGGCAACGATCCGGCGTTCACGGCGACCGGGGCCGGACCCGATCATCCCGTGTTTCCTACTCAGACATCTGGCGTCACGATTTCCAGTTGGGAAGTCTGGTACTACACGAATGGCGCACCCACTTCGGTATCGATTCAGCTCGAAGGCGCGGCCGATTCCAACGGATCTCCCACTGGCAGCTACACCGCATTGACCGCGGCCACCACCCCGGCCAGCAGCTCGAACCCGGCAACTAACACTACATCGTTTGTCATCCGGGTTTGCTGCGACTACTACCCCCATGTGCGGCTGCACGTGACGACGCTTTCGGGTGGGACAAGCCCCGTAATCTTCGCCCGGGCGTTCGGTTATGCCGGGGTCATTGCCGCGGCCGGCGGGGGCGGGGGCGGCGGGGGGAGCGGCCTCGCCTGCCTCAATGGGGACGTGACGGCCGGCACGGGCACTTGCACGACCGCTACCGTGATAGGCATTGATTCCGTGCCTTTGTGTTCTGGGTATTCTCCTTCCAACGGACAATTCGTCCGGTACACCACGGGATCAAGCCCGAATCCCTGTTACACGAGCGCTAGCGTAGCGTCCGGCTCGATTCTCGGCTCGGCGAATTGGAATATCAGCGGGGGGTCGATCACGAATCTCGCTACCACTGGCGTCGTGTCCACGGTGACGCTCAGCTCTACCGGTCTATACACCATCGGGCTCTCGGGGGCGCCTAGCCAATACGCAATGTCATGCTCGTTAGTGGGAGACAACCAATCGGATTTCCCGGTATGCTTCATTGCAGGCACGAGCGCAAGCGTAACGGCGACTGGATTCCCTTTGGCCACGGTCTTGTCTACGGGATCAAGCAGCAGCTTGTTTAATTTTTCCTGGGATTCGTTCACTCTGTTCGGGGTGTGAGATGGCCGTCCAGGCTGTCCGGGTAGTCGTAGAACGCGGTGCAATCACGGCACGAGGGAATCAACGCGCGCTGTCCGCACCAATGTGCGGTGCGGATTTCGGCAAACTTGTCGCCCCGCCAGATGTCGAGTAGATCCTCTGTATTGGCGTCGCCTACCTGCAAGCGGTTGTCCCAGTCCGCACAGCATACCGATACCGCTCCGTTCGCCTTAATCGCCATGGTGTAGAACGGCATGGGGCAGACCTTTCGTACCGGGACCGAACCAATCTGCACCAGGCTTCCGCCCCAATTGTGGAGTTTATCCAGGTATTCGAGTTCGTCGGCAAATGGCGCGTACAGGTAATGGAACGCGTCGAGAATCGAATCACTGGCGTTCGGGACCATGAGTTTGCAGACGATCTTGGGCAATTCTTTCGTCCCGCGGACCGTTTTCAAAATCGCCACGTTCCCCAAGATGTCTTCAGCGGTAAAATGCCCGTGCTGTCCCGTGATCACCTGGAATTCCGGGCCCATGCCATAGACGGAAACTCGTACCAAGGTACAGCCGGACTGAATCACGCGTCCCGCATCGCGCCGCAACAACGATCCGTTGGTAGTTACCTCGATCCGGTCGCAAGATTCGCGAGCCTGGCGCATCATGTGGAACAACGCCCGATTGAGAAACGGTTCTCCCTCGTGGAAAAATCGGATGACTTTGGGTCGAATCGCCCGCAGTTGGCTTTCGATCTTGAGCCAAAGGTCCGCTTTCATGTGCTGGTGGTATCCGGCCCGGGCCGAGAAATCTGGCAGCGACTCGGGACAGAATACGCATTTGAAATTGCACACGTTAGTGGGCTCGATCCACAGGGCTAGCGGCGCCGGAATGGGGTGCGCCTTTTCGAGATCGATACGACTCATAACCTCTCGAACAGCGCCGGGTCCGCAAAGTATCCCAATAGCATAGTGTCCTCGATGTGGAAACAATTCATCGTTCCGCTGCAATCGTCGAGGAACTCCGTGTTTCCCTTGGATTTTGAATTGCCGTAGTCGTGCCAGAATATTGCTCCGTTGGGCGACAGCATGTGGAAGGCGTTAGCTGTGTCAGCTGCAACCGCCTCCGCCGAATGATCTCCATCGATGAACATTAAATCGAACGCGCCGCGCCAATATTCCGGCGCTATCCATGTGAGGGAATCGGCCCAGATTTCTTGGACAGGTCCCCCGATACGGGTGGCGGCGAAATGCATCCCCACATATTCCTTTAAGACGCTATCCCGCAATTTGTAGGTGTCTGCCAGTCCTCGCGCTTCCAGCACTTCGGTGGGCGCATCCATCGTCCAGATCTCCGCCGATGAATTCAGGGCCAAATGCAGGGTCGTGTTCCCCAGATACGTGCCGAACTCGAACACGCGCCTCACGTTCACAATACGCATGGCTGCTATCAATACCATGAGTTCCAACAGACGGCAAGATCCGTCTTCCCCGTTGGGGTCTCGCCTGATCGGTATTTTCATGGTTACTAAACGATCTTTGGCGGCAGTCTCGGGGACAAGAGCGAAGAATTTAGAGGGACGGATGGTTTTAACCATTGGCTTTTATTCGGCGATTGCTTTATATAGGTTATTCCACAGTGCTGGCCAATTGGGTCCGGGAGAGCCAATGCCGAGGAACTCACGCTGAGCGCATAGGTCGTCGTAGGAAGCCGGCCCGGTCACTACCAGCTTGCCCAATGCATCAGCCGCATACATCGGCCTATCGTCAGGGCACACGTGGCAATCGTCCAAAATGTCTCCGGGCTGTGCCGGCAGTGGGGTCCTAATTACGACGAACCCAAAATGGTCCAACAGGACTTGTGCATCGGCCTGTTGAGAACGCCTGCCGGCATTCAGCAATCGACAACGTCGCGCAGCGGTTCCTTCTTGTGTGGAATCTGTCATGCGGCATTCCTTAAAGCCCATTTCAAGCGGCTGTCGAAATCCTGGCCGCCTTCCATAATCGCCTTTTTCGCCACTTCCTTGGCCTTCTGGCCCTTTACCCCGAGGTTCATCAGCGCAGAGGCCAGGTCCGCTTCACAGGACTCCCTGGCGGCCTCTAATGCGCGAGAAACGCTAGGATCTTGCACAAGACGGGGCGATGCTGCCTCCCCCGGCATTACACCGCCCCGCTTGTCATCCAGCCGGGTCGCCACGGACAGCCCCGAGGTGGAACGGGGTGTAGGCCTTTCCCGGCGGGAACCCGATTCTCTGCGTACTTGCAGGGTGAAACGGAAGTGAAAATGAATGCGCGAGAACAACAAGACGATTAACAGCGCCGCGAGAATAATGCACAGGGCTAGCATGACAGGGCCTCCAGGGCTTCCGCCTTCGTTTGCATCTTGCGGCCCCACGTTCCGACTTCGAAGAAATCGTCGGACCAACGGGTGACGGCCTGGCCGTTGATTACTTTCGTATATCCGTTTTTGAGTGTGCTGAGTTCGTGTTCCATGACTCAATCTTGCCGCGATTCCTTCTTGGCGTCAGTTGGGGAATTTCCTGTTAACGGTACTACTTGCTGCGAATCTAACCATGCTATGATCGCGCCTATCCAGACAAGTGGTTCGCGGCGCGCAGCCGCCTTAAACTCTTCGTCACTTGTCCCCATAAGCGTCAACATAAACCCGGAGGTATCGTCTCCGCGTGCTTTTTTGAGTCGGTCATCGACATGGCTAGCCACAAGCGCTTCGATGTATTCCGATGGCTTCATTCCTGCGATTCCTTGTTTGCGTCAGTCGGGGAATTTCCTGTTAACGGTGCGGCCTTACCCTTGGCCCGTATTTTTAATGCCCGCCTCCGTTCGTTCCCATGGACCGGACAATATCCAAGCAGATCACGCTTTCGAGGGGCGTATTCGGAAACGCACCCGCACCGATATTCCTCGAACCATTCGGATCTCAATCCCAGCTCCTTGGTCTGGATGACGGAACCGCACGCCAATGCTCATTCCGCATCCGTCGTTGCCCTATTCGTAATTGGAGTTCCGCCTGGCCACAGGCGCCGAAGGCTTTCGGCAATATCCAGCAATGCCCATGCAGTATGCGCCGCGACCGCGGTAGATTCATCCAGTATGGCCAGGGAATCGAGGTCTGTTTTCCTTCGGGCAATTTTGTCTTCAGGCGGCGGACCCAGCGGAATAGCCGGGGCGCCTGCGTTCTGAAATGGGGGCGGCTCTGGGTCAGAGCGTCTCACCACGAATGCCGGCCAGGTAGCGTATACGATTACTTCGGGCACATGCTCTCCATTTGATTGCATGCGCTTCAATTGTTCCGCCAGCGGCCGCGGAAAGGACTGCAGCAGTTTTCGCTTGCCGTCTTCTGGGTCCGTCCATGCAAATACATAACCGGGCTTCTCGCGGTCCAGCCGGATCGCCGTGAATGGGTCCACATACGGGCCGGCCTCAAGCGTCACCTTACCGATGGGCTCCTGAGAATAGACCTTGACACCTCCGCCTTTCCCTAGCTCGAATCTGTCGCACTCGCAAAGCTCACACAGCTTTCCTTCAAGGTCTTGGGCATGCTCAGACAATAAATGCCCGCACTCGCAGATTGACGGACAGCTGTTCCACGCCCGGAATCGCGCCTCTTTCTCCATCTCTGACAGGGTATCTTCCTCGGTTTGTTCCCGAAGGCCTGTCAGCGGGTGCTCCCATGCGAGATTCATCCGGTCACCGAATTCCTTTCCGTCCGTTCCGCCTGCCGGGTATGGCGGTACTCGTCTTTCAAAATGGGGTTTCCAGACGAATCGATATAGTAGTCGTTGTCAGACAGTGGGCGGAAGCGCCCGGAAACTGGCCATGTCTGTGAATCGTGCGCTTGCCAAAACGATTCCTGCTTCTCAAAGTAATGAAGCTCGATTTGCTCCATCAGACTCGACGGCAGGATTTGCCCCGTGATTTTAAAAAGCACGCCGGTATCGGGATTGCGGGCTTGCCATTCGCTCGGCTTCGCACGCGCATGAAATATTTCGACCGAGATTAAGCCTGGCACTGTCCAGCCGGAAGGATTAAGAGGGCCTTTCGGCCCGCGGAACTGCGCACGAAATACGATAGGACTTTTCACGATTGGGACCTCCGCCTGAAATGCAGTTCGCCGCGGGCCACGGCCGCCATCGTAGGCCGGAAGCCGCCTTCCCTTCCTACGGTCACGCGCGTCCTGGCGCGCCCGCTGACGAAACCTGAACCCATGGAGTCTCTGTAATACCAGCGCGCGAATTTCCGCGCTAGTGGACTCGCGTTCGGGCTGACTGGGAAGGGTAAGTTGTTTCATTTCGGCTTGGGATTTTTACAAAGCATATCGATCTGTCGTTCTTCGGTAGCATAGACGATCACCGCGGCATCGGCGGACACAGCCTTGCGCAGCACGCCCCGCGGGCCTTCTAAGCCGGCATCGGGATCACCATACGCCCACTTCTTGATGTCATCCAGAGAATTGGTGAGTATCTGGACAGGCCTTTCCTGGGTAGTATTTCCAGGGTCCACTAAGAGAGCACGGTATTTCATTTGCCGGACTCCAACAGCTTTTGCTTGTAGGAATCGAAAAAGCTTTCTCCGTTGCCCCCGAGCATAAAAGGCATCAGCACTTCCGCGGCTTCCACCATCCCGAGATCGATCATGGCAAGCTGGGATTTCAGCCACCAGAATAGCTGCCGCCAAGTAGATCTCACAGTTTCCACGGGCCGTTTATTCCAGCGGCGTGTAGCGCCAATAACCGATTCGCTAACCGGCCCGCAGGCCCCGCAGTCCAAGCATTCGCGCCACACCCCACAGATATCCATACCATCCTCTGTGGTCCAAATCTCCGACGAATGGCAAAAAGGGCAACGCTTGGTCATGCGGCCCGCCCTTTCTGAAGCCTCTTGTACCCCTTCTGGCACTGCTTCTGATGGATCACTCGGACGCTTCCTCGCTTTCGAACGCGCGGTCCTCCATCATGCGCGCTATCCATTTAGGCCCGGTCTTTGGTTTAAGGTCGCCACTCACCACATACTCGACGAAGATGCTATGGCTCACATACCACCAAACGGCAATCACCGGAAACGCCTTCGGTTGCGTGCCGGAAAGCATGGCCGATATTTCGTCTTCGTCTTCACAGGATTCATTGAGAATTACACGTGTCGTCTCAGCCACCCATTCACGGAAGCGGCGCGCATCCTTGATAAAGTCCTTACCCCACGTTTCGCAAGCGTTCACGCCGTCCTGCCCTTCAGCCGCTCATGCCCTTCGCGACACTGCTTCTGATGGGCGGCTACATTCAGGTTGTAGACTTCGATAAACCTTCGTGCTCCGAGTTCATGGTAGGATGCGGCACTTGTGCGGTGATGACGCCGGCAAAGCGGAAGGGCGTCCAGATCGGAACTCTTCTGCCCTGTTCCATGCGGCCCGAAGTGGGCGGCCTCTACCAGTCGGTAGGACCCGCACACCACACAGCAGAGCTTTCGCAGGAACGCGCGGTATTTAGGATCGCGTACGGGTGGCCCTGCTTTATAGATCGCTCTCGGTTTCAGTTCGAAGGCTTCCATTTGTCCTACCAGTACAGGGGCGGCTTTTAGGGCGCGGACCTTCTCTCGCATCTATTCAATGCCCTTGCTACAGCAGTGCATCCCAGTCAACACTTTATCCAGTTCGGCCTCTACCCACTCGCCACTCGCGGGCGTCAAAGAAACTCATCACCGCGCCGAACGTGCGGACCCGCGCACACGTAGTATCGTGAACCTTTCCGGCCAATCGTGCGCCGGTATCGCAATTGCATTCCGCCACGGGCTCAATGGTCCCACTTTAATACCGCGGCTGTCAATACGTGCTTGCTCATAAGAGACCCGCTATCGTACTATCGGTACGTGGATCAGCGCGAAATGGCTGCATTGGGCGGTAAAGCCCGATGGAAGGGAATCGGCAAGAAGAAGCGTCGGGTAGCTATGAAGGAAGTTATCCGCGCCCGTTGGGAGAAATCACCTAATGGAAAAGTCCCTGTCCGAGTGCGAACTGATCGAGATTGAAGCCGCGCTCGATAAAGACCCGTTTCTGTCCGACCGGTATTCATCCGGTGACTTCGCCGTGGCTGTGCATCGCGTGCGACTGTCGATCGAGCGGGCGGTCCGCCAAGCGCGGGCACAAGCTCTTTCCATTCCTCCGTTTCCAAGGCGCGCCCGAACGCGAACGCGTTGTTCTTAGCTTTTAAGCGCAGCGACCCCCTATTCTCTGAAATAGGTCTCTAAAACACAATAAGGATAACGGACTGTCCGCAGGATCTCTCCGTCTCAAGTCAAGACGTTTGGATCTTATTGGGATGTATAGGTCCTGAGGATTAACAGGCGAACAGAAGGTAGTCCGACATTTGTGTGTGGGCACTCTATTTCGTGCGCGATTTTGCGGACGTAGGAAACCGGTTGATCAGGTAGCGGCGGTTTATGCTGCCCCGTGTTCTCTGATTTTGACGTTGGTGAACTCAGTTTGCACGCCCCGTCTTGGAGGGTCCAGCGGAATATCCAGTTTGATGGTCGCGACCGCGTCAGGGTTAGCGGCCTTGGCATAGTACCAGCGTTCACGTACGTCGGGGGAAGCCGTCGTGAAAATAAGCTGTTTTAAGTCATTCGCTCGAATCGCTAGGACAATATCGAACTCCAGCGTGTTCTTGATACTCGATTCCGCCGCTTCGGGCGTATCTCCGGTCGCAATCGCACCTGTTTCAAGGCATCGCGAGGCCCATACCTGATACTCAGAGTCGAACTCTGTCAGAACTTTTAGATCCAGGATTCGTATGGCGGCGAGAATGTCTCTGTCCATAGATTTCTCCAGCGCGCTTTGCACAATTGGACGCTAGCACCGGGTTGACAGTGCGTATTATACGGGAATTATATACATGCCTACATTCGCCTTTTCTTCACAAATCTTCACGCGGCCTCTGTTTTGTACTTGACTACATCGGTGTAGTCATCTACTATTGAGACATGGAGGCAGTCATGAAACAATTCGGATACGCTCAACAAACACGAAATGGCAATAGCCACTCGCAAACCGTCAGAACCGTGGTGAAAGACACGCGTCGGATGGTTGCTGCCGAGCCCGATGATATGGAGATGCGCGGTGATTTTACTATCACTATCACAGCGCAAAACGCATCGCTGGATGCGATTGCCAGCGCCTATCTTGACGCCCGAATACTCAAGAAAGTCGCTGATTTGGGCGACATGTTGTGCCCTCATAGCGATTCTTGGCTCCGCCCCATCGGACTGGACGATCTCGGCGACGTGATGCTGCAAATGTATCGTGGAGAGCGCAAATGTGATGCGGCTCCGGTTCGCGAGATGGCTCATTTCGATCCGGCAAATTTCACGAAAGCGGGAGAAGTAGCGATGAGATCTATCGGGTGGATGCGTGATGTGGCTATCGCCATCCGTTCGTACCGTTCCGCGCTGATCGCTGAGGATGGCTCCTCTACGGCAGCATGGGACAACGTACATTCCACCGTTTACGGGCGGGAGCAGCGAGCGTAAATGTCCCGCTCCACCATTAGCACCTTTCAACTGTTCGCTCTCTTCCCCGATGAGGAGAGCGCCCGCGTTTACCTGGAGGGGCGCATCTGGCCAGACGGCCCGTTGTGCCCCAACTGTGGCTGTGGCGGTCGCGTGAGCACGCTTAATGTCTGCGCTACGCGCAAGCCGGGGTTTTACCGTTGCTTGTCCTGCGAATTCGACTTCACGGTTCGCACCGGGACGGTGATGGAGCGGTCCAAAATTCCGCTCCACAAATGGCTCTACGCCATGTACCTCGTTGTCACCGCGCGCAAGGGCATTTCCTCGATGCAGTTGGCGAAGGAGATTGGCGTCACGCAGAAAACGGCATGGTTTCTCCTTGGTCGCCTGCGCGAGGCTTGCGGTGGAAATCTCCCCGGTGGCGACGGAGGTAAACTGTCCGGCGAAGTCGAAATTGACGAATGCTTCGTCGGCGGCAAAGAGGCCAACAAACACGAGCACAAGAAACTCAACGCAGGGCGCGGCACTGTCGGTAAAGTCGCCGTGCTCGGCATGCGAGAGCGCGGCGGACGCACGTACGCGAAGGTCCAGCCGCTTCGCCATCTCGATGCGATCCACGGCGAAATCCATGCCAACGTGGAAGTCGGGACGCAACTCTACACTGACGAACACATGGTGTTCAATGGACTCGACGGCCTGTTCTATCGGCACGATACGGTCAACCACGCGGCTGGAGAATACGCCCGTGGTCCGGTATCGACCAACTCGATTGAGAGCGTCTGGGCAGTCCTGAAGCGCGGACTCCATGGCGTCTACCACCACGCCAGCGCCAAGCATCTGCACCGTTACGTCGATGAGTTCACGTTCCGGCTCAATGAGGGGAACGTTGCCAATCACACTCGCGAGAGACGAATCGCCAGTCAACGAAGCATGGCTCATGGTGGAACGCGGAAACTGGCCACTTGCGTTTATCATCGCCCGCGATCTGAGGGTGCAATTGTGAAGCCTCCAGAGGAACTTGACAAGATGGCGGACACAGTGCTGAACTACCGTCCGAAGCCGAAGTCAAAAGCGGCGCGGAAACGGGCAAAACAATCGGCAAAGAAAGGCAAGGGCTAAGCCCTTTCCTTTTCAACTCAGAGGTAGTCATCTATATAATTCCCTTTTGTTTCATAGGTATATTCTATGCTTGCTTCTGCAAGCAGTCAAGAAAATTATTGACAAAGCATGTAACCGTCGACTATCCTGCAAGCATGGAGTCTTGCCGCAGTTGAAACAACTGAATCCTCCTGACACCGACACCGGACGGCGCAAGCACGTTCACCATCAGTTTCTGACGCCCGACACAGGCCATCCCCACCTTGACAAACAGATCATTGAGGTCGTTACTCTCATGCGCGTCTCTGAGGATAAGGAAGCCTTTAAAAAACTATTTGAGCGAGCCTTCCCGAAGCGGTCCAAGAAAAATGACGGGCAGAAGTGGCGCGTTCCCATTTCAAACGCAACGTTACGCCGCAACACTATACAAGGAAATCTGAAAACTCCTGAGTTTTCCTGAAAAACTCTCAAATCGATTCCCAACCGCTTTTGAGCCGCCTTGTTCGAGATCTCTGAATAGTCGGGAAAGGCCAAGCAGTTTTAACTTTGAGGGGACGGCACAGTGATCCTCTGGCGGCCCGCTCTCCCGAGGCCGCCACCAGGACCCACACACAAATATATGACTACCGAACAGAAAACGCAGTTGAAACATTTTCAGAGTGAGAGTACAATCGAGCCCATGCCCACCCGCGATTACATTAGCAAGCAAGACGTGATCGCGAGTACCCCAACTGGCATGAGGACAAAAATAGGAAGGCCGACGTTGCTAGCGTCGGCCAAGTGTTCCACGAATAAGCTCCAAACCTGTTCGATGGGCGAAACCATCATAGCATCTTTTCTCACAGGTTTGCAAGCATTATTTTCGTGGGGAAGGGAAAGCTATTATGGGCGCCTTACCCAACGCACTATCTGACGTTAAACCGTCGTCTCCAGGGACAGCCCGGAAGACAATTGAAAAACATCGACCCCGCGGCTGGAAAGAACTTCACCAGGCTACCGCGGCTGGCACGGACTACGAAAAGGGCGTAGGCTGGTTTCCAGTCCCTCACGACGCCCTGGCGCAAGTCGTTCGCCTCAGTTCTGGGAACCTCTGCACCCTGTTGCTATTCGCCATCCTGCAAAACTACGGGCGGCAATGGTGCGGTAAGGGAAAGCTCCCGGATGAATCGCAAGCCCTGTCGATAGATGAGCTTGCAATCCTGTTTCGGGTCACAAGGCATGCCGTCAACGAAGTGTTGGCCTACCTCGCAGCCCGTGAGATGGCCGTAATAGCCAGGATAGCTGGTGGCCGGATCGTGGTGAAGCTGCGTTTGCCGGAATGGTCGGGGATCGAGGACGATTACCCCACCTGGAAGAGCAAGCAGCCTGCCGAAGCGCCGGAGCCGGAAGAAAACCCAGCTGTAGAACCTGCGGCTCCCGCCGTACAGCCCGGACGCGTCCCAATTACCCGCAAGCCCGAGAAAGTGAGGGCCGGCCATCGGCTCTGCCGGCCTATCAAGTGCGGCGTCAAGGAAATGGAAATGGTTGTCTCGCCCAACTCCCCCGTTGACATCGAGATAACCGCAGCGGTAGTATCGGGCAGACTTGTCATCGAGGCGATTGGGACAGGAGAACATACAGCGAAAGCGGGATCTATAGATCCTGGAAAACAGCGGCGCGCCAAGCCTAAAACCTATACCGATGAAGAACTGGACGAAATCGTCAGGCAGTCGCGAGAAGAGCGGCTAGCCCGCGAAAGGGAGGCTCGGAGGGCGAAATGTCAGCCGTAAGCCCCGATATCTGTTTGGCGTTTATCCGCAAATACCTGGCCGGATTTCGAGGGTATCCCCGTACGGAGGCGGGGGAGAAGCGTTTCGCAGAAGCACTCCGGTCAAATTCTCTGTCGCCGGACCACGCTGAAGATATCTTGCGGAGTTTTGACGAGGAATTCCCGACCGTTCGGCAGATCCACGACGTTTCAGCAAACCTGGCCGAAAAGCATGGCGTCAATAATGAGCGCTTGGACTGGCAAAAGAAGTACGGCAAGCCCGAACCGTGGGAATATCCGGCCGATGAGCTTTCAATGCATTGGCGGGCGTTCCGTGACGATCTGTATTACAACGAAGGTCCTGGAGTCGGCATACTTCTAGAAATCCATGACCGCAAAGACCGTCGAAAGGCAATAGACTGGTGGGCCGATGCGCTCGAAAAAGACCTGAAGACACATGCCGAATCCATCGGCTGGGTGCGCGCCTACATCCATTCGATCGGATGGCAGGCGGCCCGCGAACAGGAATCGGCGCCCGAAGGAATGCCCTATGTCAATCCGAGGACCCTACAGCGCGCCGGGTCGTTGGTGGCCGCAGGCGCGGCGTTAGCCGACAGCCAGCGGGAACCCGGCGGCGAACCAGGTCGATGACAGCTGGGAAGGGGAGGAATGTGGGATGCCAGTGCGAATGTTGCAGGTTGATAGGCCTTGGCCAGACCATTTACCGGAGCCGTCGCCAGGAACACTAGAAGATGGGCCGCCGCCGGCGGCTGTCAGCCCGGAACGGCAACGCGGCGACTTAAAACGTGAGGCCCTTGACCGTTATGCGCGGGCCATGCGCGAATGCCGGACGCCTAATACCAGAGGGGGCGAGATCCCAATTAAGCTTGCTGCCGAATATGTGCCCCTTGCAGTAGCTGCGGAAGTGCTGCTCGCTCGGGACGTGGTGATGCTCCGCAAATGTTTTGTGTGCGGCTGCTTCAGGCTGTGCGACCATAGGGAGCCTGAACTGGTGGACTTGTACCTAGTGGCGCGTTAGAGGCTGCGCGCCTTGAGTTGAAGCATTTCAATATGGAGTGAGGCCTGATTCCGCCATTCCTGAAGCGCTTCCACCGCAGCTTTCAAGTCCGCCATCTCTTCACGGATGATCGTCCGTAATTCCGACGTTCGCAGCTTGTCGGCCATGGCAGCGCCAAACTTGTCGTCCGACAGGAGTTTCTTGACAACCTCTCTCGAAACGTTGGCCGCCAGCTGATCGAAGTTCAGCCCGCCGTTGAAGCGATAGCGGTCCTTATGTTTCTTGCAGCAGAACTTCGCCCCATCGGCCGTGCGCGCGTCGGCGCGCTCGTTGGGCACAAAAACTACCTTGCAGTAGAGGCAGCGGCGGCCGCGCCAGGGATCGCGCTTGTACTTCTCAGGCATGGATACCTCCAGAAAGGAATGGCGGAGCGTCGCCCCGAGTATATCGCAGCGACGCCCCGTAAGAAAAGAGGCATTAAGCGGCGGGCGTGAGATTCTGGGGCAATTCGACCTTGACGCGCCGTAAAATGAAGTCGCGAAGCACTCGCATGCCGTCGATGACTTTCTGGCGCTGGGGATCGTCCATGGTGAATTCCATCTTGCCCACCAGGCCAAGGATGAAATCGTCCGACGCCGGAAAGCAAACCAGGAGTTGCAAGTACTGTGCGAACTCGGTAATGAAAGGCTGCACATTCGGATCTTCCGAAATGGTGCGGGCCAATCGCAAAAAGCCAACGAAAAACATATCGGTGCGCTCGCTCGCTTTAGCCACGTCGGGATGTTTGTTCTTGATGTGAGAATTTATCAAATCGATGAACTGAAGCGTTTTTCTCGCCGGCTCCTCGCCACCTTTCGGAATCTTGATGCCGTCAGTGAGTGCGATAACGCATCCGCATGGCTTCCCTTCGGCATCCGGGATGTTGCAAATCGTTCGGTACTTGGTCTCGGACATCTATTCTTCATCTCCTGTTAAATCAGCTGGCCCTTCAGGGATTTCTGGTGGTGGCGGATCGAATTTCAGCACTTGGTCGAGAAACTCGGCGAATTTGGCCTCGTTCGGCTTGATAAACTGCCAGTAGGGCGACTGCCGGAACATCTCGGCGATTTGAGCCGAACCGAGCGAGCGGGCGTCCTGCAGGATCTGCGGTCCGTGGCCTTCGTAGACCCAGCTCGCGAAGTCCCAGCCGTCCGCGCCTTCTGGGTCGTATGGGACGTTTTTCAGGGAGGCCTCGAAATGTTTTTGCAACGGGCCCATGTTCGCTCCTAGAAAACTCCCCACGCGGGTGCGCAGCTGGTGCATAGGGTCGTTGGGGTTCGGCGGCTGGGCGCCCGCGGGTGGCGCTTGGCCGGGCGACAAGGCGCCCGCCGGGGGCGGGGAAGCGGGCGCTCCATTCAGCCCGTTGGGCGGCGGAGGCGCCAGCATGCGTTGGGCGCCAGCGGCCATGAGAGAATTCAGGCCAGGGGCGAACGCTTTGATAGCTTCGGTGCTCAATTCCTCCCACCATAGCTTGCGGCGGCCGTGAACCACGTCGGTGAGCTTTTCCCCACCGAGTCCCAAAAGCGATTGCAGTTTGGGGGCTACCTTGTCAAGCTTATCGATCCACTCGTCTACCCCCGAATTTTGCTTGCTCTGATTCTCCCGCAGTTCACGCATGAGCTTACGGTTTTCCTCCCGTTCGTCTTTCAGCTCTTGCGCGATGCGGTCCATTTGCTTGCTCATCACGTCCATCATGGGATTCTCGGCGCGTAGTTGGAGCAAGTCCTTGGCGATCGAGACGGCTTGCGCCATGGGATTAACGGGCTCCGCGGGCGGCGCCGGCTGAAGTTCCTTGGCTGCCTTCAACACTTCCACGATAGCGCCGGCGGCGCTTGCGGCGTTTCCACTGGGGTGGACCTTTTCCGCAATGCGGTCAACCAGCCTGTCCTGTTCATGAACTGCTACCTTGTCGGCCAGCGACCCCACTTTATCTACTAGGGTTTTCACGACTTCGCTACTCATTTCGTCTTCTTTCTTGTCGGGCGCGAGAATGCCTTTCATCCGCAGGTCGGTTACATAGCTGGCGTTGGCCGGGTGGGACAGATCTATAATTCCCAGGCCCTTATCGGGCCTCGATGGGTCGAGAATCGGGGGATAATCAGAATCCCAAAACGAGACAAAGGTGCGGCAGAGATTCCGCGACAATAGTTCCGGGTCTTTCTTGTCGCGGCCTTCCTTGGTAGTAGCGCCGGCATCGTTGAGGTACAGCTTGTAATCGCCAGACCCGTAACGCCTCAGAATCGCCATCCGTAAGTCCGCGTGATCGTCCCACGGCTCCGCGGGCTTATCGATGTACTTTTTGGGCGGGCGTTTTTTCTTCAGTTCAACTTCCTTGCGCTCGTCGGGCGTCAATTCTTGCAGGCGATTCAGCACGGGCTTTTCGCGATTGATGTAAAAATTGGTCCTGGCGATGAATTCCGGCGGGAGGCCAGCCCAATATTCCATCAGCGCTTCGGGATTGCAGAATCCCCCCTTGCCGGAACCTTTCGGCCACGGAGGGAACGGTTCGGTACTAGGCTTTACATACTTATCGGCGGTTTCGGGCGCCTTGGGAGGCGTCTTTTTCCGCGTTTTCTGGGGCAATTCCGTCACAATTCCTGGCATTTCTCATCACTTCCGGGGCCCAAGGCCCGTCTGTCGTAGATTTGCACACATATTACATTAATACTTGTACCCTTGGCTAGCTTTAAGGACAATAGCTCTGATGGGTCCTAGCCCCGAGATCTGGACATCTCGCCTATCGGACGATCAGGCGGCCGCCTATTTACGGCAGAACCCTGGTTTCCTACAGGCCGACTTGCAGGATTCCGACAAAGCGACCGCGCAGACGGTCAAATACATGGCTGAACTCGTCAAGCATTCGCTCGGCGATCCCGTTGTCGGGCGGGCATGGCAAGACGCGTGGCATCGTCTGCACGCGATCGCGTTCGACGATGAGCCCCAAGTCGCTTGGTGGTACGCCAAATATCTGTTAAAGTTCGTGCACCACCAGGAGCTTTTGCGGGACTGGCTGTTCAAGCTCGACGAACTGCAATTGCTGATTTCGCCCGAAGCGTTACTGAAGCTTCAATCGCCCAAAGGGGACTGTGCGATCTACACGACCCTCATTCAGGCGTTGCTTTCCTACCGCGGTATTCCCTGGGAGACCGTCACGGTAGCGGTTTCGCCGATGGCGCCGGATCTCTACACCCATGTGTACCCGCAAGCCATTTTGGCGGACGGCTCCCGTCTTCCTCTCGACGCGTCCCATGGAAAGTATCCCGGCTGGGAAGCGCCGCCCGAGCGCGTCTTTAAAAAAAAGTGTGGGACCAGGACGGAAACGAAGTCGCTTCCATCGGAGGTAATTCACTAATGGGCTGCGGGTGTGGCTGCCATGGCAACGGCGGATGCGGCGGGAACGAAATGCTCGGCATGGGGTACCTTCGAGGAAATGCCGGCCTGGGGCAAGATACCGGCGACGACGGCACAACTTCCGCAACCTCGCCTATTGTCGATATGCCGCTCGACACCAGCATCGGCGACAACCCTACGGTGCTGTGTCCCGATGGGACCTTGGTGTACAATTCTGCGGACTGCCAGACGCCAGGCGTCGGCACAGGCGCGACTCCGACCGGAACGACGGGCGGCGGCGCGACTTCTCAATCGGGCACGGCGGCGGAAACGCAAGCGCTAGCGAATCTCGCGGCCATGTGGACTCGCATAGCTGCCGCAACGATCTCTCCGCAAGCAGCCGCGGCGGTTGGTGTTCCTGCGACAACCACGGTCGCATCGTTGTTGCCGTGGGTGCTGTTGATCGGCGGCGGGGTCTTGGTGTTTTCGATTGCGAGCAAAGGTAAGTAATGTACGAAGCTGTCGCATGCCCGATGTTCGCGCCGCTTCCCGGCGGGGAGATTGTCCCTTGGCGGCGCCGCGGGGGGTTCGGGCAATTCTCTTCCTCGGCTCAAGAGGGCGAAGCTTTGGGAGGCGCAGCGGCTTCGACGGCAGTGGGGACATTGGTGGCGGCCGGGGCTGTGGCGGGTCCGGTAGGCGCGGCTATCGGCGCTGGCCTGGCGCTCGTAACGACTGCTATCAATGCGATTCTGAATTCCGGGTGCGGCCAGACGTGCGTGGAAGCCTCCGAATGGGCGAACCAGGCGGAACCCCTGCTCTTACAGAACATAAATGCGTATTTCGCGCAGCCCGCCCCGCGGTCCGCAAGTTCCCAACAGGCAGCCATTCAGAATTTCACGAACGTGTGGAACACGCTCGTCTCGCAATGCTCTCAGGCTGGGACCGGACAAGCCGGAGTGAATTGCATAGCAGATCGCCAATCGGGGGCCTGTAAATGGAAACAGACAGCCACTTCCTCGCTACTCGCTTACGTGCCATACGGGGAGCCCAACGTTGGACAATGCTGGAACTGGTGGTCTGGCTATCACGATCCGATTGCGAACGATCCCGACGTGACGGCCGATGAGTCGTCTGCGCTTGCCAATGGGGCCGTCGATACTACGGCCTCCGTCCTTTCTTCGTTGGGGATTTCGTCGGGCTATGCGATCCCGGCTTTAATTGGCGCTGCGGTACTGGTGGCTTTTCTGGTGCTCAAATGAGGGTCGATACAGGACTCGGACAGACCGTTGCGCTGGCGACCGTTCCCGTTCCGCAAGCTTCTCAGCCCGTGAGTAACGTTTCGACGGGAGGCGCGGCGGCCTTCGTGTACTTTGGCCTCAAAGAATTGTTCGAAAGCCAGGGCGGTGTTTTATGAGACTCGATACCGGGCTCGGACAGATCGAAGTAGGCCCGCTGGCGAAAGCGATACTCGCGGGATCTATAAATCCCCAGTATGCCAACAACACCGTGCAGGGTCCATTCGGGTCCCAGTCCATTGCGCCCATCTATTACATGGATGAAGCCACAGCCCAACAGATCGCGGCGCTACTCGGGGGAAGCGTCGTACAGGGCTTGCCCAGCCTGGATCTGGGCGCCGTAGCGGTGAGTTCAATTCCCGAGGCCAACCTTATTCAATTGCCCGGTGGAGGGACGCCGATCGTACCGGGCGAGATTCTGCCCGAACCGGGAATCGGGTCGGACTATCCCAGTTCGGCAACGATAAACGGACAGACTGTAGACCCGCAACTCTGTGAGGTCGAGTTGCAACTATCCGATTCCATACCTGGCGGGGAAATGGATTCCGGATGCCAGGCGTGGGCTTCCGCGGGCAACACGGGCTTGCTTGCGCCTTCGACTGCGGCGGAAGTGCAATCGCCGGGTCCTGGCCTGGTGGCTCAGGGCGCACCAACCACCCAGACGTACACTCCGGTAGCTCCGGTGAGTATTCCCGCGACAGCTGTCGGTCCGGTGCTGGCCGTTCCGCCGGCGACAGCCATTCAGCCGCCTGCTACTTCCCAGGTGGTGAGTGGTACGCCGGGCGCGAATGTCGGCGGCAACGCGGCCGGACAGGTGCAATCTTCTCAGCCCCCCGCCGCCTCGTCGTGCTGGAATCCGCTGAATGCTTATGTATCGGACCCATGCGTGGGTCCGGTCGGCATGATCGAGCTGGGACTCGGCGTAGCGATTCTGATCGGGCTGTTTGCCATGGGAGGTAAACGGTAATGGCGAAGCAAAAGAATGCTGGCGGGGACATGTCCGGGAACCTGATCCTGCTGGGAGTGCTGGGGGTAGCGGGCTACTTCGTGTACGAAATGTTTTTCGCAGCACCCGCAACGGCCAGCACTGCGCCCGCCAGTACGACTCCCGCGAGCACCACTACGGCAACCACTCCGACTGCAACCGCCGCGCCGGCTACCCCAGCTGCGGCTCCCAGCACTTCGACCGGAAGCACGACAGCGGCCGGTAGCGCACTGAACGCAATTTACACCGCGATGTTGAACCTGATCGTTCAGTACCAGGACACGACCAACTTCACCAACGTTCCGGCTTCCGGCAACGGGCCTTCCACCATGGTAGGCACGCCTTATCATTTCAATACCTACTTGGCAATGGCGGCGTCGGGCTACACCGTGCCAGATCCTTCGGTAGTGTTCGGTTCGGTGGCAGCGGCCAGCCAGCCGATTTCCGCGGCTTCGTATTGGGCCGACATGGGGCCGGCGTTGGCGGCGGCCAACCCCAGCTTGAGCGGGGGCGGGCTCGGGTGCTACGCGGGCGTTGGCGCTTACCTACGCGGCATGGGGGCTTACCGGTGGTGAGCATATGACGATGAATCTGGGGGGAATTTGCTCGGCTGCCAACCTTGCGAACTGCGGGCCGGCGGAGCTGACGGCGTATGATTCGCCGGGCTCGTTGTGGCACACGTTGTTGGGGATCGGCGCCGCCATGCTTCCCGGCGCGTGGCAGCTTTCGGCCTCAACTGCGTTTGGCGCGTACGAACTCTCGAAAGCGGATGGAGGCAAACCGTTCAGCGAGATCGCCGGGGCGTTTTTGGAATTTGCCATTGGGCTGGGTATCGGCGCACTCATCCTTATGTATATGGGGGAACGATGAAAGATTCCACAGGCTTGATTTTGTTGCTGGCCGGGGTGGGGGTCGCCTGGTACGCGTTGACGCAAACCGGGGTGCAGAGTTTCGGCGTGAATTCCCCACAGGCCCAATCGACGGCGGCGACTCAAACCGATGTTTTGGCCGGGGTAACGCCTTCCTCGCCTTCCTCGATTCTGGCTTCGGTTGGCTCTCCTCCAACTCCTGTGGCCCCTCCGGGGGTAACGGGGTTCGGGATGTACAACATGATGGACTGGGTGTAAATGAAGCTCACCGGCACAACGGCGCTACTGATCGGCCTTGGAATCGGGATCGTGTACCTCGCTTGGCAGATGGGGCAACAGTCGGCAGCCAATGCGGCTGGTACCGCAAGCGCTCAATCCACCGATGCCGGCAGCGTGATTTCTTTGTTGCAGAGTTCGGGGCTTTTGTGACGGACCACTATTCCATTCTCGGAGTCTCACGCACGGCGACGGCCGCGGAACTGAAAGCCGCGCACCGGAAACTGGTGTTGGCTCTGCATCCCGACGTGAACCCGCAAGCCGCATCTTTAATGGTGTTGGTCAACCAGGCTTACTCGGTGCTTTCGGACCCGGCGAAACGCGCGGAATATGACCGCGGCGCGAAAGTACATGAACTGCCCAAGCGGCCTACCGAAGTGCGGGCGGACGGTTCAATCAACCTGGTGGCGCTGGCAGAACGATTCGTGCCCCCGGAGACGCGAGTGAACCTTTTCCCCTCGATTGAACGCTTACTCGGGGACCAAGGCATCAACGCACGGGCAGCCACGCTCGAGCAATTTCTTACTGCAACCGGTGTACTGAAAAAGAAGCGAGGGCGCAAGAGTGCGTAAGGTCGCTTTCAATTCGGGTGGCCTCGGAGATGCGGCGGCCGCTCCTCCGATTAATGCGCAAGCCGCGGCGTGTTGCGCACTCAGCACGTGGCAGTACATTACCAGCCCTTCGTGCTGGCCATACCCGGCGACATGCGGCGGGATGTTCTCCGATCAGACCTTGTATGCGAACTACCCCAACATGCCAGTATCGACGGTAGCGCCGATGGCAGCCCCTGCCAGTACGACTCCCGGCAGCGAATACGAAGGCACGATCAACCCGAACACGGATCAGCCGTACACCGCTGGTGAAGCCGCGGCGCAAGCCGTCCAGGACGTTTCCAACGATCAGATCACGGCCACGCAGAGTAATGTTCAAGCGTTCTTTGGCGGTCTCACGACTTCGCCTTGCGCGCTAACGGATGGCCCAATGTGCGAAGACAGTTGCAGCAACGTGATCGGGATAAGCTGCCCTTGGTCTCTGGCTATCGGCCTAACCGCGATCTTTCTGATATGGGCGCTCAAATGAACGGACTCGCCGAATACATTCCGACTGCCCCATGCCCTTACCCGGCAATCGTCCAGGAGTGGGACCAAATTCCTTTGTCGCAGGTTCAGAGCTTCACCTATCCGGGCTTTGAGAACCGCGATTGTTTCACCGGCATGGGGGCCATTTCGTTGGTATCGCCGGAAGGATATTTTCAAGGTCCGATTTCCGACTGGGGCGTTGCGGAGTGGGGCACCGTGACGGCGGGAATGTATTTGATCGGCTCCCTTTGGGGTGACGTGAAATCCAAAGGCCCGCGGGCCAAGCGTGCGGCGAGTTCGGCGGCGAGAACAACCGGCAAGGTGGCCAAAGGTGCAGCTATCGGACTCGGCACGGCGGTGCTGGTCGGAGGCGCGGCGATCGCGCTTTACTTGTGGGCGAATAGCAGCGTGCAGCAATGACGCCATTGAACGGAGTAGAAACGACAGTTCGAACCCTGGATGGACTCGACAGGCTGCTAGCCTTTCTGGTGGTGTTTTTCACCGTGTTGATGATTCTGATTTCGAAATGGAGCCCGAACGATGGGCAGACCTTCCAGGTTCTTTCGGGCGGATTCACGGGCTGCTTGGGGGCCTTACTCGCCAGGATGACGCCCAAAAAGCCCACGGCCGAAACAAAGGGGGCCACCCAATGAAAAAGAACCCGGCTAAGTTCGACCGTTGCGTAAAAGCCGTGAAGGCCAGGGGCTCGGCGGTAGATCCGTATGCAGTCTGTACGGCAGCGGGTACGAGAAACCCGAAAAAGCCTTACAAGCTGACAAAGTCCTGGGAATTTTGGCTGAAAGACGGCGAAATCTACCGCAATGCACGCGGACAGCGCGGCCCAATCGATCCGGGAACGGGTATGCCGGCTAACGTGCGCTGGGAGTCAAGCAAGTCTCATTTCGATCATTTCTTCGATTCTGTGTACAAGGGCAACAAGGGCAAACGCAACCCGGCCGACGAAGCAGCCGAAGCTTTCGCAGCTACTCATGGCAGACCTTCCGAGGAAGTCATCACGGTAACCAAGAAAATCCACTACCATGGGCACCTGGCGGCCATGGGCAGACTGACCAAAATCGAGGTTATCCCAGGAGAACTGCCGCATGGAACGGTCATCACCCTGAAAGATTTCAAGGGCGCTATTCTCGCGTTCACCGAGGACCGGACGCAGTTGTATGTCGAGGGCGGAAACCAGGCAGTGGACGTAGCGGCGTTCGGAATCGACGTGCCGCACGAACTACAAGCCCTGGGATACGTCAAGATGGTCGAGTATCTCACCCGCAAGGACCATCTGGGCAAGGACGGTGGGACGGCGCAATACTTCCACTTCCATAAACGGAAATACCCAGTCCTGGTGTACGACACGGTGAACGAACAGCTATCGTTTGCGGGCGGACAGTACAAAGTCTTAGATGAAGGGATTGAAAACTGATGGCCAAGAAACGCAAGAAAAAAACTCCCAGCAAGCGGATTTCCTCCGCGTTATCCGGCTGGCTGAAGCGGCAAAACGCACCTATGAAAAGGGCCAAATCGGTGCGCGTGCAGCGTCTCAAGGGCGGCGTGATTAAGCTCATCCCGGTGAAATAATGGCGGGCTTCGGTTCTACATTGGCGATGCCCGAACGGCGGGCGAAGCGGTCGACCCCGATCCTCGATCGCGGGAGAAAACGTCCGTCCCATTTGACGCCGCGTCTAGCGGAAGTGGCGGAATTCATCATCCGGGAAGTCCCGTACAAGGAAGCGGCTGCCCAGATGGGCATCACCCACGATTCGTTCAAGGTGTACGCCCATGACGTGAAAGCGCTTTATCCCAGCACCAGGGGTAAACGGGCCTTGCGGACCGCATTGGTAGGGAGACGCTTTTCGGAGTGGCTGCAAAAGTATGGAAAGCATTTGCCGACTGCTGCAATCGATGAATTAATCGCATTCGTGTGCGTCGATATTCCCGAAGCGGAAAGGTGGCTGGCTTGAAGTTCACAATCATACATCCGACTGCGCGGGTATCGCCTGAAGGTTTCAAGCTCTGGTGGTTCGAGGCGCAAAGCGCTGCAATGGCGGCTTGCGACCAACCTTCCAATGTCGAATATTTAGTGGTGGTTCATCATTCCCGCGCGGCGCAATTTTGGAGTGGGCTCGCAGGCTGTAACGGCGCCCCGCACAAATGGGGACGCTTTACCGTGATTGTCAATCGCGGGCGTGATTGCTTGGTGGATCAATCCAACGCGGCCCACATAGCTATGCAGGGGGAAATTATCGTCGGCAACCAGGACGATATGCGTTTCCCGGAGCATTGGGATTCTGAAATCTGCAAGCTCGTTCCCGACGCGTCGCAACTGGCGTGCGTACAGGCTAAGACTACCGGGCCCCGAAAAGATCTGTTGACCGTTCCGACCATTGCGACGTATGCCCTTTGCCAAGCAATCGGCCCCATTTCACCCGAATACGACGGCATGTATTCGGATGACGAATGGAGCCTGAAAGCGCGGCAGTTTGGGAAAGTCATCCAATCGGATCTCTACTTCCAGCACATGCATCCGGCTTGGGGGCCGTACCCTGCCGATGAGATCCACGCCAAGGAAAATCGTGAGGAAGCGTATCGAATCGGACGTGCAGTGTTCGAACGCCGCAAGGCGCTGGGATTTCCACGAGTCGAACTTCCCGGCGACCGTGTCCCTACGGAACCCGACGTGCGCCAGGCGGGAGAGTACGACGCACCGCCTGAAAAGCCTAGCCTGATCAAACGAGCGCTCCGTTCCATGGCCGCACTGTGCGAAGTGTCCGCGCCCGCGCCGGCCTTGCGCCGCTCGGTTGTTGCTTGCCTCCCAGGCAAAGACTACGAACGCTTGGGATGCGTGCTGAATCTTGTCGGGGCCGCGCAATCGATGGGCTTCGATTTCAAAACCATCTTGGGGTATGCATCGAGCCCCGATAGCTGCCGCGAGATGATCGCTAAGGACGCCCTGCATTACACCGAACACGATCCCGCGCAATATCCGTACGTGTTCTGGCAGGATGACGACAACATCACCACCCCGGAACAATTGATCCGGCTGGTAGGCTTTCTCGAAAACAATCCGCATGCCGATCTGATCGTGGGATGGTGTTGGATTCGCCGCAACGAAGGCTGGACCACTTCGCTCGCGCAATTCACGGACGACATGGGTGCGCGTTGGCTGTCGCCTCAAGACGTGTTCGGCTCAGGCGACGCTCCGCAACCGGTGAATGGACTGGCGTCGGGCTTTCCCTGCGTGCTGATGAGGCGCGAAGTACTGGAACGCATTGGCGGCGAGGGATTCCGCAAGATCCCTGCCCCGAAATCGGCCTTCGGATGCATCGGCGAAGATTTCAGTTTCATGTGGCGGGCATGGAGAGCGGGCGTGAAGTGCTATTTCGATCCTGCCTGCAAGGTGGCCCATCTGAAGGTCCAGCCGCAAGAGCCCGACCTCATGCCTTTCGTCCAGCAGTTTCCCAAGGAAGTCCAGGACGCGCGGCGCGCGATCAACGGCAACCCGGTGGATATTCCCCAAGGTTTCATGGAGCATGTCTCATGACGTAATTTTCGTAAGTTCCCTCTGGGCCTCATGAACTCGGCGGGAACGCAGTAGAGCGAGAGCAAAAGCACCTTCGAAGGGGGTGTTTCAGGCGCAAACGATGGGCCGCTTGGGACACCCCCTTTGCTTTTGCCCGACCGGGTTTTTTAAAGCGACGGCCTGCGGGCCAAAAAGGAGAAAGGAACGATGACACACAGACGGAAAATCGGCGCGGCGCTGGCGATACTGGCGCTTGCCATCTTGCCCGCGGCCGCATTTGCGACTCATCACGTGGTGCAACTGCTCTCGGTATTAGTTCTCGTGGGCGGCTCGACGGTGGTTTATCAAAGCTTCCAAACCGGCTTTTCGCAGAATGCCGGCTACACCGGAGGCGCGACGGCGCCGACGCAGGAGCAATCGGCTACGGTCCAGGCTGTAGTTGCGACGGTGCAGTTTTCGGACACCGACACGATAGCCACCTTCACCCACAACTTCGGCCTATCGGCCGCCGCCGCGGCGGCGCTTGCGCCCTACATCCAGTGGTATGCGTTGCTGTTCGCTGCAACCACCAACACCTATCCGCTGCTTACGTTCGCCTTGACCAACACGAACGTAATCACCATCAACAAGATTTCCAATACCGGCACGGGGTCGACCATCGTGGTGATCGTCCGCCGGCCGTGGAGCGCTTCCCAATAAACGAGGTTGATCTATGGCAGTGGCCGAGATTACAACCCGGATCGCGAACCCCGCGAAGAAAACGAGGCGCAACGTGGGCAAACGACACATGACGGCGAAACAGCTGAAGTATTTCGGGACCAAGCGGCAGAAAGCGGCGGCGAAGGCCAACCGCAAACGCAAGAACCGCGCGCATCACCGTGCGCGTTCGAAGCCGCGGAAGCAGAATCGCGGAACGGAATACGCGTTCACGCGGCCCGCTCCCAAAAAGCATCGCAAGCGGAAGTCCGGCAGCTCTCGAAAAGCCAAGGCCAAGGCGAACCGCAAGCGAAAGAATACCGGGGCAATTTACGCCCTTGTAAATCCAGCAGGGAAGAAAGGAAAACACATGGCAAGAAAAAAGAAGAACAAGAAAAGCCAGCGGCACAACCCCGCTGGAAGCAAGCGGCACTATAAGACCAAGCACAATCGGCGGCGCAACGCACCCGGCGGCCTGCCTCGCCCCATGGACTGGGTAGCGCTGGGCGTGGGCGCGGTGGTCGGCGGATTCGGCGCCACCAGCCTGCCCCAGCTCGTCTTGCAGGGCTCGAACACAGGCATCATGGGTTACCTCGGTATGGCCGGCGCCACGGCGGTGTTGGCGATCGCCGAACACATGCTGCTCAAGAATCCGATGCTCACTGCGGGCACGGTGGCCGGCGGAACCGGGGCGCTCATTAAGCGCCTGATCGGCGACTTCACCCCGTTCGGCCAATACCTCAACGCCAACGCCGGCGCTTCCGGCATGGGCGATTACCTGACTAACTGGAACTTCCCTGTGCCCGCTATCATCGGCGGAAACGGAAACACCGCGCTAGGTGCGCCAGGCCAGATTCCAGTCAGCGTGGCGGGCGTCGGCAGCAATGCGGGCCGCGCCCTGATGAACGTCTGAACTGTGGCGATAAACGGGGCGGATAGTTTCTAGTCCGCCCCAACCTTCAATTTTTGAACTCTGCCCCCGTGACGATGACGGGGAACTAAGGAACTCAACATGTCTCCATCTTCTAGCGCAATGTCCAGCATGTACGCTGGCAAAACCACTTCCCGCGGCACGACCGTGCCCACCACTCCAACCGGATCGGTGAATATCAACGCGATTCTGCAAAACATGGTCTCGCGCGACATCTGGACGTATTACTACACGCTCAAGCTCGCATCCGGCACTACCCTGGCGGCGTCTTATGGGCTGTTCAATTCCTACATTTCCCAGCCTGACCCGTACCCGCTGGCTGCGGCCGCTCCGACTCCCGTGCTCTCCAAAGTCGAAACCAACATGCCATCGCCTGCGGGCCAGGGCTTCGCAGCCCCGCGCGATCTGATTCTCAACCGCATCGGGTTCTATTTCGAGCCGGGCGCCTCTGGAAACAATTCGTCTACCGAAGGTCCGGGTCTCCCGTCGTCGATTTACGACATGTTCACCTTCACGCAGTACAGCTACTTCGAATTCAAAATTCTCGAAAAAATCTTCATCGAAGGAATGCTGACCTTGCAGCCCGCAGGTATCGGGTTCAACGGCAACACCACCTTGGCTAACACTTCGGTGGTCACGCTCGGGTTTTCGAATCCTCATGCCACCAACCGCATGGGGGATTTTGCCAAGTATCTGGCCGCCCAGATGCCTTGGTCGTTGACGATTTTCTTCCCGCCGGGCTCGGGCCCGATCGCCAACGCCACCACCGCCGCGGCCGCCCCGTTCCTGCTTTCGCAGTCGGCGGGAGGGCACGGCCTGTGGTTGCGCGCCAACCTGACCGGGTTGACGGATCGCGCGGTACAGTAAGCAAGACATTCGATGGGCAATCCGTCCGGGGAGCGAACCCCCTCCGAGTGCTCCCCGGGCCGGGTTAAAATGACACACGTATGCGTCACTTGCGGTTTATCCTCGCGGTAGCTGCCACACCGTACATCGTTTTGCTCGCGGGTGGCCTGCTGCTTTTGCTGGCGCATCGGTGGGGACGATTCTGGAGGTAAACACACATGGCCTTACTAGATACGCCGGCGGAAGTCGGACCGAATTCCTTCGAAATGCTTCCGTTCACGGATCAGGAATTCGAGGACTTCTGCACCGGCGAAATTCTGATCTCGGCAATCAAAGCAAGTTCAGATTATTCCTGCACGGGGAGGGCGGAACAACTCGCCACCGGGTTAGGCCCGTTGGTGCAAGCGGAGATTTCGGAATCCCAAGCGCTCACGCAGGTTTACACAGCAGCGCAAACGGCAGCGGCGCAAGACACGGTGGTCGAAAGTTCGGCCCCAATCATCACGGATCAGGAAATCGCGGACGCACCCGACGCCGTCCCGCTCGGTTCGAACAATGCATCGTTGTCGCCGTTTTCGGCTACCGACATCGCAGCTGCACAGCGGCATCCGGTTAATTGGTCAGAGAGCCTGACCATCCAAGCCACCATGCGCCGTACCGAAGCCACGAGACAGCGCCAGGATCAGGAACGGGTTCGCGGACCCCTCCGCGCGCCACGGTATACCGGTAACACCCCGCGGCCTCAGTGGGGCGGGCCGGCGGCAGCTTCGGCCAATTGGTGCGGCGGCAACCAGGCGCCCTGGGGCAAGCTCTTGCTGTTCGGCGGTCTCGGTCTCCTGGCGATCGGTATGATGCAGCGGAAGTAACAAAGCAATGAATGGCAGGGGTGGCGGGGCCACGATGAACGACTGGATGCCTGGAGCGGCAATGGGAGCACTCGGCAGTATCGGGGCGTGGATTCTCTCCTGGAGGATTTCGGCGGCCAGGCATGAGGGCAGCGATTCGGTGCGCCAGGCGGGTTTTGCCGCGGCCATTTCGGAACTCAAAACGACGGTAGCGGACCGGGACGAAATGCTCCGTTCGGACATCCGCGACATGCGCGACGAGTTTTCGGGCCGGTTGGACGAACTGCAAAAGTCATATGCTTCCTACCAGGCGGCCTTTGCATCGCAAGAAAAGGTAAACATCTTTACCTCCGAAGCCATCAAAGGCATCGTCGCAACCCAGGAAAGACAGGGGGATAAGATTTCGGATCATGCGGCTAGCCTAAAGCTGCTTACGGAGTTGGTTACGCGCGAACGGGCGAAATAGTGTACACTTTCGGATAAATCGGCTATGGCCTTTCCCGACTATTCAGAGATCTCGAACAAGGCGGCTCTTGAGACGGAGATCGCCCGTTACGTGGAACAGGCGAGGTTGTGGCGCACCGACTACGAAACGGGAATTTTGGCGGGGCTGCAAATGGCCTTGAAAATTCTGGAAGGCTCTCGATGCACCCACACTTGCAACGCTAACTTGTCCCCTGGTTCTCCACATTCTTGCTCTTTGAGCGTGAGGCGATCATGCTAACTGACGTACTCACCCAAGCCGATTTCACGCTCGACCAATGCGCCCGGCCGCGCCCGCCGCGGGAAGATCTCGCCATCGTCCCCATCTCGAAATCGTTTTTGGTGCAAGGCGTGTTCCTTGCGAGCACAACCAGCCCAACCCAGACTCTCACCAAAGAAATAACCGGGGAAGTGAATTGGGAGTTAACCGGCATCCAGTTCACCAGCAGCTCGGCCACGGCGATTCAAGTTCAGATTCAGCTGCCGGGCGGCAGATTTTTAATCAACGTTCTCCAAGATGTCTTGCAAATTGCCGGCTACGGAAGCTACCGGTACGCTTTCCGGCCTGGCAGGCTGTGCCCGCCCGGGACGAAGATCACGGTAACGCTGAACGTCACCAACACCACCGACCAACAGCCCATCGCCATTTTATTCGATGGGTTCTACCATAATTTGGTCAAGGCCCGCGGCCAACGAATCTGCCCGGTCGATGAACAGGCCGCGAATATCCCGCGGTATTTCGGCCACCCCAATCAAAACATCATGGCGCCGGCCTGGCAAATGGGCGTTACGGACCCGACGCCGTCCGGTTTCCGCGACGAAGAGTTTACCTATTCGGCCGCCGGCCCGCCGAGCGCGGCGTTCCCGGCCGGTACGCCAGGCAGCACCGTTGCAGTCACGGCCGCCAACCTGACTACTACCCAGCAAATTCAGCTGGACGCTTCGGAATTCCTGTGTTCGCGACTGTTCGCCCAGCTGACCGAAGACGACACGGTCACATCGGCGCGCGTGCTGGTGAGAATTCGGCTAGGCAGCGGGCAGAGCGTGTTCGACGATTACCTCGACCTAGCGCAATACGTGGGGTCCGTTCCGTGGCCGATCGATCTGATTATCTCTCCGAACGAAATCGTCTATGCGGATTTGCAGCTCGTCGATGTCGGCGGCACTGGCAATGTGTATTGGACTCTCTTCCTCGAAGGCATCAAGCGTTGGAGGAAACAATGATTGCGGTGTTTGTGCTCGCGATTCTATTTTACATTGCAGCCGGCTGGCTAGCCTGGAAAGCTGGGGATTACGAATGACCTATCGCCCTCAATTCGTGTATCCAGCGCCACCGGCAGGCTTCGAGGACGAACAATTTCATTATTCGTTCGATTCGACCAACACTCCCGCACTGGCCAACAGCTTGCCGGCAGGGGCCTATGCGAACGATATTCCGCTGCTGTTGCAATCGGACGCCCCATTTATCGCGCGGGCTATCAAGATTCAGCTTGGTGCTGCGCATTCTACCTTGTGGTTCGAACTGAAGACGCCGCACGGCGATTACATCGCGCTACCTTATGTGCCGATATCGCGGTATGCCGGGGAAGGCGACGGGGCCGCGATTGCCGGCCGCTTGTTCGTCCCGATCGAAGAGGCCATCTACTGTCCGTCCGGCTCTAGCTGGGTGCTGTACCTGTACAACCCCACGCTGGCCAGCGTGAACCCGCCTGCATTGACGTTGTTCGGCTGCAAGCGGCGCGATTGTCGGAGGGCCGCATGAAACCAGACGCGAAGCGGAAGCGCGGCTTTTACTGGGTTCGGTTCGAGGGCGCGATTACGATTGCCGAATATGTCGCCTCGGTCAGGGGAACCTATTCCGATTGGAAATTCGGCGGCTGCTCGGTGGATGGCGACCATTGGCACACCTGTGGGTCTACCGCATGCATCCAGGATTCTGAAATTTGCGAAATGCTCGGGCCGGTTGTTCCGTACAGGCAGCGACGGAGGGCCGCATGAGTCCTGCGCGTCCGCCTTACCAGGAGCGTCATCAGGATTACGTGCTTGGGCCGAATCAGGATTCGTCGCTCACATCGGTAGCGCCGGGCCAGATTATTAGCTGCACGCTGCAGCTGGACAATGACGCGCCGTTCATCCTGCGGGGCAGGGCATACCGCGTGAAGTACGATACCCTGGCTTCCCGGACTCAGCAAAATCTGAATCAGCTCGCCCTTCGCTATTCCGGCCCGCTCCGAGACTGGAGACAGCAAAACTTCGTTCCTCAAAATTTGGTGATGCCTTATGGAGGCCAGGGAGGCGCATGGAAAGGCCTACGGCGCCAGATTGCCTATCCCCGCGGCGGCGTGATCCAGGTAGATTTGATTAATACCGGGTCAGCCAACCTTACCAACTTGACTTTGTATTTCCGAGGGGTAAAGCTCTTTCCTTGGGGGATCAACCCCGCGTACACGTACCCCAAGCGCTGCAAAACTCTGCCATTCGTTTACCCGATTGCGCCGGTCACTTCCGTCAATCCCTTCGGCACGGTACAAAATCTGGGCACGGCGCAAACGCTCATCTTGCAGATTTTCCAATGTCAGAACGACGCCGATTTCGTCTTGCGGTACGGCCAGGCGGGTCCTTCGTTTTCTCCCCAAGCATTGGAAGTGGGGGTGATTCTCAGGGATGAAAACCAAAAGGCGTTTTCCAACGACTACGTTCATTACGAGGTTCTCTTCGGGCCCTGCCTTGGCAACTTTAATTGTGGAGGCGCGACAATACCCGCCATAGGCACGGGGAACGCCTTGCCTTCCATCTTCTATCCCGAAATCTACGTGCCCAGAAACCATGTACTCTACTACGACATCACGCGGGCGGACAGTGGGTTTGCCGGGGCGGCGTCGATTCCCAACTTCCCGATCAATTTGATAGGCTCGAAGGTGTACGCATGAGCGAGACCATGGCCAGCTTCAAGAATGACGTGATGATCGACCGGGTAATAGAGGCAGCCATCCCGGACATTTTCACGCTGGCGGACGGCACTAATTCGCAGACTGGAATACGCTCACGTGTGGAATGCATTCTCGCCCACGGGGTATTCGTTCCGGTCATTGAAGGCGCGGCCCGCGGAATTGACGAATACCAGCGCAATCTTCGGGCCATGGCAAAAGAGGGATTGTGAGCGAAGCTTTCGAACGAACCGCAATCGAACGCTACAAGCAACAGGAAGCTGCTACGCGCGGAAATATCCCAGGCAGCCGCGGCGGCGGATTCATTCCGATGAACGAGCAAGGGGACCCCGGCAAATTGGCATACCTCAAGAATGCCAACTGGGAAGGCCGTTACAGTCATGGGCACTCGGTGCAAGGCTTCAAGGTGGAAGCTTCCCTCTGCCCCGGCTGTCTGTTTCCCGATGCGCTCGAGGGGAAATGGCCACACGTCAAGGACGGGCGGTGTAATCGCTGGCGCGCCAACTTATGTTCTTCCTGCGGCGCGACTCAATCAATTGTGTGCGTAGACGGCAAGGGTTTCTGCTACGCGTGTCACGAGAGAATATTTTGCTGTCCGGGCTGTCTCTACCCTGACAGCCCCGAGGGGAAATGGCCACACACCTACGATGCGCGATGCAAGCGCATCGAACCGCGCTGCGTGATGTGCGGGGAAAGAAAGTTTGGACTGGTCGAAGTGGAGCATAAACAGACGGGCGAGCGCGCCTTGGCCTGTTATCGCTGTCTGAAAGACGTACTCGTCTGCCAATGGGCCGACATCCTAGGGGTGGAACCCGTCTTATGATGGCGCGCGACGCGACCGTAGACGATCTGATCGCAACAATAGCCCGGAGGCGGCAGACTGAATGATCGAACTCGCCCTATCTCCGTTGCAATGGGACCCACTGACCCGCGATTACTACGGCCAATGGGATGCCTACTCCATCGCGCAGATTGCCGAACTCGCCAAGCGAACGGACTGCTACACGCTCAAATTCTACAAGGCTCCCGCAAGCCAGGACGAATTGATCGGCGCATTTCAGTACGTGGCGTGCGGTTTGCACATCCCTCCCGGCTCGTTGATCTTCGGATTTTACCTGCCGGCGCAGCCGTCCACATCCCTGCCAGGATCGTACAACGTGCAAATCACGGACATGAACTTGCGCGACAGGGACGGCAACCCGCACCAATTTTTCGACGAGCCTATCCCGAGTGTGTTTCTGGGCAACTATAAGCCGTCGTACTTGACCGCGGACCCCTTGCAGACGAGCGGCCTGATTTCGTCATTCCCCTCTTTGCTCCCGGCAATCCATCCGGTAACGGGGGACGGCCTGTTTCAGCTCGAATTCTGGGACACTCTCGGGGGCGACAGTGGGCCCGCTGGGAGCTCTCAGCGGATCGAGCTGGTTATCGGGTGCTTCGTGCCGAAGGAGAAGTGCTCATGAGCGCCAATCCCATTCAAATCGCCCAAGGCCCTGGCTTAGTCAAAGCTGCCGATTCCATCCGGCAGATGCAAGAACGCCGAGACAACTGGCCGTACCCTTGGGTATATCCTCCTCCCGGAAGCGAAAGGCGCAATCCGTTCGGGTTTACCGTTATGCCCGCGGTGGCAGCTTCGGCCGTCGTGCTGACGTTTAACATTCCTACCGGTTTCGTATTCGAGATGGATGCCATCATGTTCGCCGCGGTCACGACCGCGTTTGCACCCATCGGCAATCCGGGCGATTACACATTTTCGGTCAACCGCAATACCCCGGTGACCGGAGTGGCGCCGCAAGGCTCCCCGCTGACCGACTTCCAAAACGTGCCGTTCCCCATGGGCAACCCGGCAACTTCGGCCATGTGGCCCTTACGGCGCTCGGAGAAATTCGCCCCGCTCGATGTCGTGCGGGTGTACGTCAACAACGTGTCTGGCGTCGGTGGAGCGCCCAATTTCGCCGTTGCAATGATCGGCGGATGGCAAAGAAAGGCATGAGGCCATGACTGAGTTCGAGCGCGGTTTTCAGGCTGGAAAGCAAGCGGCGCTTCGTGAACAGATAGAAAAACTTTCGAGCCCATCTGCAAAATGGATGCCGGAGTGGCGCCCTATCGTGTATCGCGTATTGGCATGCATTGCCGGCGATTACTTCGGCGGCCAAGTGCCGATACGCGGCGAACACCGAGATTTTGGCGTGGAACATCTGACCGTAAACGATTTCATTTGGACGCCAGAAAGCTACAGGCCATGTCTCAGTCAACCGACGACGGATTGACAACGTTGCTCATAGTTGGTGCACTCGCCTTCGGCGGATACCTGCTTTATTCGTACCTTTCCACGCAGGCCCCGAGCACACCCGCTACTACTCCTGCAACTACAGCCCCGGTCACGCCAGCCGTTCCTGTAAGCCTTCCAACGCCAAGCGGGAGCCAACAGACGGTAGCTTCGATTCAAACCTCTTTGCCCACCATTTTGCCCATTCTGCCTGTGCCGGTTTCAACTCAGGTGAACGGGTCGAATCTGATGGCCTCGGTAAATGTATGAGCGCCAAAGCGTCGGCCCCGTGCCGCGTGGTTTTTAGCTTCGCTGATCCGGCCAGGGAAGTGGAGGAGAAAATTATGTTGGGGCCGTTTTTGGCATCGGCATCTGGCATGATAGTGGCCACCCCCGAGAAAGGCAGCGTCAATTTCTTTTTCGTCCCGAAGGGTGGAACCGTGGAGATCACCAGATTTAACGGGCCCAAGGCTTCCCTGAAATATCGGTTGCATCCCCGGCTTGTCGCCGTCGATTGGCCGCCCACCAAGCCGGCCGCTAAAGAGTTTCTAGCGAAGCACGTGGATTGATGGCCTACCGCCCCCAATTTGCCTATCCTCCCCCGCCCCTAGGCTGGAAAGACGAAGAATTCGAATATTACTGGGACGGCGTCACTATTCCCGTGCTCTTGCAAGCGCCAGTCAATCAAGTGCCGTTGCCCATGCAGGCTGACGCCGAATACCGCATCCGGGCCTTTGAAATGTCGGGCGATACCGGAATGCTGGCCGTGCGCTTTTACACGGCTCGCAGCGAGCCACTCTCTTTTGTGCCCGTGGAAAACGACTTGGCGTATTCAGGCGTCGTCCAAGGAAGCAACCCAGTGGGGCGTCTGCCCGTGCCGTTGAACGATGAGATCGTATGTCCGCCTGGGGCTGCCTTGTTTGTAGACTTGCAGCTGATCCCTTCGTAAGCTCAGCGGCTCTCGTTTTTGAGCTATCATTCTTCCATGAGCTTTCTAGTCCCCGAATGTCTGCCGCATGTCAAGCAGAAATGCGATGAACTGTACGGGCTCCCATACGTGTGCCTGGCGGAAGATCCGAAGTCGGTCAGCCGATACGTGGGCCAGCTGCGCAACGGGCACAAGGTGACCGCGGATCAAATCGAGCAAATCTTCAATGCCGGCCTGATGCTGGAACACATCGAGGGCAGGGGAGCAGCAACGCGACAAGTAGGAGACCCTGGAATGGGTGCGAATAAACTTCACGCCGAGTTGTTGGCGCTTTCGGAACGGCTATTTGGTTCCTCGATCGAAGATGCTCTACCGATCTATTTGAGAATGTCGCGGACCGAATACGCCCGGTGGGACGATCGGCCGCGGGTGAAATGGGCACAGGAGCAAGTCAATTGAGCCTCAGCGGAAACATCACCATCACCGCAAACATGGAGACCCGATGGCGCTGCCGATAGCAATCGACCTCACCGTACCGGTAGCTGCTTTGTCCGAAGCCTTTGGCGTGGCGGCCGGCGGCCCCTGGATGTTCAATGGCGATCTTTATATCGCGGTCACCGATCACACATATAGCACCTTCACTGCTATCTACGTTTCGACCAATGGGGGGAATACGTGGAGCCCGCTCGACACCGGAGGGCAGCCGACCATTTCAGGGATTGTGCAGTTCGATGGCAACCAGACTTTGGTCTGCGCCTTCCCTAGCGCTGGGAACGGTAGCGAAGGCGGAATAAACCTTCAGAATTTCGACTTGGCCACCCAGACTTGGGGCAGCGTGTACGGAACTGCAAGCCCGCCAACCGGCAACGAAGTGGATTTCGTGGGCTTCAGGCCCGATGGCTCGGTCGTCGTTTTGTACGATCACTTCGTTTCAGCCACGCATCAAACCGGCAAATTCTTCGCCGTCTTTGCAGCGAACGCTTGGAGCGCTGGCGTTGGGGTGGATATAAATTTCGTCAATCCCGATCCGCCCGAACTGGGGAGCACGGAACGGCTCATCTCGGCCGTGATCGACCAGTCTGGCAACGTTCACGTATTCATGGATCTCTTCGGAACCACGGGTCTGCCATGGTTCGTGTTTTACCAAGAGGTCACGGCGGCCAATGGGTTGGGATCTTTTTTCACGTTCCCCGGCAGCAACAACGGAGATCTCATTTCATTAGGCGTGCCCGTGGTAATCAACGGCAAAATCTTTTTACCGGCGTTTGTGTCGGACGCCGGCGCCGTAGGATTTTTCTTGGGGAGCGGGTCCACCTGGGGTTCTGTGATCGGCCCAATCGACCCAGGATTAGCCACGGACGCCACATTGGTGGTAGATACTAGCAGTACTCCCGGATTTGCTGCCCTGGTGAACGGAACCTTGGTCGTTATCTATGTAGCGCAAGGTTCCAACACCGCGTGGATACAGGCGCGGATGCGGGTGCTCACCCAAACCAACCTGGCGAATCCGGCAACCGGATGGACCGGGCAGACGGTAGCCGACGCGGAAACCTTCCCGGCAAATCTTCTCCCTATAGGCGCGCCCGATTCTCAGCGCATTTTGGGCCTGGGGCCGTTCCTGCCAGGAGTGGGCAACATGTTCAACATGTTCGAACCGCAATCGGCCAGCTTCGATCAGGTGGCCTTTTTTCTGCCGTTCGCAGTGGCCACGAGCGGGCCGTTGAAAATTACCCTGCGAGGGGTAAAACGGGTGCGCTGTGACCCTCCCCAAGAAATCGGAGAGGTGGAAGACTTGCCGCACGTTCAGGTAGCAATATAAAGTACCATTCCTTTTGGAAGTTCCTTGTAGTACTATCGCTCCATGAACCTGCAATTAATCTGCGACGGAACCCCCGGTCTGAATGCCGGGTTTACGATTCAAGCTCAAGATTCCAGCGGCAATCATTGGCCCGCAACCGGGACAGCGACAATCGACCAATACTCGTTGGCGTTCGTCCAATCGGTGGGCGTCGGGAACGATGAGTACCAGATTATTCCCAAGGTGACGTTCGCTCCAGGCCAACCGACCGTCACGGTAAATGTTACCTTTCAATGTGTGGACTCCGCTTCCGGCATCGCCATTCCCCCTCTCGTGGTATCGGTGGATCTCGTGGCGCCGCCCCCGCCAGCTCAGAAAGCTACCCAGCTGGTGATCACCGGCGGGCCTGGCGAAGGCACGGGCTCCGATTTGACGGACCCCGGTAGCGCTACCATTCCGGTTTCGCTCGTCTGATCAAACTGTGATATTCTGTCTGTGCGCGTGGGTGTCGCCTTTGCGGGCTTGATGCCCTGCATCGAGGGGCTGGCGATTGGTTTCTCGCGAAACTTCCCGGCCCCCACACGAAACCGGGCCGGCATGAAAACTTTCTTCCGTTGTCGGCGGTGTGGCAGGCGTTGCCTTGGGTCTGGCCCCAGAGGCGAACGCTTGGTGCGCGCGACGAAAAAGCTTTGCGCAGCCTGTTTCGATAAACAATACCCGGATGAAACGCGGCTGCTCAGACGGAAACGGGCGAATCGCGTCCCATGAATTACCTATGGCGCGGTCTCGGTTCGTCTTCTTACGATTCTCAGATTCTCGCCGCAATCCCTCAATACTGTCCCTCCTGCCCGCCGGCCATGGTGGAGGCGTTAGTGCAAACGGAAAGCTCGGGAAACCCCAATGCCGTTTCGCCGGCCGGCGCGATCGGGCTGTTTCAGCTCATGCCGGCAACTGCTGCAAGCCTGAACGTCAACCCCAATGACGTGTCCGGCAATATCCAAGGCGGGCTAACGTACCTGCAACAGCTTTACAATCAGTTTGGCGACTGGACGGAAACTCTCGAAGCCTACAATGAAGGGCCAGGCGCGTTGCAATCCCAGCTTTCAAGCGGCATCACTCCAACGAGTTCGGGTTACGCGAGCGGCATACTTTCCGCGGCAGGCATGTTGGACTCGACGGCCAGCACGGACCTTTCCGACGTATCGGCCGATCTGGGCATTTCCAGCCCCTCAGACGGGCTCGACGATTTGAGCGACTCTATGGACAGCCTCTCCATCGGAGACGTGCCAGGCATAGCCGTAGTGGCCGGGATCGCCCTTTTAATTGGGGTAGGGATCTATGCGCTCGCGTGATCTAGAAATCCCAGAATCGTGCTACTGCGTGTCGAATCAGACACATAGCACAAGCCCGGAGTGTATGGCCCCTTTTATTGGGATTCCATCATTGCAAAATAGCCACACGCTAACTTATTGATTCCAGGTCCAAATAGTTCACATAATGCGCCATACCGGAAGCCGAACGGTACCTCTGTAGTACTTTCGCCACAAGTCTAATTTAGCAATCGTGCTACGATTCGGCCATGCTTCCCGTGAACTGCGTCGGCAACCGGACCAAGAATCGAAGACCGCACGCACTGCCTAAACTCGACCCGGCATTGACCCCGCGGAAACGCCGAGGGCCGCTCCCACAATGCGATTGCGACAGGCCGGCGTGTTCGTATTGCCGAAAAAGGGCGGCGGGAAGACGGTGGTACGAACGGAACAAAGACCGACACAAGGCCAACACGGCGAGAAACCTAAAACTTTGGAGGGCGGAACATGGCAATTGAAGATAACGAAATAGCCGCAGCGGCTAGGGATGCGTTTTACAAGTGGCTTCCGAATGCACGCGCGATTGACGAATTAGCGAGCTACCTGTCCAAGTTCGAAACTGGACAACGAACGTTACTGGCCCTCTTTGTGGATGGTTTCAGAAATGGCGCGCGCTATGGTGTCTCGGCAGTTCGGCCGGAACCCAACACACCCGCACCCGCCCTTTCCATAGTCATAGAACAGAGGGACTACTATTATGGCGTCCTCAAGCAAATCTTGGAACTCAACAAGGGCTCCGGGTTTTTCGACGCTGTGCCTTTCGCAAATGCCGTAATCGAACGCTGCCGGCGTGCGATTGAAAGCGCACCGTCATTTGTGCTCCGTTGTGATACGTGCAATCGCATCGAGCCGAACGAACAGTTGGATTTGAGGCTGCGCTGCGGATTTGGCGACAACCCATGTCCTGGGACGCTTCGGAAGGTTTTCACATGACGGACCCAGTAAAATCCCTCGCCGACTCCATCGCCACCCAGGAAGGCTTCTTCGTAGAGAACTCGATCCCGCAGATTCGAAATAATCCCGGCGATCTAGATTATGCAGGACAGATCGGGGCCAGCAAGCCATCGCCGGCCGGTCCCTTGCCGAACATCGCGGTTTTTGCTAGCAAAGCTCTGGGGGTGGCAGCTCTTTACCGGCAATTGTGGCTTCAGGTAGCCGAAGGGCAAACGGTAAGGCAAATCGTTGCTCAGTGGGCGGGGAACAATCCTGCATACCTCGCCAATGTGCTCGGGTGGACCGGACTGCCAGCCGATACGTCCGTGCTGGAACTGCTTTCTCCCTTAGCGCAGATGAATCTATAACCCAGCCAGCCAGGCGCGCCAAGGCCTGCTGAGAGACCACACCATGAACCCGCTCGGCTTTTCGTGGCGCGCGTCGGCGAGCGGATCGAGAATCACTTTCCGGCGCGTGCGATACCGTTTCGCATTTTCCAGTGCGCGCTTATACGCGTCCGACGCCCGGAATTTGCAAACCGGACATTGTCCGCAGAAGCACTCCGGCTGTCTTGGC
>Ga0187783_10000218_pt1 | contig 43729 bp, 48 predicted proteins | sample 1015_SJ02_MP02_2_FD_132471 | JGI IMG/M metagenome (GOLD analysis project Ga0187783, IMG submission 132471) | Tropical peat soil microbial communities from peatlands in Department of Meta, Colombia - 1015_SJ02_MP02_20_MG | ecosystem: Environmental > Terrestrial > Soil > Wetlands > Peat | place... | reverse complement strand
CCGACGATCGGCGACGTGGCCAGCCTCCTTGATCATTCGGAGCTGCAAATTGTCTTCGGGGCTGCGGATATCAATACCGTTGAAATCGGCCATCTCCAGCACGACAACTCCATCGTCGCCAATATACTGGTCAATGAGACACTGAGCAAACATTTTGCCGTGCTCGGCGCGACCGGCGTGGGTAAGTCAAGCGCTGTCGCGTTGATGCTCCAGAAGGTCATGGCGGTACAATCCGCACTACGATTCCTCCTGATCGACGTGCATAATGAGTATGGTCACTGCTTTGGCAGCAAAGCTCAGGTGCTGAATCCACAAAATCTCAAACTTCCTTTCTGGTTGTTCAATTTTGACGAGATAGTCGATGTATTTTTTGGTGGGCGTCCTGCCGTGGACGGTGAAGTCGAGATATTGTACGAAACCATTCAAATCGCGAAGGCCAATTATCTGCAACCTCGTCAATCGGGCGCTCGATCGAACATCAAGCGCGCGGAAACAAAATCGGCGGGATTTACCGTCGATACTCCGGTGCCGTACCGACTGGCGGACCTGGTCAACTTGATCGACGAGCGATTGGGCCGACTGGAAAATCGATCGTCGCGCATGACCTATCACCGTTTGCTGACCCGGATCGATACCGTTAGTAAAGACCCACGCTACGCGTTCATGTTTGATAACGCCAATGTCGGCGGCGACACCATGAGCGAGGTCTTGAGTCAGATCTTTCGACTCCCGACCGGTGGTGTGCCGATGACCGTCATGCAACTGGCGGGTTTCCCCGCCGAAGTCGTCGATGCAGTCGTGTCCGTGCTCTGCCGAATGGCCTTTGATTTTGGACTGTGGAGTGATGGGGCCGATCCTCTATTGCTGGTGTGCGAGGAAGCGCATCTTTACGCGTCTGCCGACCGCTCGATCGGCTTTGGACCGACCCGCCGTGCGATTTTGCGCATCGCCAAGGAGGGCCGAAAGTATGGAATTTTCCTCGGCCTCGTGACACAACGCCCCGCGGAGCTTGATCCAACCATTCTCTCTCAATGCAGCACAATTTTCGCCATGCGCATGGCGAACGAACGCGACCAGACATTACTGCGATCGGCAATACCGGATGCCGCATCCAACTTGTTGGCGTTCCTCCCTTCGCTCGGCACCGGCGAAATCCTGGCGTTCGGCGAGGGCGTGACACTACCGGCACGCATCCAGGTGGATAAACTTCCCGATGGGTTGCTGCACAAGCGCGGGGCCAGCGAAATCACTAATTCACATCGCCAACCGGGCATGGAGAAGAAGTTCATCGACGCCGTGGTCGAACGCTGGCGCGGCGCCACGATGGGACGTCGGCAGAGCACCGCGCAGTCGTCACCGTTCATCCACGTTGACGAGTTCGGTATTCAACCGTCATCCGAGCCAAATTCAATTCAGTCCAAAATCCTCAACGAATGCATAGAGACCACACCAGACCCAGCGACTATCGCAGCACCCGTACTGAAAAAGTCATCAGGCTAGCTGCTACGGAGCGCGAGATTCAGCCATGCAAAGCACAAGCAAAAATGCATCGTTGACCAATCACGAATCGTCGCTTGACGAATCGCCAATCGAGGACTCGCAGACCGGTTCGTCCAATCTTGAATGGACGAACCTGAGCCGATCGGAGCAATTCCAATTGCTGGAAGGCACCTTCAAGGCGGTTCCAGTTGGTTTAACGCTTTATGACAGTCTTGGACAACTGGTCCTCTGCAACAACGCAGCTGCAGTGGCCTTCAACGCGCAGGTGAGTAAGCTAGCTGATCAAGCGGCCGCCGAGCGACCATGGGCGATAGCCGGAACTCCCTGTACGCTTGAACCTCTGACACCGAAAAATGCCGGGGAAACTGCAACCGACGGGGCGGTTGGACCACGGGTATTTCTCACAGAACATACGCCTCTGCAGCTTCTAAACCAAACCTTGCTGCTGGCGACTTCTATCGACATTACTGAGCGCAAGAAGTTAGAGGCGGAGTTGACCCAGCGCGCCTATTTCGACGACTTGACCGGACTCGCTAACCGGGCGCTGCTTCAAAACAAAATATCTGAGATTCTGCAGATGCACTCCGGCGAGGAGCGCTTTGCACTCGCTTTCATCGACATCGACAATTTTAAGCACATAAATGACTGCTATAGCCACGCAGTGGGCGACGCGCTACTCGTCGAAATCGGACACCGGATTTCAAGCAACATCAGGAGCACCGACATCCTGGCGAGAATCAGCGGCGACGAGTTTGTGCTCGTCATCCATCCTCTTGAGCCAGGCATCGAGCTTAGGCCCTTTCTTCACAACATTCTGCATCAAGTGAAGCGACCGTTTTACTTCGAAGGGTCCGAAATATTTACTTCGGCCTCGATCGGCGTCAGCGTCTACCCTGATCACGGAAATACCTATGAGACGGTGCGCAGGAATGCTGACAGCGCGATGTATTTGGCCAAACACGGCTCGAAAGGAACAGTAACATTCTACGACAGGGACGCGAGTCAATCTGTAACAACGCGGATGGAACTCGAGCAGAGACTAAGACTCGCCATCAAAGATCGACTCTTCTGCTGTGCGTTCCAACCGAAGGTTGATATTCGGAGCGGCGCAGTCACCGGCGTGGAAGCGCTCATTCGATGGCGCGACACCCAAGACCATTTCTCTTCTCCGGGCGAGTTTGTCGGACTTGCAATCGAACTCGGATTGATCGACTCGATCGCTCAACTGGTCCTATCGGATTGCGTCGACGTCATTCATAGAATTGATGATGCGTTCGGCAACGACACCGCCATCAGCATTAATATCGCAGCGAGACAGGCCAGTGATACCCATTTCATGCAGGCCTTCATGCAATCACTGAGTGCGACCGGACAAGCAAATCGGTTCATCTTGGAGCTGACCGAGGACGCGTTTGTCGCAACAACCCATTTTCAAGCCAACATAGTGCCGATCTTGCGAAATGCCGGCGTCCGCATTTCAGTTGATGATTTCGGCACCGGATATTCTTCGCTTGCAGCGCTAACCGACATCGCAGTTGACGAAGTCAAGATCGACCGTTCGTTCATCACGAATATACACCGTAGGCCACGCAGTCAGGGAGTATTGAAGGCGATTGAGTCTCTCAGCGATGCGCTGAACGTTACCATTGTTGCGGAAGGTGTGGAGACGTCCGAGGAGCTGGCATTCCTGCGAAGCTCAACAAATATCCGATACGCCCAAGGCTATTACTTCTCTAAACCGTTCTTCATTGAGAACCTCAAACTTTTCGAGACCGCAATAGTCGAAGGTCGTAATCTCTCTGCATCACGGGCAAGCCCCGCTACACGATCGCCCCCGGTTTCGAGGGTTTCCTGACGATAAGTCGATTGTTAACGTGTCGGACCATAGACCGACGTGCGGTTCGCCGTTCCGACGGACCGTTGAGTCAATTCCTCAATTCAAATACCCATCGTAAAGCACCGTTTTGATCGTGGCGGCTGGCCCGCTGTCCTCGTCTCGCCGGTAAGCCGCGTGAGGGTCGTGAGCCGCCGACCGCTCAAAATCGGACAATGATCGACTTTATCTGACCGGCTCATCCTCGTGCCTCTCCAAAGACTTTTGCCCAATCGGCCCGGGCGGTCGCAGACGTGGCTTGAGACGCCGGGAGTACCTCGTTTCGCTCGGATCAGCCGGCCTAGAAGAAAATGCCATCAACCTCGAATTATCGGGATGTTTGTTCTTTTTTATGTAGTCCTCTTGCCAACCTGACAAATCGCCTTCTAGCTAACTTCGAGGGTCATTGCGGCGCAAACAGCTGGCGCGCAATGGCGCGTCGACGAGGGCTCTACAATGACAAGCGTCGAAGTGCAGCCGGACAGGCTGATTGCGGCACCACCCCGGTGGCGTGAACTGTGGCTCAAAGAGGATTGGTGGGCGATCTGGCTGGGGCTCGGCATTGTCGTTTTGGCCTACGCATTCTTTGCGGCCGGAGCTAGTATTCGCTGGATTGCGGTAACGCCGGAGAAATGGTCAACGTTGCCGCAACTCGGCGCGCACTTCGCCGCCAATTATAGCCGATATATAGTCCAGTTTCTTGCTTGGTTGGCCGTTTTCAGCCTGGCATTGAAGGCACTTGGTCACAATGCTCGTGAATTCATTCCGTCCTTCCTCTTTCTATACGTGCTTTCTTTGGTGATCTTTGCGCTGGGCCAGTGGGACAAGGCCAACACCTACAATCTCGAACCCCCGCTCGTTGCACTCGCCGTCGGCCTGGTCTTTTCCAATTTGATCGGCATCCCGCGCTGGCTCGATGCCGGCTTTCGCGTAGAATTCTACATCAAAACTGGCATCGTTTTGCTCGGAGCGACGCTGCCGTTCACCCTCATCGTTTGGGCGGGTCCGGCAGCGATCCTGCAGGCATCCATCGTATCCATCGTCACATTTCTGGTCATTTATTGGGTTGCCACCAGGCTCGGGCTCGACAAGCGTTTCGCGGCTACCCTCGGCGCCGGTGGAGCCGTATGCGGCGTCTCGGCGGCCATCGCCATTGCCGGAGCCGTCGGCGCCAAGAAGCAAGACGCGCCGATCGCCATCACTACGGTGATTATCTGGGCCGTGGCCATGATCTTTGTTCTGCCTTTTGTTGCGCAGTATCTGCAACTTCCTGCAGGCGTTGGCGGAGCCTGGATAGGCACATCGGAGTTCGCTGATGCAGCCGGTTTAGCCGCAGCGCAAACCTACGGCAATCTCGCCGGGCATGGCGCGGTAGCTGGCACCAGCGACCAGGCCATCTTCGCCTATACTTTGATCAAGGTGGTTGGCCGCGATGTATGGATCGGCATCTGGGCCTTCGTTCTGGCGATAGTTGCGACAACCCAATGGGAGCGCGTGGAGACCGGCCGCCGGCCCGAGGCCGCGGAAATCTGGTGGCGGTTTCCGAAGTTCGTTATCGGGTTTTTGCTTGCCTCGCTGCTCATTACGCTGGTGTCCAGCGGTTATAGCCTTGCTGACTACAACAAGGCGGTCGTGCCGTCATTGGTAGCCCCCATAAAGGACCTGCGTACCTGGGCGTTCATCTTCTGCTTCCTTAGTATCGGATTGACCACCCGTTTCCGGGAACTGGCGAGTGCGGGCAAGAAGCCTTTCCTTGCCTTCAGCGCAGGTGCGATTGTCAACCTGATTGTTGGCTTCATACTCTCGGCGATCGTGTTGGCACCCCACTGGGAAAATCTTGGGCACTAGATACCGACAGCGAGGCGCCATGACCGGAGAAATACCGCTGTCGCGGCGACAATGCGGGTCGTGTTGGCACTTCCATAACGATGCTAAGTTCTTGGAACTGGCTTTTCCGGGACTCACCAGTCTGAGCTCGGGTTATGGATCGGCTCGTTCGGACGACGGAATTTGTCTTCGGCATGACAAATATCTTGGCGCGCGATGCGTTTGCTCCGATTTCACTGCACGACCAACGGAATTCGACACCGCCGAGACCGCTGCGGACGGAACCTCGCAAATCGGCGAAGCCGCGACCACATAACATCAACAAGTCGAGAAATGCGCCCCTCCCCGATGTTCGACGGCGTGTTTGGCCGCCGGTGCTCGGATGAAGAGGTACTTTCTCCGATCGCGTTGCAATGGACAGGTCGCGGCAACTTCGCTGAAAAGCTGTGACGATCCCGCAGCTCCCAGGAAGGCCGAAGGCCGCCCACTCTGATACGCCGCCGTCAGGGACGCTGTGATACGGTTGAGCGGCTTCACAAATCTAAACACCAGATCGTTCCACGACGAGCGAGCCGGAGCCCTTCCCACCACGTCTAACCAGATCGGCGATACTCGAGCGAGTGGGCCGCACATCCGCCAAGACAGCATGGGAAGTTGTTGTGGTGATATATTTGCCGTATTCAATCAATTTGAGGTCACTATGCCGGACTTTATTGCCGATGGACCAAAAGACCCTCAGCGCTTACGAGCACGATGCGCCGGCTTTCGCGAGAGCTTGGGAGGCGCAGCCAGTGCCATCCGACGTGCAGGCGTTGGTTCGGCGTTTCTTCACGGCCGGACCAACCGCCGACATTGGATGCGGCAGCGGTCGCGATACCGCGTGGCTTAATCAAAACGGCTTTCCAGCGATCGGATATGACGCCTCCGACGGACTGCTTCGCGAGGCACGGCGGCTTCATCCCAGGATACAATTCAGGAAAGCGTCACTCCCAGAGTTGGACGGCATTGCCGACAACAGCTTCGTTAACGTCCTCTGCGAAACAGTCATTATGCATCTTTCGCCAATCGTGATCGTCCCATCGGTTCACAGACTCGTGGCCACTCTCCGACCAGGCGGAACGCTATATCTGAGCTGGCGTGTGACCGAGGGCGCCGACCAGCGAGACGAACAAGGGCGCCTCTATACCGCCTTCGATCCGACTCTGGTCTTTCAGGCTTTGGCACTGGCAGATGTTCTCCTTGACGAACAACGCGTCAGCGTTGCCTCCGGTAGGACCGTTCGGTGCGTTGTCGCGAGGAAGTTCGAGGGTGGCTGAACAATCGTGATTCGTTCAGCCCCGGCGCCCATCGGTCATTGGCCTGGCGCGGCGAACGGTGGGTGGGCGAACCAGCAACCCACATAATAAGACGATCAAGGACCGGGCTCGGGAGCAAGCCCTGGCGCCCGAGCGTGACTTGACGCGGCTGCGGCCTTGAGAAACGGGACCCATCGCGCGATCTCGTTTTTCACCAACGTGGCGAGTGCCTGCTGGCCTCGCCGTGGACCGTCCGGGACATCGCTGCCGTGTTCACGCAACCGCTTGCGTGTGGCCTTGTCGCTCAGTGCCTTGTCGAGCGCGTCGGTGAGCGCATCGAGCACAGGCTTCGGTGTCCCTTTCGGCGCAAACAGCCCATTCCACGCGGAAAACTCGAATTCCGGCAGCCCCCCCTCCCGGGTAGTCGGAATATCTGGCAGGGCGGGATTTCTGACGGCAGTCGCAATTGCATATGCCTTGATCGTTTGGTCAACCACCTCCGGAACGACGTTGGCAATCTGATCGCACATGTAGTCGACCTGGCCGGCCACAAGCGCATTCATGGCCGGAGCGGTCCCGTTGTAGGGAACTAGGGTCGGTTTCGCGTCGAGCAGGGAATTGAGCAGCCCGCATGTGATGAACGATACCGATCCGACCCCGGCATGCGCCATGTTGAGCTTGTCTGCGTTGGACTTAACGTAGGCAACGAATTCCCGGAGATCCCTGGCCGGAAAGTCCTTACGGGCGAGAATCACGAACGGCGTGCTGGCCGATTGACCAATCGGCTCGAAATCGACGGCAGGATCGTAGGGGAGACCGGGGTATAGCGCGACCGCTGCGGCGTGGGTTCCCATATTACCTGTCCCAATCGTGTACCCGTCTGGCGTCGCACGCATCACATAGGATGTGCCCGTGGTGCCGCCTGCCCCGACCACATTCTCGATCACGATCTGGCGGCCAAGCGTCTTCGACATGTGTTCCCCGACGACGCGAGCGACCATGTCAGTTGGGCCGCCTGCCGCGAACGGTACGATCAGTGTGATGGTTCGCGCCGGGTAGTCCTGAGCCGCCGCCAGCGAACCCATGCCGAGCGACAGTAGCCCGGCGCAAACTGCGCGAAACATCCGCCTAACCGACATGGCTTCCCTGAGGTCGTGGTTGCGCATCAAGCCGCGAGTCGCTTTTCAACGTCTACGATGAGCAACGCAATTTCTTTGGCCGGACGTGGGCGACTGAAATAGTATCCCTGTGCCTCCGTGCATGCCTCCGACCGCAGCCATTCCAGCTGCTCGCGGGTCTCTACGCCTTCCGCGGTCGTCCTGATTCCCAACGATCTTCCGAGACCGGCCACCGCCCGCACGATAGCCGCACAATCGGAACGCGTCTCCAGATCAGTAACGAACAATCGATCGATTTTTATCTTGTCGAACGGGAAGCTCTGCAGGTAACTCAAGCTGGAGTATCCCGTTCCAAAATCGTCCATTGAGATGCGTACGCCGATTTCATGCAGTTGGCGCAAAATTGACATTGTCGTCTCGCTGTCCTGCAGCAAGACCGACTCGGTGATCTCGAGTTCGAGGCGGTCCGGATGCAAACCGGTCGCAGCAAGCACCCGGACCACTGTCGGAACCAGTGTCTTTCTGAACTGTGCCGGGGAGAGATTTACTGCAACCCGAATGTGTCCGGCCCAGGTTGTGGCCTCAGCACATGCCTGGCGCAGAACCCATTCGCCAATCGGGCAGATCAGTCCAATATCCTCGGCGACCGGAATGAATTCATTCGGCGCGACCAGTCCGCGCTCAGGATGATTCCACCGAACCAGGGCCTCAAATGCGGTGACCTGATTATCCTTCAGATCGACGATCGGCTGGTAGTAGATCTCGAATTCGGCTTGTACCACTGCCCGTCGCAATTCCACTTCCAACTTTCGACGAGATTGGAGTCGGGCGTCCATCTCGGCCTCAAAGAAGCGGAACATGCCGCGTCCATCCGCCTTTGCGCGATAAAGCGCCATATCGGCATTCTTAAGCAGCAGATCCGGATCCTCGCCGTCCACCGGTGCGACAGCGATGCCAATGCTGGCCCCCACGACAACTTCCTGACCATCGATCTCGTAGGGTTCGCCAAGTACTTCAACAATGCGACTCGCCTGAGCAGTGACTTCCTCCGGTCTTTGTACCTCCGTCTGAACGATAGCAAACTCGTCTCCGCCAAGACGTGCGAGAATGTCGGTGTCGCGCACGGTCTGTTGCAGACGATTAGCAACCAACTTGAGCAACTGGTCGCCGGAGGGATGTCCTAACGTATCATTGACCTCCTTAAAGTGATCAAGATCGATGCAGAGAACGGCAAAGCTCTTGCCACGCTTGAGCTGCGGAAGCGCCTCCTCGGTACGTTCTCGAAAGTAAAGACGGTTTGGCAAACCGGTGAGGGCATCGTGTCGTGCCATGTAAGCAACATGATTTTCATGTCGAAGCCGCTCGGTTACGTCTTCATGCGTCGCGATCCATCCCCCGCCCGGCATCGGTCGGTTGAGGACGTGCACAGTTCGTCCGTCACTAAGCTCCATGGTTGTCTGGAAATTCTTACCTTCCGCGAGCGCCTCGTCGAGGTCGGCGACATATTTCTCGTGATCTTGTCCTGCTACTCCAGAGGCACTAAGTGCCTCGAGGAACTGGCGCAGTTTGCATCCCGGCTCGACGGAGCCCCGCGGCATATTGCAAATTTCGAGAAAGCGATCGTTTCGCACAATCAGCGTTTTTTCCGCATTGAACATGCACAGGCCATGCGACATGTTGTTCAATGCGGCATCAAACAGCCTATTTTGCGAGGCTATGGTCCCGAGATGCTGCTGAGTGGTCTGACGAAATGCCAAGATCGCCTCGACCATCTGTCCGATTTCGTCCCTTCGGTCGTGGTAACCGATGTCGATATCGACCTCACCAGAAGAGACCTTCCGCATGGCCTGGGTGACGGTCTGGATCGGCTTGACCAGGGATCTGGCGAAGGCCATCGCCACAAAGACACTCACGATCATTCCGCCGATGCCACCGAACGCGAGCCACAGCTTGTTCGTATCTGCATTGGCCAAGATGTCGGATACGACAGAGGCGGTGCGCTTGCTGACCTGCGATGACATGGCGAGGAGGTGCGCAGAGATCGTCTGGAAGTCTTCGTCGATCGCTCCCAACATTATTGTGGCCATTGCAGCATCCGTCTTGCCGACCTCCATTAGGTCGCCGACGCCACGGAGGTACATAGACCATTTGGTGGTGATTAGATCCAGCTCGCGCTTGCCGGAATCGAACATATCGCGGCGCTCTGCGAGAATTTTCAGACGAATGGTCTCGCCGTCGAGTTCTGACAGCACCTCCGAATATAGCGAGTCCAGAAATTTCCTCGTGACACCATTGCTCGCAAGCGTCACGTAACGAAATACCTTCATGTGAGTCGCGATAATATCGTTGGCGATGTCGATCACCACCGCTTCTTTAGGCAACGTGTTACCGCGCACAAGGCTGAGCTGTTCGCTCGTTGTCCTCATGGTGCAATATGAGTTGACGCCAAGGGCGGCGAAGCAGGATAGCAAAACTGCAAGCGCTGCGAAGGTCTTGGTTCTAATTGATAGAGATCGTATTATATCGATTGATAAACGGAATCGTCGCAGCATCGCTCTTATCCAGATCACTGGCGATAAACGCCGGCCCCAACGATGTAATCGCCGATCTTTTCGACATAGCTCGTCTTGCCTTCGATCACATTCGTAATCGGATTTGGCGATTTGTAGTCAATCCAACCCGAACCATGTTCGTTAACGATATCGGTCATGCGACTGATCAGTCGGACGCCGTCCGGATCTTTGAGATTAAATAAGTTCTTCCCGACAAACGCTGGACGGGCGCCATGGGCGACATTCACGCCATCCAGACGGTAAATAAAAGGATACTGATTGTGAGTGTTAAATTCGGGATCGTTGTTTGTCACAGCTGCAAATGTGGCATCTAAACCATCACACTTAAACTTCTCCTGGACCCGCTTGACCATGATGATCGCCTCTTCGCTTGTACCAAACTCAGCGACGATCGAAGAGCGCGGAGCTGAAAGAGCACGAAGAAACGCAAGTACGGCCGGCGCGGACCATCGGTATTCTCCTTAGGCCGCTACAGTGGCAGTGATTTCCTTCAGTTCTCTCAATAAATCATTGACCAAATCTTGCTTGGTTAGTTTTGTTTTAAGGTAGTGTGGATCGAAGCAATCTGATGGCGTGGGCCTGCTGCACGTTGTGCGTCAGCCGTGCCTCCGCAGATTGGTCAGGAAGGGGTTATGGGTTAACTAATCGTTGGCAAATTGCATTGGCTGGCGATGGTCAAAAAATAATCATCGGTCAGCATCGACGCCCAGCAACCCTCCGTATCGACTCCCGCACAACCGCACGTCTGTAGGGAACGGTATTTCGTAAGGATTGATCGGTGCGTCACGAGGCGCTTTCGGCGCGTGCAGAGCCCCCGGTCCGATGCCGGAATCATGACGTGCCCAGGGTTCTGTCCGTCGTCGGGGGCACCGCCGCCATGCCGGCTTGTCGAGAGCGGTCCGACCTGGAAGGCCGCACCCAATCCTGGATGCACCGCTCAAGATCACAGAAATTCTGGTGCAACTGTTCGAGCGCGAAACCCAGGGCAAACAGATGCTCGACTTCAGCGCTCGATAGCGTGCGTGTCAGGCCTTCACTGCGCAGTGCGGAGATCTCCAATGAAAAGGCCTCAAGCGCGGCTTCCACCGGTTTGATCGACGGTGGCGGGCGGCGCGATGCCAACGCACCCGCGCTTGAATGCAAATAATCGCTGGCGCTGACGCCGATCTGCGTCAGCGGCGGACCGAGACACTCGGCGATGCTGGTCGGCAATGGAACGGCACCCGCACGGCCGATGATGACGAAATCATGGCGCAGCCTCAGCAAGGTACGCGAAAGAGGACCGGTATCCGGCTCTGCCCCGAAATTGACCATGCGCTCACGTTTGGCCTCGGCCGCAATCGCCTGAAACGCAGTGACGGCTCGTCCGGTTTCATCCTGGATGCGCCGAAGCTCGGCAATATCGATCTTGCGAGTGAAGCCCGCCAAAAGCTCGGGTAGCACCTGTGCCATCTGATCGAGGATGCGCGCGGCGGCATCAAGCCCCAGCCCGTAAGCTCGCTCGGGGAATACCAGAAGCGAGACCGTCACGGCCACCGCGCCGCCGAGCATGACCTCTAGCAAACGATAGAGCGCCGATACGATCGGACCTTCGCCAAGCTGGCTCGAAATCAGAAGCACGGTCACGGCCGTGAATGGAGCAACGCGGAATCTCGGATTGATCATAGCCGCATACGCCAGCGGAGCGACCGCAAGCGCCAGGACGCCAGCCATCGCGAGCTCCGTCGTATGGGGAACGAGCACTCCGACGGCACTTGCATAAATGGCCCCTCCAAGCGTCCCGATGACATACTCGCTAGTCGCGCGCAGCGATCCGCCGACACTCGTCTGGGTGACCACCACGGCCGTCAAGACCGCCCACAATCCGTGTAATGGAACAGTCAAGACCTGTGCGAGCGCAAAGGACAACAGTGCAGCGACCGTCATGCGCAAACAAAAGCGCAATGGGGCTCTGCAGGTGCTGACCTGGGTGCGGGCCCAATCCCAAATGGCTGCAATATTCATACTAACCTTCCAGGTGAACGAATGAACGGTCCGATGCTCGCAGCAACCGCAGTGCCTCACGCAGTCGCATCGCCTTCGCGTTCGTCCAATTACAACAGCTTTACAGCCCGGCAGAACTTTGAGGTCGACGCGAACAGCGGCAAGGGGCACGTGTAACCTGAGGGCTAGCTCCAACCACGCCTCGGCTTGGCTGACTGCCCATTGGCTCTCCAGGTCTTACATGAATCGTCATTGCTAAATGCCCGCTGATGGCATACCGCACCGGCACTCCTTCTTCGACGAGGCCCCGTTGGGATTGCTGGCTGCCGACGAGACGATCTGGCGACATCGCGCCTCCCATCACACCTGAGATTCCGCTCAAGAGAGCCCCAAATCGTTGCGCACCTTCGCATGTCTATCACGGAGATGTTTGCGCATTTTGGCGTCTCTAACGGCGCCTGCCGGATGAACTATGGTCTTGGCAACAATCCTCACGTTGCGCGCTGCCTTCCGTGCCGACTCAGCATCCTTAGAAAGCACATGCGCATAGTGTCCAGCAGCGCCACCAACCCCTATGGCCAGCGCCGCGGAGGCGCCTAACAACGGAGTCAATAAAATCCATGAAGCTCCCAAAATAATAGCTGGCGCAACAAAGTTGAGAGATTTTGCGATCTTGTATCCCAAAGCCAGCAGAACGAAGCAAATAACTCCTGCGACCACTCCTGCCGCAGCCTCCGGGACATAATTACCTACCATGTCGACGAAATCGCCCGCCAGACCAAATACAGCTCCACCCCCCGTCATTATCGATCCCGTAAGATGAAGGCTGTGTGAGGCAATGTCTTTCAGGCTTGGGGTCCAGCCGAGCACGTAGCTACAGAATGCTCCCACCAAGCCACCGGCGGTCACATACGATGCATATCGCCACATGTGGCGTATATTGACGATTCTCGCGGTTTCCCTGTGCACTTCGGTGTTGGCACGCAGGATTTCGTGTTCCGGGGAACCAGGCTTTATCGACTCGAGAAGCGATACGTGTCGCTCAAGCTCCTGCGATGAATCTGAAACCTGCTTTGGAGTGCGGTTCGCAGGACTCATTCCCAAGCTCCTATCCATTGCCAACGACGCACGCTACATTTACACGTTTACTGTTCACGCATGCAATTATTTCGAGGTCGATTTGGCGATGGAATCGGCGGATGAGCCCGCGCTTGAAATCGCCGCGAATGGATTGTGTGGTGAGGTGGTTGATGCGGTAATTATGCGACCGTCCAAAGGCATCATGACGTCGTGGCGACGTAGCTGGTGAATTTGATCTTGCGCCAGCATTAATTTCGATGGACATATCGACACGCTGAAGTCTGCGTACCAGGCACCGACAGAATGAGCTGAGAAATGAACCACCTTCAGGCTTGGGGCGCGGTTCTGTTGTGCGTTGCATCAACGCTGCTGCCGAGCCTGGGAGCGGCGGAGACCATCAAGATAATTGTGCCGTTTGCGGCTGGCGGACCGGTGGACCAGCTCGCACGCGTCCTTGCCAATAAACTTGGTCCCCAGCTTGACACCGACGTGATCGTGGAAGATCGGGGCGGCGCAGGCGGGGCGTTAGGCGCTGAACTGGTCGCTCGTGCGGCTCCCGATGGCAAGACCATCCTGCTTGGGAGTCTCGGCTCTCAGGTTCTCGGCCCTCTCCTGAAACCACCGGTAGCCTACGATCCCATCAACGGGCTCGTGCCAATCATGCTTGTCGGCTCGGTCTCATCACTGCTGGTCACCGGCTCGAAACTCGACGTCTTGGATTTAGCAGATTTGATCGCCCAAGCGAAACGGGGCCGGGCCATGACCTACGGCTCCGCCGGTCCCGGAAGCACGATGAACATTGCGGGTGAGATGCTCAATGCCTCGGCCGGACTGAGAATCACGCATGTGCCCTATCGTGGTGCGGCGCCGGCAATCAGCGATCTGCTGGGTGGCCACCTCGACATGCTCAGCGCGGACGTCTCCATATTGCTTCCCCTGGTGAGGAGTCACTCGGTTAAGGCGCTGGCGCTCTTGGCAACCGATCGCTCTCCGCTGCTGCCGGAAGTCCCGACGACGACCGAACTCCAGCTCCCGGGAGTCGTGATGGAAAACTGGTACGGCGTCTTCGTCCCGTCGGCCACGTCCCCGGACCTGCAGCAAAGCCTGGAAGCCGCCCTCTCTGCGGTCCTCGATGCGCCCTCGATGCGCGAGCGACTCGCCTCAGACGGCATACGCGGGACGCTCGGAGCGGACGCCTTTAGGGCCAGGCTAGCGAAGGAATTCACCTTCTGGCGGCACACAATTTCGACGCTTGGGATCACCGCAGAATAGCGGCAGGCGCTTTTGCCGAATGGAAGGATCGCCCCTCGCCCTACACTGGGATCTTTGAAGCCCCGGACGCAGCGTGCTGGCGAACGACAAAGACAGCCGCATCTTGATCGCCACGAACTGCGGCTTGCAACGGACTCCCCAGTGCTATCGTGTCCGCTCCTCAATCGATGGCTCATCGGTCCGGTTTTTCGCCGTAACTCGCGCGCGAGATGTCGGGAACCGGGATTCCGTCGTCTATCGCTTTGCATCTAATTTCTTCTGCCTTCGCCTTGCGTTCGACCGCTTCCAGTACCTCCATCGCGACGTCGCGTGGGATGAAGCAAACTCCAGTATCGTCCGCGACGACGACATCACCCGGCGATACCCGAACGTCACCAATCTGAACCGGGCCGTTTATCTCGATGGTTTCGATCCGCCACTTGCCGGTCGCGGGTGTGATGTCGCTCGCCCACATCGGATAGTCGACTGCGCGTGAGTGCGCGATATCGCGAACGCCGCCCGCCACGATAGCGCCGATCTCGCCTTGGCGCTTGCCGGTTTGAGCAGAAATGCCACCCATGTTGGACACGTTCGGCACCCCGTCAATTACAAGGACATCACCAGGCAGCGCGAGGTTATGTGCTTCGAACTCAGCCATCTTGTTCACCTGCATCCGCGCGCTTTCGAGCGGGTCGGTCCGTTGCGCAACATTCCGAACCGTCAGTGCCGGCCCCACGATCGTCCGATTCGGGATTGTTGGCTTGAGCACTGATGCGCCAATGACCCCGCATGGGAGGCCCAATTCGTCCATGGTATCCGAGATAACCCCCGTGGGGTCACCGATCGTAAGCAACCGGGCGACCATGCCTTCGGGCAGACGCGGCACACTCATCAGCTTGATGCGATCCGCAACGATACGGCCGGTCAATCGCTTTTCGCCTGGCATGACAGCAACCTCACCTACTTGGGCTCGCCATTTAGTCTACCATCGGCTCAGATAGTCGCATTAAGAGGCATGGTCAACGGTCGAACAATTTTCGTCGCGCAGTACTCCTGAATGAGTTCGCGGATGGCTTGAAACCAACCCTTTGGGGATGGCTGTCCGGCCGGTTCGGCGCCGATCCTACTCACGACGAGTTCAGTCAAACTCTGGACAGCTAATCGCCGATCTATCTTGCCGTGGCCTGCGAAGTCGAGCAGCATCGCAACGCTGGCGAAGGGTGCGGGCCTCGCCGAGGGCCGGTCGTCGGTCGACCGCGGCAAGACCTCCGTCGTGGAACCGACGCACTTTTGGCTAACCTGCGTTTCGTTAAGGACGAAGGAGCGAGCAATTGATGATAAAGCACATAGACGCCGGTGTTCTGAGCGTGGCCTATTTTGAAGTTGGGGCTCGCGGCGGCTGGCCCGTGGTGCTGCTGCACGGGTTCCCCTACGACATCCATGCGTATGATCATGTCGCGCCCCAACTCGCGGCCGAGGGCGCACGGGTCATTGTGCCATATCTGCGAGGCTTTGGGCCGACACGTTTCCGCTCGCCCTCAACGCCGCGATCCGGTCAGCAAGCGGCCCTCGGCGCTGACCTTCTAGCGCTGCTGGACGGCCTCGGAATTGCCTCGGCGATCCTTGCAGGTTACGACTGGGGAGGGCGTGCAGCCTGCGTTGTCGCAGCGTTATGGCCTGATCGGGCACAAGGGCTCATCTCCTATAACAGTTACAACATCCACAACATCGCCAAATCGATCGAGCCTGATACTCCTAAGAATGAACATTGTCTTTGGTATCAGTATTATTTTCACAGCGAGCGTGGTCGCGCCGGTCTAGCCAGGGGTCGACGGCCGTTGTGCCGCTTGTTATGGCATTTATGGTCCCCAACTTGGAAGTTTGACGAGGCTACATTCGACCGAACGGCCAAAGCTTTTGACAATCCGGACTTCGTCGATGTCGTCATCCACTCCTATCGGCATCGGTTCGGACTGGTGGCCGGCGATCCGACCCTGGACGAGATCGAGCAGAGGCTGGCTGCTCAGCCGACGATAGGCGTCCCGACAGTGACCCTTGACGGCACAGCCGACGGAGTGAGACCTGGAGGAACCGCTGGACAGGCTTCGCACTTTTCGGGCCGTCACGAGCATCGTGTCATCGAAAACGCCGGACACAACCTCCCGCAGGAAGCGCCTCGCGCGTTTGCAGAGGCCGTGCTGACGGTCAAAATGTGGAGTGCGGATAAAAATCACGTTCCTCCTACCTAAGCAGGCGCAGTTCCCTTCATCCTCGAACCCAATTTATCGCTGCTCTATCCGTCAGAGGTCAATCGAATGTCAGAGTGGGTGGATGCTATCCTCAATGCACTTTTCCAGCGTTGATGGTTCGGGCCTGGCTTCCGACGGTCCGTTGACCAATGGAGCCGCGTGCGACACCTTCTACGAGGCGCCGAGGCGATCTGCGCTGGTCCGCGCACGATTGATGGATCCGGGTGACCACGCTGGACAATTATCGATCCAGTCGATCCTAATGGTGCGTTGCTCAATGACTCGGTCGTGGACGGATGGCCGACATGAGGCGATCTGCATTTTTCAATGCGTCAACTACGGTTGCCGCTATTTCGGTGTCGGTCGCGGCCACGGTCATCAAGGCGGAGCCGTCAAGAAGCCTTATCACTAACGTGCACGAAGTACGCGCGGCGTTGCGCGCCTGTTGGGTCTCACCGACCGCACCAGTTAGCCGGAGCGATATTGCTATCTCGGTTCGAGTGAGTTTCAAACACAATGGAGAAGTTTTGGGAATTCCCCTGATCACCTATACAAACCCGGAAATGTCGGAGGATGAACGTCAGTCCTATCGATCGGCGCTTGTCGACGCCCTGACTCGCTGTGCGCCCCTCCCATTCAGCGACGCGTTCGGTGACGTAATGGCTGGTCATCCAATCAATATGCGATTCCACTGACAGATTGCGCATGAGCCAAATCAACTAAAAACATGTTGTCAAACCAACGCTTGCCAGTGTCCGGTTGGTCACCGGCTGACGAAGAAGCAATCTCAACTCAAACTCACCATCGGCACTTTATAACTGCTAATAATCGACGAATTATCGCTTACTGCGTGATGATCCAAGCGACGCCGCCAAAATGGCATTAGCAACGGAATCCATCAAACCTAGGAACCATCCGGCTCTTTCTCAGTTATGTCCCCGTCAGCAATTTTGGACCACGCGTGACCGAATCAAGATCTGTCCGCGAGAATGTCCGAACCTGGAAGATAGAGAATTTTGCCATGGGAAAAGGCGTTTTGCTCTGGCTGATTGGGATCCCCATTCCGGTTATAATTTTACTGTGGGTATTCGGTTTTTTGCATTAGGCTACAGGGTACGGCGGTGTATTGGACATTCCCGATGGGTTGGGGCGCGTTATCGCACCGCGGTGTAGTGTGACACCTTGAGACGGACCAGAGATGTCGTTCCTGGACTGGATAAAATCACTCTTTTCCACTCAAGGGACGCAGCCGCCGAGTCCACCGCGCCTCGAGGCAACAACTGAAGCCACGCTCTCAGATTCGCTGCGGCACTTACCGGCGGGCGAGCGGGGCTGGATTACCTTGAAGGAAGCCAGACTTTTATTCTCGACTAAGGACGATCAATACGCCTTTGGCGAGTTGGACGAGCAGGGACGAATGGCTCTGAGCAACTTTGCGAGTCGGCAGGGCTCCACTTTTGACATCATGCCTACCGAAGGTCGAGTGTATTTCACACGAAAGCAGATTTAGTCGAGATGGAAGACACCGCCGGCGTCGCTGACTTCCGTCGGCGGACAAAACCGCAAGGCGAATACGGCTGTTACCACCGAGTTATGTCGGCCAAACGAGTTTGCGTGGTCATTCGACGCAATCTCGCCGGATAGATGAACGAGAGACTCTCCGCGAGCCGAATTACCTACATACGACGCCTTGCTCAGGCAAGGCCATTCAAGCCGCAGTCGCGGCCGGCATCGCGCATTGAGCGAGCGTCTTTTGCCATGAGGGCAACGAGCGCAGGGTGTCATACCATCGCATGATGTCAGCGTACGGCTCGACCGGAATCTTGGCTACGGCGGCGACGTTCATCACCGCTCCAAGCGAAAAGTCCGCGACTGTAAGCTGATCACCGATGACAAATTTTTGACCCTTCAATTGACCATCCAGAACCTTCGCTGCGCGATGGAACGATTCCGATCCCTTGATGATGGCTTCCGGGTCAGGCTCGCCAATTTTCAGCACCGCGGGCTTGATGACATTCTCGAAGATGAAAATGGAGCAAGGAGGATCCCAATGTGCGAGGTCCCAGAACTGCCAGCGGGTGACATCAAGACGGCCTCTCTCGTCAGCGGGTAATAGCCTGCTCTCCGCATTCTTGCCGGCGAGGTATTGTCCGATGGCATTTGATTCCCACAGTACGTAACTACCATCTTTCAGCACGGGCATTCGCATGTTGGGATTCAACGCGGCGAACTCGGGGGATTTCTGCTCACCTTTGATCAGATCAACCGGATGCAGCGTCCAGTCAATACCGAGGTGATTTGCAATGGCCATCACCTTGAAAGCACGGGGGCTGGGCGGAAACACATAGAGTTCGATGGTCATGACTGACTCCTGCCTCAGTTGTGATGGACATTCAGGGTCACCCCAAGCGGACGTTTCATGTAGCCTCAGCTTCGCCCTTGAAGCGCTCCAGCATCCTTGGCCAGCCGCCATCGACGTCCTTGCGCATCGACTGGCCTGCTTCGGGGCCCATCTCCTCGAACTTCCGATGTTCGAGTTCAACGCGGGTGGCATTCGCGCCATCGGGAATGAATTTCACTTCGACTTCAGAACTGACGGTTGTATCGGCCTTCCATTGGCTATTGATGTCCCAAGTCATCACGAAACGTTGGGGTGGCTCCCAGACCAAGATCCTGCCAACGTTGGTCTGAGTGTCGTCTTCCGCCAATTCGTACCAACGGTCTCCGAGTCGCGTTTCCATAACGGCCGTTTTCATCGGCATCTTTCCGATACCCTTGTCGCGCGGCCACCATCGGCCAAGCCCGGACGCGAAGACATCGAATGCGCGGTCCTGCGGCGCGTTCACGCGAATGGTCTTCCGCACCGGCGCGATCTTCACTGCTGTCGTCATTTGATTTGGCCCTCTTCGGCGCTTACTCGTCGCTCAATTTCCGCCTGGAACGCCGCAAGCGCCTCATCCCAGAATTGATCGAGCCATCGTCGCACCGCCGCGAGTCCATGGGGATCGATGTAGTAGATTCGGCGTGTCCCCTCCGGCCGGTCCGCCACAAGGCCAGCCTCTTTCAGCGCCTTGAGATGCTGCGACACTGCCGGACGGCTGACAGGTAACCCCTGAGCGAGCGCGCCGACGGGTTGCGGCCCGGATTTGAGCCGCTCGAAGACCCGGCGACGGGTCGGGTCGGCCAAAGCTGCAAATGCGTCTGCGTAAGCCACCACTTACCGTAAGTAATCGCTTACAATAGGTCAAGGCCAGGTCGGGACTACGGCGATTGGCGATCTGCCGAGGGTATTTGTCGCGCCTGCGCCAGTTTTGCGGCCGCATACGGCAGAGCGGCGGTCATCTGCTGGGTGCGCGGACCCGCCTCAATCCGGGCGGCGACCACTCGAGCGGTGTCGCAGATGCAGACGAACGCTGTGTCGGGCCGTGCCTTATCATAGGCGGTGCTTACCCAACTTGGTGACCCGGTGGCTGACAACCTGAGTCCGCACGACACCCTTGAGTCACCACGGACCCGGTAACGACTCTGCCTCGGCAGGCTCATGGCGGGCTTTGCTGCGATCGATGCCGAACCGCCTGCTCAGAATTGCCCGTCCCTAGCCCGCACGTGCGACGCCAGCTTCGAGCAACATGTGGCGGCGTTATCAAGCAGTCGCATAATGGAGAAAATTTCTCGAACAAGCGGTGCCGTCAGCACTCAAATTCACTGGCGCTCCAACGCACGTGCGGTGACGAACGGCAGGGGATTGCCAGTGAGACACCCAATGTCGTAGATCGTCTTGCGTGAATTACGATTTGACCTTGGCGAGCCGCCAATGTGAGGGACAAAAGTGCGGGTCTGGCAGTCTCGCGCTATGCACGTGTGCTCGAGTCGGCAATGCCCAATGAGTAGAGCGGCGGTTGGGTGCCTGGCGGCAGCCGGAGGAAAATCTGCTTGCGACAACGGCCGCCGGGTTTGCGTCATCAAAACCTGGCATAGGTCACGATATCTATGCACGTATTGGATTTAATCGGAGTTCTCCATGAAGACTTACGTTGCCGAAATAGGCGGGAAAGCCGCTCTAGCGTTTCGAGCGGCCGATGACGAAGAGGCGGACGCGATGATCGACGATGAAAACAGCACTATGCGTTCTGACTTGCAGGTGCTGACCGATCCCAATGGCGATCCCCTATGGGACGGCAAGGCCACTATTCGTGTTCGCCCGGCTACCGCAGCCGAAGACGCTGAATGGTCACAATCCCGAGACCAAGCGATAAGTGACGGAGAGATTGACCTCGATGCTGGTGAAAATCCCGAAGAGTGGACTATCTCATTTCCCAAATGATCCTGAAGTGGCCCGACCGCGAGGACAGCCACGCACATCTTGACGCATGCGAAGCTGACTTGATGAGTGGCGACATCTAAAGGTATCGCGCCACTCCGGCTGATGTCCCCGCCGGCTGAGCATGCACTCGCCACTACAGACACACGGCTGATGACTCGGGCACTTTTGTAGTTTTCAGACTACGCTGCATTCCGAAATACGGTCAACCAACAGCCCGCGCCGCTGATGACGCTCAGCTGACCAATCGTGGCTTCCCATATCGACGTTATTATTTGTGACTCTCGTCAAAGCCCCGGCCCAGACGGAAAGCCTTATCGAATTTGAATGGAATCACCGCAGATCGTTGCGCCGCCCAGCCGATTGCGCGTCGGAAAGTTCCCGTGATTGGTTCCTTTGGATCCCGCGGAGAGATCTTTGATTTATGTCAAAGTGTGATGCGCTATGAAAGCGCTAACTAGCCTACTTCACCTCGGGTGATGAGGCGACTCTTGAGTGCGGATCATCCGACTCGGTGCAGAAGCGCGCCGATAACACGTCCCGGACGCTTTCGTCAGCGAACGCCACAGGAAGGCCGCCCGGGTCCGCATTTACGGGGTCGCAAGAAGAACAAAGTCGGCAGATCGGCAACAAATAACTATTATTGAGGAGCAGGATCGATGTCAGATAAAAGTAGCATACACGTCTATTTTAATTGGGCCAAGGAGCGAATCGACGAGATGGATGCCGCGCTGGCTTCGTTCGAGCGACAATCAAGTCAACTACAGGGCGACGCTCGCGCGAAGGCGCAAGCTGTTTTGACCAAAATGCGCGAAAAGCGTGACGATTTCCAGCAAATAATGAAGAAACAGGCGCAGGCTAGCGAAGACTCGTGGATCGGCGCAAAGACCAAATTGGAGGCCGACTGGAATATCTTTGAAACTGAAGTGCAAAAATATCTCGACGCTGTGGGGACACGCATGGAGCAGCAGAACGCAACGTTTCGGGCGCGTGCGGATGCGCAGATGAAGGCTTGGCAGGAATGGACCGACAAAATTCATGACGCTGCCAAAGGCTATAGCGCCGAGCAACGGGTGAAGGTCGAGGATGTGGTGAGGCAGATGAGAGCCGATGCCGAAGTGGCAAGAGCCAAGCTTAATAAACTGAGCGGCGCCGGAACCGAGTCCTGGTCGGCCTTGAACTCTGCTCTATCGGAAACCCGTGCTGCCTTTGATCGCGCTGGTCAAGCGGCCCAAGAAGCGTTTAAGCGGGTCGGATAATTCGGATTTCCAAAGAGCAACTGATGCGCCAAGAAAACCAGTGAGGATGCGGTAACCGTGATAAGGAAATAACGATCAGAACCGCATCCTCACGGTCGAACGTATGAGCGCCCCGGATGCCGACCGTTGCCGACGCGGCATCGGCAAGCGGCAGTGCGGTCGTACGACCGCAAGCGAACCATCCGGTGGCAAGAAGCGGTCTTCCCCTGCCGTTCCAAATCCGCGTGACGCCTACCTCTTCCCGCGCGACAGTTTAATCGGCACATTTGGCGATCACTTCAATATGGCGCCTAAAGAAGCGCGCAGCAGCCTCGTAAGGCTCCGATCCGTTTGTCTGTAGGCGCTGAAGGAAGCCGTTTTTGCCAACAGCGACAAGATCTTAATGGGAACCAACAAGCAATACCGATCGCCAAACGTCATCGTACCGTAACCGCTACCTGAATGGTTGAGGTGCCACCGGAGCCACCTGGTCCATTGCCAGTCACCGTAAAATGCAAACCCGTCCCGTCGCGTGAAACCCGATTGCGACTGGCACCAGATGCCGTTGTCCTGCCCAATCGTCGCCGTCCATTGCTTGGACGCGATGCGATCGCGAGGGAGCCAATAATATTGGCGCCTCCCGCGTCGGCATTTAGCACGCAAGGTTCCCCACTGCTCACCTCTAATGTCGTATTAGTGTTGGAGCCCCAATAGAGGATCCGCCATGGGATGGCGGCGCAGACTGCGTGGGCCAGGCTTTTGTAAAAACCCAACAAGCAGCAAAGTTGCGATACTGACCTCTGCGCACGGAGCTCGGGTGTTTGTGCGACGCATAGCGCAGATGAATTGCAACCCGTGACGCCAACCGCAGACAGCTTCCCCCACAAGGATCGATCTCGGATCGGGTCGAGACATCAGACGCGAATTTGCCATGTACAAAACTGGCACGCGGATCGCCGCGATGTTGACGTTCGCGCGTCGCGGTCATCGCGAAGACCTACCCTCGGCAATGAGCCGAGGGTTTTGTTAGCGAGGATCGTTTCCGATCAAAAGTGATAGTTGGCCGGGATGCTTGCGATGGACCTACAGATAGTGGACAGACCGCAGGGCAAGCCGAAATGGTTGCTTTCCGGCTACCGCAATGAGATGGCCATGCCGCTCAGATCAGCATTGGCCATCAACCCAACTTCACGGCCGGACAGTCTCAAGACGGCGCCCTTTTCGTTGCGCAGAACGATGGCCCGCGCGCCGACTGCGAGCGCGGCACCGCCACCGGCGGCCCCATAAACGCCGGCAACGTCCGACGGTTGTCGAATGTTGCTCACCTGTCCATGGAGTCTCGTCTTGGAAGCACCGAAGACCAGCCCCGCGCTCAGCCCGCCGATCGAAAGTGGATAGCGTCGTCCGTGGAAGATCAGCAAGCCGCTGCCTCCGGATGCGCCGATGAAAAACCCTCCCTTCAGCTCCGAAATCCAAATGGTCCCGGAATCAGCGCGAGCCGCGGACGAAGCGCCCAAACAGGTCAAAGCAACCAAAGCAACGAGGGCGGCACGAAATCCAGACGAATATCGCATGTGGCAACTCCTTGGGTCCTGCGGGTTTGTGCGATCCTTGGCGACGAGGGACTCACTGACCGAGCGTACAAGCACGGTGACCGACGATCGCAGATTTGCTGGTGCTTATAAGATTACGCGGAGGCGTATTCGAGGCACAAGGGCGCCACTTATGCAGAACATCTGATGAATTTTCAATGTTTGTGGCAATCTGGCCACATGGCATGTGCCGTAAAAAGGCTCCTGGTGTAGCTGGAAGCTTTTGTTTATGGGCTGTGGCAAGAGATGTAGAGGAGTTTGCATCCCAACTGGCGAGATCGCATCACCATGCAACCTGCGGGACTCGCGCAGTTGGAGGGAAGCACATCGTGCTGTATTGCCCGCCAAAGAAGCATGCGATCATGGACGCAAGCAGAGAGGCACATTCCGCAATTTTTGATGGCGAATTAGCTCCAATTGATTCGACGGGGGCTTCAAGCCGGCCCCTGAGGTTTCTGATTGACCCCAGGACGAGGTGACATTCGCAGCCGACGCGTGAATTAAGGGCCCCTTCGCTTTGTTATACTTCGCGGCTGTAACCTCAGGATTCTCCCGCGAGAACGCGCTGCAAACGCGGTTCGTCCAACGCATTTTCCCACTTCGCAACGACGATGGTTGCCACTGCATTGCCGACGAGGTTGGTCGGGGTCAATCCCTGCGACATCAACCGATGAATGCCGAGCACCAGGGCAACGCTCGCGACGGGAATCGTGCCATGCGCCGACAGCGTCGCCGCGAGGACGACCAAGGCTGCTCCCGCGACCCCAGCCGCTCCCTTCGAAGTCAGCAGCAAAATGGCAAGCAATGAGATCTGATGCCCGAGATCAAGCTGCGTATTAGTTGCCTGGGCCAGAAAAACTGTCACTGTAGCAAGATAGAGGCAGGTGCCGTCGAGGTTGAACGAATATCCGGTCGGGATGACGAGACCCACAACGGTCTCGTCACAGCCCGCTTTCTCCATCTTGGCGAGCAGCCGCGGCAGGACCGTCTCCGACGAGGTCGTCGCATAGCAGATCAGCAGTTCCTCCCAGATGTAACCGAGCAGCTTGATTAAACTGAAACCAACCCATCGGGCCAGAGGCCAAAGCACGCCGAATATGAAAATGAGACACGTCAGATAGAATTCGAGTAACAGCTTTCCCAGAGAGGCAAGCGAACCGAGGCCGAATTTCCCTACCGTGAATGCTATTGCACCGAAGGCCCCGAGAGGCGCGGTCCACATGACGAAGTCAACGATTCGGAAGATTATTTTGGACACAATGTTAATCGCGTCGACGAGGGGCCGGCCCGTCGCTCCGAGTGATATCAGAGCAAATCCGCATAGGATCGAGACGATTAGAACTTGCAGAATATTTCCGTCCGAGAACGCGCCTACAAATGTTGACGGAATGATGTTCATCACGAAGGGAATGAAACCGACTGCGCCAGTCTGCTTGACGTAAGGGTCGATGATTCCGGAATTGATTGTCGAGAGATCCACATTCATTCCATCTCCGGGCCTGATGACGTTGACCATGACAAGGCCGATGACCAACGCGACTGTCGTCAGCACTTCAAAGTACAACAGCGCCTTGACGGCAACGCGCCCCACGCGGGTCATGTTCCCCATTTGCGCGATCCCGTGCACGACGGTGCAAAAGATTATGGGCGCGATCAGCATCCGGATCAGTTTGATAAACGCGTCTCCCAACGGTTGCATGGCCGCGCCGAGACCTGGGTTCCACCAGCCCAGCGCGATACCAAGCGCTATGGCGACTAGCACGTGGCTCCACAAGGGGCCGTACCAAGCTTTCTGGGGCGTGGTGCCAACTGCTAATTCGGTGGTCATGTCGTTGCCCGCTCGAGCGCTCTGTTCTTTGTTATGAGAAGCCGTACAGCCGGGCCGGATTGTCCACCAGGAAGCGCTGCTGATCGACTGCTTCGGGCGCAAACTGCGCAACGAGGTCTACGAGTTCAGTCTCATCGGCATCATGAGTGGCGTTGGGATGTGGAAAATCGGTCCCCCATAGCACCCTCTCGCCGCCGGCTTTGACCAATGCGGCTGCAATTGGGACCGCCTCGCAATAGGGTGGCATCGAGATTCGTTCCGAGCCACATACCTTGATCCAGCAGCGTTCGTTCCTTAGAAGCTCGAGTAGTGCGCGGAACGGTGGCTGATCGACGCCGTCCTTGGCGGCTACGCGGCCCATGTGGTCGATCACGAACGGAATCGGCAACTTCTGCATTATGTCCGACATCGGGATGATGACCCCGCCATGGATATGCAGTACCACGTGCCAACTCAGCTCCTTGATACGGTCGATTACACGGTTGACCATGGCCAGGTCAGCCGAGGCGCCGAGATGGGGCATGAAATTGAAGCGAACCCCACGCACGCCTGCCTCGTGCATCTCGCGAAACTGAGCCTCGGTAAAACTGTCATCGACGATGGCAACCCCGCGGTAGCGCGTCTGGTTGCTGCGCAGGCAATCGAGCATGGCGTTGTTGTCGGTACCGTGGCAGCTCGCCTGCACGATCACCGCCCGCTCAATCCCCAGTTGTTGATGCAGCGCTTCCAGCGCCTCCTTCGGCGCGTCCTCGGGTGTGTAGGAACGACTAGGCGCGTAAGGGAATTTCGATGCAGGACCGAACACGTGGCAATGTGAGTCGCAGCTGTTTGGGGGCAACGCCAGCCTGGGACGCCGGCGGGGAAATGTGCGCGGATCGGTGGTCATGCTACTTCCGGTTGACGTTTGCTGTAGCGATAAAATCGCACGGACGTGACCATTGAGCAGTGCTCCGCTCAAAGGCGCAGGACCGCGTCCGGAAGCCCGTTTGCAGCGCCCTGCAACACGGGATCGAACCCGGCAGATCTATTTCCATGACTCGCTCCTGTGTCTGGTCAGATGCTTTTTTGTGGCGCCGCTACTACCAGAGCCGACCGCGAATGGTTGACAGATAGCAAGGCGACGAGCGCAACCCGTTCGCAACCATTCACCTTCGCCATTTATGGCCATCGATCTGTGGCACGGTGTCATTGATGCGCACCTACCGTGATGACGAGCCACGACAAGCGAAGGTGTTTGCGAACTCAATCCTCTGCCTTACAGGCGTCATCTGTCCCTCCCTGTATGCTTGGGGTTCACGGCTGCTTGATGTTTGCGGCCTTGACAGCGGTGCCCACTTGTCGGCGCGCATGAAGGCTTCAAACGCCTGAGGCGTGCTGCCTGCGGCGACCGAGCCGACCTTAGCGAGATAATCGATCACGATCGGATCCTTGAGGGCCACCGCGACATCATCGCGGATCTTGGCGACCAGTCGCGGATCCGTGCCCCCCGGTCCGCCCAAGCCGAACCAGTTCCCGCAGGTGACCTGTTCGGCCACGGTGGGGACGTCCGGAGGGGTTGGTGATCGGGTTGCGATGGAGACCGCAAGCGCCCGCACCGTGCCGCCCTCGATCTGCCCGATGAGCAATGCGCTCGAGCGATTGTTGACCGGCGAAGCTCCCATTAATTCCGGGCGGTCAGCCGGTTTCGGGAGCTGCGACAGAACATCATTGCTAGCACGTGCCCCCAGGCTGCGACGTATCGCTTCCGCGGCTTCCGCTATTGCCATCGGTTATAGGAGCCACACCCCGGTCCACGATCTCGCGAATGTACTCGCGAAGGCATTCAATGAAAGCTCGCGCGGGCAGTGGCAGAGTGCGATCACGCGGGAGGATCAGTCCGGCCGGCCGGTCTGGAGCTGGGATCGGAAGCGGGACTATTTGAAGCGTGCCCCGCAGGAGATCACCCAGCATCATGAGACGCGGCATGATTGAGAGGGCGTCGGTGCCATGCAACATTTCTCGAATGAAGCCGTAAGAACTTGAGCGAAGTGAGGCTGACGGCTCCAGACCAAGCAGCACGAGCAGATGCTCGATTTCCTGTCCGACCCGCTGGCTTACTGTCGGCAACACCAGATCGTAGTGGCGCAGGGCCTCGACGCTGACCGGTCCGGAAAAGATCGGATGCTCGGAACGGGCGAGAACCGAGATCGGTTCGGACCACAGCGGCTCACGCCTAAAGCCGTCCGGCACCGCCGGCTCATATAGTCGTCCCACGATGAGGTCCAGTTCACCCGACGCAAGCAAAGGAAGCAAGTCCGTGGTGCGGCCCTGCTGGAGCCGGACTTTGATTCCCGGATGAGTCCCCTTCAGTCGGCCCAATACCCCGGGCAGCACGCCCGATGCTGCTACCGGCAGTGCGCCCAACGCGACCGTCCCGCCGCTCGGATTCGCCAGTTGATCAAGTTCTTCCTCGAGCCGGTGTACGTCGGCGAGGATCCGTCGGGCCGCCTGGATGAATACCTTGCCTTCCGCCGTTGGGATCACGCCGCGTGAATGACGATCGAAAAGTTTGAGCTGGAGGATGTCCTCAAGCTCCTGCAGGCTCTTCGTCAGAGCCGGCTGGCTTATGCCCAGAGCTGAGGACGCCTTCAGCAGGCTGCCATGGGCCTCCACGGAGTCCACCGCCCGGAGCAGGGATAGCCTGAGGCGCTGGTCGAGGTAACGGCGGGTCATTGGGCTGCTTTCCGAGGCAGTGAGCGCGAAACCTTGCATCCCTCGCGGTGATCGTCCAGGCCGCGCCGAAAATTGCTGGAAAGCCTTGCAGTCTGTTCGGAAGGGGGTGCCGCGATCGTCGTTCGCCTCCGAATGCACTCGTCCCGATTACCACTTCTGGTGGGACGACCGGCAAGCGCTCAATCTCAAAAGGCAACGGGGGATGGCTCATATAACCCACAGCAATAGCGCAGGGCGAAAAAGCAATACGACAACCGCGCCGGCCGATCGTAGGGAAATAAACTGCGTCCTGGCAGATCAGACACCCTCGAGCGGTCGTGGCATGCCGCAGCGGGGTGCTGCGCGCCATGGACATCTTTCTCGGGAATGGGGTGTTCATCGACACCGGGCTACAGAAGCACGCCGTCCAGCAGACTCCCTTCCTCAATTTCTGCAAACCGGCGACAGGATCGAGCTTGCCAGCGCCGGCGCAAAGCCCAGGCTGGCGTTTGACTGGAAGCCGATCATTAGACCGCAACGAGGGACCGGGCCGGCCCAAAGACCGTCGAGAGTTTCCACAGCATGGCACGCTGCCGCTGCCCCAGGCTCGACAGCAATCCGGTTGGTTTAGGGGGAGAAGGGGGATCGCATCGTGAGCGGCACAGGCAAAACGGCCCTTGTGGTATCAGCGCACTCGGCGGACTTCGTTTGGCGCGCGGGGGGTGCGATCGCGCTGCACGCGGAGCAGGGCTTCGCGGTGACGGTGATCTGCCTCTCGTTCGGCGAACGAGGTGAATCCGCCAAACTCTGGCGGCAGAAGGACATGACGCTCGAGCAAGTCAAAACGGAAAGACAGAAGGAGGCGGAGGCTGCGGCGGAGTCTCTTGGCGTGGCCGACATCCAATTCTGGGACCTTGGCGACTACCCGATCACGCTGTCGCAGGACTCGCTCTACCGGCTGGTCGACGTCTATCGCGCACTCCAGCCTTCCTTTGTCCTGTCACATTCGACGAAGGACATCTACAACCACGACCATCCGGCGGTGACGGATTTCACGCAGCATGCCCGCATTATCGCGCAGGCCCACGGGCACAATCCGGGCCAAAGGGTGCTCGGCGCTCCGCCAGTGTTCCTCTTCGAGCCGCACCAGCCGGAGCAGTGCGACTGGAAGCCAAACGTATTGCTCGACATTACCCCGGTCTGGGAGAAGAAGCGTACGGCGATCGAGTGTATGGCCGGGCAGGAACATTTGTGGGAATACTATACCCGCGTAGCGCAGCAGCGTGGCGCGCAGGCCGCTCGCAACTCACATATGAAGATCACGTACGGGGAGGGCTACGAAGCCGTTTTTCCGCACGTGGTGGGGAGCCTCGCATGAACACGGTGTACACGGACCCGCCGCGCACCGCGCCGGAGATTGTTGCCGGTTTCGCGGAATTGGGTGTCGCCACGGTCCACGAGGCGCAGGGCCGGAGCGGCCTCATGCTGCCGTACATGCGGCCCATCTACGCCGGCGCCCGTGCGCTCGGCACGGCGGTTACCGTCAGCTTGGCGCCAGCGGACAACTGGATGCTGCACGTTGCAGTCGAACAGTGCCGGCCGGGCGACATCGTGGTCGCCGCGCCGACCTCATTCAGCGATGCCGGGTATTTTGGTGAACTGCTGGCCAGATCGTTGAGGGCGCGCGGCGTATGCGGCCTCGTCCTGGAGGGTGGTTGCCGGGACGTTGCAGCGCTTACGCGGATGGGTTTTCCGGTTTGGTCAAGAGCGATCAGCGCGCAGGGAACCGTCAAGGAGACGCTTGGGTCCGTGAACATCCCGCTGGTCTGCGCCGGACAACTCATACATCCCGGCGACCTGATCTTGGCCGATGACGATGGGATCGTTGTGGTCGAGCGAGAGCGGACCAAGATCACGTTAGCCGCAAGCCGAGTCCGTGAGGCGAAAGAGTCCGCCAACCGGTCTCGACTCGAGGCTGGTGAATTAGGCCTGGACCTCTATGGGATGCGGGAGCCCCTTGCGCGCAAGGGCCTTACATACAAACAGTACGGCACATGAATTTCATCTGCTTGGTGGCGGTCGTCGTGGCACCTCGCCTCGTCCAAGTCGGTGGCTCGAAGTGATTTCCGCAGTTTCGCCGGCACTCGCGATGAACGATGACCTTTGTGCTCTCGCCGATTTGTATAGGCATCACAGGGCGTTGGGAAAAATCATCCGTATCGTCTTGAAGCCCACCAGTGTTGAGGGGCACACGCTGAGCTGAAATTTCTGTATTTATGGCAAGATTATCGAGATGAAGACAATTCTCAACATCGATGCCAACCTTAAGTGCAGGCCGCTTGTCAAAGTCGCACGATGTCCAAGATGGTCAAGGCTGCCGCGACTGCGGATGCACGACAACCAAGGCGTGGCACGCTTCCCCCTTGTCATTGATGATACCGCCAGTAAGATCCAATTATCCGAAGCCCGCCGCGACAAGTTAGACGGTTGGCCGAGTACCATTATACCAGCTGAGGCAGCCGCGGATGACCGAGAAGATAGATAAATCCGAGTGGATACCGTTCCTTGAACGCGCCTCTGAGGTGCTTGCCGGCAAACAGGCCGAGATCGAAGCAGCGTCGCTTGATATCGGTGATCAGCTCGAGGTCGAGTGGCTGCCGCTCTTTGGATTGGCCTACGATCCGAAGAATGACATCATCAAGCTGGATCTTGACCATTTCGAGCACCTCATCCACCATCCACTAGAGCTCTATGTCGAGGTCGGCGAACCCGACCAAATGATCAGCCTTGAAGTGCGCGATGCCGACGGCGTGCAGCACATCATCAAGCTGAGAGACCCCTTGCTCCTGCCCGCACCCAACGAGCAGAGCCCAACAACGTCGCACTGATTCCGTTTGCGGCGTTACAAAACGGGTCCGCGGTCCACCACATGGTGCGGCCGCTGAAATTTTGATTTCGCTCTCGTCCTTTAAGCGAGGCGAAGGCACATGATCGCTCGGCGTCCTGAGATTGCATCGCCACCAACCCAGGTGATGGGCGTAGCCATATTTCACCGATTCTTTCGCCGCGCGGCTGGTCTCAACATTGATAAGCAAGATCTCAACCGCTACGGCGATTTTATCAATCGGAAGCTTTACGATCTGCTGCTGCGTGGCGAAGCCGCCGCCAAAGCGATCGACCGCGACGTCATCGAACCGTTTGATCTACCGATCACGAAGGGTTTGCAAGAGAGCGTGCACGCGTTTCGGGAACTCGACGAGGAGATCGAGCTTGATCGTATTCTCGATCATTTGAGCAACCGTCCACCCCTTGATCTTGCCTTGAGCGAGGAGATGGAAGCTCACTTTCCCGTGATCGTCGGTGCACTGAGTGTGGCTCTGGCGCGGACGTTCAAAATCATCGATCCCGATGTGAAGGAGCCCAGTGGCGAGGATTGGGAAAGATGCTTCGGCATTTTTGACCTGCTTTTGTAATTCATTCACGTGGTCTGCACCAAGAAACGAATCTGGAGGCGTTTGCAAAACCGGGACATTTCAAGGTTGCGCCGTGTGACGACGTAGAAAGTCCATTGGAGACGCCGATCGACTACAGCGGCACCGGGACTGCAGCGTTGTCCATTCGACCGCTGCTTTGCATTGGCACAGGTTGACCTGTCGCATGTCCGGCGGCAAAAACTCCACCTTTATGATGCATCCGGACAATGGTCTACTTATGGGATCAAGAATTAAGTGCCCAACCAACCGCGCTCTAAGCAGCGACTTGTTCAGACTCTCCCGATCTAAATTGCAAAGCTCTTGCTAGCGACATGAGCGATTTTGCCGAAGGCGCGTGCACCGTTGTGAATGACACTCTTTGTGGCTATTAGCCGAGGTGACCGGCGTTTTCAGTCTTGCGAGGGATTGAACCGATGATCCTGCCAAAATGCGCTTCTAAGAGTCGATTGGATAACGGACGTGGTTATTGCGATCAAACAGGAATCGGTAAAAAGGAATTTCTTAAAGAATTGAAGGCCGTCAGGATGAGAACGATAGACCACGCCGACGGACTGTTGCGGATAGCTATTGGGCGAGCAAACCTCGTGCTACGCGCCGCCGCTGACAAGAACGAAAACACTGGCGTGATCGACGACTTCGTCGCCATGGAGGATGAGGGATATTCGTTGCTTCCAACCGCGCAACGAGCCCTATTGTGACAATGATGGGCATGGGCATGCGATGCTGAACCTTACGATCGACCGTCAAGTTATCTTTTCATGGGCGCAGCGCAGAAGAGCCTATCCATCAGCATTCGAGGGCAATGAACGCCGTTGGCCTCTCGTATTTAGTTTCAGTTCCAACGACTCAGGGCTCGAAGAAATTAGCTGGGACCGGTTTTTCGCCGAGTTTGAGCGCGCCGACCTAGCCTTTATCTATCGAGATGCTGGCCCGAACGGCGAATTGGACGATTTTCATGAATTTGTCAAACGTGCCGCAGTGCCCGAGCTTATCTTTCGGCGACCTCCGAAATGATGTCCAGCTCCGGTAACCCCTGGCTGATCGGCGCATCCTGGCCACAGTGCAATAACGCTCGTCCGCGGCGTGTGCCTCCCACCCGGCGTCCAGCACGAGGACGAGTTCAGACGACGCACTGCATTGCCCGGCATCTACGTTTATCGATTCCCCTCATAGGTCTTTGCGAATTATAGCGACTGGTCGTGAGTGGCGTCATGTTCTAAATTTCAGTCAAGCGAATTGGTGAGCCCGACCGCAAAGACAGCGGGAGACAGAAATTGGCGCGCCTTGCACTGCCATCCAGGGACCGAACGTGAGCGACCGAGCAGGAGTACTGATCATCACGCGCCGACGCCTGCTCGCTGCCTCCGGTGGCCTCGCCGTCATGACAGCAGGCGATCTCGCTGCCGCAGAGATCCCACCACAGGCTGTCTCAACTGCACAAGGAATGGACCGATGGAAATTAAGCGAATTGGCTCGCAGCCGTCAGGTAAAGGACCGGCAGATTATTTCACTGGTGCAGTCCGCATCGACCCGCTGTTTCAAACGCCAGAACCAGCACGCGTCAGTGGCAGTAGTGTGACATTCGAGCCCGCCGCTCGGACCGCTTGGCACACGCATCCGCTCGGACAAACTCTGGTCGTCACCTCCGGCGTCGGGTGGGTCCAGCGCTGGGGTGGCCAAGTCGAGGAAATCCGGCCGGGTGACGTCGTCTGGTTTCCACCCAACGAAAAGCATTGGCATGGCGCAACACCCACGACAGCAATGACACATATCGCTATTCAAGAGTGGCTGAACGGTAAGGCGGTCAATTGGATGGAAAAGGTCAGCGACGAACAATATCACAATGAGTCCGCGTCTGGCGTCGGAAAAAACTGACTATAGACCTGTATTCTGAGAATACGGTCAGACTCGTGACTCGCACCGGCCCTGGCGTAAGGGACACGACGGCAGCGTTAGGCCCGAGCTACTTAATTCAGCCCTTCAACTTTGCAATGGGACGTGCATTGATCCACCACCTATGCTGCTAGTCGACACTGACGGCAGCCGGCTCTTCAGCAAGCGAAGCTTCTGGAAAGGTTGGGTAGACTCCCGCCACGCGTCCCATCTGCTGGACGAGTGCTAGAACGGTGTCAATGGTGGGAGTCTCGACGTCGACGAGACGTCCCATTTCCTGAACCACGGTCAACAGCGCGTCAATCTCCAGAGGACGTCCTTTCTCGAGATCTTGCAGCATTGATGTACGATGCGCGCCGACTGCGGCAGCACCATTGATACGCCGTTCGATGTCCACCCGGAAATGTACGCCGATGCGCCGCGCGATCCGTTCCGCTTCCTCCATCATTTTGCGAGCAACCGTTCGTGTGCCGGATTCCGTTGCGATTACGTCCAGGGTCGCGTGGGTGAGCGTGGAAATCGGATTGAAGCACAGATTGCCCCACAGCTTCAGCCAGATGTCGTTGCGGATCTCCGGGTGGATCTTGGCCTTGAGCTTTCCGGCCTCAAACGCCTGCGCCAATCGCCGCACGCGGTCGGTTTCCTTACGGGTCGGCTCGCCGAGCCCAAATCGATCACCATAAATGTGTTTGATCACGCCTGGTGCCACGATTTCTGTGGCCGGATAGACGGTGCAGCCAATCGCGCGGTGAGGACCGATAAGTCGCCATTGGCGACTGTCCGGATCGACGCTTTGGGGCTGAAGATTTGCATACTGCCCTTCCAAGCCATAGAAATACCACCACGGAATACCGTTCTGAGCGGTCACAACTGCCGTAGTTGGACCAAACAAAGGCGCCATGTCTCCTGCCACTTCCCAGGCCTGATGCGACTTGAGACAGATGACGACATAATCCTGCGGGCCTAGTTCTGCCGGATTGTCCGTCGCTGGCATGTGTTCGATAAGCTCGCAACCGCCTATCAAGAGTTTCATGCCGTTTTGACGAATGGTGGCGAGATGAGGGCCGCGGGCGATCAGCGAGACGTCGGCACCACCCCGCTTCAAAAGCACTCCCAGATAACCGCCAACCGCGCCTGCGCCATAGATACAGATCTTCATGATAGAATCAGTCCTCCCAATGGCCCCGTCCGTCGGGCTAAGCCCAGCGGAGCTGCTGCTCCAAAATTTCCTGCGCCTCACGCAAGGATTCGACACGCGCGAGGTTCGAAAGACAGACTTGTCACGGTTGCAGTCCACCCGGCACCGAGATCGAACGGGGCGCCGTCGTCATGATCTTCTCCGGCATTCGTCGATATCACGGCGCTTGGGCAGTCGGCCACCGCAAGTGCGACAGCTGGCACAAATTATGTCCGAAAGCTCAAAAAAATCCAAAGTTCCCGCAATATCGCCGGCGCGAATCGTAAGTGCCGACTGGTTCAAGGCCCCCCCGCGGCTGCCGGGACAGGGCTGCGCCTCGGACAAAAGAGCGCCCACGCGGCCGATAATCCCCAGCAGGGCGGACCACGGCTCAGAGGATTAACCGCGCCAGCGACTCTCCGACCCAAACACACGCGCCGAGCGTCGCCTCAGTCATCTATACCTCATTTGAGCCTTGAGATCAGCTCGTAGACTCGAGCAACCTCCATAGGAGATCTCCCGGACGTTGACGAGCGTCGGCGTGTGCTGGTGAACGCGCCGTCAAGATCTTAAAGGCAATCTGACAGCGCAACCTGAGCTCTACGCCCAGCGCCGCCAATGTTTCTACCGGCGCGGTCAAGCACTGCAATTCGTCCGTTGTCGCTTCAGCGGCCTACATTAGGGTGACTGTCTTGCGCCGGTACCGTCGGTCGTCGCAGCTGCGCCCCGATAGTTCAGCGGACTTTGCTAAGTCATGCGAATGCCACTTACGGCTGTCGCATTCCAACATTGCGACATTTGAAGGGGCCAAAAGCCGACAATTTGTCCATATCCGTGCCCAAAGCTTAACAGCCAAAGGGACGTCAGTTTGTGCGTTTTCGCACATCTGGCGATCGCTCGTCTCGATAGGGTTGCGATCACGAGGGCCGAAACCAACAGCCCGCTACTTGTGCGCGTCGAACTGAGCGCGCACTATACGTCCACCGTTTGAACAGAGTACCAGCCATGAATTGGAACCGACATTCATCAGCCGGCGCGGCCAAATCAATCGAGGTCATCCAAGACGGCAGCCAGCCTCGGACGTTTTCATTATTCCCCGGTGAGCGGTCGCTCCGGTCCTTGCTAAAGGGTCGTATCACCTACGCCCACATCGCTCGAGCTCAACCATACCTAATTTCTCACCGGCGCGGCCTATGGACGCTTGAGCAGCACCGTTCAAAGTCGCTCGTCCCATCTTTGCTCGGGTGATGAAATGAAACCGCATGTCTGTTTGATTGCGATACTGGCGCTCGCAGCTGCTGCCATCGTGATGACACGCGAAGCGCGGGCCGCGGACGTGACCCAGTTCGACCTCACCACCTGGACGCCGCCGCATTTGCAGTCCATTGGGGACGATCCTTTCGGCAAACTCGTCAAGTATGGCCATGCTCTAATGGCCGATACCGCGAACCAGATCGGCCCGACGGTCGCGGACCCCGCCAAGCGGTACGCCGGAAACAATCTCGCTTGCCAGAACTGTCACCTCAAGGCTGGGACCCAGCCCTACGCTATGCCTCTCACGGGTGTGTGGGGGCAATTCCCACAATATCGCGGACGCGAAGGCGGCGTCGGGACACTGGAGGGCCGCATCAATGGCTGCTTGGAGCGCAGTATGAACGGTACCGCGCTCCCGCGTGACGGGCTTGAGATGAAGGCCTTACTTGCCTATTCGAAGTGGCTCTCCACTGGCATACCGAATGGCGCAAAGCTGATCGGGGCCGGCACTCTCGATATCAAGGAGCCAGATCGCACTGCCGACCTCCACAATGGTGCGAGAGTGTACGGCACCACCTGTGCGATATGCCACGGCAAGGACGGCCTCGGCCAGCGAGCCGAGTCCGGAAGTGGCTATCAGTTTCCGCCGCTGGCGGGACCTGACAGCTATAACATTGGCGCGGGCATGATGCGCGTCTTGACCGCCGCTGCCTTTGTGCGCCACAACATGCCGCTCGGAGCGACCTTCGACGCGCCGGTGCTGTCCGATGCGGATGCCTACGACGTGGCGGCGCATATCAACAGCCTCGATCGACCGACGAAGGCCAATCTGGAGGACGACTATCCCATTAGGCTGCAGAAGCCGGTGGACACGCCCTACGGCCCGTACGTAGATGATTTCTCGGCCGAGCAGCATAAGTATGGTCCATTTGGCCCGATTCGCGCTAAACTGCAGGAGCTTGCTATAACGCGTAAATAGATCCTCAGCCTCTGTGCAATATCTGAAGGTACCACCGCTTCGGTCCCGTCTGAGAACAAAGAGTCAATCGGTTAGTTATCATCCCCAGCCGTGCGACGCCCGAGGGATGGACAAGGAATGCCAGACTTGGAACCCCAAAGCTGTTGAACCGCGATCTCCAGATCCAAGACTTGTCGCTAATTTGTCAAACCGCAGTGCGACCTAACTGTGGAACCATGCGCTACTAGCACTGCGGCACTCTCAACACCGATCGAATTCCGACTCGGACGCGCACGACTTTCAATTGAATGCCACTGTGCGAGGTCCCATCGTGTCTATATGCTGGAGTAAAAGCTCTGGAGAAACCTGCGCTGTTGCTGTTGACCGAATATCCGAAGAGAGGTCGGCGGGACGTGTCCGCTGAGGCCCACAGCTATGGCCGGAAAAGGACGGGCGACTGGCGCTGGAAGGTGCGACGGCCGTTCTTGAAGCCCATCAGAATGTCCGGCAGCTCCGCAATCGCGCCTCGCAAACTGAGAGTATCGAGAACCACGATATCGGCGGGATGGCCCGGCGCTAAGCCGTAGTCCTTCAGGTTCATCAGCCGAGCCGGCAATGCAGTGACAAGATCGAGGCAGGTGTCGAATTCGCCGACATTTGCATGAGCTACATTGGCGTAGAAGTTCGCCATCCGTAGCAACGAGCAGTCTCCGAACGGCGTGAAGGGATTGAGGACGTTGTTGGTGGCGACTGAGCAGACCACGCCGTCCTGGACCAGCCGGTGCGCGGCGGCAAGTCCGCGCGGCGAGTTGTGAGTGGCATCACGCCCCATAAGGTAAAGATCGGTAGCCGGCAAAACTGTGACGGCGACCCCGGCGCTGGCCAAGCGCACCGTCGCTGTCTTCAGTGCGTCTGGCGGCAGAGCCGACAATTTCGTGGCATGCCCTATTGCGACCCGGCCTTGATATTTGCGCCGTTCGGTTTGGCGGCAGACCTCGTCGAGATGTCCCCAAGACGGATCGAGATCAAAATCGAGATGGAGATCGACATCAACGTCGAAGCGCTGAGCGAGGTCGAATAGCTTGTCGATCTGCTTCTGCGGATCCGTATCCATGTACGGACAGCCGCCGATTAGATCGCCGCCGTCGCGAAGGGCCGCGATCAACAGTTCTTCCGTCCCCGGATCATTGGTGAGGCCCTCCTGCGGGAAAACGCACAGCGAAAGATCAATCGCCCATGCGTAGTCGCGCTTCAGCGCCTTGATCGCCTCGAAACCACGGAGCCCGATGCGCGGATCGATCTCCACATGAGTGCGCATTCGGGTCGTGCCCTGAACGATTGCGCGCTCCAGCGCCCGTGCGCTGCGCGCATAGACGTCCTCCACCGAGAATTCGCGTTTCATCGCCGCGACGGCGCGGATGGCATCGCGAACGCCGCCATGGGCGTGCCCGCACCGGTCAAGTAGGCACGCCTTGTCGAGATGAATATGGCTGTCGACGAAACCGGACAGAACTAGCCGGCCGCCGAGATCGACCTGCTCGCCCTCACCTTCGAGACCAGGTGCGATGGCGGCGATGCGGCCGCCGCTTACGCCGATGTCGACCAGCGCTGCGGAGGACTGTGTGACAGCGTGGCGAAAGATCAGGTCGAAGGCTGCTTGTGTGGTCATGGATGAGGCAATCGGGCGGCGTCGCCGAACACTAACCGAACAGGACAGTAATTGCATAGAGGGTAGATCGATTTGTTCGGGACGAGGGGGCGCAGTTTCAATTCTTGCCACTAGGACCAGAAGTTAACCCTAGTTCAAAGACATCTAAGAGGCCTTCCCCACCACCGATCGGATCGCAACGAAATCTAAAGGGCAAGTGAGCGCCGGATTAGACAAGAACATTGGCATACGCAGTTGAAATGAACTCATGAAGCGGCAGTTGTCGCACCGACGGACACGCAGCGGCGCCAGAGTGAAAACAGCAAGAAGGCCAACTTATCTCGCACGCTGGTGCCGGGCTGCCTGCTTAATTGAATCTTTCCATTGATGGCTCAGCAATGGCAATTTGAAACCTCCCTGTCGTAGCCTTCGGACGATGCCCGTCAGGCGCGCAAGCGCCTTCCCTACTGGCCGCCACTGCGCCATCCATCAGTGCAGCTGAGGCAAAAGGGTTAGCCAATCTCTCGGTCTCGTTGGCTTCGACCTTTTTCGCGATGCCTTATTCGAGCGCTTTGGCTATGGCCTGCGAGGTCATACGCAGCGCATCGCGAAAAGTCGCCGCACGATCGGTTGTGAAACGTGCCGTGGGAACAGCCACGTTGAGTGCACCGATAAAACTGCCCCGGTGCTGAACGGCGGTAGCAACGGCCGTAATCCCGCAGGTGAATTCCTCGTGCGAATAGGCGAACCTCGAAGCTCTCACGCCGCGGATCTCTTGAAGCAGGCGTGATTTTGAGCGGATTGTCCGCTCCGTCACAGGTGAGAGCTCGACCCGAGCGAGGTATCGCTTCAACGCATCAGACTCGAACTGAGCCAACACGATCTTGCCGGTCGACACCGCATAAAGTGGCGCGCGCGCCCCCACCTTCATCGTGTACGAGAGCGCTTGCGTGCTGATCGCCGAAGCGATCACCTCTACTGAATCTTCGACGCGAACATAGAAGCCGCATGTTTCGTTGAGTTGAGCGCTGAGCTGCTGCAGGAACGGCGACACCGTCATGCCGAGCGACGGCCGTGGTGCAGCCTTCGCGAGCCTCGCCAGATTCGGCCCGAGGCGGTAGCCCTCCGCTGCCGGCTCACGGGCGAGAAATCCGCGGACCTGCAAGTTACTCAGCAGGTGAAAAAGGCTGCTACGTGGAATCTCGAGATCCTTCAAAAGCTGCGAGAAGGACGGCGAGTGTCGCGCCCCGGCGATGTACTCGAGGATATCGAGGCCACGATCTAGGGACTTGACAGCCGAGGTGTCGTTTCGTTTCATATTTTGCACTAGTTCATAAATGTGAACTAAATGCCATTATCCCGGTCCGTTGGCAACCCCTGCCTTCAAGATGACCCCAGTGCGGGGAGAGACGGCGTGACGCCGAGATTGCCAGGCGATTGTTCAGTGCTGATCGTCGGCGGAGGGCCGTGCGGCCTGGCCCTGGCCAATGAACTCGGCCGGCGTAGCGTCAGCGCCGTCCTGGTTGATCAGAAGCCTACGACCGCATTCAATCCGCAGGCGAATGCGACACAAGCTCGAACCATGGAGCACTTCAGGCGATTGGGCTTCGCGGACGAGATCAGATCGCTCGGGCTACCGCCAAACTTCCCCACTGACATTGCCTATTTTACCCGTTATGCGCGCCACGAGTTGGCTCGATTCAAACTGCCATCCGCAAGCGAAGCGACCGAACGTATAAAGAGCCTCTCAGGCTCGTGGAGTGCCGCTGAACTTCCACACCGGGTCTCGCAAAAGTTCGTCGAACAGGTGCTCCGGCGTCATGCGGAGGCGCTTCCGAGCATTTCAATCAATTATGGCTGGCGTCTGGTTCAGCTTTCGCAGAATGAATCAGGCGTAAGAGCGGACATCGAGCGCGTTACCGACGGCATGGTACGCTCGATCGAAGCGGCTTACCTGGTCGGCGCCGACGGTCCTCGCAGCACGGTCCGACAAGCGCTCGGCTATGGCTACTCTGGTGAGACGGGCATTGTCCGCGACTTCTTTGGCGGGCGGATGCACGCGATTTATTTACGCGCACCGGATTTTTACCGGGTCGTTCCGCATCCACCGGCGTGGATGAATGTGACATTCAATCGCGATCGCAGGGCGTTTATGGCTGCCGTGGACGGCAGGGCTGAATTTGCATTCCACACACAATTGCGGACACATGAACTCGACAAGGAAGTCACACACGGCCAAGCGGTGTCAATGTTTCAAACTGCCGTTGGTGCGGCGATCCATGTCGATATCCTATCGCGCGGAACATGGGTCGCCGGCTACGCCCTGGTCGCCGAGCGTTTTCGGGCCGGCCGAGTCTTCCTTGCCGGAGATGCCGCACACCTATTTACGCCTGCGGGCGGTCTCGGCTACAACACAGCGGTCGACGATGCGGTCAATCTCGGCTGGAAGCTCGCGGCCGTTGTTCGCGGGCAGGCAGGGCAAGGCCTTCTCGCCAGCTACGAACTTGAGCGCCAGCCCATCGCGTATCGAAATACTCGCTTTGCAAGAGCATTTGCGGATTCGATCGGCCTCTATCAACCGGTTCCTGAAATTGAACATGAGACCGTTGAAGGTGAGAATGCGCGCCGTGCCGCCGGGGCGTATCTTAGTGCACACGGCAGGGCCGAGTTTGACATTCCGGGAATTACTTTCGGTGCTCGTTACGATCAGTCACCAGTCATCATCGGCGATGGCACGACGCCTCCACCCGATGCAGCCAATGTCTATATCCCGTCGGCATGCCCAGGCGGCCGGGCGCCCCATCTTTGGCTGACCCCCGATCACTCTCTCTTTGACTCGTTCGGTTTCGAATGGACACTGCTGCGATTGTCGGAAAAATGCGAAGGCGGGCCGTTGATAAAGGCAGCGGCCAAAGCCGGAATCGAATTGAAAGTGCTCGATCTAGTCTCTGCCCAGGCCCGCGACATCTACGGCGCGGACCTCGTCCTCATCAGACCGGATCAGGTCGTGGCCTGGCGATCTAACCACACTGATGCCACTGAAATGATCATCCCGCGCGCCCTGGGCTCATCAGTTACGAACGGATCAGCTTAGAGCGCGGCCTGGCTACGTTCGGGAGCCAGAATGAGATCAATTGGAGCTGACGGGTCCGCCAAATGAGCGTTCCGCACCGACTGTCATTCGAGGAAGTCGTCGCGACCAACAAGCCGATCGAAGGCCCGACGTCCACTCCTCCCAAGAGGACAGACGTTGTCATCATTGGCGCAGGTCCCGTTGGACTTGTAGCCGCCAATCTGCTCGGACTTTACGGCGTCGCAACGGTACTCGTCGAGCACAATAGCCTGTCGTCGGACCAACCCAAGGCCGTCATCATGGATGACGAATTCCTGCGGCTTATTCACCGGTTGGGAGCACTCGAAGCGTTGCGCCCACACCTGACCGCAGTTCCGTTTGGAATTCATTTTTATTCACCGCTTGGTTTCGAGCTTGTCAAGGCAGAAGGATTTGTTACGCCCAATGGTTTCGCCAATCGCAATTCCGTTTCGCAGCCCATGCTGGAGAAGATCCTGCTGCAAAACCTGCGACGATTTGACAGTGTGACGATTTGCTATCGGCATACCGCCAGCGCGCTGTCACAAACAGACAAGGAGGTTCAGGTCGCGCTCAAGAACGAGCTTGGACACGCACATCGTATCTCTGCACGCTTTTTGCTTGGTTGCGATGGCGTGCACAGTTTTGTGCGAGATTCCCTCAACATCGCATTCGAAGGAGTGCGCCTTAACGAACCGCATCTCGTTGTGGACTTCGCAGAATTTCCCGATCAGTCTCCATTTTCTCGATTTTTTTGCGATCCGCGACGGCCGTTCAACAGTATTCTCATGCCTTACGGAGGTCGCCGCATCGAGTTCATGTTGATCGAAGGAGATGATCACCAACACATCAAGTCGCTTGAATCCATCCAGCGATTAGTCAAGCGGCATACGCCATATGCCGACGTGGAGCTCAAAGTGATCCGCGCCGCAGTTTACGGGTATTCCGCGCGAGTCGCGAACCGACTGCAGCAGCATCGAGCATTTTTGCTTGGAGATGCGGCGCACGTGATGCCACCGTTCGGCTCCTCTGGGATGAACACCGGAGCCCGGGATGCCAATAATATCTGCTGGAAGATCGCGTTGGTGCTCGATAATCTGGCGGGCATAGAGATCCTTGACAGTTATGATCCAGAACGCCGACCGCATATACAATCGGTCGTCAGATATTCGGTCCTTGTCGGTCGCCTCGCGAATATCCGCTCCTGGCCTCTCGCACTTCTTCGCGACGCCTTTTTCGCAACAGCGAATCTCATCCCAGGTGTACAGCAGTATTTCCGGGAAATGCGCTACATGCCCAAATGCATCATAAGGCGTGGGTTGATTGCCGAGCCACAACGCCGATCGAGTCTCGTGGGTCGAGCGTTTCCGCGACTCACACTTCGCGACAGGGATGTGCGGCCCGACTTCGACGAGCTCTGCGGAACGGGATTTGCCCTGATTGGTATCGATGTTGATCCAAGTGCCGTCACAAAAATATCTCATCTCCCGCTTTGGGCTAAGATCAAACCTGCAATCTTCAACGTTCAGATCGGCGCGCCCGTCCCACAATCCGGCTTCGCGGTTGATGACGATCAGCAGAAGCAGTTGCTGGCCCCACACTCCGGCGAGATCGTCATCCTACGTCCCGACCGATACACCGCGGCGACCGCGACGGCGGATGAGATGCTGTGTCGAACCGACTTCTTCGGCCGGAAACTTGGCCTGCTAGCCCGAGGCTAGGGTCGGTATATCTGTTGATAGCGAGGCAAGCCCATTGGGATTTTGCGTCGCCACCATCAGGCTGGTAGAGAACT
>Ga0187783_10000217_pt1 | contig 43799 bp, 35 predicted proteins | sample 1015_SJ02_MP02_2_FD_132471 | JGI IMG/M metagenome (GOLD analysis project Ga0187783, IMG submission 132471) | Tropical peat soil microbial communities from peatlands in Department of Meta, Colombia - 1015_SJ02_MP02_20_MG | ecosystem: Environmental > Terrestrial > Soil > Wetlands > Peat | place... | reverse complement strand
TGCCCGCTCGCGATCAAACGCAAACAGACAGCGACCGGTAACAAGAGCGATTGGACCGCCGGGCCGATGAACATGGGGCGGGCTTGTCCCGGGCGCGCTGATGAAATCGACTTGCTCGACCAGCGTGCGGCGGGAATGTTCGAGGCGGAACAGGATGACATTGGGAACGACGTAATAGAGATAGGACGAGCCGAATGAGCCGGCAAAGCGCACGGTTGGCCGATCGGGGTCCCCGATACTGACGAGGTTGATGTTGCCCTTGCCGTCGATCTGGCCGCCCGAAAGAAAAAATGCGTCGATCCGCCCCTGACCGGCGCAGTCGAACAGCTCGCGTCCACCCTCGCTGAAAAAGTTGTACCGGCCGCTTTGCAGCAGTGACACCCGAGGCCGGCCGCCACCGCGTTCGCGCGCGAGCAGCGCTGCCATCGCCGGGATCGGTGAGGCGTTGCCAACTGCAACATGACGGGCATCGGCGATCAAACGCGCGATCGCATCGGCGAGCAGCTCTTCGGTACGGTATGGAATTTCAGGCTGCATTTCGCCCGTAAACGTCAGATTGCAGATAGTGGGCAAACCCCTCCGGCGTCGCCGAACGACGCGCATATTCGGCGAGATGCGTCGCGTCGGCCGGGTAATGATCGGGCAGCGGCAGCGGCCAGGCGCCACCCGGCGCCAATGCGATCGCCTCGACATAGAAACCTGGCAGCGTTCCGGCTGCCAGGATCGGATCTTCAAATAAATCGCGGTCGTGGAATGTTTCGACTGTGACGATCGTTGTTCTCGCCGCATGCGCCAGGGTCGCAAGCTCGCGCTGACGACCGATCCAGACATTGCCGAAACGGTCCGCTTTGGGTGCATGGAACAAGGCCACATCCGGTCTGATGGCTGGCAGCAGCACAATCGGGTCCTGTTCTCCGAACGGGTTGTCGATCACGCGCCAGTCCTTCCGGCGGCGCAGGATGTCGGAGCCGATGAGACCGCGCAGGGGCATGAACGGGATGCCCTTTTCGCTGGCCTGCAGGGCGGCATGCAGGGCCGGACAGGTCGAGTCCAGCATCTGGATGGTGCCGGCCATGACGGCCTGGGTAAAACGCGGCGCCATCCCAAACTCGCCAAGGCTGACCGCGGCCGCCTCCATCGTTGATACGCAGCCCGCCCCGATCAGGAGGTCGGCCTGCAGGCTCGATGTCGGCAGTGCCACCAGATGCAGGCGCCGGGTACCACGAGCGATCAATGCCCGCGTCGCCGCCATCGCGACACCGGCTTGCTCGCGCGGAACCGCAAGAACACAGCCATCCACAATCGCGGCAAGCGCCGCTTCGATGGTATCGGCGATCACCGGCATTAGCTGCTCTCCCGGGCGGCAGGGTGGCGCGGGTCCATCACACAAATCAAAGAAATCCGGGCGGCCAGTTTGCAGATCGCGCCCGCGGAGGCCGCGTCCCAGCAGTTATACCACGAATTTCCGAAGCAGGATCACGCGCCCTCGCGCACCACACCACGGCGGCGTGCGGGCGCAGAGGCGAGCAGTTTGAGGAGCTCGCGCAGGCACTGCGGCGGGGTCTGAGAGGTGGTCTCGATGGTGAAATCGGCCTTGGCGTAAAGCGACTCGCGGCTGGCAAGGATCGCCACCAGATCATCCATGGCGCGGTTGTTGTCGGCCATGGGCCGAAGGTCCCCCTGGGCGATCACCCGATTCATGTGCTCGCTGGGCGTGGCCCGCACCCACACGGTGGTACACGAAGCCAGCAGCAGTTCGAAAGTGCCGGGCTCGGTAACCAGGCTGCCACCAGTCGACAGGACGCACCGGTCATGGGTCCTGAGGACCGCCTCAAGGGCCGCACGTTCGAACCGCCTGAACGGGGTTTGGCCGAACATCTCGAATATCTCGCCCAAAGCCATTCCACTCTCGCGCTCGATTTCACGGTCAAGCTCGATGAACGGCATCTCAAGTTCAGCGGCAAGCAGCCGTCCCAGGGTCGACTTGCCGCCACCGCGCAGTCCGATCAGGGCAATGCGTTCCCGCCTGGCCTCGGCCGATGCGGCACCAAACCGCGAGAGCAGCCACTCGCGGGCTTTGGCCAGTTCGGCCGGCGATAACCGGTCCAAAAACTGCACCAGCAGGACGTCTTCCACCGAGCGGTCTGGTCGCTCGTCAACCAATTCGGCGACCGGTACGCTCATGGCGTGCGCGACGCGCCGCAGCAGCACGATTGAACAGTTGCCTTGGCCGGCCTCGAGCTGGGCCAGATAACGTTCCGAGACTTGGGAGTGCTGGGCAAGCATCTTGCGTGACATGCCGCGCCGGCTCCGCATGACGCGCACCCGCTCGCCCAGCCGGCCCAGGTAGGCCGGCAGATCGTCGGTATCCGCCCGGACCGGGCTTCGGCGACCGCGCGTCTTGCTCATGCTCATGATTTCTCCCCTTCGACCGCCACATTGCAATATAATGCATGGCGGCCGACGAGATGACGCAAATCGTATGGAAACGACAACAACCTGTCGGTCGGCAGTGTCCGGCCGGGGAGGAAGGACCATGACGCTTTCAGATCAATTTCCCCCGCGGCAGCCCTATAACGCGGTTGAAGATTTCGTCGATGCCAACGTGGCGCGCGGTGCTGGTGCCCGCACCGCCTTCGTGGACCCTGAACGCGCTCTGAGCTACGGCGAATTGCAGCAGGCGACCTGCCGGTTGGCGTCGGCCATGCAACGCCTCGGGTTGCGCCAGGAAAGCCGGGTGGCGTTGTTGCTGGTCGATACCGTGGAATTCCCGATCGTCTTCTGGGGTGCCATTCGGGCCGGCATTGTGGCCGTTCCACTCAATACGCTGCTCACATCCACGCAATACGCCCAAGTACTCAATGACAGCCGCGCAGAAGTGCTGTTCGTCTCGCCCGCGCTCATTCGGATGATCGAGCCGGTGATTGAGAAACTCACGTGGCTGCGTTCAGCCGTCATCGTGGGCGCGGATGGCGGGACACCCGCCAAGCTCGGCACGCTCACGGCTTACCGCTTGGAGGATCTGTTGTCGGGCAGCGAGCCGCAAATCTGGACCGCGCCGACTGTGGCCGACGAGGTCGCCTTCTGGCTTTATTCATCGGGCTCTACCGGCGATCCCAAAGGCACCAAGCATATCCATGCGAGTCTGATGGCGACCGCTCGCCGTTATGGCCTGGGTGTGCTCGGAATCCGGGACGATGATGTGGTGTTTTCTGCCGCCAAACTGTTTTTTGCTTACGGACTCGGCAACTCCATGTCGTTTCCGATGGCGGTTGGCGCCGCCGCGGTACTGCGACCGGAGCGGCTCACTCCAGATCTCGTATTTGACGTCATGCGCCGATATCGTCCGACCATCTTCTACGGCGTCCCGACACTCTACGCCGCGCTACTGGCGCACGGCGGGATCGGCCACGGCGTCGGCAGCGACCGATTGCGCTGCTGTATCTCGGCCGGGGAAGCACTGCCGGCGCATATTGGTAGGCGTTGGCGCGAGATCGTCGGCCTTGATATCCTCGACGGCATCGGCTCGACCGAGATGCTGCACATCTTTCTCAGCAATCGCGTCGGGGATGTCCGCTACGGCACCAGCGGCAAGCCGGTGCCCGGCTACGAGGCCAGAATTCTCGGCGAGGATGGTCGCGAGCTCGGACCAGCCGAGATCGGCGAACTGGTAGTCCGCGGGCCGTCGTCCGCCGAAGGCTACTGGAACCAGCGCAGCAAGAGCCAACGCACGTTTGTTGGCGAATGGACCTATACGGGCGACAAGTATGTGCGGGACGCCGACGGCTATTACCAATATTGCGGGCGCACCGACGACATGTTCAAGGTCAGCGGCTACTGGGTGTCACCGTTCGAGCTCGAGGCGGCGCTGGTCTCGCATGAGGCCATCCAGGAAGCCGCCGTCATTGGTCGAGCGGCGGAGGACGGCTTGATCAAGCCCAAGGCGTTTATCGTCCTCAAGAACGGATATGCGGCCAGCGAGGACTTGTTCGAGGCGCTGCGAGCCCATGTCAAGGAGCGTGCCGGCCTCCGAAGATACCCGCACTGGTTCGAGGTTCGCGCCGAATTGCCCAAGACAGCGACCGGCAAGATCCAGCGCTTCAAATTGCGTGAGGAAGATGGCACTGCATGATTCCGACCTCGGGTCTGAAAATCGACGGCGTTCGTATCGAGGCGGAAATGTACGGCCCCGCACCCGAGCGCGCCCCGACCCTGGTGCTGCTCCACGAGGGCCTGGGCTGTGTCGCGATGTGGCGTGACTTCCCGCGTCTGCTCGCCGAGCGCACCGGTTACGGCGTGCTGGTCTATTCGCGGGCTGGCTATGGTGGGTCTGATCCGGTCCGCCTGCCGAGGCCGTTGACCTATATGCACGACGAAGCCTTAAGAGCATTGCCGGCCGTGCTCGATCAGATCGGAATCAACAAGTGCATTCTGGTCGGGCATAGCGATGGTGCCTCGATTGCCACCATCTACGCGGGCAGCCGACAGGATTTCCGGATCCGTGGCCTCGTGCTGATGGCACCGCATTTCTTCGTCGAGGAGACAACCATTCGGGCCATCGCCGCCGCCAAACAGGCCTTTGAGACCACCGACCTTCGAGCCCGGCTCGAAAAATATCACGGCGCCAATGTCGACATCGCGTTCTGGGGCTGGAACGCCGCTTGGCTCGATCCGGGTTTTCGATCCTGGCGGATCGACGACTATCTGGCGTATATCCGTGTGCCGATGCTGATCATCCAGGGCGAGGACGACCAATACGGAACGCCCGCCCAGGTCACCGCGGCAGACGCCGCCACCTATTGCCCGCTCGAGGCCCTGATGCTGGATCGTTGCGGCCACGCGCCTCATGTCGACCAACCGAAAGCCACAATGGGGACCATTGCGGAATTCGTCGCTCGCATTCTGGCCTTTCACGAAGGCCAGCGCGGCGTCGCTTAGCGCTTGCGACCGGCAAGAAAGAGGTGCTCGAGCGGGGCGACGCGGCCGGCACTACATCCAGGTGTAGTCATGTCCGGCGGACATGAGACGAAACAAAGGGCAAAGCGGCGGCAGAGCGAGAGGCCGGTCGGGGATGCAAGCGCTAATTGAGGCGTGACCGACAGATCTGATCGGTCTGATCGACCGTTCGGCCCATGCTGACAATCGCCTCATCGGCCAACCGTTACGTCGGTATCAGCTGCGTGCGAGGCCGGATCGCGAAATTGATTTCGGTCAATAATTTCGCGCGAACAGCGTTCTCGTGTCCGGTGCGACAGGGAAGCTGTTTGCTCGTCACGAATCCGGTGGATCGATCGGCCCAGCGTCGGCTAAACCTTCGCCCTGACCTGCCTGGTGTCCGCGCGTCGCGCGTCAGTCACTCTTCGCCGCCCGCCACTTGTAGGAGCGCAACTTAAGATGCCGACGATCGTCGGACTCTGCTGTGTGGTCGCATTCATCGTCGTTGCGGTGGCCGCAATCGCACTTGGACGGTTTGGCAGCGGCTTTCGCATCGTCTACGCGGCGAGCGCCGCGCTGTCGCTTATCGGGTTGATCAACGCCCTCGGCCAACTCCTCGGTGGCGAAGCGGCTTCGTCACTGATCCTGCCGGTTGGGCTGCCATGGCTCGGGGCACATTTCCGGCTCGACGCGCTCTCCGCGTTCTTCCTCATTGTCACCAATCTCGGCGGAACGGCCTCCAGCGTCTATGCGCTCGGCAGTGGGCCGCATGAGGCCTCGCCGTTGCGTGTCCTGCCGTTCTTTCCAGCCTATCTGGCCGGGATGAATCTGGTCATGCTGGCCGACGACGCCTTTACTTTCCTGGTCGCCTGGGAATTCATGTCGCTGGTGTCCTGGGCGCTGGTCGTGGCGCATCACCGCGCCGGCGGCAACACCCGCGCCGGCTATATCTATCTGATCATGGCTTCGTTCGGCACGCTTTGTCTGTTGCTGGCCTTCGGTCTGTTGGCGGGACCTCAGGGCGGTTACGATTTCGCGGCGATCAGGGCCAGTCACCCTGCAGGCGCGACTGCAGCCTTGGTGCTGATGCTGGTGCTGCTCGGGGCGGGCTCGAAGGCCGGCGTCGTGCCGCTGCATGTCTGGCTTCCGCTCGCGCATCCGGCGGCGCCAAGCCACGTGTCGGCACTGATGAGCGGCGTGATGACCAAGGTCGCCGTCTACGGCTTCATACGCATCGTTTTCGACCTGCTCGGAGAACTGCCCTCCTGGTCCAGCTTGGTCGTTCTGGCGATCGCCGGCGCGACGACCGTGCTCGGCGTCCTTTATGCTCTTATGCAGCACGACCTGAAGCGTCTGCTCGCGTACCACACCGTCGAGAATATCGGCATCATTTATATCGGTCTTGGGCTGGCTCTTGCCTTCCGGGCGAATGGCTTTCACGCGGCGGCAGCCCTCGGGCTGACAGCAGCGCTGTTCCATGTGCTCAACCACGCGCTCTTCAAGAGCCTGCTGTTCTTTGGAGCCGGGGCGGTGCTGACGGCGACGGGTCAGCGCGACATGGAACATTTGGGCGGCCTGATCCATCGCATGCCTCAGACGGCGGTCGCCTTTCTGATCGGCTGCGCGGCGATCTCGGCGCTGCCTCCGCTCAATGGCTTCGTTTCCGAATGGTTGACGTTCCAGGCAATCCTGATCAGTCCGCAATTGCCCCAGGGCCCGATCAAATTGATGATTCCCGCCGTCGGTGCCTTGCTTGCGTTGTCCGCGGCCTTGGCGGCAGCGTGCTTCGTCAAAGCCTTTGGGGTGAGTTTTCTCGGTCGTCCCCGTAGTGCGCAGGCCGAGCACGCCAGCGAAGTCGACCAAATCTCCTTGTTCGTGATGTTCGTTTTTGCCGGCCTATGCCTGCTGGCAGGTACTCTGCCGGGCTTTGTCATTGATTTGCTGGCGCCGGTGGTCCAGGCGCTGGCGCAGGAGCGCCTGCCCGAACAGGCGGGGCTTCCCTGGCTCTCCATCGTGCCGATCGCCGCGAGCCGCAGCTCCTACAACGGAATCATCATCTTGGCGTTTCTGATCTGTTCGGGAACGCTTACTGCGTTGTTCATTCACCGCTTCGCCACCCGAGCCACGCGCCGCAGCGCGATCTGGGACTGCGGCTATCCTGATCGCTCCGCCACCACGCAATATACCAGCTCGAGTTTTGCCATGCCGATCCGCCGAGTGTTTGGCGCAACGGTATTCCGCGTCCGCGAAAGGGTCGAGATGCCGCAGCCGGGCGACAGGCGCGCCGCTCGGTTTTACGTGCGGGTCTTCGATCCCGCTTGGTTCATCGTCTATGGGCCACTGACGCGGCTGATCGACTCGACCGCCGGCCGTCTCAATCAGCTGCAATTTCTCACCATCCGTCGGTATCTGACGCTCACATTCGTGGCACTGATCGTGCTGCTTCTGGTGGTGGCGGCATGGCGCTGATTTACGAACTCATCGCTCAAGGCGTCCAGATGTTTCTGGTGCTCGGCATCGCGCCACTGATGGTGGGGGTGACCCGCAAGGTCAAAGCAAGATTGCTTCGCCGCCGAGGGCCGGGGCTGCTCCAGCCCTATCGTGATCTGTGGAAGCTGCTCCACAAGGAGGCGGTGCTTGCCTACAATGCATCCTGGCTCTATCGGGTGGCTCCATATCTGGTATTTGCCGTAACCTGGGTGACCGCGGCCCTGGTGCCGACCTACGCAACGGGCCTGCTGTTCTCGTGGTCAGCGGATCTGATCGCCATCGTGGCCCTGCTCGCGACCGCACGTTTCGCGTTGGCGCTGGCCGGGATGGACGTCGGCACGGCGTTCGGTGGCATCGGCGCATCGCGCGAGATGCTGATCGCGTCGCTCGCCGAACCTGCCATGCTGCTTGTGGCATTTACGGTCGCGTTGCTGATCGGCACGACCCAGTTGTCGGCCATCGCCAGCCACATGATCGATACCCCGGTCGGGCTGCGGGTTTCGTTGGGATTAGCGTTGTTCGCCTTCGTTTTCGTCGGCATCGCCGAAAACGCCCGCATTCCCATCGACAATCCCGCGACACATCTGGAATTGACCATGGTGCATGAGGCGATGGTGCTCGAATATTCCGGCCGCCATCTGGCCATGATCGAAGCCGCGGCCGCGCTCAAACTGGTGCTGTACTTCTCATTGCTGACCTGTCTGTTCTTTCCTTTCGGCATGGCGACAGGCGATAAGACATTTGGCGCGCTTGCGCTCGGCCTCGTCTCCTATCTGGTCAAGATCACTGTTCTCGCCGCATTGCTTCCGGTCGGCGAGACGACCGTGGCCAAGATGCGGGTGTTCCGCTATCCAATTTTTCTGGGAGGCGCCTTCGCGGCGGCAGCGCTCGCCGTATTTCTTCTGTTCGTCTCGCGAGGATTCTGATGTCGTCGCTCGGCTTCGACCTCGCGCATCTGCTCGCCGGTGGCATGGTGGTCCTGAGTTTCGTGCTGCTTTACCAAGACCGCATCAGCGCCGTCCTCAACGTGTTCGCCACTCAGGCGATCACACTGTCCCTGGCGGTCGCTTGGCAGGCCTATGTGCAGGCCGCCCCCTCCTTGTTCGTCACGGCGTCGGTTGCTCTGCTGGTCAAGGGACTGATCGTGCCGGCGGCGTTGCACCGGATCGTACGCCAACTCGGGATCCACCGGGAGATCGAACAGGTGATTGGCGGCGGGCCGACCATGCTGGCCGGCCTCGGTCTCGTGGCGTTGGCGATCCTGTTGGTGCTTCCCGCCGTCGGCGGCGTCGACCCGCTGGCGCGCGAGGATCTGGCATTCGCGCTGGCTGTCATCCTGCTTGGCCTGCTGATGATGATCACCCGACGCAATGCGGTCACGCAGGTGGTGGGATTCATGTCGATCGAGAATGGCCTGGTTCTGGCCGCGACCGGTGCCAAGGGCATGCCGCTGGTGGTCGAATTCTCGGTCGCGTTTTCGATTCTCATCGCGTTGATCGTGTTCGGGGTGTTCGTGTTCCGGATCCGCGAACGCTTCGACACGGTCGATGTCAGCGCGCTCGACCGCTTTCGCGGCGAGCATGCGGAGCCGCAATGATTACTCCGGTCGATGTCATTCTGTGGACACCGTTCCTGGCCGCGTTGGGGCTGGCGCTGATTGCCGACTATCGCCTCGGTGCAATTATCAATATCGTGGCTTCGGGCCTTACCTTCGCCGGCGGCGTCTCCTTGTTGTTCGTCGCGCGTCGCCGGAGCGACATTCTCATCATCGACGACTTCAACATCTATCTCGTGACATTGACGACGTTTGTGGGGTTCACGACCAGCGTGTTCAGCGCGACCTATATTGGCCACGAACTGGAAATTGGTCGTCTGTCGCCGGCATTCGTACGTTTCTACCATTCGCTTTATCAGGCGATGATGGGCGCGATGAACGTCGCTCTCGTCGCCAATAATGTCGGACTGCTTTGGGTCGGGGTCGAGGTAGCGACGTTGGCAACCGTAATGATGGTCGGCCTGTATCGAACGCCGGAGGCGATCGAAGCAGCCTGGAAATATTTCATTCTTGGCAGCGTGGGGATCGCGCTCGCTTTTTTTGGCACCATCCTGGTCTACGTGGTCTCTCAGGAGGTGCTCGGCGAAGGGCTTCCGGCGATGGCTTGGGATCTCATGGTCCAACGCGCCGCGAGCTTCGATCCAAAGCTGTTGTCGCTCGCCTTTGTGTTCCTGCTGGTCGGCTACGGCACCAAGGTGGGCTTGGCTCCGTTCCATGCCTGGCTGCCGGACGCACACGCCGAGGGCCCCACCCCGATCTCCGCAGTGCTGTCAGGTCTGCTGCTTAACGTTGCGCTCTACGCCTTGCTCAGATTCAAGATGCTGCTGGCGGCCAATCCGGCGAGCCTCGACGTCGGAATGATTATGGTCGCCCTTGGCCTGATCAGCCTGATCTTTGCGGCTTTCATGCTCTATCGACGCCGCGATATCAAACGGCTGTTTGCCTATTCATCGATCGAGCACATGGGCGTCATCACCTTCGCATTCGGGATCGGGGGACCACTCGCAAACTTTGCCGGTCTGCTCCACATGACCATGCATTCGCTGACCAAGTCGGCAATCTTCTTCGCGATCGGCCATATCGCGCAGGTCAAGGGGACCCAGCGCCTCGCCGAGATTCGCGGACTCTCAGCATCGCATCCAGCGCTCGCCGTCGGCCTCGCGGTCGGTGTCATCGCCATTGCGGGCCTGCCCCCGTTTGGGGTGTTCATGAGTGAGTTCATGCTGGTCACGTCCGCATTCGCGCGCGCACCAGCCACGACGGTGGCGTTGGCCGCGGGAATCCTGATCGCCTTTGGGGCGCTGATCCTGCGCCTGCAGGACGTCATCTTCGGCGAGCCCACTGGACCAGTCGGCCGAGTCAAGGCCTCCTATGCGCCGCTGTTCATCCATTTGGCTTTCGTCCTGCTCGCCGGGATCTGGCTGCCTGGACCGATCGTGCAGTGGTTCCGGGTCGTGGCCGCGCAGCTCGGTGGCTGAGATGTCGCTTACCCCCTTCGCGTCGGCGTTGGCCGCTCTCACGCCGCTGTCCTTGCACCGACCGTGGCCACGCTTTCTGGTCGATCGCGACATCTGGAATCGAATGGGCGAGTGCTTGGGCGCCGGTGACGCAGATCTGCTCGCACTATGGGCGGAACCCGAACAGGTCCATCTGGCGGTGCGAACGTCTGATGGACCGTCTCCCATGGTGGTTTCCATCATGGTCGAGTGCGGCGGCTTCCCGTCGATTGCTCGCTATCATCCGCCGGCCTTGCGTCTCGAACGTACGATTCAAGATCTGTTTGGTCTTCAGTCGTTCGGGCTGCCAGACTCGCGCGCCTGGCTCGACCACGGCGCCTGGGGCTGTTGGGCACCGCTCTCAGCCGAGGGCCCTCGGCCGGCGGCACGCCGCGATCCAGCGGACTATTCCTTTCTGCCGGTGCGGGGTGAGGGCGTTCACCAGATTCCGGTCGGCCCGGTTCACGCCGGAATCATCGAGCCTGGTCACTTTCGCTTCAGCGCCAACGGTGAGATCGTGGTGCGTCTGGAGGAGCGACTGGGCTACGTACACAAGGGCATCGATGGTCTGCTCAACGGCGCCGAGCTCGGGCGCGCCCAGCGAATCTTGGCCCGCATTTCCGGAGATTCGACGGTCGCTTATAGCTTGGCCTTTGCCCATGCGCTGGAGGCGGCACTCGAGATCGAGGTGCCCCAACGGGCCAGCGTCCTGCGCGGCGTCATGGCCGAGCTCGAGCGCATCGCCAACCATTTCGGCGACATCGGCGCCATTGCCAACGATGCCGCCTTCGCCCTCATCCACGCCCATTGCGGCATTCTGCGCGAACGGGTGCTGGCAGCAACGGATCTGGCATTCGGTCATCGGTTGATGATGGACGCGATCGTGCCGGGCGGCACTGCCTGCGATCTGAGCACTCAAGGGCGGCTCGCGATCCTGGCAATGCTCGATGAGGTTACCCCGCTGTTTGCGAAGATCGTCGAGGTCTATGACGCCACGCCCTCGCTTCAGGATCGCACCTGCAGGACCGGCGTTCTCGACAACACGTTGGTCACACGTTGGGCCGCGGGTGGCTTCGTGGGTCGCGGCTCGGGCCGTCGCTTCGATGCGCGCCGCGATCTGGCCTACGCTCCCTACGCGGGTCTGAAATTCGATGTCGCGGTCCTGACCGCTGGTGATGTCGATGCGCGGGTGTGGGTGCGGATCCGCGAGGCCGAGACCAGCATGCGGTTGGTGCGGGAGTTGCTTGAACGGCTGCCGCAGGGATCGGTGCGGGTCGATGTCCCCGAACGGAACGAAATCCGCGAGGGCATTGCGGTCGTCGAGGCCTTTCGCGGTGACGTGCTGGTCTGGCTGCGGGTCGCCGACGGTCGCGTTATGCGCGCCCATGCGCGCGATCCGTCGGCCTTTCAATGGCCGCTGCTGGAGGCGGCGATCAAGGGAAACATCGTCGCCGATTTTCCGCTTTGTAACAAATCGTTCAATTGCTCGTATTCTGGACACGATCTTTGAGATGCGCACCCTACTGTTCCGGTCGCTGCTGACGCGGGCCGCTACGATCTCAGGTCCCGCACCAGCGGCAGAAGCGCTTGCCGAACTCGGCCGCGGCCTGGAAGCGCGCGCCCATCGACTGTTTGGACGTTCGCTGGCCATTCGCGAGGTCGACGCCGGGTCCTGCAATGGATGCGAGCTCGAGATTCATGCGCTGAACAACCCGATCTACGACATCGAGCGTTTCGGCATTCGGTTCGTGGCATCGCCGCGCCATGCCGACGTCCTGCTGGTGACCGGCCCGGTTACGCATAACATGAAGGTCGCACTGGAGCGCACCTATGCGGCGACGCCTGATCCCAAATGGGTGGTGGCCGTCGGTGATTGTGGCTGTGGTTGCGGAATTTTTGAGGGCAGCTACGCGGTGATCGGCGCAGTCGACAAGGTCATTCCGGTCGATCTGCACATCAAGGGGTGCCCACCGCGTCCAATCGCGCTACTCGAAGGCTTGCTCGCTCTGCTCGAACGCGCCATGGAGGTTCGGCCTCGAACTTAATCGAGGCGCCTCCGATCGTGCACCGGAGCGTCCCCGTGCACGACCTTCATGGCTCGATGGCGGCGGCGCGGCGAGATGAACCAGACTGTCCCGGTGATCACCCGCCGGGGTATGAATTGTGGATCGGCGTCGGCCGAACAAAAATGTGAATTCGGTTGTTAGGCGACGCAAAAGTCTTTGACCGGGCCGGCTTACCACAATACTTCCTGCCTCAGAGAGCGAGCTCGGACATGGCGCGGCGACCTCGATGACCAAAGTGACGGTCTCGCGACATTAACCGGCGGCAACTAACGGCTCGGCAGGCGTCGAAGGATCGTGTGGTGTCCGTCGCATTGACGCGCGTTGGTGACGACTCCCCCGGCCCCGTCATGTTGGCGCCGGCTCTCACGCCGACTTCCGTGCTGATGGTCAGGCCAGCGGAAGACGCGCCGCGGCTGACGACCGAGCAAGCATCCCGGCTCACCAAGGCGTTCGCACGAGGAACCGGGCACGGGCTGCTGTGCATAGGCGCCGACGAAGTAGGCTCGACCCTGCCGCCGCTGTGGGCCTTTTGGCGGGAATTCGCCACCCGATACGTGACGACGCTGTGCGCGCTTCCCGACCTCGGAGAGCGGAGCGGCAAATCACCGGTGCCGCTCCCAAGCGATGACGATTTGGACAGGACGGTCGCCGCCGTCCCACCCATGGTCGGAGCCGAATATCTGAAGCGGGAGGTGCTGTCAGATTTTTGGCGCGCCATGGACGCGGCCTTTGATGTGGAGCTGGGCGAGGCAAAGCTCTCCATCCAGGCATTCCTCAAGCGCCGTCATCCGGCTTGGAATCTGGTTGGCCGCGTGCACTTCAATCTCGCCGAGAACCGCAAGGACGAAGCCGCGCCATTCGCATTTCTGGCGACCTATACGACCAGGCTGTCGGCCGATGCCAGAGCCCAGCACCTGCCGCTCGGCAAGGCGTTGCGCGAATATGGCGGCGCTGGAAAGCGCGACCGGCTGCTGTCGCTATTGATGCCGGTCCAGCGCGCCGGCGAGCAGTGCCCATGGCTCAAGGCCATGGTCGATGCCGGTGAGATTTTTCAGCCGCTTGGTTGGACGCCGGCGCAGGCGCTCCAATTCCTCAAGGATATCCCCGCGCTGGAAAGTGCCGGGATCATTGTGCGGATGCCGGCGAATTGGCGGATGAATCGCCCGGCGCGTCCGCAGGTCACGGCCACGATCGGCGCCAAGACACCCTCACGGCTTGGTATGGATGCGCTGCTCGATTTTGAGATGGAGGTGACGCTCGAAGGCGAAAGCCTGTCGGCTGCCGAGATCAGGCGGCTGCTCGCGCAAACGGATAGCCTGGTCATGGTTCGCGGCAAATGGGTCGAAATCGACCGCGAACGATTGCAGCGGACCATGGCGCAATTCGAGGCGGTCGAGCGACGGGCCGCGTCCGATGGCTTGTCGTTTGCCGAAGCGATGCGACTGCTGGCCGGCGTCGGCTCAACCAGCGATGCAATGAGTGCATCGGCCGACGTCGATTGGGGAAAGACCGTCGCCGGGCCGTGGCTGGCAGGCGCGCTCAGGGCGTTGCGGGACCCAGATCGGCTCTCGCGCATCGACCCGGTGCCATCGCTCCACGGCACGCTACGAGGCTATCAGCAGGTCGGCGTTCAATGGCTCCACCTGCTGGTGCAGCTCAAACTGGGGGCATGCTTGGCCGACGATATGGGGCTCGGCAAGACCATCCAGATTTTGTCGTTGCTTCTGGTGCACAAGAACGCGGCCCCCGCCGGACGAAAACCGTGTCTGATCGTGGCGCCCGCCTCGGTGTTGGCCAACTGGGCGGGCGAGATCGCCAGATTCGCGCCGAGCTTGCGCGCCGCCGTGGTCCATCCCTCGGCAATGCCAGCCGAAGCCGCAAAGACCGGCCGGGCTGTCAAGCTGTCGGAACTTGACCTGGTGATTACCAGCTATGGATTTCTGGCTCGGGCGCCCTGGCTGATGGCCAATGCCTGGTGCTTGGTGATCATTGACGAAGCGCAAGCGATCAAGAATCCGTCCGCTCGGCAGACACAACTGGTCAAGAAGCTTCAGGCGGATAGCCGCATTGCGCTGACGGGGACCCCCATCGAAAACCGGCTTGGCGATTTGTGGTCGATCTTCGATTTTCTGAATCCGGGACTGCTGGGGTCTTCGAAGCAGTTCTCCAGCTTCGTCAAACATCTCACCGAGCGCTCCGACAGAGCGTTCGCTCCGCTCAGAGATCTGACGCGGCCCTACATTCTGCGGCGCCTGAAGACCGACAAGAGCATCATTGCGGACCTGCCGGACAAAACGGAAGTCAAGACCTTTTGCTCGCTGAGCCGCAAGCAGGCGGCACTTTATCAGCAGTCGGTAAGAGATCTTAGAAGTCAGCTTGAGGCTGCCGAAGGAATGCAACGGAAAGGTATCGTTCTCGCTTTTCTGATGCGTTTGAAGCAGATTTGCAATCACCCATCGCAGTGGCTTGGCGACGGTGATTGGGCGGAGGAGGACAGCGGCAAGCTGATACGATTGCGCGAAATCGCCGAGACCCTTGCGACTCGCCAGGAAAAGGCATTGGTGTTTTCTCAGTTCAGGGAAATCACGGCGCCGTTGGCGACCTACCTCGGTTCGGTGTTCGGGCGACCGGGTCTGGTGCTGCACGGCGCGACCGAGGTAGGCAAGCGCAAGGATCTGGTTCGCCGGTTCCAGGAGGACGAAGATATTCCGTTCTTCGTGCTGTCGCTCAAAGCCGGCGGTGCGGGACTCAATCTTACCGCCGCATCACACGTCATCCATTTCGATAGGTGGTGGAATCCGGCTGTCGAGAATCAAGCCACGGATCGCGCCTTCCGTATCGGGCAGACCAGGAATGTCCTCGTTCACAAATTCATTTGCCGGGGAACCGTCGAAGACAAGATCGATCAGTTGATCGGATCGAAGCACCAGTTGGCGGGAGATTTTCTCAGCGGCGGAGCCGACATGCTTCTGACCGAGATGAGAGACGAAGAATTGCTGAAACTCGTGACTCTCGATCTGAATGCGGCTATGGCGCAGGGGTAGAGAATGAGTTTTTCTGCATGGCGGCCCTACGTGCCGGTGGCTGAGCGGCGGCAAAAGGCGCAACGCCAGCTGGCCAAACTCAAGAGGGCGACCGCGCCTGTCGTTATTGCTGGGCGGGCGATCGCCACCAGTTTCTGGGGCAAGTCCTGGTGCGCCAATCTCGATCGCTACAGCGACTTCGAGAATCGCCTGCCGCGAGGCCGCACCTATGTCCGTAACGGTTCGGTGGTCGATCTACAGGTCACCAAGGGATGCATCTCGGCGATGGTCGTGGGTTCGAGTCTGTACGAGATCAGGATCTCGATCGCACCGGTCAAATCGGCTCGCTGGAAGGCCATCTGTCGCGATTGCGCCGGAACCATCGATTCGCTTGTCGAGTTGCTGCAAGGTCGCCTGGCCAAATCGGTCATGGATCGCGTGTGCCGTGAGGGCGATGGCCTCTTTCCCTCGCCAGACGAACTTGAACTGTCGTGCAGCTGTCCGGATTGGGCGGACATGTGCAAGCACGTTGCGGCTGCTCTCTACGGTGTCGGCGCCCGCCTCGACCAGGAACCGCAACTCCTCTTCGTCTTGCGCGGTGTCAACGAGAGCGAGCTGCTGGCCGCGGCCGGAGGCGACTTGCCGCTCAGGCGCTCGGCAACCGGCTCGGCGAAGGTGCTCGATGACCGCGATGTCGCGGCTCTTTTCGGGCTGGACATGGCCGACGCCGCCGATCCGGAAGCTTCCGCAGCCGGCGTGACAAGCAGGCGCCAATCGCCCAAAAAATCCACCAGGAATCCGACCAACAAAAAGTCGGCCAAGCATTCAAACGGGTCCGGGACGGGAGGTCTCCGCCAAAGGTCGCAAAGCGGCAAGGCGTCGAAGCCCGCGTTCAGCCAGTCCACGACCAAGTCCTCAACTCGGCCAGCACCTGCCGTGTCGGCCAGAAACAGTCGCGGGCCGCGCCGGCCGTCGAGGTGACGGCGGGCGTTCAAGTCGATTTCCGACGGCTGGGGGCACCGCTATCCTGGTCGAACACGTCCCACCGCGGCTGGCCGCCAAAACGTTCGACCAGAAAGTCGATGAAGACCCGCACCTTGACCGACAAGTGCTTGGTCTGCGGGTAGATCGCGAACAGCGACAGCTCAGGCGGTGAATATTCGGTGAGCACGGCCTGCAATGCGCCGGCCCGTAGATCCTTACCGGCTATAAAGGTCGGCAACACGGCGATGCCTCTTCCTTGTGACGCCGCGTCCCGCAGCACCTCAGCGTTGTTGGTGCAGATCGTCCAGGGAACCTGGATCCAGTGATCACCATCCGGGCCGGTAAGCTTCCATTGGTTTCCGGTCGCCAAATGTCCGTAGTTCAGACAGTCATGCTCGCGCAGATCGTTCGGATGCATCGGAGTCCCGCGCCGCTGCAGATAGGCCGGCGCCGCGCAAACTACCCGACGCGCCGGGGCAATCTTGCGGGCGATCAAGCTCGAGGAAGGGAGTTCAGCGATCCGTAGCGTGACGTCGAAAGCCTCCTGGACCGGGTCGATCTGCTGATCGCTGAGGGCAAGTTGGATTTTGAGTTCAGGATAGCTCCCCATGAAATCGGCGATCGCCCGCCCCAGGTGCAAGGTCCCGAACGACATGGGCGCATTGATGCGGAGCAACCCTCGTGGCTCGGCATGCAGACGGCTGACGATCGCGTCGGCCTCCTCAAGGTCAGCCAGGATGGCGATCGCACGCTCGTAATAGGCGAGCCCGTTTTCGGTCGGGCTGGTTTTGCGGGTCGTTCGCACCAGGAGCTGCACACCCAATGCGGTTTCCAGGTCGATCACGTGCTTGCTTACCGCGGATCGCGACAGCCGCAAATCGCGAGCCGCGGCTGAGAAACCGCCGTGCTGGACGACCTTCGCGAAGGCGCGGAGGCTTTCAAGCTTGTCCATGCCTCACCATTGTCCGTGATTGGGCGACACAGTCGCTATCATTTGCGCAATTGTCCGTACAAGTGAGGATGCCAAATAGAACGAGCGAAACGCAATGGGATCGATTTCCCCAAGGTTTCCGGCATCGGGCCGCTCCGGCCGGCAACGGCCCTGTCATGCCGCTGCGCGACTGTCATAATCGTGCCGGCCAGATAGCCTCGAGTCCTCTGACAGCGGGAGAGTCTGATGGCCAAGGTTCTGGTTCTATATTACTCGTCGTACGGCCACATCGAGACGATGGCGCGCGCGGTTGCCGAAGGCGCACGCGAGGCCGGTGCCGAGGCAGATGTCAAGCGCGTACCCGAACTGGTGCCGGAGGAGATTGCACGCAAGTCGGGATTCAAACTGGATCAGGCGGCCCCGGTCGCCACAGTGGCCCAACTCGCCGACTATGACGCGATCATCTTCGGGACCGGAACCCGGTTCGGGAATATGACCTCGCAAATGAAGAATTTTCTTGACCAAGCCGGCGAGCTCTGGAGCCAGGGCAAGCTTGTCGGCAAGGTGGCGTCAGTGTTCACCGCGTCGGCCACTCAGCATGGCGGACAGGAATCCACGATCCTGACCTTCCATCCGGTGCTGCTCCATCTCGGGATGATCATCGTTGGTCTGCCATACGCGTTTCAAGGCCAGATGGGCCTTTCGGAGGTAATGGGTTGCTCGCCCTATGGGGCGTCAACGATTACCGGTGGTGACGGAAGCCGTCAGCCGTCACGCGTGGAACTCGACGGTGCGCGGTTTCAGGGCCGCCACGTCGCACAAATCACCTCGAGACTGGCGCGAGGCTGAAGGCTGCTTCACGTCCGGCAGAAAATCCGATGCCGACTGAAGCATCCGATGTTCCGCAGACACCTTAATATGATTGCGGCCGGACTGCGGTCGACGGAGAATCGTCGTCCGGTCAGAGACCAAAAAGTACAAAGGTCATGTCAGGCATTCATCACGTCACCGCGATCTGCGGATCAGCGGAACGCAACCTGGATTTCTACACCCGGACACTGGGTTTGCGGTTCGTAAAGAAGACGGTCAACTTCGACGATCCCGGCGCTTATCACCTTTATTACGGAGACCACGTCGGTCACCCAGGGACGATCGTGACCTTCTTCGCCTGGGAACTTGCTTCGGCCGGCCGCCCTGGCGTCGGGTTCACCGAACAGGTAGCGCTGCAAGTTCCGGCCGGGTCGCTGGGTTACTGGACCCAGCGCTTTTCCGCAAAAGATGTTCCACATGGGCCGCTCAGCGAAGTCTTTGGCCAGCCGGTGCTGCCATTCTCCGATCCCGACGGAATGCAGCTGACGCTGGTCGGCGTCGAAAATGCAGGAATGGTCGATCAAACGGATGATGGCGATGTTGTCGCCGAGCATGCAATTCGCGGTGTGAACGGTGTAACCCTGCTGCTCGAGAGCACGGAGGCGACCGCGACGATTCTTGTCGACGTGTTCGGTTTGAAGCAGGCCGGTGCCGAAGGTGTGGTCAGCCGCTATGTCGCGAGCGATGTGGCGGTCGGCGGTGTGGTCGATCTTCGCGAGGTCAGCGGCTCACTGCGAGGCAACATGGGCCGGGGTGTCATTCATCACGTTGCATTCCGAGCCCAAGATGACGCCGCACAGGCCCGGATGGCGGCCAAGCTGCGTGACGGGTACGGGCTGCAAACGACTGACCAGAAGGATCGTCAGTACTTTCGCTCGGTCTATTTCCGCGAGCCGGGCGGTGTCATTCTTGAGATTGCCACGGACCAGCCTGGGTTCACGGTCGACGAGCCGATTGCCACGCTTGGCACCGCCCTTAAGCTGCCGCCGTTCTTGGAGCCACACCGCAAGCAGATAGAGGCAACATTGCCGCCGCTTGGACGAGCCGCATGAACGGGCGGGCGGTTCCGACATCGGGCGCGCCGCTGGTGCGCGCACGAGCGGCTGTGGTTATGTTGCATGGACGGGGGGCGTCGGCCGAGAGCATGCTCTCCCTCGCCGACGCATTTGATCAACCCGACGTCGCTTATCTGGCACCGCAAGCGCCAGGCTCCTCCTGGTATCCGCAGTCGTTTCTTGCACCCATCGAGCAGAATGAGCCAGCCTTATCAAAGTCCCTGCAGACGGTAGCCGATGCCTTGGCCTACCTTGCGACGCAGGGATTTGCTCCTGATCGGTCGATGTTGCTCGGCTTCTCGCAAGGAGGCTGCCTCGCCCTTGAGTACGCCGCGCGCAATGCGCAACGCTATGGGGGTCTGGTTGGCTTGAGTGCTGGTTTGATCGGGCCGCCGGGCGCTGCGAGGGACTATGCCGGTTCACTTGCAGCTAGCCCGGTCTTCATCGGCTGCAGTGATGTCGATTTCCACATTCCGGTGGGTCGCGTTCGCGAGTCCGCAGAGGTCTTGCGTCGACTTGGCGGTGACGTGACAGAGCGCATCTATCCCGGTATGGGCCATACCATCAACGAAGACGAAGTGCAGCACGTCCAGCTCATGCTCAAAGGTCTGGCCCGGACGAACCCTGCCCGGCCCGGTTAACGGAGCGCATGGCGCAGGGCATCAGACTGAGGGGCGGGTTCCGACCAGAAAGTCGAAATCGCAGCCTTGGTCGACCTGCAGTACGCTTTGATGGAACAAATAAGCATATCCGCGCGAGGCATTCGGTGGCTGTGTTGGTCTCCAGTTCTGCGCGCGGCGCGCCAGCTCGGTTGCGTCAACCAGAAGCTCAAGGTTGCGCTGCGGAACAATGATGCGAATGCGGTCGCCGGTTTGGACCAGCGCCAGCGGACCGCCCACGGCGGATTTCGGCATGATATGCCGCACGATGGTGCCAAAGGCGGTGTCACTCATCCGAGCATCAGAAATTCCCACCATATCTTGGTTCCCCGGTGCACATCCGCAAACTGCCGCCGCCGCAGCCACTGTTGCAGGGGCTTGACATGCGGTAATTCTGACCGGCTCCCAAACGCCAAGTCCATAAACTGCCGTTTTTAGGATCCAATCGGCAGGCGCTGCCGAATGGGTCCCGGTCCCCTTCAATCATCCAGAGCGTCAGTATCGCCCACCCCCCGTTGGTCCTCAAGGCGTCTCATGCAATACCTGCGGCAAGGAGGGTGCCCGGCGCAGACGCAATATAAAGCTTGTCACAGCTTTGCTATCGACCAACGATGGTCGTCTTTTGAACAGCGACTATAGGCAATCGCGCCGGGTGCAGGATCCCGCCAAAGCAATCATTTGCGGGTGCGATTCCACTCAGTGAATTCGCCGTAGAGTCTAACGACCTCATCTGATGAAAGGTCATTGCGCCGCGCGCCACCGTGCTCCGCCAGGAACTCTTTGAATTCATTCGCCTCTTTCGAATCCCCGCGATTCCGGTCAATCCACTCCTGCGCAGCCTTGAAACGGATCCAGCCGGGGATATCGGCTGTGATGCTCGACTCCTTCCATTTGGGGCTGCGGGGTGGCTGGTAAAATTCGTCGATCTTTGAAAAGAACGAGTCAACGAACCGGGCCACCCTGTTATACCGGTCGGTATTTTCTGGCCAGTTGTAGGAGACAAGAAGCACGCTTCCCGAAATAGTCGGAACCGTTTCTCCGGCTGGCACCAGGTTGGGATATTCGTCACTCGTGAATTTTGACGGGAGATAGAGGTCCTTGAGCCGCGGATCATACGGAATTGATACAAAATGCAGTTTGCCATCGTCGTTTTTGATATTTCTGGCGATGGGCATCACTTTGCCAGGGGCCACCATCCAGGCATCCGCCTCACCATTAATGACTTTCTGCAACGCCAAGAGGTCATCCGTCTGGTAATCCACGTCCGCACTAATATTCAGCCGCGAGAAGATGGCTCTGGTTGCGTAAAATCCAACATCCTTGGGCGCCATGATCTTCTTGCCGGCAAGATCGTAAATTGTCTTTATAGACGTTGGAGCCACGATATGGATCTCATAATTGTACAGCTTGGCAATATACCGCAGCCTGTTGGCAATGTCGGGCGTATCATATTGAAGTTTGAAGAATTCCGTAACCTCGGAACTCACCATGCCCATATCCATGCTTCTAAGATAGAGCAAGTCGACCACCGTCTGAACGGGACCCTTGCCAATGACTGGCAGGACACGGAGGTTTTCACTGTCAAGCACGCGGGCCAAATCCGATCCGAGCACCGCCATGACGCCACCGGCGGGCGCGGTCAGGACCGTGACCGTTCCGTCATTGACCTTGTCACGATTTGGGAGAGTCCATTTGCCGAATGATGGGGTTGCCTGGGCAGGCACTGTGGTTCGAGTGGCGACCGTCGCCTGTGGCAGAGCGCTTTGGGGCATGAGGGCCACGAGGCAACAGGCGGCGATCCAGTGCGATATCGTGTTCATCATCTACATCCTCAGATCGGTGGCTCGGTTGGATTTCATCAGTCGTTCCTCCGGCACTTCGCAATGACGGCGACAATGCGATGACGCTCGAGGGCTACAAATGGTCGTCGGCCGGGGGTGAGAACCAGGCCTCTCTTTAACGCTCGCGCCTCGCCAGCAATTCAAGCCGTCCCGTGGCTTCCGCCGATCCCCACGCTTTGGCTCGCTCATACCAGAGGCGCGCTAGAGAAATGTCGGCGACGCGGCCGCGAATGCCGAGCTCGTCCAGAATGACTGGATCGTAGCTTGCCCCGATTGCCAATGCTGCTCGCGGGTCATGCGCGTCCGCCGCGGGTTGGAACGCCAACCGGGCCGACCACACGTCGCCACTGGACATGAATTGCTGGCCGCGCGCCAGCAGATTGGCCAGCTCCTCAGGATCAAGGTGGCTCGCCGCCGTCTCCGCCGGGGTGGAGGTGTTAACTGGGGCCAGGTCGCTCGATATGACGCCCAGACCCGAGGCGCCTGTGTCAGGCGTGGCCCATTCGAGGCGCAAGACCCCCCGATCGGCGACCTCGTCGTCGGCGAATCGCAATTCCACCACCAGGTCCATGGCTCCCGCAAAGCCTGCTGGCGGCCTGACGGTCACGTCGGCGAGCTCGGCAACGTCAATCCACCAACCGTCTGGTGTCAACCGATGTCCGGCCGATAACGCCGTGCCGGCCGGAAGGCCGCCGATCACCACGACCGCGCCCTTGCCGGCACCTTGCACAGACGCCCCAAGAGGCACAGAGCGATTCGATCCTGCCCTGGCAGGAGATGAGATCGCAAGCAGCGGGGTGCGTCGCCGCGGCACGGGTGCCATTGCCACCCCTTGGGTTGGTCTCGGCGCGGCGGAATCAATCCCCGGGGCGGCCGTATGGTCGCTTTCGCCCGTGCCGGCGCCTGATGATAACGGGGTGAATCGTCCGCCCAGAACCAGGGTGACAACCGCTGCGATTGTTGCCGCGGACAACAGTAGCGTCGTAATGCCAAGCGGCTGGCGCCTGCGCAGCGCCGGCGGCGCTGGCATGTTGGTCGGGTTGAGCGACGCCGGCCGACCAAATTCCTCTTCGGCAATCTCGACGCGCCGCCGAGTGGAGTCGGGTGGGTCGGCGGTGTAAACCACATTGTCTCGGCGCCAGGGAGGATCACCGATTCGTCGAGTCTTGTGATCAACGCGGGCAGGGGCCTCTGCCACACGATCGACGTTACCGGCCGCCCGTACCGATCTTGGGGCGTAGGGCCTCATAGGGGAATCTTGATCAAGATCTCCGCCCACTGATGTCCTCCTGCTCTCCAATGACTTGAGCATGTAAGTGCTGGACATTCACGCGGCTTCGATGCCTGTCAGCCGGCACAGACCTGCACAAAAAAATAAAAAATAGGGTTTGGCGCCATCGCCGGCGCAAAGTGCTTCGCAGACGCCAGCGCTGGTCGGAATGATGTTCTGGAACGGTGATCTGAAGCGATGTCGGCGTGTCGCGCCGCTGACGAATGGCGCGGTCGCCGCCCAAACGCGCCGCATGACGCCCGAGCCGCGGTCTGCCGTTCGGCACTGCCAAGTGATTATTGGATTGCCGTCGGTCCAACGCCGCGGGTCGAGCCCGATGCGGTTCGACCAGCGATTTGCTTGGCTTCGAACCGCTGTCACCCCGCCCCGTAGCGCGAAGCAACATGAGCGTCGCTCCTGCCCCCGTTTGTGGGCTCCTTCTGATACGGTCCAACTTGACCATCGGGAAGCTGCTCGTTAAGCAATCAAATAAACAACTTAAATTTGCGTCAGAAATATGTTTGGATGCTGCCGACCATGGATGTGTACGAACGTCATCATAAAAATAACTTATGAGAGACTTCTGCGTATGAGAATCGCAGCGCGATTTTTAGAAGGTCTCATACTAGAAGGTATCATGCTCCGTGTAACAGAGACTCCGCCATGGTCCGCGTGCATTCATTATACACGGCGTGTTGGCTAGCGGGCGGCGACCGGCCGTTCGAAGGATCGCTGCGACTGCACAGGCGATGTCGGAGACGTCTCGCACCTTGCAGCCCTTGGAGGTGTCCGGTCTCTGTGGCATTAATTTAATAATGTGTAAGAATTAACAAAATGATCCAAGACAGACTGAAAGGTCGATCCGTTCATGCATCAGGCAATTAGGCCTTGGTGACGATAGGAGGGTCTGCTGCCTGCCCCCCTAACAACAGGCGAGCCGACGCTCGGGAGTTGGTCGACCGGTGCGGGAGCGCTCGTTTGCCCTCATCGTCAGTGAATCGGAGTTTCTGAGACAAAGCTATGCCCCGGCCGGCCGCATAGTGTCCCAACACGGTGTCCCGGCCAGAAACCAAGGCTGCGAAATGCACGGTCATTGCCGCTCCCACATTGCCATCGAGATCCGCACGGTAGCCGGCTCGCAGCTGGCGCCCGGTCGAGAGCGACCTGGGTCTATGACAACAGCCGAAGTGCGCGCAGTCTTGAGTTCGCCAGCTTGTTCTGCCCAAATCAGTGAGACCCTGCATCGGCGATCGGCCCGGACCGGTTGCTGCGACCCGGCAGAACGGCGCGCAAGTCGTCCGCAGGTCGGGTGCACGGCTCGGGTAGGGGGCGGAATGTGTCGGTGTGCGTTATGGCGAGGGCGCTTGGGTCAGTATCGTCAACGCGGGCGGAAGGGCGCGGCGCCTGCGGCTCTCCCTGACCATAAGGGCCCCATCGCCGAAGACTCACGATGAAATCAAACTCGACCGTCCGATCGATTTGTTACGGCTGGCGTGCCCGTCTGGGCATGCTGCTCCCGTCTGGCAATGCCGCGGCGGAGCCACAGTTCGCGGCCATGCTTCCCGACGGCGTAAGTCTACATACCACGCGGCTCAAACTTACCGGCAGCGGCGATGATCAGCTCCTCGCCATGACGGAGCGTATCGATGAAGCAGCCGCCCTTCTTGCGGATGCGCGGGTCGATTTGATCCTGTTCCATTGCACTGCGGTTTCGACCTGGGACACCGCAATGGCCGATAGCCTCCCGAAGCGGATAACAGCCGCGACTGGTTTGCCGGCCACGGCGACGTCGCGGGCGCTGCTCGCCGCCTTTCGTGCTCTGGATGCGCGGCGCATCGTGCTGGTCTCGCCCTATATTGCGGCCATCAATGAGCGAGAGGCGGCTTTTCTCCGGGCCCACCAGGTCGACGTCTTGAGCATGGTTGGCCTTGGGATCTCCGAGGCCAACGACATGTTCTCAATCGAGCCGGCGGAATGGTATCGCCTGGTACGTGCGCAACGGTCCGACGATGCCGATGCCTACTTTATCAGCTGTGCCGCGGTGCGCTCGCTCGAGGTCATCAATGATCTTGAATGCGACCTCGGTCGGCCGGTTCTCACCAGCAATCAGGCTGCCGCCTGGCACTCGCTGCGTATGCTCGGCATTCGAGACACTCCCTCTGGCCATGGGCGACTCTTTTCCGTGCAATAGCGACATGCCGTATCGTGGCCGACCCGATGAGTGCCGAGCAGAGGTGGTGGCTAGGCCGCAATACCGATGCCTCGGGGGCGAACGTGGTCAGGTTGGGTGAGTCGGGGGTAGGGATGCAAGCAAGCCGGCTCGTTGCTGCGGGCAAGCCAAACGACGCTGCGGGGCAGCGCCGCGCCGCCGGACGGCGCGCTGTTCTCCTAAGTCTGCGCGACGTCAACAAATACTATACCAGCGCCGGCGAAGCACCGACCACCGCCCTGGATACCGTGTGTCTCGACGTCTACCAGGGTGAATTGGTGGCCATCGTCGGTCCGTCAGGCGGTGGGAAATCGACATTGCTGCAAATCGCAGCCGGCCTCATCCCACCGAGCTGCGGTCAGGTGCTTCTGGACGGGCGGCCGATCAGCGGACCGCCGCCGGAGGTGGTCTATCTATTCCAGCAATACAGCAAATCGTTGTTCCCGTGGCGGACGGTGACGCACAACGTCGCCTTCGCTTTGGAGCAGTCGAATTTGCGACGACGCGAGGTGATGGATCGGGCCAGATCCTATTTGAAGAGGGTAGCCCTGGAAGATTTCGGCAATCACTACCCGTGGCAACTCTCCGGCGGCATGCAGCAGCGCGTCGCGATCGCTCGAGCGCTTGCCGCTGAGCCACGTGCGCTCCTGATGGACGAGCCATTCAGCGCCGTTGATGCTTTGACGAGGCTTGAACTGCAGACATTGCTTCTGGATATTTGGCACAGTAACGAGGATCTCACCATCGTACTGGTCACTCATGACGTGGATGAGGCGGTGTATCTCGCTGATCGAATTGCAGTTCTGACGCGCAACTCGCGTCAAGTACTTCAAGTATTTGAGAATAGTCTGCCACGGCCCCGACACCCGATCGAGACCCGAGAAAGTCAGTCCTTCCTATCCCTTCGTCATACCCTTCTCAGTATTTTGCTGAGGCGTTCCAATGGCAGAAGTTAGAGTCACGGGCAGGTTTGTTGCCGGCTTGAGCTTTATCGCAGCAGAGTTGGCGATTATCGAAGTTCTGGTACGGACCGGGTGGATCCGCCGCGCGCTGCTGCCGCCACCCTCGGACATTGCACGCACCCTGTGGGAAATTGTCAGCAGTGGAGAATTCCTGCCTCCTCTGGCCTCGACACTGGGGCTGCTTGCAATCGGCTATACGCTATCGGTGATGTTGGGTGTCGCGCTCGGACTGGTGATGGGGGTGTCGAGAACCTGCTCAGATATTTTTGAACCACTTCTGGAAGCCATTCGACCGATTCCCAAGGTCGCTCTTGTGCCAGTCTTGATTCTGTTTTTTGGCATAGATACGACCATGAAGGTGGCTTCGGTTGTTCTTGCGAGCTTCTTTCCTGTCTTATTGAATACGATTCAAGGCGTTCGCGGCGTCGAACCCACCTTGATCGCCACCGGGCAGACATTTGGCCACCGTCGTCTCGGCATCGCCATCCGAGTCATGCTTCCGGCCTCCGTTCCATACATTCTGGCGGGAATGAAGGTTAGTCTCGGAATCGGCTTGCTCACGACCATCCTTGCCGAAATGTTGTCTGGAACCGGCGGCTTGGGCTCGCTTGTCCTGGAAAGCCAGCGGTCCTTCAAAGTTCGCCAAATGTACAGCTGGCTGGTCATACTTGGCGGCCTGGGCCTGCTCCTCAATTGGGCTTTTGCAAAGGCCGAACGAAGATTTGTTCCTTGGCTGGATAAATATCAGAAATCATGAATTTGTGACCACTCTGGCATCTGGAGAAACCTATGAGGACTCTGACGAGACGGTTGATGTCGAGATTCATCGCTGGGGGCGTCGCTTCGTCCTGTTTGACTGGGCTGGCGGCACCTTTTGTGTGGGCACAGTCCAACATGGCAAAATTGCGGGTCGGCTACGTTCCAGTGATCGATACAACGGCATTTTTTGTGGCCCAGTCACAGGGATTTTTCAAAGAGGAGAGACTCGACGTTGAGGCCACGCCGGTGCTCGGCGGCGGTCCGGCCCTGTCGGCGCTCGCCGCCGCACAATTTGAGTTGGCAATGGCGACAGTCACGTCGGTCTTGCTTGGTGCGGCCCAGGGGTTCGACTTCCGTATCGTCACCGCCGTGGCCGCGGTCGGGTCGGGACCGCCGGATGAAATCGCAGCCCTTCTCGTGCGCAAGGGCGGCGGCATCAAAAGGGGCAGCGATTGCCAGGGTAAGAGGTGCGCCGTACAGCTGCTCAACAATTTGCCATGGCTCTGCCTGCGCCTCTGGATCGACTCCACCGGCGGAAGCTCTTCAAAGGTGTCGATCGTAGAGGTGCCGTTTCCGCAGATGTCGGACGCATTGCTTGGGAATCGTGTTGATCTCGTCGCCATCAACGAGCCGTTTCTGTCTGCGGCCATTCGAAACGCTCCTGACAAGGTCGAAATCGCGGCATGGTCGATCAGCCAAACCTTGCCCAACACCATCGTTGCCAGCTTCAACGCCACCCAGGAATACCTGGATAAGCATGGTGAAGTCGTGCACGCTTTTTCACGCGCCTACAAAAAGGCCGTCGACTGGACCGTGGAGAATAAGGGGAACCCCGTGCTCGAAGAACTCATCTCGAAGTTTACGCGATTGCCCGCGGACCAAGTTCGCTCGTTGATGGTTTGGCCGAAATTCGTCAAATCGGTCGACCCAGTCAGTCTGGACACCATGGCGCGCGCAATGCAGCGCTATGGATTGCTGAAATCCCTGCCGGATTCCGCACTACTGATCTACGACAGCGCACGGATTTAGCGGGTCGAACGCGGACCTTGATCGAGATGCCGTGAGGGCAAAGCGTTGGGTTGGCTATTGAGCGGACGCCGTCTTGGGTTGTGGTTCGTTGTGCTGTTGTTGGCAGCCTGGGAACTCTCGGCGCGGACGGGTTTGGTATCGAGCCCGAATTGGCCGCCGGTCAGCGCAGTATTTGCCGCACTGGGCCGGGAGATTGGCGATGGAACTCTGCTCCCCGCAATGTTGGGGACGCTATATCGCATGGCCGTCGGATTCTCGGTGGGGTCGATCGCGGGTATCCTGCTCGGCCTGTTGATGGGTGCCAACCAATGGGTGCGGTGGATGCTCGAGCCGACACTCGAGTTCTTGCGTCCGCTGCCGGTTCCAGCACTTGTCCCACCGCTCATTCTGTTTCTCGGACTGGACGACCCGATGAAGATCTCCATCGTGGCATTTACTGCGATGTTCCCGGTTCTCATCAACACTCTGGAGGGAGCAATCTCGATCGAGCCAACCTACCGAGCGGTAGCTGCCACCTTCGGAATCCCCTGGCTGGGCACCCTGTGTCGAGTACTTTTTCCGGCCGCGCTTCCTTATGTGTTTGCCGGCCTGCGTATCAGCCTCGGCCTGTCTTTTGTGGTAGCGGTGGCAGGTGAGATGATCGCCGGCTCGTCGGGAGTAGGCTATTATTTGGTGTCCATGCAATATGCGGGGCGAGCCGCCGACATGTGTGGGGCACTGCTTCTGCTGGGATTGTGTGGTTATGCGGTCAATTGGAGCTTTCTCTGTATTGACCATCGCGTACTCCACTGGCACGCAAGGAGCTTCTCGGAATAGCCGCCGGCCGTATTCCCGCTGAAGTCGGCGCGCCGACTGGCGCTGATGCGACACCACGCTGCGATCCCGGGATACTCGCTGGCATGCAATGACGATGCCGTGCTGGCGGCTCTGGGCTCGGTCGAACTCTGCTCTGCTGATTAACTGGAACACGACGGATCCGGCAGCAGTCATCGGCACCGACTATCGGCAGCTGAGCACCCTAGTTACGCGATCGCAGCCTGACACACGATCGATCTGGCTGCTGCTGCATGCCATAACGTTTCATGACTTCGCGAGGATCATCTGCGGGGCGTTCTGGCAGACGGCCATTCCCAAGGACGTGGCCAGCGACAAACGGTCAGACCGAAGGCCGCTTTCCAACCAGAAAGTCGAAATCGCAGCCTTGGTCGGCCTGCAGTACGCTTTGATGGAACAAATAAGCATATCCGCGCGAGGCATCCGGTGGCTGTGTCGGTCTCCAGTTCTGGGCGCGGCGTGCCAGCTCGGTTGCGTCAACCAGAAGCTCAAGGTTGCGTTGCGGAACATCGATACGAACGCGGTCGCCGGTTTGGACCAGCGCCAGCGGACCGCCGACGGCGGATTCTGGCGTGATATGCAGTACGATAGTGCCAAAGGCGGTGCCGCTCATCCGGGCATCGGAAATTCGCACCATATCCTTGACGCCGCGGAGGGCGAGTTTTTTCGGGATCGGTAAGTAACCGGCCTCGGGCATGCCCGGAGCCCCCTTCGGACCCGCATTGCGCAATACCAAAATATCGGTCTCCGACACGTCGAGATCAGGGCTGTCGATGCGCCGCGTCAGGTCTTCGACCGAGTCGAAAACGACCGCGCGCCCGGTGTGTTGCATGAGATGCGCCGAAGCGGCCGACTGTTTGATCACAGCGCCGCGCGGGGCGAGATTGCCGCGAAGCACGCAAATTGCGCCCTCCGGCTTGAGGGGGGCTGACCGCGGCCGGATCACGGTTTGATGGGGAACGTCTTCCGCCTGGGCAATGGCGTCGGACAATGTTCCTCCCGCGACAGTGGGAGCATCGAGGTCCAGCAAATCCTTGATTTCCGCCATCAGGCGCGGCAAGCCGCCGGCCTGATGAAAATGCTCCATATAATGCGAGCCTGATGGCTTCAGATCGATCAGTACCGGCACTTCTCGGCTTAAGCGGTCGAACATATCGAGGTCGATCGTCTGGTTGACGCGGCCGGCTATCGCTGCCAAATGGATGATGCCATTGGTCGAACCGCCAATCGCCTGAAGCACGACCATCGCGTTGCGCAAAGCATGCGCCGTCAGGATCTCGCTCGGTCGAGGTCCGCTTACAGCCATGTCGGCGGCGCGGCGACCAGCGGCCTCCGCACATCGCAGCCGTTCGGCGTGGGTCGCCGGAATGGTCGCGGTCCCGGGCAGTGCCATCCCGAGCGCCTCAGCGATGCAGGCCATCGTGCTGGCAGTCCCCATCACCATGCAGGTGCCCACCGAGGGTGCCAGTCGCGCGTTGGCTGTGTCTATCTCGGCTGCGCTGATATCGCCGGCGCGAAACGCGCTCCATAATCGGCGGCAGTCCGTGCAAGCGCCAAGAACCTCTCCTTTGAAGTGACCGACAGTCATCGGCCCGGTTGGCACAACGATCGCCGGCAGATCCACGCTCGCTGCCCCCATGAGCTGGGCCGGTAGCGTCTTGTCGCAGCCCCCAATTAGCACCACGGCATCCATCGGCTGGGCCCGAATCATCTCTTCGGTGTCCATCGCCATCAGATTGCGCAGGTACATGCTGGTCGGATAGGCGAAGGACTCGTGGATGGAGATAGTCGGGAATTCCATCGGCAGGCCACCGGCCAGCATCACACCGCGTTTGACCGCGTCGATGAGCTGCGGCACGTTGCCATGGCACGGGTTGAAATCGCTGAAGGTGTCGGTGATGCCCACGATCGGCCGATCGAGCGCGTCATCGGAGTAGCCCTTGGCCTTGATGAAGGCCTTGCGCAGGAACAGTGAGAACTCCGCGTCGCCATAACTTGTCAGTCCCTTGCGCAGACCTCTGGTCACGATCTCAGCTCCATTGGCATATCCCGCCGCACCTGTTCACTTGCCCGCGGCTGCGGCGCTGTCGACGAAGTTATTTGACAGCGTGGCATCGAGGTTGATCTTGGCCCGCTTCACATCCGGATCGAAGGAGCTGAGCACATGGTAGGCCGTTTCCGCGTCCGCGCGGCTGATGCGTCCATCGGGAGAAAACATGTCGAGGCTTTTCTTGATTGCTTGAACGTAGAGCGCCTTGTCGCCCAACGCATAATCCTCCGGCATGATCTTGGCGATCTCTTCGGCGGAATGCGTCTTGATCCATCCGAGACCGCGTACGAACGCATTCACTGACGCCTGCACGGTCTTTGGATTGGTGTCGATGAAACTCGGGTTCGTGTAGATGACCGCGGCCGGATACGGGCCACCAAAGACTTGCCGCGTGCCCTCCGCAGTGCGGGTATCAGCCACCACCTTGATCAGATTTTGGCTCTCCAACATTGTCATTGCAGGGTCGACGTTGATCAGCGCATCGACATCACCGCGCTTGACAGCCGCGATCGCGCTGGCCGCCGTGCCGATACCGATGAATACCGTGTCCTCCGGCCGAGCGCCGTTTTCTGCCAAAATATGCATCGCCATGAAGTGCGTGCTTGAACCCGGAGCCGTGATACCGATGGTCATGTCCTTGAGATCTTGAAATCCTCGATAATTCTGCACCTTTGCGCTCAGGACGCCCAGCACATCCCCCGGATAGCGGCCAAGCTCGACAACCGCGACGATCGGCTGGTTCTTGGCTTGCATCTGGATGGTATGATCATAGGACCCGGCGACCATGTCGGCACTCCCCCCGGCCAGGGCCTGCAGAGCTTTGGGTCCCGCAGCAAAGTCCGAGATTTCCACATCGAGCCCCTCTTCCTTGAAGTAGCCGAGCCGTTCAGTAACTGTCAGTGGAAGATAGAACAGTGCCGGCTTGCCGCCGACCGCCAGGCGCAATTTCGAGAGTTCGGGCTTGTTCTCTTGCGCGCGGAGTGGATCCGCAAACCAAGCGATGGTCGCGAAGGCTGCCAGGATCAGCAAAAAGCGTCTGCACATGAGTATCATCCTCCCTCAACGGCTCAGGTCGCGGCGCAGCCCTGCTCAGGCTGCCGGTCCAATGATCGACCGCGCGATTCCTCCCGCTAATGTCCCCGAAAGTCTCAAAATCGATATCCGGCCGGAAGAGTCGAGCGTTCCGACACAAATCAGCGCGACGGGATGGTGCCATAGCAAGGCCGAGTCCGACTAGTTCGCAACGGGCGAATTGATGCCGATGATGCGATCAAAGCAATGGTAATCTGCTTGCCCGGGTCCGGCCGGTGCCGGCCAAGGAAGCGGAGGAGCCCATGGCGACACCATTCGACCTCACAGACCGCGTTGCCCTTGTCACCGGATCAAGCCGCGGCATCGGCCGTGCGATCGCGTCCTCGATGGCCGCCCTTGGTGCCAAGGTCGTGGTCTCCAGCCGCAAGCGAGAGGCCTGCGAAGAAGCCGCGGCTGCGATCCGTGCCGGCGGCGGAGAGGCCGCCGTTATACCTTGCAACGTGTCCCACAAGGCCGAAGTCGAAGCGCTGGTTCAGGGGACCATCGAACGCTTCGGCGGCATCGATATTCTGGTCTGCAACGCAGCCGTCAATCCGGCTTTTGGTCCCCTCCAACAACTCAGCGACGAGGCGTTCGACAAGATCATGGGCGCCAACGTCAAGAGCAATTTATGGCTGTGCAACCGGGCGATCCCGATCATGGTCAAGCGCGGAGGGGGCGCTGTCGTTCTGATCTCGTCGATCGCAGGGCTGCGTGGCACCGATGTGATCGGCGCTTATGGAATCTCCAAGGCCGCGGACTTCGCTCTTGCACGGAATCTCGCGGTCGAATGGGGGCCGCGCAACGTGCGCGTCAATTGCGTGGCGCCCGGCTTGATCAAGACCGACTTTGCCCGCGCCCTATGGGAAGACGCCGCAGCGCTGGCGCGCCGAACCGCTGTCACTCCGCTGCGGCGTATCGGGGAACCGGAGGAGATCGGACCGATCGTGGCTTTTCTGGCGTCGCCGGCCGCAAGCTTCATCACCGGCGCGATTATCGTCGCCGACGGCGGCGTCACCATTGCATAACCAGCAAAAGATCGGGTTGGCCCAAACGGTGCCACTGGATACCCGACCGGCCGACAGAGGAGCGGGCGCTCACAGTTACACCGCGGGTATCAATCCGCCGCCGCGGGCGAGTGCCGTCAAGTGGTGGTCGGCATCTCCAAACAGGGTGTCGATTGCGGTTACTCGCTTGAAATAATGCCCTACCTTGTATTCCATCGTCATGCCGATGCCGCCATGCAGCTGCACCGCCTGCTGCCCGATCAGACGACCCGAACGGCCGATTTGAACTTTGGCAGCAGCCATGACTCGGTGACGCTCGTCGGCGTCCTGTTCGTCGACCATCATGGTCGCAAGCATCGCCATGCTGCGTGCCTGTTCGAGCGCGATCAGCATGTCGACGACCTTATGTTGCAACGACTGGAATTGGCCGATCGGGACGCCAAATTGCCGGCGCATCTTGAGATAATCGACGGTGAGCTGATGCATCGCAGCCATCGCCCCGACTGCCTCAGCGGCCAGCGCCGCAACGGCTTCGTCCACCACCCGTTCAATGGTGGGCAACGCCTTTCCGGGTTCGCCGAGGACCGCCTCCGGGGCGACCTTGACGGCTGAAAAGACGATGTCAGCAGCACGCTGGCCGTCGATCGTCGGATAGCCGCGTCGTGAGATGCCGGGCGATTTAGCATCGACCAGAAACAGGCCGATCCCATCGCGGTCGCGTGGTGCGCCGGAAATCCGTGCACTCGTGATCACGGCATCGGCGCTATCGCCGTGCAGCACCAGGGTCTTGGCTCCATCGATGATCCAAGATGACCCGTCGAGCCGCGCTGTGGCGGCGACGTCAGCGAGCACATAGCGCGATTGGCGCTCGGCGTGGGCGAAGGCCAGGATCTGTGTGCCGTCGGCTATTTTGGGCAGCCAATGATCGCATTGTTGCGGATTGCCGGCGTAGCGCAAAAGACCGCCGCCAAGGACCGCGGTGGCCACGAAGGGCTCGAGTACCAAGGCGCGTCCGAATGCCTCGGCCGTGATCATGACTTCGACGGGACTGGTCGCCGATCCGCCGTGATGGTGAGCAATGCGCAGTCCGAGCAGTCCCATCTCCGCATAGTGTCGCCACAGCTCGCGGCTGAACCCCTGCGGTTCCTTTGCGTAGGCCCGGCGCGCCTCGAAGGAATACTGGTCGTTCAGCAGACGGTCGACGCTTTCCCTTAGAATCCGTTGTTCTTCGGTGAACTCGAAATCCATGACTCACAGTCCCAGGATCGACTTGGCAATGATGTTCTTCTGAATTTCGTTGGTCCCGCCATAAATCGATACTTTGCGCATGTTGAAGTAGCCGGGTGCAAGCGGCGGTCCCCAGTCAGGTCCGATCGGGGGCTCGTTCAGACGCTCGTCCTCAAGATATTGCGGTTGATAAGCCAAACCAAAGGGCCCGACCGCCTCGAGCAGCAGTTCGCTGATCGCCTGCTGCAGTTCCGAGCCTTTGATCTTGAGAATTGACGAGGCCGGATCGGGCAGGGTGGCGTCGCGGCTGCGGTCTGCCGCGGCGACCCGCAGCTGGGTCATCTCCAGCGCCCTGAGTTCGACCTCGACGGCGGCGATTTTGCTGCGGAAACGCTCATCTTCGATCAACGGCCGGTCGCCGTCGCGCTCAAGCGCTGCGATCTGTTTGAGTCGGCGGATTCGCTCCTTGGAAATGCCGATTCGCGCTATTCCGGTGCGCTCGTTTCCCAACAGAAACTTGGCGTAGTCCCAGCCACGGTTCTCCTGGCCGACCAGATTTTCGAGCGGCACCCGCACATTGTCGAAGAACACCTCATTGACCTCATGGCCGCCGTCGATGGTCTCGATCGGCCGCACCGTGACGCCCGGGCTTTTCATGTCGATCAGTAAAAAGGAGATGCCTTCCTGTTTCTTGGCGGTCGGATTGGTCCGGACCAGACAAAAGATCCAGTCCGCATATTGTGCCAGCGTCGTCCAGGTCTTCTGACCGTTAACGACGTAGAAATTGCCGCCGTTGCGGCGCGCCGCGGTCTTGAGTGAGGCGAGATCTGATCCGGCGCCCGGCTCGGAAAAGCCCTGACACCACCAGTCGTCGAGATTGGCAATGCGCGGCAGAAAACGCCGCTTCTGTGCCTCGGTTCCAAAGGCGATGAGGACCGGACCAACCATATTGACGCCGAACTGCAGAGGCTGCGGGGCCGGCGCCTGCAACAACTCGTCGAGGAAGATGTATTGCTGAACTCCGGTCCAACCGGTGCCGCCCCATTCGGCCGGCCAGGTCGGCACTGCCCAGCCCTTCCCATTGAGAATGCGCTGCCAGGTCACGAGGTCGTCTTTTTTCAGTCGGCGTCCCTCAACGAGCTTGCGGCGGATATCGTCAGGCAGGGCGGTGCGCAGAAAGCTGCGAACCTCGTCGCGAAACGCGATCTCCTCGGCGGTGAAGCGCAGGTCCATATTGCCTCCTCGCTCAAATCTCGAACAGGCCGGCAGCGCCCATGCCGCCACCCACACACATCGTCACCACGACGTGTCGCGCCCCGCGGCGACGACCCTCTATCAGCGCATGGCCGGTCAAACGCGCCCCGCTCATCCCATACGGATGGCCGATCGCTATCGCCCCGCCGTCGACGTTAAGCTGCTCCGACGCGATCCCGAGTCGATCGCGGCAATACAGGACCTGACTTGCAAAGGCTTCGTTGAGCTCCCACAGATCGATGTCAGCAATCTTCAATCCGTGACGGTTGAGCAGTTTCGGGACGGCAAACACCGGGCCAATGCCCATCTCATCGGGTTCGCAGCCCGCTACCGCAAAGCCGCGGAAAGTGCCGAGAACGTCCAGGCCCTGCCGCTCGGCGTGCTTTGCTTCCATGACGACACAGGCCGCGGCGCCGTCCGACAACTGGCTGGCATTGCCGGCGGTCACGAAGCCTCCTTCGCGGACCGGCCTGAGCTGGCTCAAAGCCGCGAGCGTCGTGTCCGGCCGATTGCCCTCGTCCCTGACGAGTGTCACCGGCTCGGCGTGTGTTTGGCCGGACTCGCGGTCGACAATTTTCTTGACGGTCGGCAGCGGGACGATCTCATGGTCGAGCCGTCCCTCGCGTTGCGCCTGCGCGGTCCGACGCTGGCTCTCCACCGCATAGGCATCCTGCGCCTCCCGGCTGATGCCGTAGCGCGCAGCAACGATGTCGGCCGTTTCGATCATCGGCATCCACAGATCGGGCTTGTGCGACATCAGCCATTGTTCGGTCACGGGGGATCGGCCGTCTTGAACGAGACTGATGCTCTCAAGACCGCCGGCGACCAATAGAGATGCTTCACCGGCCATGATTCGATGGGCCGCCATGGCGATCGACTGCAGCCCCGAACTGCAGAATCGGTTGATGGTGACGCCTGGCACGCTGACCGGCAATCCGGCCCGCATCGCCGAAAGCCGCGCGATATTGTGTCCGGTCGCCCCCTCCGGCATGCCGCATCCGAGAATGACGTCCTCGACTGCGGCTGCCTCGACACCGGCCCGGGCCACCGCGTGGGCAACGACGTGACCGCCCAGGACGGCGCCATGGGTGGCGTTGAACGCACCCCGATAGGCCTTTCCGATCGGAGTGCGGGCGGTTGAGACTATGACGGCAGCCGTCATGGCTGTCTTCCAGCCGGGCCGGCACGACCGGGCCCGGCAACGGCCGCGCCCATGCTCATAGGGACCTCCTCGCGAGAGCTGAGTTCGGCTGCCAAAGCCCTGCGAGAGTGTTTGCCGACCGCGGTGCGAGGCAGTTCCGCGCGGATCTCGAGTGCGGTTGGCATTTCGTGGCGACCAAGTTTGTCAGCGAGGAACGCGCGCAGGGCCTCGAGGGTGAGCGGCCCAGATCCCGGGCGGAGTTTGATGAAGACCTTTGCGGCCTCGCCCCGATACGCATCAGGTACGCCGACGACGATGACTTCCGCGACGTCGGGATGTTCGTAGACCGCGTCCTCGATCACCTGTGGGTAGACGTTGTAGCCGCCGCAAATGAGCATGTCCTTCTTTCGGTCGACCAGAAAGAAATAGCCGTCTTGGTCCATCATTCCTATGTCGCCAGTCAGAAAGAACCCATCGACGAAGGCCTTCTCATTCTCTTCGGGTCGGTTCCAGTACCCCTTCATGACGTTGGCACCCATGATGCGCAGTTCGCCGACTTGACCTGGCCCAAGCAAGCGCCGTGGGTCGTTGACATCCACCACTTCGAGAACGATGCCCGGAAGCGGCAGACCGATCGAGCCGGGTCTCACGGGATCCGGCTGGGCCATGTTGGTGCCGGCTGGCGCGGTCTCGGTCATGCCGTAGCCATTGCGCAACGTCAGGCCGGTTGTCTGTTGAAATTGTTGCGCGAGCTGCGGCGGGAGCGGGGCTCCGCCGGAAGCGCAGGCGCGCAGCGAGGAGAAGTCGCGCTGGGCAATATCGGGTCGTGACATCAAGGCGATCCACATGGTTGGAACGCCCGGAAACAGAGTGGCGCGCTTGATTTCGATGTCGCTCAGCGCTGTCTCGACGTCGAAACGCTCGCGCAGCAACACTTCGTTGCCATCCGCGAAGTGCCGCAACAGCACCGCCGACAGCGCATAGATGTGAAACAGCGGCAACACGCAGATCACGCGCTCGCGGCCGGGGCTGAGCATAGTCTGACCACGGGCCCACGCCCGGTAGCTCGCTACTGCAGCAGTAAGGTTGGCATGGGTGAGCATGGCGGCTCTGGGGTGACCCGTCGTGCCGCCGGTAAACTGCAGCAGGACGACGTCATCCCTGGCGACCGTCGGCCACTGCGGCGGCACCCGAGCCCATTGCAGCAGACGATCGAAGTCAAGGCAATCATCGCTCTCGTCGATTCGTTCGCACCCGATCCCCGACGGGCCCCAGCGGCTATCGTCGCCGACGATCAGCCGATCGAGTCGCCCGGCGGCCACCAGCCGCCGCGCCATCTCCAGGAGAGCTGGCCGATTGGTCGTGACAAGGACACGAGCACCGGTGTCCTCGAGCTTGAAGGCGAGTTCGCGTTCGCTGTCGAGCGGGCTCAACTGCACGACCCGCGCGCCGATGCGCGCTGCCCCGAACAGCGTCAACGGATGATGAGGAGTGTTGGGCAGGTAAAGCCCGAGTGTCTCGTGCGAAAGCCCAAGATCAAGCAGGGCAGCCGCCGCGGCGTCACAGAGCGTGCCCAAAGCCCGATAACTGATTTCCCGGTCGCGATACTCAATGGCCGGCCTTTCACCATACTGGGCGATGCAACCATCCAGCATGTCCGGCAACGTCGTGGTGTCTAGCCGGGCATTCCATTGGGTGCCGGCCGGATAGGAGCGCTCCCAGGCATAAGGGGGGCGCGCGCTCATATCAGCTGCGCCCGCTGTTCAACGCCAATGACCCGAAGCTTCCGCCCGAGGCCACAAGCTGTTCGAGCAGACCCGCAGGCCTGAGGCGCGCATCGTCAGATTGCTCCGCCAGCGCGGTCAGTCGGTCGCGGATCCGAGCAAGACCAAGGCGATCTGCATGGTGCATCGGGCCGCCACGCCACGCAGGCCAGCCGTAGCCGTAGACCCAGATCACGTCGATATCGCCTGATCGCTGCGCGATGCCTTCCTCGAGGATGCGGGCGCCTTCATTGATCATCGGGTAAATCAGGCGTTCGATGACCTCCGCTTTGTCGATCCGGCGGCGCACGATGCCGAGCCCCTTCGAGGCTTCGACGATCAGACGCTCGACCTGAGGATCCGGCAAGGGAGTGCGCGAGCCTTCGCGGTAAAGATAGAAACCCTGTCCGGTCTTCTGGCCGAAACGTCCCAGATCGCACAGCGCATCAGCGATGATCGCACGCTGGCCACGACTCTTGCGCATCCGCCAGCTCACATCGAGACCGGCGAGGTCCCCCATCGCGAACGGCCCCATCGGAAAGCCGAATTCCACGATTGCGGCGTCGACCTCGTCCGGCAACGCGCCCTCAAGCAGGATCCGCTCAGCCTCGATCGAGCGCGCTCGCAACATGCGATTGCCGACGAACCCGTGACACACGCCGACCACGGCCGGCACCTTGCCGAGTCGTCGCCCGACCGAAATGGCGGTTGCCAAGACATCGGGGGCCGTTGCTGTGCCGCGCACCACTTCAAGCAACCGCATGACATTCGCAGGACTGAAGAAGTGCATGCCGACTACGCTTTGCGGGCGCTGGGTCGATTGGGCGATCGCGTTGACGTCGAGATACGAGGTGTTGGTGGCGAGGACGGCGCCTGGCTTGGTGAGACGATCGAGCGCGCCAAACACCCGTTGTTTGACGTCCATCTCCTCGAACACTGCCTCGATCACGATGTCGGCATCGCCAACCGCCTCGAGATCGGTCGCGCCGCGAATGCGTTCCAGTCGCCGTTCCATCTCGTCCGGCGCAAGAGCGCCACGCGCGAGTGAATGGCGGTAATTCTTGGCGATCGTGTCGCGTCCGCGGGTGAGTGCCTCCGCACTGCTCTCGACTACGGTGACCGGTATCCCGGCACTGGCGAAGCACATGGCAATGCCGCCACCCATGGTTCCAGCGCCAATCACCGCTGCTCGGGCGACCTCCCGCGGCTTGATGCCCGCGATGTCCGAGACTTTCGCGGCCTCGCGCTCGGCAAAAAAGATGTGTCGTTGTGCCTTTGATTGTTCGCCCTCCCGCAGCTCCATGAATTTCGCCCGTTCGCGGGCGAGGGCCTGGTCAATCGGCATATCAAGCGCCCAGCGCACAGCCTCGATTGCGGCAAGTGGGGCTTGAAGCCCACGCGGCCGCTTGGTCAGGCCACTGGCGAATTCGGTGAAAGCCGCTGGGTCCGCGCGCATCGGCGCAAGCCGATCTTCCATGTCTCGCACCCGGCGCATAGGGCGCTTTTCGGCGACCACCGCTCGGGCAAAGTCCACCGCCGCCCCAATAAGATCGCCCTCCACAATCGCGTCGACCAAGCCGATTCGCAGCGCTTCCTGGGCGCCGATCGGCTCGCCACTCAGAATCATCGGCAGGGCCCGTTCGATGCCGATCAACCGTGGCAGGCGCTGTGTGCCGCCGGCCCCCGGAATAAGCCCGAGCTTGATTTCAGGCAGGCCCAGCCTGGTGCCAGGAGCCGCGAGCCGGAAATGGCAGGCAAGCGTAAGCTCCAGACCGCCGCCAAGGGCCGTCCCGTGCATGGCCGCGATCGTCGGTTTGGGGACGGCATCGAGCGTGGTGATCAGATCAATCAGGCTCGGCGGCCGCGGTGTCTGATCGAATTCGCTGATATCTGCACCGGCGATGAAGGTGCGCCCTGCGCAACCGAGTACCAGCGCGTCCACACCGGCGTCGTCGCGCGCCTCGGTGATTGCCTGCATAAGTTCATGTCGCACCGCATGCTTGAGCGCATTGACCGGTGGATTGTCGACCATGATGACTGCGATCGCGCCCTCGCGGCGCAATTCCACCAGCTTCGTCATGATCGAAACTCCTCCCTTAAGTCGTGCGCCCAGAACGTCAAAGGCTCTGGATTCTGCACTGCGGAACACTGTTCTGCACATTGACCTGAACGCTAAGAAGTGCTGCCATCAGTGTCAATCAGAGTAAGCATATCGGTCCGCCGTCATGGTAGCGTATGAACCTTGGACAGTCGGTAACGATGGCGTTGGCGGGCGCGCCCCCGCTTCCGATCGCAAGTTCGTCGTGGCGCTCGCCCGTGGGCTTGAACTGCTGCGTGCCTTCACGCCCAGCGAAGCTCTGTTGGGAAACCACGAGCTTGCAGCACGAACGGGCCTCCCCAAGGCGACGGTATCGCGGCTGACCTACACGCTGACCAAGCTCGGCTATCTGGCTCACATGGAGCGGCTCGGCAAATATCAGCTGGCTCCGGCCGCCCTGGCAATTGGCTATTCGACCTTGGCCAATATGCGGATCCGTCGGGTCGCCCAGCCGGCCATGCAGGAATTTGCCAATCACGCCGGAGCGTCGGTTTCCCTCGGTACCCGTGATCGGCTGAACGTAATCTATCTTGAGCATTGCCGCTGTCCCTCGGCCGTGATGCTGCGATTGGATCTTGGGTCGCGTATCCCGCTGGCAACGACCGCCATGGGCCGCGCCCTGATGGCCGCGCTCCCGCAAAATGAGCGGGAATGGTTGATGGGGCATCTGGCGCGACGGGAGGGTGAGCGCTGGCCGGCTATCAAGGCCAGTATCGAAGAGGCGGTGAGCGATGTGGCGAAGCGGGGCTTCACAGTTTCGGTTGGCGACTGGCATGCCGACGTCAGTGCGGTGGGCGTGCCTTACATTGCGACCGACGGATCGGGCGTGTTTGCGTTCAATTGCGGCGCGCCGAACTTTCAGATGTCCCGGGCGCGCCTCGAGACCGATATCGGCCCGCGGCTCGTCAATATGGTTCGCAATCTGGAGGTCGCGCTCGACAGCCGCTAGGGTTGCTCCGAGCTTTTTGTGGTTATCTTGAAGGCGCTCAAACGGAGCCCAGACTATCGCGTCCTGAGCAACAACAATCAAAAATGCGCGATCCCGACGGGAGGACCCGCATGCCGAACAGGGGCACAGCTTGCCGAATGGTGCGCCAGATCGGCGGCTCGCCGTCAGGCCCGCGATGTCCGTGCTGATCGCACCTCAATCGGCAACCGACGCCCGGTTGCTTGGTACCGCGTCCGCCCCGGCGCGGAGCACTGCAGAACCAGTGCTGCGCATCTGCGACATCAGGGTGCAGTTCGGCGGCATCGTCGCCCTTGAAGGGATCTCCTTTGACCTCGAGGCGGAGCAATTGTTGGGTCTGATCGGCCCCAACGGGGCCGGCAAGACGACGCTGTTCAACTGCATCAGCCGCCTCTACACGCCTTCATCCGGCGATATCCGGTTCGAGGGGTCCAGTATCCTGCGGCGGCCTGCCCATCGCATCGCGGAAATCGGCATCACTCGCACGTTCCAGAACCTCGCGCTGTTCAACACCATGTCGGTGATTGACAACGTCCGGGTCGGCGCCCACCGCCGCGGCCGCGGCAATTTTTTGACCGACGCGCTGCGCTGGTCCACGCTCACCGGCCGCGATCGCGGCGTCGAGCGGCAGGTGTGGGACGTTGTCGAATATACCGGCCTTGCCGCGGTGGCCCGGCAGACGGTGGCGAGCCTGCCGTTTGGCTTGCAGAAACGGGTCGAACTGGCGCGGGCACTGGCGGCCGCTCCGAAACTGCTGCTGCTCGATGAACCAGCCGGCGGCCTCAATCACCGCGAAGTCGGCGAACTCGGCAGGCTGATCCGCCGCATTCAAGAAAAGCACCACCTCACCGTGCTTTTGGTCGAGCATCACATGAATCTGGTGATGTCGATTTGCGACCGCGTGGTTGCACTGGACTTCGGTCGCAAGATCGCGGAGGGCACACCCGCGCAAGTGCAGCGCAGCAGCGCGGTCATCGAGGCTTATCTCGGAAAGGCCAGGCCGTGACCGCAACCTTGCTCGACGCACGCAATTTGTCGGCGTTTTACGGACACACCCAGGTCCTGTTTGGTCTTGATCTTTCGGTCGCCGACGGCGGCATAACGACTCTTCTGGGCGCCAACGGCGCCGGCAAGACCACGACGTTGCGCGCCCTGTCCGGCATGATATACGCCACAGGTGAAATCCGCTTTGCGGGCACTTCGATTCTCGGATGCGCGATCGAGGACATCGCGCGCTCTCGGATCGCCCATGTGCCGCAGGGCCGTGGCACCTTCGCGCGACAGACTGTAGAGGAAAACCTGCAGATCGGCGCCATGAGCCGCAATGACCGGTCGGCGATCGCCGACGACATCGAGCGGGTCTACGGCTATTTTCCCCGCCTGCGGGAGCGCCGGCGCCAACAGGCCGGAACTTTGAGCGGCGGCGAACAACAGATGCTCGCGGTCGGCCGCGCCCTGATGCTGCGTCCCAGACTCATGTTGCTCGATGAGCCTTCGTTCGGGCTCGCGCCGATCATTGTCCAGGAACTGTTCGACATTCTTCGGCTGCTCAATAAGGAGCAGAATGTCAGTCTGTTGATCGTCGAGCAGAACGCTGAGCTGGCACTTGAGCTGGCCGACAGCGCGTTTCTGATCGAAACCGGTCGCCTGGTGACCGGCGGTCCCGCCGACGCGCTGCGCGACGATGAAGCCATCCGTGGCGCCTATCTCGGCTACTAGGGCATCGGCGCCATGCACGCTCTCTGGCAACTCTTCCTGCATCAGGTCCTCGCTGGGATCGCAACCGGCGGGGTCTATGCGTGCATGGCGCTCGCCATCGTGATGATCTACCAGGCAATTGACCAACTCAATTTCGCTCAAGGCGAGATGGCCACGTTCTCCACTTTCGTCGCCTGGCAGCTGATCCAATGGGGCTGGCCCTATTGGATCGCGTTTTTGGCGACCGTCGCTTTGTCTTTCGCGGCAGGTATTGCGATCGAGCGTGTGGTTTTCCGGCCGCTGCGAAACGCTCCGGCGCTCAGTCACATCGTGATTTTCGTGGCGATGTTTGCCATTCTCAACTCGACTGCCGGATTTATCTGGGACTACAGCATCAAGGCGTTTCCGACGCCATTCGGCTCGCACCCTCTGCTGGGGAGCGAACTGATCAGTTCACATGATGCGGGAATGTTCGGCGTGACGCTGGTGCTGCTCGTCCTGCTCTACATCTTTTTTCGCCACACTAGACTGGGACTCGCCATGCGGGCCGCGGCG